>Ga0129299_1001231_pt1 | contig 17080 bp, 14 predicted proteins | sample ConPoolayeCmetaG_FD_94477 | JGI IMG/M metagenome (GOLD analysis project Ga0129299, IMG submission 94477) | Hot spring microbial mat communities from California, USA to study Microbial Dark Matter (Phase II) - Cone Pool mat layer C metaG ... | reverse complement strand
GTTGGAATCCACTCCCGGCCCGAGCTGGAAGGTGGCGCCTCCGCCGGTGATGGCGAAAGAGGTGGAGCCGATCTTGTTGAAGGCCGGTTGCAGACTCAACTCCATGCTCAGGCCGGTCGTGTTGACGAAAAGACTCAGGCCCCGGCCCAGACAGGCGGCGCCGTTGACCGTGGCCGAGGCGTCGCGGCCGACGTCGCGGGCGACGTCCTCGTTGGCGGCGTTGTACGTCTTGAAGACGCCGCTGACGTTGCCCAGCTCCTGGACCTGGACGAAGGCGTCGGAGCCGTAGGCGACGCTGGTGAGGACGATGCCGCTGCCGGGGACTCCGGCGTTGATGAAGGAGGCGCTGACGCCGGTGGCGTCGCTGACCTGATTGATCGCGGCCCGCAACTCGGCGGCGGTGGTCCCGGAGAGCAGCGGCAGGGTGGTGACGCCCGTGGGGCCGGAGATCTCGATGGTCACACTGCCGGTGAGGGCGCTGCCGCGGAACTCCAATTGGGCGTGCTGCGCCGACTGGATGACGTTCAGGGTCACCGGAACATAACTGGCCGTGCCGAAGGACACGCCGTTGATGCGGACGTCGGTGATGTCGGTCTTGGTGATCCCGCTGGTGATGTAGCCCAGGGAGCCGTTGAGCAGCTTGCGTCCGGCGAAGGTGGTGGTGTTGGCGATGCGGGTGATCGACTCGATGGCCGAGTCGATCTGCATCTGGTTGGCCTGGATCTCCTCATCGGACACCGCCCCGACGTTGGCGGCCTCGATGATCTTGCCCTGGATGTCGGTCAGCAGGGAGGCCACCTCGTTGAGTGCGCCTTCGGTCGTGGCGATGACGTTCGAAGCCCGCTGCGAGTTGGCGATGGCCTGGCGAACGCTCTGGATCTCGGCCCGGAGGTTCTCCGACACGATCAGCCCGGCGGGATCGTCGGCGCCCCGGTTGATGCGGAGACCGCTGGAGAGCCGCTCCAGGGAAGTGCTCAGCGTCTGGTGCGACTGCCGCAACTGACGGCCGGCGATGATGGCGGCGGTGTTCGTGTTGATGCGAGCCATGTCACAATCCTCCATGATTGTCGGCCGGCGGCGATCATTGACGCCGGCGGAATCGCGCCGCGGCTCTGGCTACAGGAAGCCGCGGCGCACGCCTTCTCAGCCTTTCTGCGGACCCCGCGGACCCCTATTCGTCGTGGGATCCTTGCCGGAAGCCCCGTTCGCCGGCGGCAGGTCGCCGGGTTTCAGGTTCGCGGCCGCCCGATTCTCCCGCTGGATCGCGTCGTAGACCTCCTTGCGATGCACGGGAACATGAGGCGGAGCGGTGATTCCGAGGCGGACCTTATCGCCCCGGATATCCACGACGGTGATCTCGATGTCGTCACCGATCATGATCGTTTCATCGCGCTGGCGAGATAGCACCAACATCCCTTGGCTCCTCCATGGCCGTGCCGATGAGCGGCCGCGGCCCGGCGCGGGTGCCGCGCCGTTCAGCCGCCGGACGCACCGGCTTCCTCGAACCCTCGGGCCGCCGCGGCGGCGGACCCGGTCGCCGCGCTGGGCCGCGCGTCGTCCGCGGCATCCGGCCCCGGCGACGGCGGGCGCGGCCCGCACCCTGAAATCAGGCCGTCTTGCTGACCGCCCGGTGTTCCGCGGCCGCCAGCCGCACCAGCGGATGCCGCGTCGAGTACCGCTTGTCGGAGAGCACGAGCTGCTTGCCGACGCGGGTGGCGACGTTGATCACCAGCGGCCCCTGGAGGTTGCCGGTCAACACGTCATCGACCTTGTTCACGATGACGAAAACCTGCGAACCGTTGGTGTCGGCCAGGCCGATCTGTCCCAGATCCTCGGATTTGATCGCCACCCGGTAGTCGGCGATGAACAACCGCGGATCGCAGACCACGAAGGCCAGCTCCGGCCGATGCACCGCCTGCATCCAGTAGAAGGCGCTGTTCTCCCCGGTCTGGATCAGGGCGTATTCCCGATCGTTGGGAAAACCCACCAGACCCTTGGGAAAGTTCAGGAACCGCTCGTCATCCACCTCGATTCCGCCGAACCGTGACGTCTCAATGACCATCTGACGCCTTCCTCCCGGCCGCCGCACCGCGGCCCGTTGGCTGTGGCGATCGGTCTGTCGTGCCGCCCGGCACGCCGCCTCTCGGCGTCGGGCCCGGCCGAACCGGCCGATCTCCGTTTCGTCACCCGTCGCTGCCTGAGAGACATCCTTTCATCTCAGAAAATCCAACAGCGACATATTCAAGGACTGCGAAGACGCCAGCAGACTGGCCTGCAAGGCCGTCTGGGCCTGCTGAAACCGCGTCACCGCTTCCGTGAAATCCACATCCTGTAGTTCCGACAGCAGCACGGTCGTCGCCGTCACGGCGTCTTCCGTCTGCTGGAGCCGATCCCGCATCGAGCGGGCCCTGGCTCCCACCCGACCGGCCTCGGCCGCCACGTGCGTCTGCAAGGCGTTGATCTGGGCCCCGGCCTCGGTGATCTCCGAGGAGTTGTCGGCCAGTAACGCGTCGCGGAGCCGGTAAAGGGCGCTGAAGACGCCGGTCTGGTAGAACTGCCCGACGTTCGCCCCCTCCAGCACGCCGGGGATCGTCCCGGTTCCCTCCAATCCCAGTTCCGCCGCGACCGGGGACAGCCCCACCCGCTCGACGGAGATCAGCCCTCCGCCGGCGCCGGTCAGCCGCAGGCCGGCCCCGGCGGTGGAAGTGCCCACCGTCAGGCTGGCCCCGGCGGCGGTCGCCGCCGACTGGATGGCGGCCATCACCTCTCCCACCGTTCGGCAGCCGTCCAGATTGACCTCGAACGTAACCCCACCGGCGTCGGTGATCCGCAGGTCATTCTGCCCGGCGATGGGGTGGATGCCCCGATATCCGTTGAGCCGCGACAGGGACACGCTGGCATCCAGCGTGCGGATACCCAGCAGTTCGGCATCGTTGCCGCCGTTCTCGCCGATCACCAGGGGCGTGCCGGACAGCAGGTTCTCCACCACGATGCCGTCGCCGTCCTCGTTGATCGCGGCGCGGATCCCCGTGCCGGAGTTGTTCAACCGGTTCAGAACGTCCTGGACGGTCGCCGCGCCGGCGAAGCTCACCACGGCGGTCCGCGATCCATTGCTGATCTGCACGCCGTGGGTGAGGACCACGCCGCCAGCCTGCCAGTCGCTGAGGGCCGTCGTCGCCGTCAGGCGGCGATTGAGGTTACTGCCAACCAGCCGCGTAGGGGCCGCGCCCGCCGGTGTGCTGCCGCGGAGACCCAGGTCGGTGGCGGTCATGCCGCCGGCCACTTCCTCCACGGTGATCCCATGGCCGGCCGCGGAGGAGACGCGGAGGGTGGTCTTGTCGGCGGGGTTGATCTCCAGGGTCAGGCCGGTTCCGGCGGCGGCGGCTTCCGCGTTGAAACGGGCCACCACGTCGGCCAGCGTCTCGGCGGCGCTGAGATCCACCGTGAAAGTGCCGACTCCCTGCTCCGTGACTGCGATGCTTCCGGCGCGAATGCCGACCCCCAAGGCGCCGTCCAGCTCGCCCAGCCGCGTCTCATCTGTCAGCAGCACCTGGTTGTACTTGGCATATCCGCCGGTCACGCTCTGGCGCAGCCCGTACAGGTCGGCCAGGCTGATGCTGTAGCCGCCCGCCATGGCGGAATCGACCAGCGTCTGCCGCTCCCGGGCATCGCCGGTCCAGGTCACCCGACCCAGCGTGGTGTTCAACGGGGCGGTCTTGACATCGCGCCCTGCGAACAGGAACAGCCCCTGGAAACGGCGATTCCCGACGTTCAGCAACTGGTCGATGATGCCGTCCACGACCACGGCCTGGGCGGCCCGTTCTTCGGCGCTTTGCAGGCTTCCGGCCTGTTCGCTGGCCACGCGGGCCGCCTCGATCAGCAGATCGCTGACCTCGGTAATGGCCGAGTCGGCGGCGGAAAGCCAATTGTCGGCATGGCGCAGATTGCTCAGGACCTGGCTCTGGCTGACGAGGGACTGGCTCAGACGGGTGATCTGCTCGGCGGAAACCGGATCCTCGCCGGCGGAGAGCAACTGCCGGCCGCTGGCGATCCGCTGCTCCTCGCGGAAAAGCTGCAAGCCGTTCTGCCGCAGGTGCGAAAGCGACAGGAACGCCTTCAGGCTGTTGGACACGCGAGTCAGGTTGCCCGTCGTGATCGCCATATCTTCGGAATCCTCAAGCGTTCTCCGCGGCGCCGCCGCTACCGCACCAGGCTCAGCAACGTCTGCATCAGTTCATCCACCACCGTGATATAGCGGGCCGCGCCCTGATAGGCCCGCTGATAGGAGACCATGGCAATGGCTTCCTCATCCGTGTTCACCCCCGAGAGCGCCTCCCGCTGCGCCGTCAGGGAGTCGAACACGATGGTGGCGCCCTCCACCGCGGTGCGGGTGGACGACATCCGCACGGCCAGGTCCGCCATGGCGGCATTGTAGTATTCGTTGAGGGACGCCCCGCCGAGGCGGCTGAGACCCTGCTCGGCCAGCGCCGCCATGGCGCTGGCGTTGCTGCCGTCGCCGGGGAGCGTCGACGTCGCCGCGGCCAGCAGCGACGGATCGGCGGAGACCACGGGATTCACGGCGATGTCCCGGGCGTCGCTGCCGGTGAACAAGGTGTTGAGACCAACCGCCGCCAGGAACCCGGAACTGTCCTCGGCGAAGGAGAAGGTCACCCCCGCCCCGGCGGTGAGCTGTAACCGCCCGTCGGCCAGAACGGTCGCGGTCACGCCGCCGGCCTTGGCGTTGATCTCCGCCGCGACGCTGTTCAACGTCGAATCGGCGCCGATCCCGTCCAGATCCACGGTGATCTGGTGGCGGACCACGGCCCCGGTGGATTCATTGCGTACCTCAACGAAAAACGTGCCGCTTTTCGGCGGGAAGGACAGGCCGCTGGCCGGGCTGGAGAGAGCCACGGTCGGGTCCAGCACCGGAGTCGTCGAGGTCAAGCTCGAGAAACCCCGCAAGCCGCGGCCGCCGGCGTGGATCTTATTCAGTTCATTGATCAGGGCGGCGGCCAAGTTGTCCAGTCGCGTGATCTGGGCGGCGGCGTGCGTGTCGCGGGCGGCGATCAGGCCGGCGACCTGCCCGGTTCGCACGGTGACCGGGCCGTTGTTGATCCGCAGTTTGACGACCGCCACGGATTCGCCCGCGGCGTTCTTCTCGGTGTCGGCGTACAGCCCGAAGGACTCGCCGAACTGCACCAGGGCCTCGTTGCCCACGTAAACGTTGACCGCGCCGGAAGGCTGCTCCCGCACGGTGATGCCGAACAGCTCCGCAAGCTGCGAAAGAAGCTGGTCCCGCTGATCGCGGAGCGCCGCCGCCTGGGTGCCGCCGCCGCCCTCGGCAATGGTGATCTGCGTGTTCAGCTCGGCGATGCGGGAAGCCAGCTGATCCGCCTGACGGGTGGCTTCCACGATCTGCGTATTCAGGTCGCGCTGGAGGTTGACCAGGTCCGTGCGGCATTGTCGGATTCGCTCGGTCAGCGTGCCGGCGGCGTTGATCACGATGCCGCGGGTGGCCAGGTTCTCGGGGCTGTTCTGGAGATTGTGCAGGGCCGTGAAGAACTGGCCCATGAGCGTGCCGAGGTTCGCGTCGCCCAGCGGGTTGAAGACGCCGTCCAGGCGATCCATGCTGAGCTGCTGCGCCGTGGCCGATTCCTTGTCCGAGGTCGCCGTCCGCAGCCGCGCTTGCAGCGACTCGCTGATGTTCCGCTTGACCCCCGCCAGATAGACCCCGCTCCCCACCTGCCCGCCGCGGACCGACGTGCCCGGCAACGCGGCCAGTTGCGGCACGATGCGGGAATAGCCGGGAGTGGCCGAATTGGCCAGGTTGTTCCCGACGATCGCCAAAGCCGCCTGGTAGGCGGTCAAGGCCGTGCGACCAATGCTCAGGGAAGATGAAAAGCCCATCGGTCTAGCCCACCGCATCCAGAACCCGGGCCCCGGCGGCCGGCCCGATCGCGCCGTCCGCCGAGTAGGTCGGGGTCGCTTCGCCGTCCTGCGTCATGACCGCGAACAGATTTCGAAAGTGCGCCATCATCGCTCGACAAACCAGGTCGGCGACGCGATTGGCCTCGGCCACCTTCTGCATCGCCCGGGCCAACTGCTCTCCCAAGTCTCCCAGACGCCGCCGAGCCGCCGGTTCCAGCGCCTCCGCCAAGACCCGCAACCGTGGCGTTCGGTCGTCGTCGCCCCGCAGGTTCAGGGCCGCGGCCAGGCGGCCCGCGGCCATTTTTCGCCGGTCGTCCAGGGCCGCGGCGGCGGTCAGCACCTCGCCTTCCCGCCGCGCGGCGGCGTAGATGGCCGTGGTGTCCACCCGCCGCATGGCCTCCAGCTTCTCCCGCAACACGGCATGGAGCGAGGCCTGGAGGTCGATCTGCTCTTGCAGCGTCGCCGCCAACTCCTCCACCAGCGGCGCGACGGGATTCTGGGCTGACGTTCGGCTCATGTCCGTTCCTCCCAAGTGGACCGGGCGACCGATTGGCTCGATCCCGTCGACGCCGCCAGCGACCGGTACACCGCTTCGGCCACCGGGTCGCCCGGCGCGCGTCCCATGCGCTGGGCCAGTTCCAGTCCCAACTGTCCCTGGAAGGCTTCCTCCCCGCGGCCGCCGTGAAAGAAGGGCCCCTTTAGCGAGGATCGCTGCATTTCCCGCAGGAGAGTGCCGTAAAACACCGTCCCCACGAACTCGCCGACCCTGCGGCGCAAGTCGGCGGACTCCCCGCCGGCCGCAACGCCGGTTCGCGGCGCCCGAACCCGTCCCGCCGCGAACAAGTCGCCCGCGCGCGCGGCAAGGCCGGGAGGGTCGCCGAGGGTCAAGCTAGGTGTGGACCACGCGTTCACCATCTCACTCCTGAATCACCAGCTTGCCGGTGATCTTGCCGGACCGGTACAGCTCCTCGACGATCTCGATGATGTCTTTCGCCGGGACATTGAGTTGGTTCAGGGCGTCCACCACGTCCTGAAGCCGGGCGGCGCGGTCCGGCCGCTTGGTCGTGTCGATCCCCGTCGCGAACTGCTCCACCACCTGCGGTTCTTCCGCGGTCGGCTTCCGCGGCGGCTGCACCGTCGTGATGGTCATTCCGTTATGAGCAATCACGGCCGGCCCGATCTCCACTCGGTCGCCCACCACCAGCGTCATCGTCTTGCGGTTGATGACCACGCGGGCTTCGCCTTCCGGCATGAGCAACTCGAGGTTCTCGATACGGCCGATGAACTCGAAGGGATGGACCATCTCCTCATCGGGGATCTGCACCACGACATTCTTCGGCCCGGCCACGCGGGCCAGGCGGCGAATCTGGCCGATTTCGGAGACGCTCTCGTTGATCATCTGGGCCATGACCGAAGCCAGGGCGCTGCTGGCGTGGACATCCTCGAGGACCAGCATGAACTCCCAGGCGTTGGTTTCTTCATTCCGCGTGATGTAGTTGTGGACGACGTCCTCCTCCATCGTCGCCCCGCCCACGATCAGGGCGCTGGTCTTGACTTTCGGGTCCGGCAGGCGAAGCGGCCCGGAGGCGAAGGCGAAAATCCGATCCAGCCCCGGCCCCTGCAACGGCGTCGGCACCAGATACCCCCCTTGCAGACTCTTGCTGGCCCCGGTCGAGTTGACCCGCACATCAACGCGGTCCCCTTCGCGAACGCCGTTCTCCGGCAGCGTCGCCTCCACCATCACGACGGCCACGTTCTTGGTGTCGCCCAGGGCGGATGCGGGCACCGGGATCTCGAACCGATCCAACATGCTCTTGAGCTGGAGGATGGACGGCAGGTACTTGCCGCCGTCCCCGGTGCCGGGCAGGCCGATCACCAGACCGTAGCCGACCAGCGTGTTCTGACGCCGCCCCTTGAGGTGGGAGACGTCGGCAATCCGGGTGGCGGCCTCGGCGGGCACGGCCGGGAGTGCGAGGATACCCACCAGGGCCGCCGCCACGATCCGCCGGAAACCGCGGGTGGCGAAGCCTCGCCGCGGCGGGATTCCCTTCCCGCGAGCGGCCCTGTCGGCCGGTGGGGTCGGACGCCGCCCCGCGGGGCTTGCCGGGATTCCGTTCCCGCTTCGACAGGTGATGTTGGAGACTTCACTCATCGTTCAGCACTCTCGGCTGCCCACACCGCGACCGGCGTCAGAACGGCTTGGCCGTGTCGGCGATCTCCTTGAACCAGCCTCGTTTCACGGCGTCGCGCACGGCGCCCTCATTCATGGTCCGCACGTCCAGGCCGAAGATCTTGTCGCTGGTGATGTTGCCGTCGGCGGTGATGTCCTGGCGGTTGCACTCGCCGGTCAGGCGGAGGTACTGGTCCTCGTCGTCGATGACCATCCGCGACCAAGCCACGATCACCAGGTTGCCGTTGGGCTTCACGTCGATGACCTTGGCCATGACCCGCGTCTCGAAGACGTCCTTGCGGTCGGCCTGGCCCTTGTTGTCGATCTTGTTCTTGGAGTTGAACTTGATTTCCGGCGTGCCTCGCTCGAAGTCCTGGTCCACCCACTTGCGGTCGTGCAGCCGAAACCACGCCGCCAGCTTCGCGTTCACGTCCCACTTGTCGTCCTGCTGCAACTTGGACGTGCTCTGGTGCCGCAACTGGTAACGAATCACCACGCCGACGAAGTCGTTCACCCGCAGCACCTTCGGCTCCGGCAGCCGCACCGCCGTCAGCGAGGCCGCCGTCAGGTGGACGTTGCCGCTCACCGTCCGCGGCACGGCGGCGCCGGCGTTGGCGGGCAAGGCCCCGTTCGCCGATGGTTGCGTCGCGGCGGCCGCCTGGGCCGCCTTGGCCTCCTGGGCCTGCCGAAATAGCGACGAGCTTTGCCCCAGCGCCCAGCAGGCCGGGGCCAGCAGGATCGTCATGCCCGCCAGCATCGTGCGCATCACCACACCTCCTGGGGGTCGCCGGCTGCGATCCGCCGAACATCGGTCACGGCCACCGTCTTCGGGCCGGTCACCACCGCGTCGAGAAGATCCTGGTTGCGCTTGGCGCCATCCCGCCGCACCCGGATCACGTCGCCCAGGGCCCCCGCCTGCTGCGCCTTGCCGGTGGTCTTGATTTCCACGCCGCCGAGTCGCGCCCAGATGGTCACCGTGTCCCCCCGATTCACCACCGGACGAGAAACCAACCCCTCGGCCCGCAGCATCTCGCCCTGGCGAACGAAAGAGACACTCTGTCGGCCCACGGCCGCCGCCAGATCAGTCAGTCCGATGTCGGCGGGGTCGCTGAACCGACGCTCCTCCATCTGCAAGTCGCGGGCCTCGATGCTCTTTCCCTTGTTGATGGGCCGACGGGCCACCACCACTTCCCGCACCATCAAAACCTCGGCCAGCACCGCCTCCACGCAGGGCGGGCCTTCCGCCGCGGCGATCTCGACCTCGAGACTGATCATCCCCAGCCGCCGATCGCTGGTCGGCCGGATCTGCACCGCGAACCCCTCGGCGGGCAGGTCCAGCACCCGGCGACCGGCCGGGCTGAAACGGATCTCCAGGCGGCTCTTGCCGTCCGCCAAACGGGCCGTCAGATACTCCCTGACCAGCGTCTCAATGGTCCGCGAGGCGGCCGGTTTCGACGGCCGGGCGGCGGCGGCCGCGGGAGCGGGACGCGGCGAAGCGGCCGCCCCGGGGCGCGGTTCGACCAGGTCGCGGGGCGGCCGCGGTCGAGAGACTCGACAACGGGAAGCGCCGTAGATGCGAATGGCCGCCAGATTGGCCGACGCGGCGGACATGGCCTCGCGAAGGTCGGCGGCGGACAACAGGATCTCGCCGCCGGGCGGAAGCGCCGGGCGAAGCACCACCGCCGCGAGACGAGCTTGCTCCTCCTGCTCAAAACCACGAAGGTCGGCCACGTCGGCGAGCCGCACGGCATCCTCCCGCACCGTGGCGGTGGGCCACAGGCGGATTTCGCCCGCCGGACAGTTCTCCACTGCCCCGCACGCGGCCAGCAACGCCCACACCGCGATCGACCTTCCATGTCCCTGCCTGGTCATCATGACGTCTCCGCCGTCTTCAAGCCGTGGTCAGCTCAAGGGCTTACCTCCTGAGGTTGTTGACGACCTGAAGCGTCTGGTCGGCGCTCTGGATCGCCTGGGAATTCAACTCGAAGGACCGCTGGGTCCGGATCAGATCCACCAACTCCCGAACCGGCTCCACATTGGAGAGTTCGAGGTAATTCTGCTGAAGCGAGCCTAACCCCTCCTGCGTGGGGTTGGCCGTGATCGGCGGACCGGAGGCGTCGGTCTCCAGATACAGATTGCCCGCCAGTTGCTTGAGGCCCGCGGGGTTGATGAACTTGGCCAGCTCGATCTGGCCGATGTCGCTGAACTCGGTCGCGCCGGCCAACCGCACCTGCACCAGCCCTTGCGGAGAGATGGCCACGTCGGTGGCGTCCGGCGGGATGGTGATGGCCGGTTCCAGCCGCGCGCCGACGCTGTTGCCCAGCACCAGTTCGCCGTTCACGTTGAGCGTGAAGTTGCCCGAGCGGGTGAAGACCGTCCGCTCCTCGCCATCCACGATGGACTGCACCTGGAAGAAGCCGTCGCCCTCGATGGCCAGATCGAGCGGCTGCTCGGTGTGGTCGAAGGCCCCCTGGCTGAAGTTGATCTGCGTGCTGGAGACCTGAACACCGAGGCCGACCTGCTGCCCCATCGGCAGCGGCACGTCCAGCCCGTTGCGCAGGCCCGGTTCCTCCAGGGTCTGATAGAGGATATCCTCGAAGTTGGCCCGGGACCGCTTGAACGCGGTCGTCTCGACGTTGGCCAGATTGTTGGCGACGACGTTCAGCTTGAAGTCCATCGCCTTGAGGCCGGTCGCGGAGGTGTACAACGCCTGGATACCCATTGCTCGATTCCCGCCGATTGCCTAGTTCAGTCGATTCGTCTCCCTGACCCGCCGCGGCCGCCTGATCCGGCCGCCGCTTAGGAAACTCTCCCCAGATCGTTCACCACGCGGCCCAGCGACTCGTCCTGGAGGGAGATGAGCCGGGCGTTGGCTTCGTAGGCCCGCATGGCCGCGATCATCTCCACGAGAGTCCCGGCCGCGTCCACGCTGGACTCCTCGACGACGGCTTGACGGACCCGCCCGGTCGCGCCGCGATCCGGGGCGGCCTCCGCCGTGAACAGGTTCTGCCCGTCCTTGCGCAGCACCCGGCGATCCGAGAAGTCCACGACGGCCAGTTGGCCCACGACCGTGTCCCCCTGCCGGATCGAGCCGCGTTCGTCGATCTTCACGCCGCGCCGTGAGGCGGGATCGAGCATCACCGGCTGCCCGGCGGTGTCGAGCAGGGGATGGCCGCTGGCGGCGTGCCGCAGCGTGCCGGAGGAGTCCATGACCATCCGCCCGTCGCGGGTGTACCGCGGGCCGGCGGGGCTTTGCACGACCAGGAAACCCTCGCCTTCCAGGCCGACATCCAGCGGATTGCCCGTGGGGGTCAGACGGCTGTTCGCGAAGGCGTAGTCGGTGTAGACCTCGGTCTCGAACACGCCGCCGGTCATGCCCCGCAGATTCGGGGCCTGCGGGCCGGGGGTTCCGCGGGCGGAGGCGGCGTTCAGCCGCTCGATGAAGGCCACTCGGTCGGCTCGATAACCCGGCGTGTCCACATTCGCCAGGTTGTTGGCCAACAGCGTCTGACGGTATTCCTGGGCCTGAAGTCCGCCCGCAGATTGCCACAGTCCGTAGATCATCGGTCATCCGCCGTCGATAACCCGCGACGTCTCCCACGTCGCGACGTCGTCCAATCGGCCTCCGGCCGAATGGATCAGATGCACGGCCGCCGCTACGTAAGCCGCCTGCCGGAGACGCCGCCCGAGGTCCGCCCAATCATGCGACTGCGATCGCCGCTCCGCCGCGGCCGTGCGTTCCTCGGAATCTGGGTGACACCACCGTGTCATGCTGTTCTCCGTTGCCGGCCCACGCGGGAGCTCGTGCACGGCGGGCCAACCGAGGCACGGCCCGTGCCAAATCCGGCGGGCTTCCGCGGACGAAGGCCGCATCTGCACATGTAACTCGTTGATTGCTTATGATTTAGGGCGAACCAGAAATGTGGCAATTCGCCCTGTTCTACGCGACGCCGAGCTGTCGCGGTCGAGTGCCCGGCGCAAGTCCTGCTCGTCCCCCGGCAGGATGTGCGGCGGGGCCGCCCACTCGCAACCTCGTGGCGACCCGATCTCCAATCCCTCCGGCGGCGCAGATCTTGCGCCCACGGACCCCGCCCACGGACGCCGATCTCGGTTCCCTGCGTCAGCCTCTGAACTACAAGGCCGCTGGGTTTCCGTCTTCGCCGCTGCCCGTTCGCGCCAGTACCGCGGCGAAGACGTGGGCCGCTTCGCCCGCATGGAGGGCACGCCGCGCTTCGAGGAGGGTCGCACCCGTCGTGGTGACGTCATCGACCACGCAGACGGTTCGGCCGCGGACTTCCGACGCCCGCGTCAACTGGAATGCCCCGCGCAGCAGCTCCCGCTTCCGCGCCGCCGACAGCGGGCCGCTCTGGTGAAAGGGCCGCAAGTACCGCGTCATCCGCAGGGCAGACACCCATCGACCGCCGCATTCCGCCGCCGCGGCCCTCGCCAACAGGGCCGTCGGCTGGTACCCCACCGCCAGCCGTCGCCGCCAATGCGCGGGAACGGGCACCCAGCAGTCGATCTCGCGGGGGTCGAACCGGCCGCTGACCGCCGCCGCCAGCAACCGCCCCAGAAAACGATCCAGCACGAACCGATGCTTGAAACGCAGAATCAACGCCCGCAGCACCCCCTGATACGGCCCGACGCGGACGAAGCGATCGAAAGCCCGCTCGTTACGCCGCAGGCGGCAAGCCGTGCAACGCCCGTCAATCAGCAGATGCGGCCCATGATCATCGCCGCAGGTCGAGCACCACGGCCGCCCGACCAGCCCCGCCAGTTCCCGGGCGCACGCTTCGCACAGCGGGTCCGCCCCGTCCCCGATCGCCCGATCACACGCCGTGCAAGACCGCGGCACGACCAGATCGAGGATGCGGCGGCCGGCCTCTCCCAGCCACGCCGCTGCCGGCGCCAACCGGACATGAAGACCGGATCGAGTCACGGGTTCTCAGGCTTGGTGGCCGGAGGCGTCGGGCCGTCTCCGTCCTCCGCGGCGTCCTCCGGGAGGGGCCGGCTCGCGGTGCGGCCGCCGGAGTCTCCCGCCGGTTCGGACGCGGCTTCGCCGTTGGCCGCGGTTTCGTCGTCTTCCTCACGGGCGATTCGGGCCACGGCCACCAGCTTGTCCCCTTCGTCGAGGCGGATCAGGCGGACGCCTTGCGTCGCCCGACTGATCTCGCGCATCTGGGAGACCGCCGTCCGCAGCATGATGCCGTTGGCGGTGATGAGCATCAGTTCGTCGTCGTCGTGCACCGCCCGCGTGGCCACGGCATACCCGTTGCGGTCGGTGGTGCGGATGTTGATCACGCCCGATCCGCCCCGCTTCTGGAGACGGTAGTCTTCGATGTCCGTCCGCTTGCCGTAGCCGTTTTCGCACACGGTGAGCAGACTCATGCCCGGGCGAATCACCACCATGTCCACCACCGCGTCATCCCGCTTGAGCGTGATGCCGCGGACGCCGGCCGCCGCCCGGCCCATGGCCCGGACATCGCTCTGCTTGAACCGGATCGCCATTCCCGCCCGCGTCGCCAGGACGATCTCGTCGTCCTCGTTTTCGATCAGGCCGACGTTGATCAGGGTGTCGTCCGGGTCCAGATCGATGGCCAGGATGCCTTTGGGGCGCGGGCGGGCGAAGGCCCCCAGGGCCGTCTTCTTTACCGTGCCTTTGGCGGTGGCGAAGAAAACGAACGACTCCTCGAACTTCGACACCCGCAGCACCGCCGTGTGCCGCTCGTTGTCCTGCAAACGGAGTAGATTGGCGATGGAGCGACCGCGGGCCGTGCGGGCCATCTCCGGCAGGTCGTACACCTTCAGCCAGTACACGCGGCCCCGGTTGGTGAAGAACAACAGGTAATCGTGCGTGCTGGCGAGAAACAGGTCCTCGAGGAAATCGCCTTCCTTGGTGTCCGACGCCTTGATCCCGCGACCGCCGCGGCCCTGCCGACGGTAGTTGTCCGGCGACATCCGCTTGGTGTAGCCCTCGTGCGAGATGGTCACGATCATCGGGGCGTCTTCGATCAAATCCTCGGGGATGAACTCACCCACCGCAGCGGTGATCTCCGTCCGGCGAGGGTCGGCGTACTTGCCTTTCAGCTCGTGGATGTCCTCCCGGATGATGTCCAGGACGCGGGCCGGCTCCCGCAGGATCAACTGGTAACTCTCGATTTCCTCGACCAGGTCGCTGTACTCGCGGGCCAGCTTCTCCACTTCCAGGCCCGTCAGCCGCTGCAACTGCATGGCCAGGATCGCCTTGGCCTGCACCTCCGTCAGGAATTGGTCGCCGGTCGCCGCCGGGCGGGCAAAACTCTCCGGCAGCAGCCGGGCGAGCGTGGCCGACTCCGGCAGGCGGAGCGGCCGCTCCATCAGCCGCGTCTTCGCCACCTCCGGGTCCGCCGAGCGTTTGATCAACTCGATGATGGCGTCGATGTCGCCTAGGGCCAGGATCAGGCCCTCCAGAATATGGGCCCGCTGGCGGGCCTTGCGCAACAGGAAGCGGGTGCGCCGGGTAATCACCTCCCGACGGTGCGCGAGGTAGTGCTCCAGGAGCTGCTTGAGCGACAGAGTCTGCGGCTGCTTGCCGACCAGGGCGATGTTGATCACCGTGTAGTTGCTTTGCAGGGGGGTCATCTGGAACAGCTTGTTCAGCACGACCTCTTCGTTGACTCCCGCCTTGCATTCCACCACCAGCCGCACGGGGTGCTTCCGGTCGGACTCGTCGCGAATATCGCTGACTTCGCTTAGCCGACCCTCCTTCACGCAAGCGGCGATCTTCTCGGTGATGGTGTTCTTCAGGATCCCGAACGGAATCTCATCCACGACGATCCGCTTGCGGCCGCTTTTCATCTCCTCCACGTGCGTGCGGGCCCGCAGGGTCAGCGTCCCGCGGCCGTGCGTATAGGCGTCGACGATCCCCTGCCGCCCGCAAAGCAGGCCGCCGGTCGGGAAATCCGGGCCGGGCACGATCTTCATCAGCTCGGCGATGGTGATCTTCGGGTTGTCGATCAAGGCCAGCAGCGCGTCGCAGATCTCCCCGAGATTGTGCGGCGGAAGGTTGGTGGCCATGCCGACGGCGATGCCCGTGCTGCCATTGACCAGCAGATTCGGAAACTTCGCCGGCAAAACGGTCGGCTCCACCCGCGTTTCGTCGTAGTTCGGGACGAAATCCACCGTCTCCTGGTCGATGTCTTCCAGCATCTCCGTGGTCGGCGGAGCCATGCGGGCCTCGGTGTAGCGCATGGCCGCCGGAGGGTCGCCGTCAATGGACCCGAAGTTGCCCTGCCCGTCGATCAGCGGGTACCGCATGGCGAAGGGCTGAGCCAGGCGGACCAGGGTCGGGTAGACGGCCGCGTCCCCGTGCGGGTGGTAGTTGCCGGTCGTGTCGCCCGTGATCTTGGCGCACTTGCGGTGGGCGGTGCGCGGACCCAACTTGAGATCGTGCATCGCCGTCAGGATGCGGCGTTGGGACGGCTTGAGACCGTCGCGAACGTCGGGCAAGGCCCGGGCCACGATCACGCTCATGGCGTAACGCAGGTACGAATCCTGCATCTCGTCGACGATCGGCAACTCGCGGATGGACTTGGGCGTCTCCTGGTCGGTCATAGACTGGCATTCCTGCGCCGATTCGGAAGCAAGCCGGATAAGCCGATTCCAAGGCTTTGTTCCTCCGGCGGCGATCCGGGGGCGGGATTCTACCACGCCGTCCTGCCGGCGACGAGGCCGGCAACCCCCGTCGGCGGCAGAGGGGACTCGGCGGAGGGCGCGTGGATCGACCCGAACGCTACGGCCAACTACAACTGTCCGAGCAGCAGCTTCCAGAACCAGGACATCACGTTGACCGAAGCCAGCAGCAGGAGATTCAGAAAGATTTCCAGAGACTGGAACAGCAGCTCGATCACGGTCAGTTGAATCGTGTTGGTGTCGTTGCCGGAATCCACGGTATGCTTCTCCTTGGACCACACCGGCGGAAGCGGGGCCGCGACCGGTAGGTCGCGGTCGCGGGGAGCTTCGACGTTCCGCCGGCAGCCTGCTACCCTATGATACCGACAAAGGCTGTGACGATGGCACCTAAACAGCGGGGGCAGGATCGTGAACTGAGTCGGCAACCGTTGAGCGGCCCGCCCCACGGCGGAGGCCCGCCGCGGTTTCAGTTCCGGTGAAAATACTGTCGGTCGGCTGCCGGAATGCGTTTCGGCGTCCGGCTTTCTTATAATCCGCGTCGCGGTGCCGGACCGAGCCTTCCGCGGAGTCGATGAACATGCCGAACTCTGCCGCCCCGGCGGCCCAACCGGTCGAACGCGTGGCCACCCTCGGCGTGGTCTCCTTCCTGAATGCCCTGCCGCTCTACGCCGGGCTGGAAGGACGAACCGACGTGCTGGTGCGGCCGGACGTGCCCTCCCGACTGCACGCCATGCTGCTGGAATCCGCCGCCGACGCCGCCCTGCTGCCGGTGGTGGATTACTGGCGAGACCGCCACCGCCTTCAAATCATCTCGGACGGCTGCATCGCCAGCCGCGGCGAGACCATGACCGTGCGGGTCTTCTCCCGCGTTCCCCCGGACCAGATCACCCGGCTGCATGTGGACGGCGACTCCCACACTTCGGTCGTCCTGGCGCGGCTGCTATGGCTGGAGCTTTATGGCCGACGGCTTGAGCTTCGGCCCTGGCCCGGCTGCCAGTCGCCGGACCTCGAGGCGGTCCTGCTGATCGGTGATAAGGTGGTCCGCGACGCCCCACGGGGCTTCGGCTTCGAAGTGGACCTGGGGGCCGCGTGGCGGCATCTCACCGGGTTGCCCTTCGTCTTCGCGGTCTGGTGCGGCCACGTGGACCACGATCATGCCCAGTTGGCCGACACTCTGCGCCAGGCCCGTGACGACGGCGTCGCCCAGGCTGCCGCCATTGCCGAACGCCACGCCGCTCGCCACGGCTGGCCGCCGCCGCTGGCCGTCACCTACCTTCGCGACACGATGTGCTACACGCTCACTCCCGAGAT
>Ga0129299_1001230_pt1 | contig 17086 bp, 14 predicted proteins | sample ConPoolayeCmetaG_FD_94477 | JGI IMG/M metagenome (GOLD analysis project Ga0129299, IMG submission 94477) | Hot spring microbial mat communities from California, USA to study Microbial Dark Matter (Phase II) - Cone Pool mat layer C metaG ... | reverse complement strand
GGGTAACGGCGAATGACCCGGGGAACCTGGCGGCGTTGAAATGGTTCTGCACGTACACTGCGAAGTACGGTTTGGCGCGGATCCAGAAGTTCCAGGGCAGCTTCGGGAACTTCTCCTCACCGGAGAACGCCTTCTTCAACGAGAAGGTCGCGATGGTGTTGCAGGGCGTGTGGTTGGCCAACTTCATCGATCAGTACGCCCCGAAGGACTTCGACTGGGATGCCGGTCCGTTCCCGGTTGCCGCGCCGATCGGACACCCCGTTACCATCGCCGACGCCGACGTGGTGTGTATTCCCACCGGTGCTCGTCATCCCCGCGAGGCGTTCGAGTTCATCCGGTACCTGCAATCCCGGGAGGGCATGGAACTGCTCTGCCGGGAACAGTGGAAACACTCGCCGCTGTCGAAGGTGAGCGAGGATTTCTATCGGCACCATCGAAACAAGCGGATCAAGCTGTTCTACGACCTGGCCTGGTCGCCCGGCGTGATGATTCGGCCCCAGATTGGGCTATGGCGGGAGTATGAACAGGTCCTCACGACGGCGTATGACAACGCCTGGGAGGGCATCGAATCCCCCGAGGCGGCGCTGGCGGAGGTTCAGCGGCGGATGACCTATCGGTATGAGGGTGAGCGGCGCCGACTGGCCCGTTTGGAGGCCCTGCGATGACCACCGGGGCTCGGCGGAACCTCCGGAACGGCCTGCTGTTCGTCTCGCCGTGGATCATCGGGTTCGCGGTCTTTGTCGTTTATCCGATCGGTGCCTCGCTTTACTACAGTCTGTGCGACTACTCCGTCCTGAGCGATCCGGTCTACATCGGCGCGGGCAATTACGTCGATCTGTCGCACGATCGGGTTTTCTTCCGGGCGTTGCGAAACACGTTGATCTACACGGCGGTCTTCGTCCTCCTGGGGCAGTCGGTCGCCTTGCTGCTGGCGATGTTGCTGAACATGAGATCGCGGTTCGTCCGACTGTACCGGACGCTGCTGTATGCGCCGTCTCTTGTCCCTCAGATCGGCGCCGCCGTGATCTGGATGTGGATGTTCAACACCCGCTACGGACCGGTCAACGAGGCATTCCACGCCCTCACGCGTTGGCTGCCGGCGTCCATCCGACCCGACCCGCCGATGTGGTTCAACGCTCAGGACTCCGCCATGAACGCCCTGGTCTTCATGAGCCTGTGGAGCCTGGGCAACGTGATGGTCATCTATCTGGCGGGGTTGCAGGACATCCCCGCCTCCCTGCTGGAGGCGGCCGAGATCGACGGCGCCGGACCCGCCGCCAAGACGATTCACGTGACGGTGCCGATGATCAGTCCGGTCATGTTGTTCAACGGGATCATGGGCATCATCGGCGGGCTGAACACCTTCGCCATCCCCAAGATGATCTACGCCACGGAGCGCTATCATCTGGGCGATTCGATCATGTTCTACGTCATGGTGCTTCAGCGCGAGGCGTTCGACAACCTGCGGATGGGGTACGCATCGGCCATGGCGTGGATCCTGTTCGTCATTGTGCTCGGGCTCACGCTGCTGATCATCCGGCTGAGCACGCGATACATCTATTACGAGGCCAAGTGATGCCGCTCCGCTCCGGGCAGTGGTTTCGTCATCTCGTCCTGCTGGCATTGGCGTATGTGTTCCTGCATCCCCTGGTGGTCTGCTTTTACCGCTCCACACAACCACCACCCGATGCCCGGGTGGAGACGCGAGCGGCCGGATGGGTTGACCAAGCCCGGCGGAATCTCTCCGACGCGTTTCGCTACGGCATTCGGAAAGAGCAGTTGGCCGAGTCGGCAGACTGGCCGCTATGGAAGCAGTTCTGGGTCGGTCCGTTCAGCGGATACTTCCTCAACACCTTGACGGTGGCGGTCCTGGGCGTTACCGGCATCGTCCTGAGCAGTTCGATGGTGGCCTATGGGTTCGCGCGCATCCGCTGGCCGGGGCGCGAGGTGTTCTTCTACGTCACGCTGGCCACCATGATGGTGCCTTATGCCGTGACCATGGTTCCCTTGTACGGGGTTTTCCGAGAGCTGGGCTGGATCGGGACGCTCAAGCCGCTTTGGGCACCGGCCTGGTTCGCCAACGGGTTCAACATCTTCCTGCTGCGACAGTTCTACCGACGCCTCCCGGAGGACCTGACCGAGGCGGCTCGCATCGATGGATGCAACGAGTGGGAGATCTTCACCCAGATCGTCCTGCCGCTGTCTCGACCCGTTTTGACCGTGGTGGCCTTGTTCCATCTGTTCTACACGTGGAACGATTACCTCGGTCCGCTCATCTTCCTGACCGAACCGAAGGACTTCACCGTATCGCTGGGATTGCAGTACTTCGCCTCGCGGCATGGGGGGGTGAGTGAGTCTCAGGTCCTTGCGGGGGCGGCGATCGTCGTGGCTCCGATGATCACTGTTTTCTTCCTGGCGCAACGGTACTTCACCGAAGGCGTCGCGACAACTGGAATAAAAGGGTGAATTATAAATTTGAATATATTCATTGTAATGATATCTTGTTATGACTGAATAACGAGCTGCTTGCGGTGTGGGCTGGGGAAGAACCATCGGCGCAACCGTTCAGATGCCGGCAATCGGAGCACTTGGTTATCGGCCTTCGGCTGACCCATTGGGCAGCGAAGCGGGGATGCCGTGCACGTAGCATGGGCATCCTGCCCATGACCAATCACGGGCGAGACGCCCGTGCTACGGGTTCACGACCAGGGGACCTGAACGGTTACCCCATCCGCATACTTCGTTTCATCCCGCGCAGGATTCATTCACGGCCAAGAGCCCATCCGAGCGCCGCGAGCCGCTCGGTTGTGAGGGTGCGTTGACCGACCCTCCGCGGGCCGGTAGGATTCGACGAGGCGAGGTTCGAGAGGCCACTTCAATCATGGACGCGGCAACCGCGACGGATCTGCACAACGAACTGCGTTCGATCGTCGGCGAGGAGGGGGTGATCACTCATCCGGATGAGCTGCTGGCCTACGAGTGCGACGGGTTGACGTTGGTCAAGGCGACCCCCTCCGCCGTGGTCTTTCCCCGGGATACGACGGAGGCGGCGGTGGTGCTTCGGACGTTGAATCGGTTCGGGGTGCCGTTCGTCCCGCGGGGGGCGGGGACCTCGCTGTCCGCCGGGACGTTGCCGTTGGGGAACGCCGTCCAAGTCTGCACATCGCGGATGAACCGCATCCTGGAGATCGACCTTCGCAACCGGCAAATGCGGGTGCAGGCCGGTGTTGTCAACCAGCACGTGACCAACGCCGTGGCCGCGAAGGGCTACTTCTTCGCCCCGGATCCGTCGAGCCAGCCGGCCTGCGCGATCGGAGGGAACATCGCCTACAACTCCGGCGGTCCGCACACGCTCAAGTACGGCGTCACGATCAACCACGTGTTGGGCGTGACCCTGGTGACGCCGGAAGGAGAGGTGATCGAGGCCGGCGGACCGGCGGAGGATCCCATCGGATATGATCTGACGGGCGTGATCGTGGGCAGCGAAGGGACGTTCGGTCTGGTGACCGAGGCGATCCTGCGATTGCTGCCCACCCCGGAGGCCTACCGAACCCTGCTGGCCGTCTTCGAGAGTCCGAACGATGCCGTCAACTGCGTCAGCGACATGATCGGCGAAGGGATCATCCCGGTGGCCCTGGAATTCATGGATCAGATGATCACGCGGATCGTGGAGGACGCCCACCACTTCGGACTGCCCCGCGACGCCGGGGCGGTGCTCATCATTGAGATCGAAGGGTTGGAGGCCGGACTCGACCGTCAAGCGGACCGCGTCGTCGAGATGTGCCGCACGCATCGCGCCCTGAAGGTCGACCGCGCCGCCACCGAGGAGGAACGAACGGCCCTGTGGATGTGTCGCAAGCGGGCCTTCGGCGCGTTGGGACGGTTGACGCCGAACTACATCACCCAGGACGGCGTCGTGTCCCGGACGCGGTTGCCGGAGATGCTGGCGTACGTCGCGGAGGTGGGTCACGCGTTGGGCGTCCGGATCGCCAACGTGTTCCACGCCGGCGACGGCAACATCCATCCGGTGCTGTTGTATGACGAGCGCGATCCGGAGCAGACCCGTCGGGCGCTCCAGGCGGGTGGGAGGATCCTGACCCGTTGCATCGAGCTGGGCGGATCACCCACGGGGGAGCACGGCATCGGCGTGGAGAAGGTGCACTACTTGGCCAGGATGTTTGGTTCGGACGATCTGGCGGCCATGCAACGGCTGCGGGCTGTTTTCGATCCGCAGGGCAGGGCGAATCCGGGCAAGATGTTCGGCGGACCGGAGATGCCGGCCATCTTCAGTGCCATGATCGGCCTGCAGGAGAGTCCGGTGCGATGATCGAAGACGACGCCGTCATCCAGCGTTTGGAGGATGCGATCGGTCGGGATCACCTCCGCACCGGCGAGGCAACCCGTCCCTACGGCACGAACGGATTTGCGCCGTTCGTCGTGGCGATACCGGAAGATCGCACCCAAGCCGCCGAGGTCATCCGCGCGGCGGCGGATTCGCGGGTCGGCGTACTTCCGCGCGGCGGGGGGACGAAGCTGGGCTGGGAACCGGCGCCGAGCGGCATGGTCATCGTCCTGTCGACGGAGCGGATGAACCGAATCGTTCATCACGAACCCCGCGACCTGACCCTCACGACCGAGCCCGGTGTCGTCCTGGACCGGTTGAACGGTCTGCTGCGATCCCACAACCAGCGGTTGTCGGTCGATCCGCCCCATGCCGCGCGGGCCACGATCGGCGGGGTCTGCGCGACCAACGACAGCGGACCGCTGCGCTGCCGATACGGGACCCTGCGCGACCTGGTGGTCGGCATGGAGGTCGTCGAGGCGTCGGGCGCGCTCGTCCGCAGCGGGGGTCGGGTGGTCAAGAACGCGGCGGGTTACGGTCTGCACCGCCTTCACGTAGGGGCGTTCGGGTCTCTGGGGTTGATCACGGAGATGACGTTCCGCCTTCACCCGCTGCCCGAGGCGTTTCGATTGGCCGTCGTCCGATGCCGGGACGGCGAACATGCCGAGCGGTGCCTGGCGGGGATTCTGTCGGGTCGCACGCAACCGGCGATGATCGAGCTGGTCAGGCCACTCGGCGACGATCGACTGGCGGAGACCCTCCGTGCCGACGATTGGATTCTGGTGCCCGGATACGAGGACTGCCGCGAGGCCGTTGACTGGCAATGCGAACATTTGGTTAAGACCCTGGATGCGCCGGTCCACGTTCTCGACGAAAGGGCCTCGGAGACTTTACACGACGAGATCAGCGAGTGGCCGGGGAAACCAGCCGCCGTGGCGTTCAAGGCGACGATGAAGAGTTCGCACGTGGCGGCGTTTCTGGCGTGGGCCGGTGAGCGGGGTTTTGCGCTCCTGTCCCATGCGGCCAACGGCATCGTTTACGGAAGGTCAAGCGACCTGCGCTCGGTGGAGGCGGCGGAGGACCTGGCCGCGGCCGCGGAGGACGGTGGCGGCCAAATCCTCTGGCGATCGTTGCCCGCCGATGCCAAGGTGGACCGATGGGCGCCGTCGCGGTCGGACCTGCCCGTCATGCGACGGATCAAGCACGCCTTCGACCCGATCGGGATCTTCTCGCCCGGTCGGTGGGTGGATGGGATGTAATGGCGATCCGCTTGGATCAACGTCTGTACGACCGGTTGTTCGACTGCGTGCACTGCGGCCTGTGCCTGGGACAGTGTCCGACGTACGCCCAGGTCGGCAATGAGAACGACTCACCGCGTGGCCGCATCCACCTGATGCGGGCGCTGATCGAGGGTCGAATCGAACCGACCGAATCGACGCTCCGCCATCTGTCGCTCTGCCTGGACTGCCGGGCGTGCGAGACCGCCTGTCCCTCGGGCGTACAGTACGGGTCGCTTATCGAGCACGTCCGCGGCGAGCTGAGCGGTCGGATGACCGGTGCGCCCAGGACGTTCGTCGAGCGCCTGATGGAGCGATTGATCCTGGACGTCTTCCCCAACCGCGAGCGGATGAGCCGGATGATGGTGCTGGCCCGGCTTGCCCAGGCGGTGGGCTGGAACGAATTCCTCGCCGACAGCGGCTTGGAGAAGGTCCTGCCCGGGCCGTTGGCCCGCCTGCACGCCATGCTGCCGGTACTGGGCGACCGACTCGAACCGATGCCCGAACGTTCCAGACCGCCGGGTCCGCTTCGCGCACGCGTGGCGTTCTTCATCGGCTGCGTCAGCGAATCCATGTTCGGGCCGACGAACCGTGCGACCTGGCGCGTCCTGTTGGCCAACGGCGTGGAGGTCGTTGCACCACCCGCTCAGGTCTGCTGTGGGGCGATCCACCACCACAACGGCAAACCGGACGTCGCCCGGCAGCTCGCCCGACGGAACATCGAGGTGTTCGAGAACGTTGATGGTCCCTTGGATGCGATCGTGACCAACGTCGGCGGGTGCGGCGCGACGCTCAAGTCCTACGGTGAGCTGCTCGAGGACGACAAGGTCTGGGCGGGGCGCGCGGCGCGGTTCGCTCAGCGGGTCCGGGACATCAGCGAGTTCCTGGTGGGTCTGCCGTTGCGCCCCCCGACCCGACGGATGCCGATGCGCGTGACCTATCACGACTCCTGCCACCTGGCACACGTCCAGAAGATCCGTAAACCACCGCGGCAGATCCTCGCCTCCATACCGGGGTTGGAGCTCGTCCCCCTACCGGAGAGCGACTGGTGCTGCGGTGGCGCCGGGACGTACAACCTGACCCAACCAAAGATGTCGGACGAGTTGGCCGCTCGGAAGTTGGCCAACATCGACGCGACCGGTGCGGAGGTCGTCGCGGCGGCGAACGCCGGATGCATCCTGCAAATCGCTCAGTACGCCCGCCGCACGGGGCGAAACCTCCGCGTCGTTCACCCGATCGACCTGCTGGCCGAAGCCTATGGTGACTCGTGATGGGCCCCGCCCGGATCGAAGGAGGCCTCCGATGGTATTCGACCGACTCGAAGGGATAGATCGCTACGCCGCCCTGCATCCGCGCTTTCCGAAAGCCTTCGCGTTCCTGCGGGAAGCCAAGCTGAGCGCGCTGGCCGTCGGCCGACACGACATCGATGACAGGAACCTCTACGCCGTTGTCGGGCGCGACCCGGCCCGTGCCCGCGACCAGGCCAAGCTCGAGGCCCACCGAAAGTACATCGACATTCAAGTCGTCCTCTCCGGAACGGACGAGATGGGGTGGAAGAGCACACCGCTCTGCCGGCAGTCCGAGGGCGGTTACAACGATGAGAAAGATGTAGAGTTCTTCACCGACGCCCCGAAGGCTTGGATCAAGGTCGATCCGGGGGCGTTTGTGATCTTCTTTCCTGAAGACGCCCACGCCCCGCTCGTCGGCGTCGGTTTGATCCACAAGGTGGTCGTCAAAGTCGCCGTTTGATGGCTTGGACGGAGCCGGCATGCCATGTCACGCTCCACGGAACCCTCGCCCACCGCGGGTCTTGCCGGACTCTGGGCGTTCCGGGGCGTCATGCTCGCGCTGGTGTTCTACGTGGGCGTCCTGACGCCAAGGCGCGACAATGACTGGGAAGGCGATGCCTGGGAACACCACCGGGCGATCCTTGCCCTGACCGAAACGCTCTGGAAACCGGGCAATCCCACGTTCGCCACCGACGAACCCTCCATTCGTTACTCGCCCTACTCGGTCGCCTTGGCGCTGCTGTGTCTCGCAACGAGGATGGACCCCTATGACGCGATGACCCTGGCCGCGGTTCTCAACACGCTGCTCCTGTGCGTCGGCGTGCGGATGTTTTTGCGCGCTTACGGCCACGCGGACGCCGCCGCGACAACCCTGCTCGTCATGGTCGGTCTGACCGGGGTGAACTGGTACGCGAACACCTACGGACTCAGCGCGCTGCCGATGGTTCAGGCCAATCCCTCGGCGTTTGCCTTCGCCCTGACGCTTTGGGCGTGGTCCCGCTTCCGAGAGGACGCCGACGGAAGGTGGACGTGGCGCAGGCCGCTCTTGATAACCGTACTGACCGCCGTAGCGACGCTATCCCACGCGATGACCGGGGTCGCCTGTCTGATCGGTCTGGCCGTAGTCGGGATGACCGGACCGACGCCTCGGCGCCACCGGATGCTCGTCACTTCGGCGGCGGTTGCGGCCGTGACGCTCCTGCTGGGTGCGCTCTGGCCTTGGTATGACTTCATCGGGGCCCTTACGAAGACCACCCCCAACGCGCAGTGGGACTGGTTCCAACCGTGGATCCTCACTCAGATGCTCACGGAGTGGTGCGGGCCGGCCATCCTTCTGTCGGTTTGCGCGTTGCCGATGCGGGACCGGCAAATCGTCCGCACGTGCCTGCTCGGAGGGGGTGTCCTTTTCGCGCTGGCGGTGACCTCCTATGTGACCCGGTCGGCGGTCACGGCACGATTTCCCATGGTGGGCGTGTTCTTCCTCCACGTCGCCATCGGGTTGTTTGTTCGGGAGTGCGGGTTGCTCCATTGGCGGACGTGGCCCGGACGCCTCGGACGGCTCTTGGATCCCGACTGGCGCATCGCCGCAAGGCCGGTACTGGAGCTCGTCGTGTGCCTCGTGTTCCTCTCGACGCTTGGACCGCAGATCCGCAGTCTCGCTCGTGAACCGCATCCGGCCGCCGGGTATCTGGCCCGCCTGCTCGGGCGACCGGACGGGTACCAGGACGTCAAGAGGCGGTTGGATCGGCTTCTGACGGATGTCGGACGGCGCGACGTCGTACTATCGGACGTCGTGACCTCCTGGCCGATCCCATCGTCCAGGGGACGGATCGTCTCCGCCGCACACCTGGAGTACTTCTCTCCGGATCAGGCGCGGCGATACCGGGACGTCCTGTCGTTTTTCTCCGCGGACGACGACGCCGTTCGCAGGGAGGTCCTTGACCGCCACCATGTGCGGTGGATCGTACTGCACAAGCGGCGGTTGGGGGCGAAGGGCTTCGCCCCACTGCTTGAACCGTCCGCGGTGGTTCGCCAAGACGGCGACCTGGTTCTCATGGATGCGGAAGTCTGGAAGAAGGCACGTCGGAACACGTGATCCGGGCTTCCTCGGGCGCCCGGTATCCGGGGGGTGGAAAAAGCAAGCCGGCTACCGGACCGAAGTCTGGCTGGCGGCCCGTGAGGTCGCCGCCTGAGTGGTGGCCCGGTACGCCGTGACATAGGGCACATACAGAGCAGGATCGCCGGGCTGGAAGCCCTTGTAATGCAGCTTGCCCAAGACGGCGCGATCCCCGCTGAGCTTGCTGAGCAGCAGCTCGCGCACCTTGTCCACCATCTGTGGGTCGGCTTGGGTGCTGGCGAGGATGGGACCTTCCGGCACCGGTTCGGTCTTGGCCAGGACCCGGAACCCGTCCTGGCAGACGGACAACGTGGTCAGCAGGTTGGTCTTGGCAGGCCAGCTCTCGAAGTCGAGTTCATCGACGACCCCCGCAGGAACCCCCTCAAAGAGCACGGCCTTGGCGTTCTCGTAACTGTTGAAGTGATGACCGAAGGGCGGGAGGATCTCGCGCGGGATGTCCTTCTCGGTGATGCCCGCCCCGGCGAGCGTCTGCATGGCGGCCAGATGAAGGATGGGATCGTTCCGCGGACCAAACGCAAACCGCTTGCCCTTCAACTCCGCCAGGTCCTTGATGGGCGAGTCCGCCCGGACCACGATCAGACCGCAGTGTTCGGTGGTGCCCTTTACGTTGACCGGAACGGCCAGGATCTGGCAGACGGGACGCAGGCTGATCTCGGCGTAGTCGCTCGCGGAAACCATCGCGAACTGCATGCGACCGGTGCCGAGGTGATAGCGGATGCTGCGAGGGTTGCTTCGCTCGAAATGAACGGGCCGGTCGAGTTCTCTGCCGATGGCCTGCTGGAGCGGCGCCCAGGGGGCCGCCTCCAACGGACCGAGCAACCGGTCCCATGTGCTCACGTCGGGCAGGAGGGACAGATGGGGCAGGTAATCGCGCGTGATCCCCACACGGACAGGGGGCGGGAGTTTGAGCAAGTCCCCCATCGGTTTGAAGAGGGCCTGAATTCCCTCGCCCAAGTCGATCGCCTTGCCCTGCGTCTGAGGTTGTTGGCACCCCGCGGCCCCCACGAGGCACATCAAACCCACGCCCGCCCAACGACGCCACGTCGACATCGGGGTTCTCCTGTGAGGACGACGCCTGACCCTGCTCCACGCCGTGATGAAAGCAGTATACCCCCGCCTTGAGCCGACCACAACGCCGGATTGTCAAATGCACCTTGTGTGTGAAGGCGACGGGGCACGTCTCCCTGCGACCCCCTTCGATTGTTGACCGACCCGAGTCATGCGGTACGCTGATGACATGGATTGGACGGCACTCTTCTCCGAAGGCGTGGACGTACCGGCTCCCCCTGAAGTGTTCGACTCCGCGTGCCTTCCCTCTCATGGGGGCGTGTGGCTGCTCTGTGACCATCAGGGAAACCCCATTCAGCTCGGCGGTTGCGAGAATCTGCGGCGGTCCCTGGGATTCCGAATGGACCGAGCCGACCCGGAACCGACGCACCGTGCTCGAGCGGACGTTCGATCGATCACCCGGCGCATCTGGTGGTGGCCGACCTACTCGCAGTTTGAGACGGCATACGACTACCTCCGAATCGCCCGCCGGGTCTATCCGGACCGGTATCGCGAGAGGCTGGGGTTCGGTCCTTCGTGGTTCATCCGCCTGGATCCGGGTGCGAGGATTCCGCGGTTTACGGTCACGGAGGATGTCTTCGGCCAGGAGGCGAGCTACTTCGGGCCCTTCCCCGGTCGGACGTGGTGCTCACGATACATCGAGTTGTTGCAGGACCTGTTCAACCTCTGCCGTCATCCCGACATTCTTGAAAAGGTGCCGCGAGGTCACCGCTGCGCGTACTATGACATGGGCAAGTGTTCGGCCCCCTGCGACGGAACGACCTCGCTGGATCGATACCGGGGGCTCGTGGCGTACGCCGTTCAGTTCCTGCGCGACGGTCCGGAGGGTTTCATCGCGGAGGCCGAGCAGGAAATGCGGCGGGCCGCCGGCACCCAGGAGTTTGAACGGGCCGCCGCAACGAAACGCCGGATCGAGCAGGCCCGCAAGGCCATCGCCGGACCCTACCGCTACGTTCGCGCCGTCGATCAGTTCCGGTGGTTGATCGTTCAACGCGCCGAGGGGCGTTCGCGCGTCAAGCCCTTCTTCGTCCGCGGGGGGCGCATCGACCGGGGCGAGTCGATCGCACTGAAGAACCTCCAGGACCACGTCGGCGGGTGGTTTGACACCCTCCGCACCGCGCAGTTAAGCGGCGGGGCGGACGGACCTCGGTATCAGGCGGAACACGTCTGGATGGTCAGCCACTTTTTGTTCCGCTCGGACAAGCTGCCCGGGGTGTTCCTTCGCGAAGACCAGTTGCCCGACCCCGCCGTGTTCTGCGATCGGGTTCATCGTGCCTTCGCACCGCGGTCCCGAGCCGGCGGCCCGTCGCCCTCCGCGATTCCCAAGGGTGAGATTGAACCCCAAAGCGAGCACGGATAGACTGGCCCAAGTCGCCGGGGTGGCCGACCCCATCCAAGGAGGCCGTGTTGATTGAGCGTCCGAGCAAGTTGAGCGTCAACGATTCGCTCCTGTTGATCATCGACGTGCAGGAGAAGCTGCTGCCGGCCATCCACGACGCGGACGCCGTGGTTCAAGCCTGTCAGACGATGATCCGCGCCGCCGGCATCTTCGGTCTGCCGATGATCCTCACGGAGCAATATCCGAAGGGCCTGGGTCCGACGGTCCGACCGATCGCCGAACTGACGGAAGCCGCGGGCATCAAGCCGATCCAGAAGGTGCTGTTCAGCGGGTACACCCCGGAGGTCCGCGAGGTCCTGGAGGCGGCCGCTCGGGAGCAAATCATCACCATAGGCATTGAGTCGCACGTGTGCGTGCAGCAAACGGCATTGGACCTTCTGTGCGTGGACTACAAAGTCTGGGTTTGCGCAGACGCCGTGGGATCAAGGCGGCCGCTCGACCGCGAGATGGCGCTTCAGCGAATGCGCCAAGCGGGTGCCTTCGTTACCACCGCGGAGAGCGTGATCTTCGAGCTGATGCGCCAGGCCGGAACGGATGTGTTCAAGCAGATCCTGCGGATCCTGAAATAACCCGGGCTGCCCCATCGGTTTGTAAGGGCGATGTGATGAGCCAGGAACCCGAACCCAACGCGTCGACCGGTGTCAATCGGCCGCACCTCGGGTCCGACGGGTCGCCCGATCAAGAGGCCCCCTGGGTTGCATGTCCGTTCTGCACCCGGCCCATCCCGGAGGAGACGATTCGGTGCCCGCACTGTCGGGAGTGGATCATCGATCGCCCGTCCAATGAGGCCCGGCGAAGCCCGTGGTTCTGGCCGATCGTGATCGCCATCGGCGCCGCCATGATCCTGGTCATTCTGGTCTTTCGTCTGACGAACCGGTAGGCGGCAGGGCGATTGTCCGGCGGCGCCCGACGATCGAGAACGGGCACCCGACCTGGAGAGACATCCATGCCCTTTCCGGTTCATCGCCTGCGACGACTGCGAGCGACCCCCGGTCTGCGTCGGATGGTTCGTCAGACGCACCTGTCCAAGGACGACCTGGTCCTGCCGATGTTCGTCCGCCCGGGACGGACCCTCCGCCAACCGATCCGCTCGATGCCCGGACACGCACAGATGTCGGTGGACGAGCTGGTTCGGGAATGCGTCGAGGTTGAGCACCTGGGTATTCCGGCCGTGATCCTGTTCGGGATTCCCGAAACCAAGGACGACATCGGGAGCAGCGCGTGGGACGATCAGGGCATCGTGCAGCAGGCCGTCCGCGCCATCAAACAGCAGTGCGCCAGACTCGTCGTCATCACCGATGTGTGTCTCTGCGAGTACACCGACCACGGGCACTGCGGGGTGGTCGCGGAGCGTCGGGACGGCGTGCGGGACGTATCGAACGACGCCACGTTGACCCGCCTGGCCCTTCAGGCCGTCAGCCATGCGCGGGCGGGGGCGGACATCGTGGCCCCCAGCGACATGATGGACGGGCGGATTCGCGCGGTCCGCTCCGCCCTGGACGAAGCGGGGTTCGGCGATCTACCCATCTTGGCCTACGCCGCCAAATACGCCAGCGCGTTCTACGGTCCGTTCCGCGACGCGGCCGAAAGCCCGCCCCAGTTCGGAGATCGACGCACCTATCAGATGGACCCGTTCAACGGCGATGAGGCCCTCCGGGAAGTCGAGTTGGACATCGCCGAAGGGGCCGACATCGTCATGGTCAAACCGGCCGTCCACTACCTGGACATCCTCTGGCGGGTCAAGCAACGGTTCGGCGTGCCCACGGCCGCCTACCACGTCAGCGGTGAGTTCGCGATGATCGAGGCGGCGTCGGCCAACGGGTGGCTCGACCGAAAGGCCGGCATCATCGAAGCGACCGCGGCGATCAAACGCGCCGGGGCGGACCTGATCCTGACCTACTTCGCCAAAGACCTGGCCCGCTGGATTGATGAGGGCCTCTAACCCGACGCGGCGCGGTCGTACCATCCCTCCTCGCGCCAGACGTCGAGGATCAGGTGGTACCGATCCAGGTCCATGCCCGTATAGATGCAGTTGCTCGTGCTGAAGATGTACCCCCCGCCGGGCATGCCGTGTCGCAGGCAGTAGCGGGCGGAGGCGATGACCTCCTCGTCGCTGCCGGTGTCCAGAAGACCGCAGTTCACATTGCCGATCAGACAGACGCGGTGTCCGTAGCGCCGTTTGACCTCGGCGATATCCACCCCGCCCTGCGGGTCCAGCGAGTGCAAGGCGTGGGGACCGGCCGCGACCAACTGATCGATGATCGGCAAGATGTTCCCGTCGGTATGCTTGATCGTGTAGAACCCCATCTCGCGGTATCCGCGGATCAACCGGGTCAGGTACGGTGCGACGAATTCGGCAAACATCGCCGGCGAGAGGAAGGGCCCTTCGTTCAGGCAGTAGTCGGCGCACAAGGCGAACCCGTCCAGGGCGGTGCGCTCCCGGAGGCGTTCGGCCCGCTTCAGGGCGTCGTCGACCATCCGTTTGGCCTCGTCCTTGACGCCCTGGGGATCGTCCACCAGGCGTCCGCACCAGGCCATCATGTCCGCACCGCTTGGAATGCCGTAGGTCGCATCCCCGTGGATCATGAGGAAGTATTCGCCGCGCCCCAGGTGGTGGACGAGGTCGATCAGACGCTCTTCTTCTTCCGGCCCCATCCCGGCACCGGCCCCGTGGAGGAAGATCGCCGAGTGGTCATACCGCTCCGCCGTCATCAGGTAGACGCGGGCGGCGTCCTGAAGTTGCGCCCGCTTTTCCGACCGGGACATCTGGTTCCACTGCCCGAACGTCCGATGCGTGGGATGGACCTTCCCGAAGGCCTCCATCGTCAGGTAGAAGACGAGCTCGAAGTGCGGCACCAACCCCGGCGGCTGCTTGCACTCGAGTGCCGTGATGAACCGTTCGCGATGCGTCATCCGCCCCATCCGTCGTTCTCCGAGCGAAGGTCGGACGTCCTGCCCGTCCCGCTTGGCGTAGGTTTCTCGGCGTGCGATGATACCGCCCCATGACCGCGCGGCAAGCCGGCGAAATCCAGAGGCGGTCGATCATGGACCTTCGGCCCACACGTAAAGGACGAAAATGGCGGCGGCTCGTAGCACGGCCATCTTGGCCGTGAACTTCACGGGCGAACGCCCGTGCTACGGCGATTCCCGGGCGAGACGCCCGCGCTACGACCCGTTTTCGAGGCATGGTTCAAAAACGGGGACAGGCACCTCGCCGGAACCCGTTTTCTGGGGTCGTAGTCGAGGGTTGGCTCGGAGGTGAGTCCCCGTTTTTGAACCATGCCGTTTTCGAAGCGGTAACCCATGAACCCCCAGTCCATGTTCCCGAGCGACGACGACGTGGGGACCATGACGGACCTGTACCAGCTCACCATGGCGGCGGGGTACTTCGCCAACGGACTGCATCGCCGGCGGGCGTGTTTTGAGGCCTTCGTCCGGGTATTGCCGCCCAACCGCAGCTACTTGATCTTCGCCGGGCTCGAGCAGGTCCTGCACTACCTCACCCACCTGCGATTCACGGAAGATCAGATCAACTGGCTGCGGAAGCAACGCGCCTTCGCGAACGTGCCGCCGGATTTCTTCGAGTACCTTCGGAAACTGCGCTTCACCGGAGAGGTCTGGGCCATGCCGGAGGGTACGGTCTTTTTTCCCGGCGAGCCGGTCCTCCGCGTTACGGCGGACCTCCTTCAAGCCCAGTTGGTCGAGACCTACGTGCTGACCTGTATGTCCTTTCAAACGCTGGTGGCCAGCAAGGCCGCTCGAATCGTCTCGGCCGCCCGGGGTCGGGCGGTCGTGGACTTCGGGGCTCGCCGGGCCCACGGTCCTCAGGCCGGTCTGCTCGCCGCCCGGGCCGCTCTCATCGGTGGTTGCACGGGGACCAGTTACGTCGAGGCGGCCCGACGACTCGGCGCCCCGGCCGTCGGAACGCAGGCCCACAGTTGGATCATGAGCTTCGACGACGAACAGGAGGCCTTCCTCCGCTACGCCCGGATCTTCGGTCCTCATACGGTCTGTCTCATCGATACCTACGACACGATCACCGGCGCCCACCGGGCCACCGCCGTGGGTTCCGACCTCCTCGGCGTCCGGTTGGACAGCGGTGACTTGCTCGCGCTCTCGAAGCAGGTCCGCCGAATCCTCGACGAGGCCGGATTGACCCGCGCGAAGATCCTCGCCAGCGGCGACCTGAACGAATTCCGAATCGCCGACCTGCTGGCCGGTGGGGCACCCATCGACATGTTCGGCGTGGGTACGGAAATGGCCACCTCCGTCGATGCCCCGGCCCTCTCGCTCGTCTACAAACTGGTCGAATCACAGGACGCCTCCGGACGGATGGTGCCGCGATCCAAACTCTCGTCCGACAAGGCCACCCTGGCGGGTGTCAAGCAGGTGTATCGAAGCTACGACCCGGCCGGCAAGATGCGGCAGGACCTCTTGACGCTCGCGGAGGAGGAGGCCCCCGGCGTCCCGCTGCTTCAACCGATCCTCCGGGACGGGCAGATTCAGGAGGAGCCGCCCGGTGTCGAGGCGATTGCCCGTCGAACCAGGAGCCAATTGGAAACCCTGCCCGATTCCCTGCGAACCCTGCACGGTTCCGCCCCGTTCCCCGTCGCCCTCAGCGAGCGGCTTGTCCGGCATCAACCAACTGCCCACGCAATTTAACGAGGCAAAAAGGGGATTAGAGCTACCGAAAGAAATCTTAATCGGATACGGCTTTGAAATGTAACAAATTGCAACGCAAGATGATGCGCCTGAAAAGGGGGTCAGAAAAGGGGGTCAGGCTTACTTCTCCGGGGCGGGACGCCCGTGCTACGGCGGATTTTCGAGGCGGTCTTCCACCTTCAGACCGAACCGACCGGCGGCCTCCCGGAGCATCTCCAGGACGCGCGGCGGTCGTCATCGACGAAGAGGACGTCTTGGCGGTTGTTCCCGCGCCGCGCGACGTGGTGCGGACACCCGGAACAACAACCCTGGCACGCCTTGGCATGTCCTCCTACTCACCACCCACGGCGTGCGATGCCGAGAAAAGTAGGGTGCGTCCCCAGTTGTATCAGTTGTATCCTTTGCCGCTCAGGAGGGCTTCGCATAACATGTTACCGCTAACATGGGGAGAACGCTTGGAGGCACGAATCCATGACCCCCCGAGAGCGCGTGGAGGCCACCCTGGCGGGAAAACAGCCCGATCGGCCGGCCGTATCAATGTGGCGGCACTTCTACGACCTCGAGCAGACGATCGACGGCCTCGTCGAGGCGATGCTCGACTTCCAGCGCCGGTTCGATTGGGACTTCATGAAGGTCAACCCCCGCGCGTGCTACCACGTTCAGGACTGGCAGAACCGATATGATTTCAGCCCGGCGCCCCAGGCCGGTCCGCGCCTCATCGAACCCCGCATCAAGACGCCGGACGACTGGTTGCACTTGCCCGTCTTGAACCCCACGGAAGGCGTGCTGGGCGAACACGTGACCGCGCTGGGCGAGATCCGAACCCGGCTCGACCCCGACGTGCCGATGCTCATGACGGTATTCACGCCGCTGTCCTTGGCGGACGAGTTGGCCGGCAAGGTGGGTCTGGAG
>Ga0129299_1001228_pt1 | contig 17091 bp, 11 predicted proteins | sample ConPoolayeCmetaG_FD_94477 | JGI IMG/M metagenome (GOLD analysis project Ga0129299, IMG submission 94477) | Hot spring microbial mat communities from California, USA to study Microbial Dark Matter (Phase II) - Cone Pool mat layer C metaG ... | reverse complement strand
TGTGACGGCACGGCTCGTTGGGAAATCGCAGCTTTGTATTGTTGAGAAATCCGTTTTCTCCCTTTTTCAGCGGCCGGTGCTCATTGAAAAGCCTTCGGATATACTCGGTGTGCTCCTGCGTGATCTCCACGTCCTGCACCACCAGCGCGCTGTCGAGACAACCGCCCTTGATAAGGCCTTTTTCACGCAGGTGCTCGATCTCCGATAAAAAACAGAACGTCCGGGCCGGCGCGAATTCCTTCTCGAAATCATCCACGTTGAACATGGTCGTATATTGCACGCCCAGGGCAGGATGGCCGTAGTCAATCTGGACGGTCATGCGGAGATGGTTTGACGGATACACGCCAAGCGCCAGATCGCCGTCAACGTAGTCGACGGGATCGTCAATGGTGATGTATTCCCGCTGTTCCGACTGCTGGACAATGCCCGCCGTATTGATAGCCTCGACAAAGGGCAGCGCGCTGCCGTCCATGAGCGGCACCTCCGGCGCGTTGACCTCGACCATGGCGTTATCGATGCCCGTGCCGGCAAAAGCGGCCATGACATGTTCGATCGTATGGATTTTTGCCTCGCCCTTGCCGATGGCGGTCCCGCGCGCAAGATCAACGACGTTGTCGATATCTGCTTCAATCCGGGGCTTGTCATCAAGGTCGCTTCGGCAAAATACAATGCCTGTGTTGTCGGGGGCGGGATTGATGGTGACGGTTGTGCGCGCTCCCGTATGCAGACCAACGCCTTCGAGGGAAACAGGCTCTTTTATGGTTTGCTGCAGCGGCATATTTTCAGAGTATCCTTTCTTTTTTCACCTACATGTGCTGTTGTATCAATTGTTTGACTTTACGCAATAATCCCGGCAGTTCCTGCTGTGCGGCTTCGATACGCCGCATTTTCATCAGGTCCCGGGCCGGATACCCGGTGACTTTTGCGCCCGGAGGCACGCTTTTACTCACCCCGGCCTTGGCGCCGATAAACGAACGATCGCCGATTTCAATATGGCCGACAAAACCCGCCTGGCCGCCCACGAGCACGTGATCGCCGATTTTTGTGCTGCCCGACACGCCCGCCTGCGCGGCCATCGCCGAATGCCGCCCCACCACCACGTTGTGCGCGATATGAATAAGATTGTCGAGCCGCGCGCCCGCGCGTATGATCGTCGGCTCGAAATTACCCCGGTCGATGCAGACACATGCCCCGATCTCGACGTCATCCTCGATAACTACGACGCCGAAACATGGGATGCGCACGAAACGGCCGTTTTCCATGGCATTGGCAAATCCGTCGCTGCCGATCACGCTTCCGGATTGAATAATCACCCTGTTGCCAATGCGCGTGCCGTGGCGTATAACCGCGGACGAGTCGATGCGGCAATCGGCGCCGATGTGGGAGCCTTTTTCGATGACACAATTCGCTCCGATAACGGTCCGCGCGCCGATTACGACGCCTTCACCGATAACCGTACCCGGACCGATACATGCGGTTTGATCCACTGAAGAGCTTTTATCGATAATCGCCGAGGGGTGGACGGCCGGCTGAAACAGCACGGCGGAGTCTTCAAAAAGCCGGGCGGTTTTTGCGTATCCGAGGTAGGGATCATCAACCTCAAGATTTATCTTTCCCTCGATGGGCCGTCCTTTTTTGACAATCATCACCCCGGCCCTGCTTGCCCGCGCCTCCTCTTCATATTTCGGCTCCGCCACAAAGCTCACGCTGTGTGCATCGGCCGACGCAAGCGATGCGATGCGGGAGATATCCATGTCGCGGGCGGCTCCGGCAACCGTGCAGCCAAGCGTTTCGGCAATCCGGCCAAGCTTCACTATTTCTCCTTATTAAGGGCCGCAAGCACGCGTTCGGTCAGATCGTATCCGGGCTTTGCATACACCAGCCCGCCCACGCGCGCGTCGAATATATAGTCGTAATTCTCGGCCTTGGCAATCTGCTCCAGGATTTTATTGATCTTGTCGACAATGGGCCGCGTCAAATCTTCGTTCTTTTTCAGCGCCTCGCCTTCCTGGCCGAATTTCTCCTGCAGGAACTTCTGGTATTCGACCATTTTCGCCTGCAGTTTGTCTTCGAGCTCCTTCTTGCGCTCGCTGGAGAGCAGAAGGCTCTGCTTTTCAAGCTGGTCCTTGAGGTCTTTCATTTCCTTCTGCCGCTCGGTGGCTTCCTGCTCCCATTTCGCCACCTCCTTGTTGAATTTCTCCTGCGCTTCCTTGGTGCCCTCGTATTCGGCGAATATCCGCTCAGAGTTGATGAAGCCGATTTTGAGTTCGGCCCTGGCGACCGTCGCCGCCCATAATACAATCAACATGCCCCCAACGAATGTACTCAATCGACGCATCGCGAACCTCCTTACATCAATGTGCGATTTTCGGTATTCAATATATACGGTTCAATGCAGGGCCGCTAAAATCCCCTATTCATCAGGAAATGGAAATGAAATCCCTCCGGCTTCTCGGAAAAATGGGTCCGCTTGGGATCATCCAGCCCCCACGCGAAATCAAATCCCATCAGCCCGATCATGGGGAACAGCAGACGCAGACCGAAACCAACGCCGGTGTACATATCGGTCGGATCGACCTGCTGTATACTTCCCCACGTATTTCCCATATCGCCGAATACGGCAAAATAAAGCTGCTGATCGAGAATGGGAAATCGTATTTGACTTGAAAACGTCATCATGGCCTTCGAACGCTCAGGATTGTATCTTCCGCCGAACTGCTCTGATTCGTACCCCCGCAATTGCCCGCCGAAATAAACATCACCCGCCGTAAACACATCCGTCGCCAGTATTCTCAGCGTATCGGCGACGCTTCCGAGCAGGCCGAATTCGGAATTGAGCCCCAGGACGAATTTCCAGAACAGCGGGAAATACCAGTCATACCCGATCGTCCCTTTTGCGTAGCGGTAGAAGTCGTCGCGGGTGAAGCGCTCCAGACTGTGTCCCAGGCCGGCATACTCGCCGGTCACGGTAAAGATGGAACCGGTGTTGGGGAAATTGGGAAGATCGGTGTCGTTGCGCACAAGCTTCACCGATACGCTGCTCTTGTATCCCGAACTGTCAAGAACCATGGTTCCGACCTGAACGCGCCTGTAGGTGGTGTGCTCCCTGCTGATGCCGTAATTGATATAGGCTCTGAAATAATCATCGGGCCATTTCAGCTTCCGTCCCAAGCCGAAGTCAACGCCGTATCCCTTGAACTCTTCGCCCCTGTATATCTGCCTGCGGAAAAAAGCGTTTGTGGAGAAGCGCGTCGGCGTGTCGAATATCCACGGCTCGATAAACCCGGCGGAAACGCGCTGATACGTTTTTGAAAATTCCGTTGTAAACGACACCTCCTCGCCTGCTCCCCTGAAATTGGGAACGGAGATGCTGAAATTGCCGCCGAACCCCTCCACCTGGCTGTACATCACGCCTGCGCTGAATTGCCCGATATTCTCCTTCTCTTTCACGTTGAACACGAGGTCGATGGTGCCGTCGTCGTTGGGCTTGAGGTCAGGCGACACGTTGTCGAAATAATTGAGCTGCATGACCTCGCGCACGCTGCGTTCCATCCGCGACTGCTTGTATTTCTGCCCCGGATACATCACCAGCTCGCGCCGCACCACCTTTTCAAAGGTTTTTTCGTTCCCCGCTATTTCTATCTTGCGCACGATTGCCGGCCTGCCCTCAACGACGTCGAACACCACGTCAATCGTATCAGCCTTCCGCCGCATCTGCTCCCTGAGCTGTATCCACAGGTATCCTTCTTCGCGGTATGCGTTCGAAATCATCCCCTTGGACATCTCGAACTTGCTTTTATCGAACGGCTTGCCCTTCTTGAGCACCACGCGGCCGCGCAGGGCGTCGGAGTCCAGTACCCTGTTGCCGGTGAAAAAGAAATCGCCGGCGTAATACTTGGTTCCCTCGCTCAGGCTGATACGGATGAAGATATCCTTCCTGTTGTCGCTGTACCATACACTGTCGCCCGTCACCTGCGCATCCAGGTATCCGTGATTGTGATAAAACATCAGCAGGGTGTCGATGTGCTTCTCGTAATCGTCCTGCTTGAATTCACCGCTCGTGTACCACTTGTTTTCCTTTGTTTTGAGCTTGCGCTTCAGTTTCCGCTCGTTGTACGCAGTGTTGCCTTCGAAGTAGATTTTCTTCACCCGCACCCGCGGGCCCTCTTTCACGGTGAACTTCGCGATGCAATTGCCGGGTATCTTCGTCTCTATCAGCTCGCACGATACATCGGCGACAAGATATCCTTTTTCGGCATACACATCCTTGATTATCCGCACATTTTCATAGACAAGCGCATCGCTGACCGTCCGACCCTCTTTGAGCGTCAGCTTCTCCTCGAAATCCTTCTCCTTGAGCTTCTTGTTGCCGTGGAATTCAATCGATTCGCAGACAGGATTCTCCACAAGCCTCAGCAGAAGCGACGCGCTCGAGTCGGTTTCGGAAAGCACGTAAAAATCAATCGAACGGAACAGCCCCAGATGGTTGAGCCGCCTGATCGCCTCCTGGACATCGAGCGGCGTGAATTCCTCCCCGCTTCTCAACCGGACATTATTGCGCACCACCGCCGGCTGATGGATTGAAAGCCCTTCGATAACCAGGGTATCGAGAATTTTCGCCGGTGAGTCATGGACCGCGCCCAGCAGGCAGGCGGCCGCAGTGACAAGGATTGCCGCATGTCCCGGCATGTCCGGCGTGTTGCGGCCGCTTAATTTTTTTTCGAAAAGTCGCATTACTGCCATATACCCGTGAGTCTATGCCTAAAGTATGCTAAAAGAGATTAAATATACTTCAGACGGAATACAATGCTCGAAAAATCAGCGCCTCCCGCTCCGATCGGCGCCAGCGCTCTCGCATTCTGATTCCCGCTAAAAGTCCAGAAGCGACCGCGCTTTATTGATAGGCAGCCGCAGCTGCAGGTATACTTTCGGGTTGTATGCGATGGCCTTCTCATGATATTGAATTCCATAGCTGACATCCAGCAAAAGATACCGCATCGGCTGATATTCCAGGCCGATGCTGTGTTCGGGGTGCAGAAGCGTGTCCACGGGTATCAATTCGCTGCGCCACTTGAGAAAAAGCTTGTCATGAAGGAAATACCGGCCGAGTGTAATCCCGACATTGGCAAGCGCAAGGTAGTCCCACTGGCTCCCCAGACCGTGAAATCGATTGCTGTAAAGGTAATAAAAATAATTGGCCGCAATCGATGATTCAAACGTAACGACGTCGAGGCCGAGCCGCCGTGCAAGCTGCTTTTCAAACCGCTGGACAAAATAGCGGCGGATATACTGCTTGCCGAAATCTGACACTATACCTCCCGCGCCCTTGAAACTCATGATATGAAGCCCGGCGGCCCGATAAAATTCCTGCTCCGCCTCCCCAGGCAATTCGTCGAAATCCGACGACAGATGGAAGCTGATTTCGTTAAATCTTCCCTTTTGGCTGAGTGAACCGGTGTTGGGGTCTTTTGTCAAAAGCGTCAGGCGGATGCGCTCGAACCTGCTGGTGTCGGAAAACGCCTCCGCGCTTCCCCAGATAACCGGCATATTGTCATAGCCTTCGGCGTTCTCGAGCGGCTGGGGCGTAAAATCAAGCCCGACGTCGATATTGCGATCAAACGTCTTCCCATAGTACACCGTCCCGCGGTATGAACGAAGAGAACCGAAAATCTTGAACGTATTGTCAATCATGCGGCCCCGCAGCCGCACTTCGCCTCCCTGATCAAGCGTCAACTCGCAAAACCGTATGAATTTCCGCTGCCGCATGCCGACGTCGTAGAAATACACCACCCGGTTTCCCGGCCTGACGTCAAGCTCCCAGGTGATATAGAGTGAGGGATCGAATTCCCACGGGATTTCATCGGTTTCCAGGAATGGAAAAGTGAACTCGCTCTGCGCGACCGTCCATGTGCCGCAGATGCGAAGTTTATCAAGCGGGCCGGCAAGCGTAAACGCGTCAAACGGCGGCCGGGGTCCAAAGGCGACCTCAACCCGATCGTCGACGCGCTGAAACCCCGGCAGGTGCAGCGCCACCCCCTGTTTCGGGGTACGCACCTGAAGGACGCCCGCATTGATCGGGCCGAGCATAATCGGCTCATAGCCCGGCGGCACGTTGTGCGACGACGTTATGGTAATGGGCCGGCGCCGGATTTTTCCTGATATCGACGTGTGAAGGCGGCCGGCGCCGTCAATCGACATCTCCAGCGCAAAGGGCGTTATATCGTCGAGTACAAACGGTTTCAGCGTCAAAACGCCGTTGGGAATTGCTATGCGCGCGTGTGAAAAACGCCATTCCCCGTCCGCCGCCGAAAACGCCGCCCGAATGGTTCCTTTGCCCGTACCGCCAATCGGCGAGTCGAACCGGCGCGCCACGGTCGCCAGCAAATCCCCCTCCACGGCCGCCGCGGCGCGAATCGTATCCTCGTCGGTCTCTTCGCCGGCTAGCACCGCCCAGGGCACGAACCCGCTGGCCGTCGCCCTTGTCAGCGACGAATCGGCGGCCAATAGTGTATCGATAAAAATTCCGTCGCTGTCTGCGCGTATAACGGCGGCGACGGAGTCGACGCGCCACTGGTCGATGAAAACGCGGGGCGATACGGCATGGATGACAACCGGCAGGCCCGAATCGCCGGAAGCGAAACGCCCCGAGATGCTGCCGGCAACGGCATGGCCTTCGGGAAGAACGCCGGCCAGAAGTTCCCCGAGATTGACGTCATGAAACTCGCCGGATACCGCCAGGACGCCGGCATGTGACACCGTGTCCACCATCAATATAATTGTCTTTCCCTGCCGTATGACAAAGGGAAGCACGGTAAAGGACGACGCCGAGGCCGCCAGTATCAGATCGGTCTGCAGGGGCGACACGCCCAGGATATTGCCGTTGCGGATGTGGACGTGAGCGCGGCATTGGGGCGCGTCAAGAGGGCCGTACACGCGCGCATCGGCATGCAGATGGCCGCCGCGCAAAATATCTTTCGATCCCAGAAACCACGTATCAAGGTCGATAAAAGGCACTCCTGCGCAGGAAATCTGCACGGCGATGCTTCCGGGCTTTCCAAAGCGCAGCGTTCCCCTGCCCGCCGCGCCGTGCAGCATGCGGAGCGAATCGATCGTCAACGAATCGCCGTAAAACCTTCCGGCGGCAACAAGCGGAAAAGCCTTTTTTGATACTCGCAGCCGCGCGTCGCTCAGCCGCCATTCGAACGTTGAATCCTGCAGGAGCCCGCTGAATTCTACGCCGCCATCGATATCCCTGCCGCCAAGCTCGCACAATCCGTATACCGTCAGCCGATTCACCGGTCCGGACCATGTCGAGATGATACGCGCCGATTCGATGACGCCTCCCGCACCGTAGGGAAGCCGGTCGAGAGCGGCGCGCATCATTTTTTCCTCAATCACAAGCTGCGCACGCATGACCGGCGCCGGCCGATCCAGGCTGTCAACGGCGCCGGAAAGAGAAAAATACTCCCTGTTGCGCGCATCGCTTTCGAACACCACGCCGCTTTCGCAGCTTTTAACGGTCAGCCGGGGGTTTCCCAGGGCCACGCCCATCACCGATGCGCTGTCGACGGCGACGGCGCACGTGAGCCTGATTTTCGGCCCAAGCCCGCCAAGCGATGCGTCGCAGCCGATCCGTCCGCCGGCACGGGGCGAAAAAGCGGACGCGGAGGCGCGCAGGCGGATTGACGCATCGTAAACAGGGGGCGATGCGCCGATAGTGACCCTGCCCCGCCCGTTCACCGTGAACTGCGATCCTTCGACGACAAGGGAGTCGACGACAATCGAGGAGGAGTCGGCGCGCAGCCCGCCGCTCAGCCGCGTGACCGCATTGCCCCACAGGCTGACGCCGCCGCCGTTTACCGCGGCAACCACCTGTCGGGAGCGCGCGTCCTTAGACACACCTGCCTCGATCCATCCCTGTCCGAGCACGTTGCGCGCCACCACCGGCGGCAGCGTATCGAACAGCTCCTGGAGCACGATACCATCGATCCGCGCTGACAGGCGGCAATCGCCGTCGCGGGCGAAGTCCCACACGCCCGATGCATTGCATGCCACGCCTTTACATCGGCAGCGAAGCGAGTCGATATCGAGCCTGCTGTCTGAGAAACGAATACCGAGGCTGATGTCCTCGACGCTCGCGCCGTGAGTGGTCACGACGGTCCGCGCCCCGGCAAGCGTCACCCATCCGTTTGATTCCATCGACGCCGGAGACAGGGCGTCGGTAAACGCGAACTCCCCCACGCCGTCGAGAGTCCCGCCGCTTATCCTCAGCGTGCGCCACGGCACGTCGTGCCGTAAACGGGCGCGCCGCAGCCTGAATGATATCCGGTGGCGCTCCCCGGGGGGTGCGATCATGCCCGACAGCGTCAGGTTCTTCAGCGCCGCCCCCACTTTTCCTTTCAGCTCGAAATGCACACGCGGCCCCTCCGTCCACACGCTGCCGTCGAGATCGCTTGCGGTGAGCACATGCGTACCACTGCGGTCTGAAAGGTTGACCGTACCGCGCTGGATAAGGAGGCGATCAAGCGGCAGCGCGGCCGCCGCCGGCGGCGCAGGAGCGGAATCCGGCGCGGACGCGCCGGGAGGCGCGGCGCCGCCGGACGCTGGAGACTCAGGCTCGCGGTAGGAAACCTCGATATGCGGCTCGACGAATATGATTTTGCTGATGCTGCGGCCGAGATCGCCCCGGGTCCGTACGAGTTTTGTGAGCGAAATGCCCACCTTGATATCGTGGACGTCGATCCGCAGCATCCGCAGGGGAATGGAGACGCGGACATTGGAGAGATAGACTGAGAGGAAACGGATGCGCACCCGCTCGACATCAAAGGCCCCGCCAAGCCGCGGGGAAAGATTTGCTATAAGAATACGCTCGATATTGCGGTTCTTTTCGAGCAGGCGTATCCCCCCGTACGATAGAATGCCAAGGAGAAAACACAATACGCCCAGCGGAATAATCCACTTACGAGGTTTCACCCGGATCCTTCGCCGCCGAAAAGATCAGTTCGCTGTTTTCGCAGTCTACCTCAATCGTATCGCCGTCGTGAAACCGGTTGTTGAGAAATTCCTCGGCCAGGCGGTCCTCGACGAGCCTTTGAATGGAGCGCTGGAGCGGACGGGCGCCGAGGACGGGGTCGAAGCCCTTGTCGACGACGAATTCCTTGGCCCGCGGGGTGAAGCGCAGCCGCACCGACCGATCTGCCAGCCGCTGTTCCACCTCCTTGAGCCGAATGTCGACAATCCGCGCGATTTCCTCTTTGCCAAGAGGCCTGAATACGATGGTCTCGTCGACGCGGTTGAGAAATTCCGGGTTGAATATCCGCTTCAGCTCGTCGGTCACCTTTGCCTTCATCGCCTCGTAATCCGACATGTCGCTCGCCTTGCCGAACCCCATCCTGCCGGTTTTCTTGACTTCGCGTGTCCCGGCGTTTGAGGTCATGATAATCAGCGTGTTCTTGAAATTGACATGCCGGCCGTACGCGTCGGTCAGAATCCCGTCGTCAAGTATCTGCAACAGGATATTGAACACGTCCGGGTGCGCCTTCTCCACTTCGTCGAACAGCACCACCGAATACGGCTTCTTGCGCACCTTTTCGGAGAGCTGCCCCCCCTCTTCGTAGCCCACGTATCCGGGCGGGGCGCCCACGAGCCGCGAAACCGCGAATTTCTCCATGTATTCCGACATGTCTATCCGCACCAGGGCGTCTTCGCTGTTGAACAGGTATTCGGCAAGAGCTTTTGCCAGTTCCGTCTTGCCGACCCCCGTAGGGCCGAGGAAAATGAACGACGCGATGGGACGGCGGATATTGTGCAGTCCGGCCCGCGAGCGCCGGATACTGCGCGCGACCGCCTCGAGCGCCTCGTCCTGTCCGATAACCCGCTTGCGCAGTTCGTCCTCAAGGTGCAGAAGCTTCTTCGACTCCTCCTCCTCAAGCCTCGACAGCGGGATGCCGGTCATGGTGGCGATAACCTCCACCACGGTGTTTTCGTCGACCAGCAGCCGGTCCTCGGTCAGGCTCTTGCGCCACAGCGCTTTTTTCTCCATCAGTTCGTTCTTGAGCTTGTCCTGCGAATCGCGCAGGTTGGCCGCGTGCTCGAACTCCTGGTTTTCAACCGCTTTCTCCTTTTCGCGCACCACCTCGGCGATCTTCTTCTCCATCTCGCGTATTTCGGCCGGAATTTCCATGCTCGAGAGCCGCTTGCGCGCCCCCGCCTCGTCGATCACGTCGATCGCCTTGTCCGGCAAAAACCGGTCGGAGATGTAGCGCTCCGACAGCTTGACCGCAGACTCAATCGCCTTGTCGGAATAGCGTACCTTGTGGTGTTCCTCGTAATTGTGGCGAAGGCCGCGCAGAATCAGGACTGTCTCGTTGACGCTGGGCGGATCGACCATAATCGTCTGAAACCGCCGGGCCAGCGCTCCGTCCTTCTCGATATACTTGCGGTATTCGTCGAGCGTGGTGGCGCCGATGCACTGGATCTCGCCGCGCGACAGCGCCGGCTTGAAAATATTTGAGGCGTCGAGACTGCCTTCAGAGCCGCCCGCGCCCACGATGGTGTGAAGCTCGTCGATGAAAATGATGATATTGTCGTTTTTCTGCAGCTCCACCATCAGCGCCTTGAGCCGCTCCTCGAATTGTCCGCGGTACTTCGTTCCCGCCACAATGGAGGCCATGTCAAGGTTGACGACCCGCTTGTTCTCGAGCACCTGCGGAATGTCCTTTTCCACGATTTTCTGCGCCAGGCCTTCCACGATGGCGGTCTTGCCGATGCCGGGTTCGCCGATAAGCACGGGATTATTTTTCTTGCGCCGCGACAATATCTGCACCACGCGCTCGATCTCCTTCTCGCGGCCGATAACCGGATCGAGCCGTCCGTCGCGCGCAAGCTGGGTGAGATCGCGGCCGAAATGATCGAGAAACGGCGTCTTGCTCTTGTCCTTGGCCCCGCCGGCGGTCTCGCCGCCCCGAAGCACTTTGCCGATTTCCTCCTTGACCTTTTCATATTCAAGGCCGGCCGATGCAAGCGCGTTTGCCGCCGCCGATTCCGTATCCTTCATCAGGGCAAGCAGCAGGTGCTCGGTGCCGATATACTTGTGCGACATCGAGCGGGCCTCGTTCGCCGCGATCTCAAGCACCTTTTTGGCCCGCGGCGTGAACGGAAGCATCTGCCCGATCGTCATCATCCCGCCGGTCGACGTAATCGATTTCTCGATATTGGACGACAGATCCTCCAAATCGACGCCCATGCTGCGCAGGACCGCCACCGCGACCCCGTCGCCTTCCTTTATCAGACCCAGCAGCAGGTGCTCGGTGCCCACATAATCATTTCCCAGACGCACCGATTCCTCGCGCGCGATCTGCATGACTTTTTTCACCCTGTCGGTAAACATGCCGTTCACTTCATACCTCTTTCCTGCTTGGCGACACGTTTTCGAGTGTCGAGTGCCACGTTTTAAGTGTCACGTGTTGAGTGTCGAGTTTTCCTATAGCCTCATGGCGTTTCGGCCGCGATAATCTCCCGCACCCGCTCCGCGCGGCACACCCCGCACTCATCCTCCGTAAGTTCCCTTCCCAGATGCGCCTGCAGGTGCGCGGGCATCCCAAAGAGAATCATCCGGTTAATCGCGGCGACGCTCACCTGAGTAAAAATACCACATTCCACGCCGATGCGCAGGGCCGAAGCAAGGTTTAAAAGCTCCTCCATCGACAGCGTACGCGCGTACATCAGAATGCCCCATGCGCGGTACGCCTTGTCGGCAAGCTCCGTTTTCGCATCGCGCAGTATCCGCTCGCGGGCCTCGCGTTCGTGCCGGACAATCCGGCCGATCGTCTCCTCCGTCATACCGATGTATTCCTCTTCCGATGCGCCCAGCGTAGCCCTGTTTGAAAGCTGGAAAAGGCTGCCCGCGACATCGGAATGCTCGCCGAAAAAACCGCGGATCGCAATGCCCATCTGGCTGGCGGCCTGAAGAACCTGGTCAATTGTCCGGGTGAGGATACAACCCGGAAGATGAACGAGAAAGGATATCCTCAGCCCTGTGCCGGCATTGGTCGGACAGCAGGTCAGAAACCCTTTCTCCGCGTCGACGGCATAGTCAAGCAGTCCGCCAAGCTCGTCGTCAATGCCGCTCAGCGCCTGCCAGGCGTCCTGCGGCCTGCACCCGGCGTCGAGGTATTGAAGCCGCACATGATCTTCCTCGTTTATCATCAGGCTTACGCGCGTATCGCCGCTCACCAGCACGCCCCGGCTCCCGTCTGCCGCGAGCAAATCAGGACTCGCCAGCCGCCGTTCAACCATGATCTCGCGCTGCATCCTGGTGCATGCCATGAAATCGCAGAGGTTATAGTCGTCATAGCGGCGCACGGCGCGCACGGCGCTTAGGATCTCTTCGTAGGCCGCCGTTCGCTGAAGAAGCGATGCGGCGGCGGGGAACAGGTGCCCCGCAAGGCACCGGGCAAGCCTGATACGCGTGGAGATTACCACGTCGCCTTCCGGCCCGCCGCAGGAGAGCCACCGCGGCAGCTCTGCCGTACCGTCAAGCACTGCCATAGGAGACAGTTCCCTGTTGTACCGCCTTTTGAATACCGTGAATTTTATCCCGCAATTCAGCGGCACGCTCGAAATTTTCGCTGTGTATCGCCCTGCGAAGCTCGTCGCGCAGCCGGCCGATGTCCGCCGATTCAACAGCCCGCGCCATGGAACGCTTCCCCGCGTGCGTGCATGAACCGTGCACCTGGAGCAGCAGCTCGCTTATTTCCTTCGCAAAAGCCCCGTAGCACCCCGCGCATCCCAGCCGCCCCTTTTTCTTGAATTCGGAATACTTCAAGAGGCAGCGCGGGCATTGCGCGTCTTTTTCCGGCGCAACCGATTCGTCACCGGCCGCTGCGCTTGCCGCCGCCGTGATATCAATGCCTTTTTTCCGGGCGCAGTGTTCGCACAGATTCATCACGGCCGTCTGTTGACCGACAATCTGGGTCAGATGAATGTTGGCGGGATATTGGCCGCATTCGTCACACGTTTTCTGATCCATTTGAAACTGCCTTCAACTATGAAACATGCCGTCTATTGCTGGCCGACTATTTTTCCGTCCCGGATATGCACGGTCCGGTGCATGCCGGCCGAAAGCTGATCGTTGTGCGTCGCAACCATGATTGTCTGCTTCAATTCCCTGTTTGTCTTTTTAAAGAGCTCAAGAAGCTGCCGGCTGTTTTCGCTGTCAAGGTTGCCGGTCGGCTCATCGGCGAGCACAAGCGCCGGTTCGTTGAACAATGCGCGCGCCAGTGCCACGCGCTGCCGCTCCCCGCCCGAAAGCTCGCTCGGGTAATGGCTTTTCCGGCGCTCAAGACCCATGAGGGCTAAAAGCCCGCAGGCCCTGTCCATGCAGTCTTTTTTTCTGCGGCCGGCAATCATGCCGGGGATACAGACGTTTTCGACAGCGGTGAAATCGGGAAGAAGATGGTGAAACTGGAATACGAACCCGATATAGCGCCGCCTGAAAAACGCCAGTTCCCTCAACGACATTTTCGTGAGGTCTTTACCGTCGATTTCCACCGTTCCGGAAGTGCAGCTGTCAAGGCCGCCGAGAATTTGTAGAAGTGTTGTTTTGCCTGCGCCGGAAACGCCCACCAGCGCAATCATCTCGCCCCTGGCAATGGCGAACGAGGCGCCCCTGAGCACGTCAAGCGGCCCAGCGTCGTCACGAAACGTTTTTGTCAGTTTCTCAACCCTGACCATCATTCAAAATCCAAAATACAAAACTCAAAATCCACGACCCACCCCTCATCACTCGACACTCATCACTCCCACCCCGTATTTCACAGGCGCATGGATGATGCATCATGCGCCGGAGAGATTATTACTCATACCTGATTGATTCGGCAGGCAGCATCTTCGACGCCAGCCATGCCGGGTAGCTTGATGCGGCTAGGCAAATCAGGTTTGCGCTGATATACACGGCAACAAAATCAAGCGGCTGAATCAGCACCGGCAATTTATTTATAAAATATATGTCCCCGGGAAGGGGTATCAATTGGTAGTGATGTTGGAGGTAACACATTAAAAAACCAATGGTTACACCAAGCGTCGAGCCGAGAAAACCGATGGTCGTTCCGTTAAGCACGAAAATTTTCATGATGGAACCCGATGTCGCGCCCATGCTCATAAGAATTCCGATCTCGCGCCGCTTCTCGAGGCAAACATTATCAGAGATGAGAAAACTGTAAAAGCGGCCACCACGATAATGAGCGATATCACGATAAAAATCACCAGTTTTTCCAGTTTCATCCATTGAAACAGCGATTTATTCTGGCTTTTCCAGTCGCTTGCGCGGTAGGGATAGCCGCCGATGTATTCTTTGACGTCCTGGACAATACGGTCGGCCTTGAACAGATCGGTCGTCTTGATATTTATCCCTTCCGCGCCCTGCACATTGAACAGCATCTGCGCCGATGCGAGAGAAACATACACGAGATTAAGGTCGTATTCATACATGCCGGTTTCAAAAATGCCGCAGACGGTAAACCGGCTCATTTTCGGCACCGGATCGAACTCCCCCTCGGCCGGCGCAAGGCTCATCACCACGACTTCGGAACCTTCCCGCACCCCCATTTTATCGGCGAGACCGATACCAATCAGGATGCCGGGGAGCTTACGCTGACGGTCAGACACCATCGAATCAACGCTGAAAACGCCATATTTTATCGCGGCCGCAAGATCGGTCACCGTCGTCTCCATCGCGGCGTCGATCCCCATCACCATGACCCCTTCCTGCACCTGGTCGCATTCGACGCCCGCCTTGCCCGAAATATAGGGCGCTGCGGCAACAACCTGCGGATGTTTGAGTATGACCTGCCGCAGCGAATCGTATTCGAGGATGGGACGGCTGTGGTATTGAAGAATTTTGGCGTGGGCGAGCGTGCCGACAATCCTGTCGCGCACCTCCTTTTCAAAACCATTGGCGATGGAAAGCGCGATAACGAGCACCAGAGAGCCGAGAAACACGCCCAGTGCCGATATGTACGTTATCAGCGAGATAAAGCCGATTTTGCGTTTGCCGCGAAGGTAGCGAAAGGCGATGAACCATTCCATAATCATTGCATATTACTGACGTGTTCTGAACGTTGTCGAAGCATTGCGGATTGCGGATTATTCGGATTCATAGCACACCGATCTTTTATTGGCGCTCACGCGCATGGATCACTCGGGTCTGAGCAATGGGAACAGCACAACATCGCGGAGGGTTGGTGCATTTGTTAAAAGCGCGACCATCCGATCGATCCCCATTCCCCACCCCGACATCGGCGGCATGCCGTATTCCATGCACCGCACGAAATCCTCGTCGGCGTCCATGGCCTCGGCGTCGCCGTGCGCCCGCGCCTCGGCCTGCTCCCTGAACCGCTGCGCCTGGTCGATCGGGTCGATAAGCTCCGAGTACGCGTTGACCACTTCCCACCCGTTCACTACAAGCTGGAACCGATCGACGACCAGCGGATTGGAGTCGGAGCGGCGCGCCAGCGGCGAAAGGTCGATTGGATGATGCGTGATGAAAACAGGATTGACAATCGCCGGCCGCGATACTTTCTTGTACAGCAGATCGATGAGCGTGCCCCGTCCGGCCTTTTCCGCACCGGCTTCATCCTCGAACCGTATTCCGCGCTCCGTGATGTTCCGCAGAAGCGCTTCGCGCGTCGCACACGCATCGATATCAATGCCGCAGTCTTTGTAAATAAGGTCGCGAAACGACATGCGCGGCCATGAACCGCTGAAATCGATGTCCCTGCCTTCATAGCTCACCGTAAGCCCGCCGTTGACCTTCTCTAACAAATCCTTTATCAGTTTCTCAGTGAAGTTCATGTTGTCTTCGTAATTCCAATATGCGCAGTAGTATTCCAGCAGCGTAAAATCCGGAAGGTGTGACGAGTCCACGCCCTCATTGCGAAACGACCGGGCGAATTCATACACTTTTTCGAATCCGCCCGCCACCGCCCGTTTCAGATAGGTTTCGGGCGCGATACGGAGGTAGACGTCGATATCGAGCGCGTTGTTGTGCGTGACAAACGGCCGCGCGAGCGCGCCGCTGGCGTGATTGCACAGCACCGGCGTATCGATTTCGACAAATCCGTTGGCGTTGAGATAATCTCGTATCGTTTGTATGATGCGAGTACGTTTCTTGAACCGCTCCATAACCGCGGGAGTCATGACAAGGTCGAGGTAGCGCCGGCGGAGCTTGAGCTCGGGGTCGGCGATGCCGTGAAACTTTTCGGGCAGGGGACGAATGGCCTTGGAGAGGAATGTCCACGCCTGCACATTAATTGTTTTCTCGCCGGTTTTCGTGGTGATTATCCCGCCTTCGACGCCGATAAAATCGCCGACATCGACATATTCCTGAAACTGCGCGAAACGCTCGCCGAGAATGTTTTTCTGCAGCGCAAACTGCATCCTGCCCGAAAAATCGAGCAGGTGGCCAAACGCGAGCTTGCCGAAAGAGCGCAGCGAAATCACGCGGCCGGCGCACCGCACGCCTACCATGCCGTCGGCAAGGCCGCGCGCCTCGGCAAGCGCGTGCGTGCGCTCGAAGCGCTGGGCATAGGGCTGAATCCCTGCCCCGCGCATCTTCTCCACCTTCTCCAAGCGGACCTGCATCTCCGAAGAAACCTGGCTCCCCCTGTGTTCTGCGCTTTCCATTATCTAAAACCCGCTTCCTTCCTTACCCTATCACCCTATCACATTCCTCCATCACTCCATTACTCCACCACTCCAATCCTCCAAGCACGCCCTGAGGGAGTCGAACCCCCAACCCTCTGGTCCGAAGCCAGATGCTCTATCCATTGAGCTAAGGGCGCGCAAAGGGGAAACCGCAAAAATCAGTGTAAAACCACCAAACGCGGTATACGAAAATAGTTCGTGCCAACGTGTGAATACCCCGAAATACCCCCGTATATGCTGTAAATGTGAACACGATGTGAACTCGGCGCATACCGATACCGTCCGCCGATGCGTGGACGACACGGATGGCGGCCATGCAGCGAGGCCGCAGACGCCGGAATCGACAAGTCCCTGACTCCCCCGCAAAGGCGGCGCGTGGCGCTCCCG
>Ga0129299_1001225_pt1 | contig 17106 bp, 13 predicted proteins | sample ConPoolayeCmetaG_FD_94477 | JGI IMG/M metagenome (GOLD analysis project Ga0129299, IMG submission 94477) | Hot spring microbial mat communities from California, USA to study Microbial Dark Matter (Phase II) - Cone Pool mat layer C metaG ... | reverse complement strand
GTGTAGGCACGGCGCCGAGAAGGAGACTGAAGATAACAGATGCTATTTTTACCATCTGGTTCACTATTGCGAATGTTGCAATACAACACAAAGTGATGCCCGAAAATGACAGCAATGAGGCACGAAGGGATTTACTCACCGGCTGCGACATTCCGCATCCGGCGGCCGCTCATGCATTCAGGCTATCGCGAGGCCATGCAGTCGCAAAGGACTTGAAAATCGGCCAGGAACTGGCTTTTGTGGCGGAATTGCGGGAGGGGTGTCCGAGTGGTTTAAGGAACCGGTCTTGAAAACCGGCGAGCGGGCAACCGCTCCGTGGGTTCGAATCCCACCCCCTCCGCCAGGACTTAAGCGATTTCATGGTGCAGACGCTGACCCTGGAACGATAGGAAAGCATTTGCGCCCTCATCTTCACGCGGCTGAAGGCAATCGCGGTGTTCGTGTTTGAGCACACAGTGTTTGATAACAGATGGCCCGCAACAAAAAGCAGCCGGGGGGACTACCCGGCCGCTTCCCAGAGGATGGATGATTGTTAGAGAGTTACTTCAGCGCTTCCATGTGATCGTGGCCGAAGCGGAAGTTAAGGCCGATCTTGGCCAGAAACACTTCATCGTCGAACTTGTAGGTGTATTCCTTGTAGTAGGAGTCCTTTACCGACTCCTCGCCGAAATCGGCGTAGAGCACTTCCGCCGTCAAGAAGGTGCGCGGCTTGATCATGTGCTCAAAGCCAGCCCCGACCACGTAGCCGACGCGGGTGTCGTCGGACTTCCAGCTCGTGTCATAGTCGTAGTAATCCTTGACTTGGCTGTCGATGCCGGCAAAGGCAATACCGCCGGTCAGGTAGAACAGCGTGTTGTCCAGCACGGCACCGGCACGGACACGAAGCGTGCCCATCCAGTCGATGCTGGATTTGTAATTGAACTCCCCGTAGTAGGTCTTCTGATCGGCATCAGCGTTGAGGAAGGACAGGTCTGCAACAACACCGAACAGCGTGTTGCAGCGGACCCAGTCATAGCCGAGAGAGACGCCACCAACGAAGCCGCTGCCTTCATTGGTGATCGTCTCACCACCCCAATAGTAATCGACATCCGTGATATCGGAGGTCTGGTTCGCATAGCCGATGAATACGCCAAGCGATTTGCCGGCGAACGGGTCTGCAGCGCAGGCCGCCATCGGCGCATCCTTATATGAGCCTTTTGAAATCATGCCGTCGGCGTGAGCGGCAATAGCCGAGCCGATGAGTGCAGCTGTCATCGCCGCGAGAGTGAACAGGCGCATTGTTCTGTTTCCTATGTTATTTGCTCCGAACGCAGCAAAGCAACGCGCACCCCGAGCAGGACAAAACCTATTCACGAGATCCAACTGATCCGATTCGCTAAAACTTGAAAAAATTTAAAATAAAGTTTGAATGGTTTGGCGCAATGCTGCGCTTATTCGGCAACAGATGCGCAAAGGGGCCTGGCATGAGGGGCGCTGCGTCTCAGCACGGGCGGGCAACGAAAAAGGCGGCCACCAAGGCCGCCTTGTTTATATTTTGACTGATCTCGACGGCCAGGGTCAATGAGCCGTGACGCCGGCCGGAGATTCTTCTCCCCCAGCCACGGGAGGAGCCGCCTTGGCGACGGCCGTTTCGTCCCAGTCGATCGATTCCGGCAACCGGCTGAGCGCGATGGCAAGAACGTCGTCCATTTTGGCAACGGGGATGATCTCGATGTTGTTTTTCACGTTATCGGGGATCTCCGCCAGGTCTTTCACGTTATCTTCCGGGATGATGACCTTCTTGATGCCGCCGCGCAGCGCCGCAAGCAGCTTCTCCTTCAGGCCGCCGATGGGAAGCACACGCCCGCGCAGGGTGATCTCGCCGGTCATCGCCACGTCACGGCGCACGGGGATACCGGTCAGCACCGAGATGATGGCCGTCACCATGGCCACGCCGGCGGACGGGCCGTCCTTCGGCGTCGCCCCCTCCGGCACGTGCACGTGGATATCCTTCTTCTCGAACAAAGTCGGTTCGATGCCGAACTGCACCGCGCGGCTGCGCACATAGGACGCGGCCGCCGAGATGGATTCCTTCATCACATCGCGCAGGTTGCCGGTGACAGTCATCTTGCCCTTGCCAGGCATCATGAGCCCCTCGATGGTGAGCAGTTCGCCGCCGGACTCGGTCCAGGCCAGGCCGGTGACAACGCCCACCTGATCTTCGACCTCAGCCTCGCCGAAGCGGTATTTCGGCACCCCGAGAAACTCGTTGAGATTCTCGGGCGTAACCGTGACCGAGGTCGAGGCGCCGCTTTCAATGTTTTTGACCGCCTTGCGTGCCAGCTTGGCGATCTCCCTCTCGAGACTGCGCACGCCGGCCTCCCGCGTGTAGCGGCGGATGATCGTCAGCAGCGCATCGTCCGTCACCGTCCACTCGCCCTGCTGAAGGCCGTGCGCCTCCGCCTGGTGCGGAATGAGGTGCCGCTTGGCGATTTGCAGCTTTTCATCCTCCGTGTAGCCGGCGATGCGGATGATCTCCATGCGGTCCATCAGGGCCGGTGGGATGTCCAGAGTGTTGGCGGTCGTGACGAACATCACGCTCGAGAGGTCATAATCGACCTCGAGATAATGGTCGTTGAATTCGTGGTTCTGCTCGGGATCGAGCACCTCAAGCAGCGCCGAGGCCGGATCGCCGCGGAAGTCCGAGCCCATCTTGTCGATCTCGTCGAGCAGGAACAGCGGGTTCGTCTTCTTGGCCTTGCGCATCGACTGGATGACCTTGCCGGGCATCGAGCCGATATAGGTGCGCCGGTGGCCGCGGATTTCCGCCTCGTCGCGGACGCCGCCGAGCGACATGCGCACGAATTCTCGCCCCGTCGCCTTGGCGATCGACTTGCCGAGCGAGGTCTTGCCCACGCCGGGCGGGCCGACCAGGCACAGGATCGGGCCCTTGAGCATGTTGGTGCGCTTCTGCACCGCCAGATACTCGATGATGCGGTCCTTGACCTTTTCGAGCCCGTAATGATCCTCGTCCAGGATGGCTTGGGCCTCGTCCAGATCCTTCTTGATCTTGCCCTTCACGCCCCAGGGGATCGACAGCAGCCAGTCGAGATAATTGCGCACGACCGTCGCCTCGGCGGACATCGGGCTCATCTGCCGCAGCTTCTTCAATTCGGCCAGAGCCTTGTCCTTGGCTTCCTTCGAAAGCTTCACCGTTTCGATTTTTTCCTCGAATTCGGCGATGTCGTCGCGCTCATCCGCGTCGCCAAGCTCCTTCTGGATTGCCTTCATCTGCTCGTTCAGGTAGTATTCGCGCTGGGTCTTCTCCATCTGGCGCTTGACACGGCTGCGGATCTTCCTTTCGACCTGCAGCACGGAGATTTCACTCTCCATAAGCATGTAGACCTTCTCGAGCCGCTCTGAGATAACGGTGGTCTCAAGAACGTCCTGCTTGTCGGCGATTTTCACCGCAAGGTGCGAGGCGATGGTGTCGGCAAGCTTCGAGTAATCTGTGATCTGGCTCACCGTGCCGAGCACTTCGCTGGCGATCTTCTTGTTGAGCTTCACATAGCTTTCGAACTGCGACACGGTGGAGCGGGCGAGAGCCTCGATCTCATCCTCCGCGCCCACGGTTTCGACCACGCGCTCGATTTCGGCCTCGAAGAAATTCTCGTTGCCGGTGTAACGCTTGATGCGCGCCCGCCGCGTGCCTTCCACCAGCACCTTGACGGTGCCGTCCGGCAGCTTGAGAAGCTGCAGCACGGTCGCAAGTGTCCCCATCGAATAGATGGCGTCAGCTTCCGGGTCGTCGTCACTGGCGTTCTTCTGCGCCGCAAGCAGGATCTGCTTGTCGGTGCGCATGACCTCATCAAGGGCATTGATGGATTTCTCGCGCCCTACGAAAAGAGGAACGATCATGTAAGGAAAGACGACGATATCGCGCAGCGGGAGAACGGGATAGATGTCCTCGCTTTGGATCGACTTCATCATGGGATTGGCGTCTTCTGTCATTTCTGTCTCCCTGGCGATGAGGCCTTCAGTCCATCAGGACAAGGCATAATGCATCGTCGCATGTATTAACCCTTTGTCAGGCGCTCCCCCAGATCGGCAACCTAGACGTGCGATCGGCCAACAGTAAGGCTGAACGCAGGCAAGCCGGCATAATATTAAACTTTGGGTAAATGGCGTTTGGATCAGTATCCGTCAAGTGAGGCAGGATCCCCGCCCTGCCCTTGTTTGAAGATAGCGGCCCGCCGGCACGTATGGCGCGCCGGCCAGCCGCCGGGGGAAGCGGCCGTTGAATGCTATGACGCGCTCGAGCCAAGTTCTCCTGCCCGTTCGGTGTAGATGCGAAGCGGCTTGGCCTTGCCTTCCACCACTTCCGGCGAGATGACGATTTCCTCCACACCCTTCATGCCGGGCAACTCGAACATGCTGTCGAGCAGGATGGCCTCCATGATCGAGCGCAGGCCGCGCGCGCCAGTCTTGCGTTCGATCGCTTTGCGCGCGATGGCCTTGAGCGCATCGTTCGAGACCGTCAGCTTCACGTCCTCCATGTCGAAAAGGCGCTGATACTGCTTCAGGAGAGCGTTCTTGGGTTCGGTCAGGATGCGGACCAGCGCCTCCTGGTCAAGGTCTTCGAGCGTGGCGATGACGGGCAGGCGGCCTATGAATTCGGGGATCAGGCCGAAACGAAGCAGATCCTCGGGTTCCACGTCGCGAAGGATTTCGCCGGTCCGCCGGTCATCGTCGGCCTGCACCCTGGCGTTGAAGCCGATGGCGGTGGACTTGCCGCGCCGGGCGATGATCTTCTCAAGGCCGGAGAACGCGCCGCCGCAGATGAAGAGGATGTTGGTCGTGTCAACCTGGAGAAATTCCTGCTGCGGGTGCTTGCGCCCCCCTTGCGGAGGAACGCTGGCAATCGTGCCTTCCATGATCTTGAGCAGCGCCTGCTGCACGCCCTCGCCCGACACGTCTCTGGTGATCGAAGGGTTGTCGGATTTGCGGCTGATCTTGTCCACCTCGTCGATGTAGACGATGCCGCGCTGGGCCCGATCCACATTGTAGTCGGCGGCCTGCAAAAGCTTGAGAATGATGTTTTCCACGTCCTCGCCCACATAGCCGGCTTCGGTCAGCGTCGTGGCATCGGCCATGGTGAACGGCACGTCGAGGATGCGGGCAAGCGTCTGGGCGAGCAGCGTCTTGCCACAGCCGGTCGGCCCGATGAGCAGGATGTTGGATTTCGCCAACTCCACGTCGTTGTTCTTGTTGGCGTGGCTGATGCGCTTGTAATGGTTGTGAACCGCAACCGAAAGCACCCGTTTGGCGTGGTGCTGGCCGATCACGTAGTCGTCGAGCACGGAGGCGATCTCGGCCGGGGTCGGCACGCCGTCCCGCGATTTCACATAGGCGTTCTTGTTCTCCTCGCGGATGATGTCCATGCACAGTTCGACGCATTCGTCGCAGATGAAAACGGTCGGACCTGCGATCAGCTTGCGAACCTCGTGCTGGCTCTTTCCGCAGAAAGAACAGTACAGGGTGTTCTTGGTATCGCTTCCGCTTTTCTTGTCCATTCCTTCATCCTTAACGCTGCGGCGAAAGGGCGTTGCGCATCAACGATCCCTCCACCTCTTTTGTGATTGTTCACCGGTTGCTTGCGTGGTGTCAACCTGAACCATCCCCGAGCCTGCCATCAGGCTTCCGGCGCCTCCCGCTTCGTCATGACCTGATCGACGATGCCGAACGCTTTGGCCGCATCCGCCGTCATGAAATTATCGCGCTCGAGGGCTTCGGCGATCACTTCCACGGGTTGCCCGGTATGCTTCGAATAGACGCGGTTGAGGCGCTCCCGCACCGCCAGGATTTCCTTTGCATGCCGTTCGATGTCGCTCGCTTGGCCCTGGAACCCGCCGGAGGGCTGATGCACCATGATCCTGGCGTTAGGCAGTGCATATCTCATGCCAGGTTCGCCCGAGGCGAGCAGCAGCGACCCCATGGAGGCGGCTTGGCCGATGCAGAGGGTCGAAACCGGCGGGCGGATGAACTGCATCGTGTCGTAAATGGCCATGCCGGAGGTTACGATCCCGCCCGGCGAGTTGATATACATCGAGATTTCCTTCTTCGGGTTCTCGGACTCGAGGAACAAAAGCTGAGCCGTCACCAGCGAGGCCATCGTGTCCTCGATCGGCCCGGTGACGAAAATGATGCGCTGCTTCAGCAGCAGGGAATAGATGTCGTAGGCGCGCTCACCACGATTGGTCTGTTCGACCACCATCGGGACAAGGGCGGACTGGATGAAATCGACCGGATCGCGCATTTTCGCTCCTTTCGGGCATGGTCTCGCGCCGCGGGCGCCCGCGGCATGTGGCCGGATGGTTAACATATTGTCCTACGGCATTTGCGTTAACCAAAAGTTCCGCCGGCAAACAGGATGCGCACCATGCAACCATGAAATTAAATGGTGCAGCACGACGTTAACGCAAATGAATGTTTGGAAAGGTTATTTGCCTTTGGCTTTCTTGGCTTTCTTGTCCTTGCCTGGGCCATGATCGTGATCGCCTGCATGTGAATGGTCGTGATCGCAGTCAGGGCCGCATTCGTGATCGTGCTCATGCTCCGCCCCCGACCGCATCAGCTCTTCGGCGCTGACGCTCCGATCGGTAATGGATACGAGTTCGAGAGCGAAACTGACCACTTTCTCCTCATAGACGGGTGCACGCAGTTCGGCGAGCGCCTGCTGGTTCTTCTTGTAGAACTCGATCACCTGGCTTTCCTGTCCGGGATATTGCCTGGCCCGTTCGATGACCGCGCGCTTGATGTCGTCGTCGGTAATCTTGATGTCGTTCTTCTGGCCGATCTCCGAAAGGATCAACCCCAGCCGGACACGCCGTTCGGCGAGCGAGCGGTATTCGGCGCGCGCCTTGTCTTCCGTCGTGCCTTCATCCTCGAAACTCTTGCCGCTGCGCCTCAGTTGCTCCGTCAGCTCATGCCACATGGCATCGAACTCGCTCTCGACGAGGGAATGCGGCAGCTCGAATTCGTGCGCCTCATCGAGCGCGTCCAGGAGCGACCGCTTCAGCTTGGCGCGGGATATCGTCTCGTATTCGCGGGCGATGCGAGCCTTAACGGCGTCTTTCAGCGCCTGGAACGACTCAAGACCCAGCGATTTGGCGAAATCGTCGTTAGGCTCGGGCAGAACGGGGCGCGCCACCTCCTTCACGGTCACCTCGAACTGCGCCGCCTTTCCGGCCAGGTGGGCAGCGCCATAATCCTCCGGGAAAGTCACGTCGATGGTTCTCGCCTCGCCGGCTTTGGCGCCCATGACGCCTTCCTCGAAGCCGGGAATGAAGCGGCCTTCGCCCAGCACGACATAGGCATCATCGGCGCTGCCGCCCTCGAACGGCTCGCCGTCGATGCGGCCGACAAAACCGATGATAAGCCGGTCGCCCTTTTCACCGGGTGCATCCTTCGGCTCGTAGCTCTTGTTGGCCTCGCGCAACTGGAGAAGGCTAGCCTCGATGGTGTCCGCGTCCGGTTCGGCGACAAGCCGCTCCAGGCGGATCGTCTTGAGGTCCTTCAGGTCGATCTTGGGAAGCACCTCGAAGCTCATGATATATTCGAGATCGCCCTTGCCGGCCATGACCTGCTCGACCGCGGTTGCATCTTCCGGCAGCCTGATGTCGGGCTGGAGGGCCGGACGTTCCTTGCGCTCCTCTAGGGCTTTCGTCGTCGTTTCGCTCACCGCCTGCTGCACAACCTCCGCCATGACGGAGCGGCCGTAGGTCTTGCGGATGTGCTCGATCGGCACCTTGCCGGGGCGAAATCCCTTGAGCTGCACCTTGTCCTTGATCTCGTCCAGCCGTGCTTCCAAGCGCCGGTGCAATTCCTGCGCGCCGATGACGACCTTCAGCTCGCGTTTCAACCCGTCCGACAATGTTTCCGTGACTTGCATGGCACAGTTCGCTTCGAGCCTGATGTGACATTCCTGCCGCCCTGGTGCGGGCGGAGGGACTTGAACCCCCACGACTTGCGTCACTGGAACCTAAATCCAGCGCGTCTACCAGTTCCGCCACGCCCGCAAGGATATTTCAGTTTATTTAAGGGGGAAAATTGCGCGCGTCTATAGCGCGCTGGGCGGAGGTGCGGATTGGAAGCGGGAAATGTGCTGGCGGCCGTTACGGCCCTCGAAAAGGGGGCGGCCCTGTGGCCACCCCCGTCATGCTTGAGCCCAATGGATCAGCAGCCGTGATTGCGCATGCAGCGGCGATAGCGCCAGCTGTAGCCCCAGCGATAGCGGCATGTGCGATGCCAATAGCGGCAGCGGCGGCGATAGCCGTAACCGTACTGGACATGTTCCACAAGTGACTGCGTTGCCAGATTGGGGGCGAGGAGTTGTTGGCTCGGGGCGGACGCGGCCGATGCACCCGTGCTCACTGTCAGAGCCATCGCGCATGCAGCGGCGGCGGCGATCAGAAACTTACGCATGTTTAACTCCTTCTGTGGTCGCTTGCTGTTGGTCTTTCATCTCGGCACGACTCGGAGTTTATTTTCCACCGCAGGGGACGGCAACTCAAAAAAACAAAAGCAAACCGCAATTTTTTCGTCAAAAATAAAGGAGATATCACAAAGTTTTGTCTTGTCTTCCGGTTTCCAGCACTCGCTCCGCCCCAGAGCGATTATGATTATTTCGTGTCTCTTCACCGCGTCGAACCATACACTCGCCCCATTGGCGCAGATGCAGCGCTTGCCTTGGCAAGGCTTGGCGGTTAGGTATCTTCGCCTTGGCAGGACGGAAAGGGGGCATCCTTGAACATCACCGACACGGTCATCGACTTGATCGGCAACACGCCGCTGATCCGATTGAAACGGGCCTCCGCCGAAACCGGCTGCACCATTCTCGGCAAGGCCGAATTCCTCAATCCCGGGCAGTCGGTGAAAGATCGCGCCGGGCTCTTCATCATCCAGGACGCGATCGCAAGGGGCCGGCTCAAGCCCGGCGGCACCATCGTGGAAGGAACGGCCGGGAACACCGGCATCGGGCTCTCGCTCGTTGCGCGCGCGCTCGGCTACAAGACCGTCATCGTGATCCCCGAGACGCAGAGCCAGGAAAAGAAGGATGCGCTCAGGGCCATGGGCGCCCGCCTCGTGGAGGTGCCGGCCCTGCCCTACCGGGAGCCCAACAACTACATCCGCTATTCCGGGCGGCTGGCCGAGGCGCTCGACCGCATCGAGCCGAACGGCGCCGTCTGGGCCAACCAGTTCGACAATCTGGCGAACCGCGAGGGGCACATTCGGACCACGGCGGAGGAAATCTGGCGGCAGACCGAGGGCCGCGTGGATGCCTTCATCTGCGCCGTAGGCACCGGGGGAACCATCGCCGGCGTGTCGATGGGCCTCAAGGCAAAGAGCAACCGCATCGTCATCGGCCTTGCCGATCCGATGGGCGCGGCGCTTTACAGCTATTACACCACAGGGGAGCTGAAGGCCGAAGGCTCCTCCATAACCGAAGGCATCGGACAAAGCCGAATCACCGCCAATCTGGAGGGCGTTTGCATCGACCGCGCCTATCAGATCCCCGATGCCGAGGCGCTCGAGATTGTCTTCCGCCTGATCGAGGAAGAGGGGCTGTGCCTGGGCGGATCAAGCGGCATAAACATCGCCGGCGCCATCCGTCTGGCAAGGGACCTAGGGCCGGGGCATACCATCGTCACCATCCTGTGCGATTACGGCACGCGCTATCAGGCCAAGCTGTTCAATCCGGCCTTCCTGCGGGAAAAAGGGCTTCCCGTCCCGCGCTGGCTGGATGGCACCGATGCGCCCCTGCCGCAGGTCTTCGTCTGAAACGCGGAAAGCTTGGCGCAAAGCCCGCGCGCAGTGTTACTCTTCAAGAGTCAAAAAACGGATCAGGGAGGAAGCGCATGAACGATCATTCCAGCAAATGGCTGTGCGAAACCGGATGGCTGGCGCAGCGTCTCGGCACGCCGGGGCTCGTCGTGCTCGATGCATCCCATTTTCTCCCCGGCGATCCGCGCAATGCGCATCAGGAGTATCTTGCTGGGCATATTCCCGGCGCCTTGTTCTTCGATATCGATGCCCTGTCCGACACCGCCAACCCCAACCCCAACATGCTGCCCTCGCCTGAGGTCTTTGCGCTGCGCATGCGCAAGATGGGCATCGGCGACGGCATGAAGATCGTCATCTACGACAGCCGCGGCATCTACAGCGCGCCGCGGGCCTGGTGGATGTTCCGCGTCATGGGCCATCGCGACGTGGCGGTTCTGAACGGCGGCTTGCCGAAATGGACAGCCGAAGGGCACCCGCTCGAGGCCGGTCCGCCGCCGCACCGCAGCGAGCGCCATTTCACCGCGCGCAAGGATGCCAGCCTCGTGCGCGATCTCGCCGACATGAAGGCGGCCGTCGCCCGCGGCGGCCAGCAGATCGCCGACGCCCGCTCCCTCGCCCGTTTTGCCGGGCGCGAAGGCGAGCCGCGCCCGGTGCCCCGCCTTGGCCACATGCCGGGGGCCTGCAACGTGCCGTTCGGAACGGTTCTCACGCCGGAGGGCACCATGAAACCGGCTGCAGAAATATATGCCGTGTTCAAGGCCGCCGGCATCGACACGGAAAAGCCGGTGATTGCCACCTGCGGATCGGGCATCACCGCCTGCACCCTGGCGCTGGCGCTCGCCGTGATCGGCAATGAGCATGTGCCGGTGTTCGACGGCTCCTGGTATGAATGGAGCCACGATGCAACCGCGCCGGTCGTCAGCGGCGAGCCTGCCGACGCTTAGGCCGTGTTCGAAGCGCGCCGGCGCAGGAGGCGCGACAGCATCGCATGGTGGACGAGCCAGGCAAGCAGCGCGGCGGACAGGACGGCCGCGGCGGCAAGGGCGACAGTCATGATCCCGCCATCAGCCTTGGCATACGCAGCCAGAACGGCCGCGGCAACGCCGGTGCCCAGGAGCGGCGGCACGAACCAGGCGACGGCCATGGCCTCGCGCAGACGCAGGCCGCAGCGACGCGCCAGCGGAATCGCCGCCATCAGCAGCCCGCCCGCCCACATCAGCGCCACCGCCAGCGGCTGAAGATAGGCCTCGAGCCAGGGCTGAAAGGCGACGAGCGCGTTCGCCACGCCCGCGCCGATCAGGCCGCCGATTGCGCTGTCAAGAATCGTGGAGAGGGAGGCATAACGGCAATCCGCCGGATGCGGTTTGCCTTGCGGGCCGGAGCCGCCGGAATGATGCACGGCGTCATCCTCGCCCGGCGCGCGCGATGAGGCTGGGCGCGCGGCCGGCTCGCCCGCCGCGCGGTGATGCGGCCCTGATCCATTGGGTGCAATACGGGTTGCGCCGTTATGAGCCCTGCGGTAACTTTGCGCTTCTTCTTCCTGCTGGCGCACCAGATCGGGGTCCATGATCAGCCTCTTCCTTGCAATTGCCGATGGGGGAACAGCAAGAATACTCCCCGACGCGGCGCCGCAACAGCCATTTGTCCCAGCCCATGACGAAATATGACCGCCGTGAGACATGCCGTTGTGCCAGTGGCGCTGGCCATGCTGGCGCCGTGCTGCGGACCATGCGTGCTGCCGCATGACGGCGCTCGAGAAGTTCCAGCGGCTGCACGGCCGCCCGCCCCGGCCCGCCACAGCCCTTGCCCATTCGGGGCGCAGACCGGACGAGCAGCATGGTTTCGTCAATCCGCCGGTGCAGCGCGGTTCGACGGTGCTGTTCCCCACGCTCGATGCGCTCCTCGCCTACGATCAGGATTACACCTACGGACGCCGGGGCACGCCGACCAGCAGGCGCTTGGAGGAGGCCATCTGCGCCATGGAAGGCGGCGCGAAGACATTCCTACTGCCCTCCGGCTATGCCGCCATAACCGCGGCCATGCTCGCCTTCGTCTCCGCCGGCGACCATGTGCTTGTGACCGACAGCGTCTATCATCCGGCCCGCCGCTTCTGCGACCGCACCCTCGCCCGCTTCGGTGTCGAGACGACCTATTATGATCCGTGCATCGGCGCAGAGATCGCAGCGCTCATGCGACCCAACACCCGCGTCATCCTCACCGAGACGCCGGGCTCGCTCACCTTCGAGATGCAGGACATCGCCGCCATCGCCGCCGTGGCCCGGTCCTGCGGCGCCTGGGTCATGACGGACAACACTTGGGCGACCCCGCTCTATTTCCGGCCGCTCGATCACGGCGCGGATATCTCCATCCAGTCCGGCACCAAATACGTCACCGGCCATGCCGATACGCTGATCGGCTTCATCACCGTGAACGAGCGCGCCCTTGCGCCGATGAAGGCGCTGTACGAAACGCTCGGCGTGTGCGTTTCGCCGGAGGACTGCTTCATGGCGCTGAGGGGCCTGCGCACGCTTGCGGTGCGGCTGGAGCGGCACTGGGCCTCGGGGCTCACCATCGCGCGCTGGCTGGCGCAGCGGCCGGACGTGACGCGGGTGCTGCACCCCGCCATGCCGGGCGCACCCGGGCACGATCTCTGGCTGCGCGACTTCACCGGCGCATCGGGCCTGTTCTCCATCGTGCTGAAGCCGTATCCCCGCGCGGCTCTCGCCGCCATGCTCGACGGCCTCACGCTGTTCGGCATGGGCTATTCCTGGGGAGGCTTTGAAAGCCTTGTCGTTCCCTTCGAGCCGGAGGCCGTGCGCAGCGCCACGCGGTTCGAGGCGGAGGGGCCATGCCTGCGCTTCCACATCGGCCTTGAAGACACGGACGATCTCATCGCCGATCTGACGGCGGGGTTCGAGCGCCTCAACGCAGCCGGCGGAGAGGTCGCTGCATCATGAGGCAGCGGATGCACGGAGAACGCTTGCCTGTTGAAACTCCGCCGCCATCACATTCTTTCCACAAGTCTGGGGCATTCCGCCGAGCACGTGTTATGCACAAAGCTCTAGGAGGCGAGCTGGCATGATCGCCGCTCACGCCATGGTCTGCCGCCGCACCGCGCCGATTCGCGTCAGCCTGCTGCTGGCTGCCCTTGCCTTCGCCTTGTGGGCGCCGGCAGTGCAGGCACAAACCGCTCCAGCCAAAGCGCCTTCTGCCGCCGTGCAGCAGACTGCGCCCCAGGCCGAGCCGGCCCCCGCACCAAGCAAGCCGCCCGCTGTCGAGCAGCGCCCTGTCAACAGCGTCGATGTGAACGGTTCGCTGGCAGCCTGGACGGCCAGCCTGGACAGGATCGAGACAGGGCTCGCCAATCACGGTGTGCGCGCCCGCGCCCTCGATTTCTATCGCAACGAACTGGTGGGTATCCGCGAGGCGGCGCAGAAATTCGCCGATGAGATCAGGCCGCGCGTGGAGGCGGCGCAGGCGCAACTGGACAGTCTCGGGCCTCCGCCCGGCGACAATCAACCGCCCGAAGCCGAAGCCGTCGCACGCCAGCGTGAAAGCCTGATGGCCACTCTCTCGGCCCTCTCAGGTGCGCTGCGCTCCGCCGAGGCAACGATCCTTCGCGCCTCGCAGCTCATGACAAAAATTCAGGATATCCGGCGGCGGAATTTCACCGAACGCCTGTTTGAGCGGGTGCCGGGGCTATTCACGCTCGAGGTCTGGCGGGATGCGCCAGCAGGCACGGTGCAAGCCTTCGCCACCGGTTACGACATCATCAAGACCTGGTTGGGCAAGCTCGACGGCCTCTGGGACGTCATCCAGCTTGCCATCCTCGCGGTGCTGCTGTGGGCGGGCCTGCAATATCTCTCGCAGATCAGCGTGCACCATTTTCGAAATTGGCCCCACAGCGAGCCGCCGCCATTTTGGAAGCGGGCATCTTCCGCCGCCTGGGTGGTGCTGGTGCGCACGCTGGCGACCCCTGCAGCCGGCCTCTTCTTCTACCATGCGCTGCGGCTCAACGGACTGCTGACTCCGCGCATCGATGCCCTGCTGCACATCCTCCTCCTCGCCATCGTCATCGTGAGCGCGGTGAATGCGCTTGCCACGACCATCTTCGCGGTGAACCGGCCGCAATGGCGCATCTTCGCACTGCCCGACGGCGCGGCACGCCGCATCCGCTGGCTGATGGTGGCGCTGGCCGGCGTCTATGCCCTCGATCTGCTGGTGGGGCGGCTCAATGAGCTTGCCGCAACGCCGTTTCCCGTTACCGTGGCGCAGGGCTTCCTTGCCTGCCTCGCATTCTCGGGACTTGCGATAGCAATCCTGCTCACCTGGAGGGATGCGCCCCCGGTCGAAGGCGCGCCGCAATCCCGCTGGCTCAAGGCGTTGCGATTGCCGCTGTGGATCGCAGCCCTGCTCATCCTGCTGACTGCCGTGCTCGGCTACGTCGCGTTCTCGCGGTTCATCGCCGCGCAGGTGATCGTGACAGGCACTATTCTTGCCCTGCTTTACCTCCTCCTGCTATGGATCGATGCGTTCGGCCAGAGCATACGCGACGAGGATGCGCCCGCCGGCCGTTGGCTGAAAACGCGGTTGGGTTTCGAAGAGCGGCGGCGCGAGCAGCTTTCCCTGCCAGTTACCCTGAGCCTGAGGCTGCTGGCAATCCTGCTCGCGATCCCGCCGATCATGCTGCAATGGGGCTTCGACGAAAAGGACATCCGCGAGCTCTTCGGCCGGCTGCTCTTCGGCTTCCGCATCGGCAATATCGAAATCTCCCTGGCAACGGTCATCGCGGCAATCATCGTCTTCATCCTCGGCTACACCGCCGCGAAGCTGTTTCAGGGCTGGCTCGACCGGCATGTGCTTGCGCCCTCCGGCCTTGAGGGCGGCACCCGCGACTCCGTGCGCACGGCCACCGGCTTTCTCGGCATCTTCGCCGCCGGGATCATCGCCCTCTCCTATGTCGGCATCGACCTCTCCAGCCTTGCGATCGTCGCCGGCGCCTTTTCCGTCGGCATCGGCTTCGGCTTGCAGAGCATCATCAACAATTTCGTCTCCGGGCTGATCCTGCTGGCCGAGCGGCCCATCAAGGTCGGCGACTGGGTGGTGGTGGGCGGCGAAGAGGGGTTCGTGCGCCGCATCAGCGTGCGTTCGACAGAAATCGAAACCTTCGACCGGGCAAGCGTGATCGTCCCCAACTCCTACTTCATCACCGAAACGGTGAAGAACTGGACCTTCAGCAACAACATCGGGCGGGTCGTCATCCCTGTCGGGGTGTCCTACGATAGCGATCCCGAGCAGGTGCGGGATCTGCTGCTGCAGGTGGCCCGCAACCATCCGCTGGTGATGACCGATCCGGCGCCGTTCGTGTTCTTCGAGGATTTCGGGGCGAGTTCGCTCGATTTCAAACTTTTCGCCCATGTCTACAACATCACGAGTTCGCTCGGCATCCGCACCGAGTTGCGCATCGCCATCCTGAAGACGTTCCGCGAACACGGTATCGAAATCCCGTTCCGCCAGACCGACGTCACGCTGCGCGGCCTGGACTGGCTGAAGGATGCGCTTGCCGAACGAAGAACGCCCCAGCAAGAAACACCCCAGCAAGAAAAGAGTGGCTGAGCACAGGGGCTGCTTTCGGGCACGCAAGGACTCACCGCTGCGGGCGCGCCTGCGTGTAAATCGCTTTCACCCCGAGCTGGAAGCCCATACCTCGCACCGCTTCGCCAAGAAGTTGCGGCAACGATGCCGCGCCCGACCCTTTGAGACGGTTCTTGAGGCTGTCGAGAGGCCTGTCGCTGGCGATGATGACGAGATGATCAGCACCGAACGGCGGAGTGACGATGATCGGTCCGGTATCGTCGGCGAGGCTGAAGGGCTGGCCAACAGTCCATTGCGGAGTGTCGGTTTCATGGGGGAACAGCCATTTCACTTCCCCATCCGGCGCCAGGCCGATCACGCTCACGAAGGGGTGGCGCAGGGCTTCCGTCGCAATCAGGAGCCGGTCGCCCTCCCGATGCATGCCGTCATGCGGCTTGATGATGATGTCGAGCGGCGTCGCCTGCCGAATGGCCTGCAGCGCTTTCAGCGCCTGCCACTTGTCGACGACCCCTTGCAGCGAGGACGCCTCGATCCCGTAGGCGACGCTGATGCCGGAGGCGTCCGCGACCGTCTTGTCAGCAGCATCCCAGATCAGGTCCGCCCGGGCTGCATCGTCCTCGAGCAGCACGTTCTGCATGGCACGCGCCAAGGCCCTTCGCATCTGCGGGGAGGCGTTCACGGCGGTCAGGCGAAGCCGCTCCGGCGCGCTCTCGCTCAAGGGACGGTCGAGGGCTTGTGTGCGATAGACGGTGTCGCGGGAGGGTTCGAGGGCGGCAGCCGCATGAACTGCAGCATGCATCGCAGCATTGAGGAGGAGGCCGATCAACGCCGCGAGCCCCGGTGTTGCGAAACGGCATATGCCAGGAGCACAGCGATTCGATCGGCCCGCGCGCGCAAGGGCCATCCGGAGCCGCATGTTCAGATCGTCCCGAAACCCCGTCATTCCATCTCCCATATCCTGAGGCGGTGCTCCGCTGGCAGCCTTGCGCCTCAATCGAGTAACGTGCCGACGAAACGCGACAGGCCGGGATTGCGGCTGCGCACCAGTCGCTCCGCCCTCAGGATCGCGCGTATGTCGGCAAGCGCCCGTTCGATGTCGTCGTTTATGACGACATAGCGATATTCGTCCCAATGGCGCATCTCGTTCGTTGCCCCGGCCATGCGCCGAGCAACAATCTCGGGTGGATCGCCGCCGCGCCCGTTGAGCCGTTCCTCGAGCGCGCGCCGCGAGGGCGGGAGTATGAACACGCTGACCACATCGTCGGGCGCGCGGGCGACGAGCTGGCGGGTGCCTTGCCAGTCGATGTCGAAGAGAACGTCGCGGCCCTCCCCGAGCGCGGTTTCGACAGGTTCGCGCGGCGTGCCGTAGCAATTGCCGAACACCGTTGCGTATTCGAGCAGGTCGCCGGCATCGCGCAGGGCATCGAAGCGCTCCTGGCTAACGAAATGATAATCGACTCCATCGACCTCGCCCGGGCGCGGCGGGCGCGTTGTCACCGAGACGGAGAGTTGCAAGCCGGTTTCACGCTCGAGCAGCAGCCGCGACAGGGTCGTCTTGCCGGCGCCGGAGGGCGAAGACAGGACCAGCATCATGCCGCGCCGGAATATTGCATCCGCTTCCATGGGTGTCGCCTGCTCGGAAAAAACGATGAAACGTTTCTTCGATGGCTGCACGGGACAAGTCAAGAC
>Ga0129299_1001224_pt1 | contig 17109 bp, 14 predicted proteins | sample ConPoolayeCmetaG_FD_94477 | JGI IMG/M metagenome (GOLD analysis project Ga0129299, IMG submission 94477) | Hot spring microbial mat communities from California, USA to study Microbial Dark Matter (Phase II) - Cone Pool mat layer C metaG ... | reverse complement strand
CCGTGGCCTGTGGTAGACGATTTAAAAACTTGTGATATAATTAAAACATAGGGGCTGGGCGATCGGAGAGGTCCGATGAAACGATACACCTACCAATGCCGCCTGTGCCCACCACATATTCGTGCCCGATGCATTCGTGAAGCCAATTTGTCTCCGGCGGTCAAACTCATCATTGCCCGCGCGTTTGACTCCAAAACCGACACCGAAGATACGTGGGATACGTTACAGCGCGACTGCTTGCTCGTCCGTTTAGGAGAGGTGCCGGTGGTTTCACCGACGGGGACCGGCCCGCGTAAAGGTGGGTTATGGGAACGGCTGCATCTCAAAGATGGCACATCATCTGAATCCGAAACAACCACTCAACAACCCGAGTTGCCTGTTGTGGGCCCACCGGGCGGACAACGCGGGCCAACGTGTTCATCTGAGGGTGTGCTTCAAGCACGTCCGGCGGTTGGAAAAGCGACGCAAACCGGTGGGTTGGCTAATGTGCCTGCATCGGCGAACACCGGTGATTTGGCCTCTTTTTCACCGATCAGGGCACCTCCCGCACCGGCTACCCGGCCTGTAACCGGTCAATTGGCCTATCCGGAGGTAATTCCACCTCGTTTGGCAGCCGATGGCACAAGCAGGCCGTGCATGTTGGTGGCATTAGCCGGTGGACATCGCATTTTTCTGCCGGAGGAAGGCGAGCTGGTCTTGGGGCGCTTTGACCCCTTGACCGGAGTTCGACCGGATGTCGATCTGAGTTTTGAAGATCAGGCGAGCATGACCGTTTCACGGCGGCATGCGCGCATCTTGGGATGGCATGGCCGTTATGCTGTTGAGGATTTGGGGAGCAGCAACGGCACGTGGGTTAACAATAAGCGCCTGGAGACCGGGCAAAAGCACCCGCTCCAGATCGGCGACGTGCTTCGTCTGGGGCGTTGTATCCTCTTTGTCAACGAGTGGCCCGAAATTTGGCAGGCTCCCGCGCCGAACGGGCGTTATTTTTTATATGCGACATTTACCGGTCATTTTTTCCCGCTCCAAGTGCAAGGAGAAAACCTGATCGGGCGCGCCGACGCCGATTTGGGATTTTATCCCCATGTCGACCTCGCCGGAGAGCCGGGGTGTGAGATGGTTGTTTCCCGTCGCCATGCCAGGCTGTTTGCGCAGCGAGGACAATTTGTGGTTCAAGATTTGGGCAGCACCCATGGCACGCGGGTCGATGGTCAACAACTTGCGTTGGGCATCCAAATGCCGATCCATCCTGGTCAACACCTGTGGTTGGGGGGGTATACACTGGCATTTGATGTCATTTGAGCGGTGCAAGAAGGGCACAGATGTTGAAACCGAACGGGGGTGTACCACCATCTGAAGGGTTGCCCACACGGGTGATTTGGCAGCCCGATGGCCGTGAAATGATCCTGATCGCCGGCGGCGAATTTATTATGGGGCGTAACGGCGGTCGGAAAAACGAGTCACCTGAGCATCGTGTCACGGTCAGACCATTTTACATCGATCGCTATCCGGTGACACACGCCGATTATCAACGCTTTGTCCACGAAACGGGGCATCCGGTGCCCTGTTATCATGTCGAGTGGGCAGATACAACCGGCTACAATTGGGATCCCGAAACCCGCTCTCCGCCTCCGGACAAGCTCGATCATCCGGTTGTGCTGGTAAGCTGGCAAGATGCATGGGCTTATTGCGTGTGGGCTAAAAAGCGGTTGCCAACAGAAGCCGAGTGGGAACGGGCTGCGCGAGGGCGAAACGGGCGTCGTTGGCCGTGGGGAAACTGCTTTGTGAAAGAAAATTGCAACACCAGGTTGGCCAATATCGGCGGGACGACGGCCGTAGGACAATTTTCACCGCAGGGTGATACCCCTGAAGGGGTGGCCGACATGGTCGGCAACGTATGGGAGTGGACCTCTTCTCTGTATTGGCCCTATCCGTTTGACGAAACCGATGGCCGTGAATCACCGGAAGCAAATGGCTGGCGGGTCTTGCGTGGCGGGTCGTGGCACAATGACTCCACCGTTGCTACGGCAACCGCTCGCCTCGACGGCGATTTTTTGTTTTACAACAACGTCGGCTTTCGTTGTGCAGTTTCAGCAAGCGTGGTGCTCGACGCACTATACGTATCCTTTTTAGAGCCTATCCGAAAAACCGTACGAGCGGCATCCCTATGCCGCTTATACCGACGCATAGGGATGCGTCGGCTGCGTTTTTCGGATAGGCCCTTAGACGAATTGTAAAAATTAACCTGGGGGAGGCATAGATGTTGCTTGCGGGAGATATTGGTGGCACCAAGGTCAATTTGGCTCTTTTTTCTGCTCAAAAAGGGCCACGCGAGGCGCTGGTCGAGGCGACCTTTTCCAGCGCCGGGTATGATGGCCTGGAAGAAATCGTCAACGAGTTTTTGAGCGGCAAAAACGATGCTGTGCAAATGGCCTGTTTTGGCGTGGCAGGACCCGTGGTCGGTGGACGGGCGACGATCACCAATCTGCCCTGGGTGATCGATGCGCGCGCAATGGCACAAACGCTGGGTTTTTCGGCTGTGTACCTGCTCAACGACCTGGAATCAATCGCCAATTCGGTGCCGCTTCTGGAAGCAAATGACCTGTATGTGCTCAATCCGGCCCAGGCAGAGCCGGGAGGGGCCATTGCCGTGATCGCGCCGGGCACGGGGCTTGGCGAGGCCTTTTTGGCCTGGGATGGAAACAAATATCTGGCGCATCCTTCCGAGGGCGGGCATACCGATTTTGGCCCGGTCGATGAAATGCAAGTTGGCTTGTTGCGCTACTTGCTCGCCCGTTACGATCATGTCAGCTATGAGCGGGTTTGTTCAGGACTGGGGCTGCCCAACTTGTATGCTTATCTCAAAGAAAGCGGCTACGCTCCCGAACCCGACTGGCTGGCGGCCAGGCTTGCTGCCGCTGCCGACATCAACCCGGTCATCGTCGACGCGGCATTGGGGGAACAGACCTGTGCCCTGGCCCGGGCGGCGTTGGATTTGTTTGTTTCGATTTTGGGTGCCGAGGCGGGCAATCTGGCGATCAAAGTTCTGGCGACCGGCGGTGTGTACCTGGGCGGCGGCATTCCGCCCCGTATCTTGCCGGCCTTGCAAGGCAAGACCTTTATGGATGCGTTTTTGAACAAAGGTCGGTTCAAATCGTTGATGGCACGGATGCCGGTGTATGTGATTTTGAATGCCCGTGCGCCGATTATGGGCGCGGCGCGCTATGGTCTGGAACGATTGGCCGAAGTAGTGCAGTCACGATGAATAAGAATCTGGACTCTGGCGAATCTATGTCTGGTAACGGAGTCGAGGCTTTAGCCGGGCTGGCTGAAGCCTCGACTCCCGAAATCGCCAGAGTCCAGTAAGAAAAGCCGTCCAAGCGGCATTTCTATGCTGCCTATACCGACGTATAAGGATGGGGCGGTTACGGTTTTTGGATAGGCTCTAATGGAGGGCAAACCCGGTGTGTTGTAGACCGGGTTTGCGCGTTTTCATTTTCCAACCCGTGAGAGAAAGCCGAGCAAAATGGCACGCATCGAGGTCACATAAATCTTGAACCCCGCTTCACTGTCGAGTTTGACCGTGACCTGGCGTACCTGTTCCCACAAAGCCAGTTCATCCTCCATGCCCACCGCTTTGAGCGCAGAAGCGACCTGTTGAAGCCACGCTTCGAGCAGGTTGGATTCGCGCGCTTCTTGGGGCGACATCTTGTCGATCAGCATTTGTCCGGCCTGGCTCAGCATTTCGAGCATTTCTTCTTGATAGTTCATGCTTTGTTGACCTCCTGTTCGACATTATAGATCATGCCCAGCAGCAGCGCGCGCATGCCGATTCCGTAGGCGTCAAAGGCCGGCCGTTCGTGCAGCGAAACCTTGATTTTGCGCACATCTTCCCAAATACGGCGTTCAAATTCCATGTCGGTGATCTCCAGGGCAGAAGCAACCTGATGCATCCACACGGCAAAGAGGTTCGATGCGGCAAATTCTTCCGAGGAAACTTGCTGCATCATCAAGTCATACGCGCTGAGCAGCGATTCGAGCATTTCCAGTTTGCGATTTTTTCCTCCGGCCATTCGATCAACTCCTTTCATCCGTTGTCTGTTCGCGGTTCTGGCCTGGGTTTAGGCGCACGGCCGAATGTTTCGGTCAATTGGCCCAGCCAGCCGGCAATGCCGTCATACAACGCGCCGGGCCAGTATCGCCATGTCCAGTTGCCGCCCAAGGTACCCGGCGTATTCATTCGAGCCTGGCTGCCCAATTTGAGCAAATCTTGCACGGTGACAATGACCGTTTGGGCGATCGACATAAAGGCCAGGTGCATCATTCCCCAGACGATATCTGAGCCGTCACGGCCCAGGTAGCGGAGCACAAACTCGCGTTCGCGGGGTGGCAGGGTGTTAAACCAGCCGATTGTCGTATCGTTGTCGTGCGTGCCCAGGTACACGACATAATCGCTGCCTTCATAATTATGGGGCAGGTACTCGTGATCGGCGTCTTCAGAAAAGGCAAAGTGGAGCACTTTCATCCCCGGCACGCCCACCCGTTTGCGCAGTGCGCGTACTTTATCGCTGATGATTCCCAGGTCTTCGGCGATGATCGGCAAGGGGCCTTCCGGCGATCCGTTCAAGGCCTGACGCAGGGCCTTGAACAAGTCATCGGCCGGGCCGGGCAACCAGCGTCCCTTGACCGCTGTTGGTTCGTCGGCGGGAATTTCCCAATAGTCTTGAAAGCCGCGAAAATGGTCGATGCGCAGGATGTCCACCATTTCGAGCACCGAGCGGATGCGTTGTATCCACCAGGCATAGCCGTCGGCGGCGAGCACATCCCAGCGATAAAGGGGGTTGCCCCAACGCTGACCGGTGGGACTGAAATAATCGGGCGGTACACCGGCCACGACGGTCAACCGTCCATGATCGTCCATATAAAAAATTTCCGGGTTGGCCCAGGCATCGGCGCTGTCCGGCGCGACAAAAATGGGAATGTCGCCGATGATTTGAATGCCGCGCTTGTTGGCATAGCGTTTGACCTGTGCCCATTGGCGGAAAAATTGAAACTGGGCATATTTGAAAAAAAAGATTTCATCGGCCAGCTCTTGGCGCCATCGGTCTAACGCTTTCGGCTTGCGCTGGATCAGTTCGATCTCCCACGTGTTCCAGGGGGCACCCCGATGTGCGTCTTTGAGAGCCATAAACAGGGCAAAATCGTCGAGCCAGTGCGCCTTTTCGGCACAAAACGCCTCAAAGGCCTGCCGCCGCTCACCGGCTCCGCTTTCTCGAAAGCGCCGGGCAGCCTGACGGAGGAGTTTGGTCTTGTAGTCGATCACGGCGCCAAAATCAACCCGTTCGGCCGGAAATGCCGGCACGTTGGATAGTTCTGTCCAGAGGAGATCCCCTTCTTGGGCCAGCATTTCCAGATTGATCAGCAGTGGATTGCCGGCGTGTGATGAAAAAGAGGCATACGGCGAATCGCCAAAGCCGGTTGGACCGAGCGGCAGCACCTGCCACAGGCTTTGTTTGGCAGCGACCAAAAAATCGACCAGGTAGTATGCTTCCTGGCCCAAATCACCGATGCCGTATGGGCCGGGCAAAGAAGTGGGGTGTAGCAATACACCGCTTGCACGTAAAGGGATCATGACAATGCCTCCATGTTTGTCTGATGGTGGACTCGGGCGAATCTACGTCTGGTCGTGGAGTCGAGGCTTTAGCCGGATTTGAACCGCCAGAGCCCAATCCGATATCTTCCGCCTATGTTGGTGTGGATACAAATGGGTCACAGATTGGCGCGGATGCGACGATTGACGAGCAAAGAATACCCCCATTCCACAGCTATTGTACCATAAATTGCCTCAAACTCCTACTTCCTACCCCATCGTTTGTTCTATGCCCAATTTTGGAGTAAAATACCCCTATTATCTAAAAGGAGGAATTTATGCCCCTCGACGTAACTCCTGTTCAAGCGTTTGCTCAACGCATTCGTGAAAATGTCAACAAGGTCATTGTCGGCAAAGACGTGGTTATTGAGCAATTGCTCGTCTCGCTGCTTTGTGAAGGGCACGTGTTGCTGGAAGATGTGCCCGGTGTTGGCAAAACCATGCTGGCCAAGTCGCTGGCCCGTAGCCTCGATTGTTCATTTGCGCGCATCCAGTTTACGCCCGACTTGCTTCCGACCGACATCACCGGTGTCAGCGTGTTCAATCAGCGCAATGCCGAGTTCGAGTACCGTCCTGGCCCGGTGATGACCCAGATCGTGCTCGCTGACGAGATCAATCGCGCCAGCCCGCGCACACAAAGCGCGTTGCTGGAAGCGATGCAGGAACGCCAGGTGACGGTGGACGGCGTGACCCGTCCTTTGCCCCGTCCGTTTCTGGTTCTGGCTACCCAAAACCCCATCGAACTGGAGGGCACTTTTCCACTGCCGGAGGCGCAAGTTGACCGCTTTTTGATGCGCCTTCGTCTGGGTTACCCCGATCCGGAGGAAGAACGGGCGATTTTGCGCCGGTTTCGGGCCGAGGATCCATTGGAAACGCTGCAACCGGTGGCTACGGCGCAAGAGGTTCGCGAGTTGATCCCGATTTGCCGGCAAGTTTATGTCCACGAGCACTTGGAGCGTTATATCGTCGCCCTGGCCCGCGCCTCGCGCGATCAAGAGATGTTTGCGTTGGGAGCCAGTCCGCGTGGTTCGATGGCCCTCTACCGGGCCAGCCAGGCGTTGGCTGCCGTGCGTGGACGTAATTATGTGATGCCTGATGATATTCAATATCTTGCCGAGCCGATTCTACTGCATCGCATTATCCCCAGCGTTGAAACGCGGCTGCGCGGTCAATCGGTGGCCACGCTTCTTGCGCAGGTGCTGACGCGAGTGCCGGTGCCGGTTGAGGAACGCTGGTCGTTGCCCGAGTGAAAAGGACGCACGATGATCGGCCCTAGATGGTGGTTGTTCGTCTTTTTGATCGTGATCGTCGGCCTGATCATGAGGTACAATTTGCTGGTCTTGTTTGGCGTGCTGTTGGCACTGGCTTCCGGGGTGGCCGTGCTCTGGGCCAGATATTGCCTGACCAGCCTGACTTATCGACGGCGGCTCAAGAGTGATCGAATCTTTTGCGGTGAGGAAACCGAGCTGAGCATCGAGATCACTAATGCCAAGCCGCTGCCGCTGCCCTGGCTGTGGATTTCTGACCGCTTTCCGCAAAACCTGTCGCTGGTGACCGGCAAACTGGCCACGACAACGGTTGGCGAGGATGAAGAAACTGTTTCTTTTTTGTACGATCTGATGTCCATTCGCTGGTATGAGCGTTTGCAGCGCACCTATCGCATTCGCGGCAACAAACGGGGAGCGTACGAATTCGGCCCGGCTTCGTTGATTTCGGGTGATTTGTTCGGTTTGCATCAAAAGTTTGAACGGCTGGAAAAAACCGATCGCCTGTTGGTTTACCCCAAAGTTGTTCCGGTGACCGCACTCGGCTTGCCTTTTGAACGTCCCGGTGGTGAAGTCAAGGCTACTCGCAAGATAATCGAAGACCCTTTACGTATGTCTACGGTGCGGGAGTATGTGCCCGGTGACAATCCACGGCACATCCATTGGAAAAATTCGGCGCGCACCGGTACGCTGCAAACCAAGGTCTTTGATCCCAGTGCCAGCCCAACGCTGATCCTCTTTTGTGATCTGCAAACCCATTATTATCCGTACAGCTTTGTGCCCGAATATCTGGAGCTGGTGATCTCGGCCTGCGCGTCAATTGCTCTGTATGCTCTGGATAATCGTCAGGCGGTCGGTTTGTATGTCAACGGAGGGCCGCACAATGCCGGTCATTGGGCCTTTGTTCCGCCCGGACGTAGTCCAAGTCAGGCGACCCGTATCCTCGACACGCTGGCGCCGTTGGTCGGCTTTCGGTTGATTCCGTTGCATCACCTGCTGCGCCGGGCCATTCCGGTGCTTCCTTACGGTAGCACGATTATGCCGATCACGGCAACGGTAAACGAAGAGCTGTTCTCGACCCTGTTGCGCATCCACGATGCCGGACATCCGGTCAAACTGCTGACCGTCGGTGATACGCCGCCGGAGGTGCCGCCGGTTTTTGACACATTTCACCTGGGAGGACGCGATGCCTGGCATCGTTTGGAAGCGTTGGAACTGGCTTGAAATTCTCTTGATTCCCCTTTCGGTGACACTGATGCAGGTGGTGTGCATTGCGCCGATCTTTGCGGCTTTGTTGCGTGAGCCGACGACCGGGATTACCGAAACCGGCTTTGTGTTCTGGCTCTGCCTGGGCATTATGATGGGCGGCGTTGTGGTGGGACAATTGGCTGCCCAAAACAAAATGGCACCGTTCATTGTCGTTTTTGGGGCGGTGGTGGCCATTGTTGTTGCCTGGATGATGATCATTCCGCCCGGCACACAGGCTTTCGACCTCTGGCTGGTGGGGGTTGTCCGTGATCTGTTCCATACCAATCTCGATCGTCTGCCGCTGCCGCTGGTGGGGGTGGTCCTGGCGGTCTTGACCTGGTGGCGTGGCCTCAGAGCCAACCATGTCGACCATGACAAGGTGATACTCTTGTTCGTGATCGGGATGGTGGTGCAGCTGGTCATTCTGCTGTTCAGCGCGCGCTCGGCCGGCCGCATGGGCGGTGTGTTGATGTTGCAAATCTTGCTCTTTCTGGCCGCCAGCATGTCGGCTTTTTCATTTGTCCAGATCGCCCACACGATGCAAGAACAGCAACGCCGTACCGGTATTGCTGCGCGTATCGATCGCTATTGGGTGGGCACCGTCGGCGGCGTGGTGGTCTTGTTGATCTTGATCGGGCTGTTTGTGAGTCAGTTTGTCTCCCCGGAGAGCTTTCGTATTTTCAAGCCGTTGTGGGAAACCCTTCTCCAGCTCGTCCTGTTGATCATCTATGTGTTTGCTTATCTCTTTTTCAGTTTGCTGGAGCCGTTGCTCGGCCGGCTGCCACAGGAACAGCGTCCGATGACGATGCCCTTCGAGTCGCAGGTCTCACCTGAAGAGTTGATGGAGCAATTGGAGCGACAGCCGGTTGAACTGCCGCCGGTTTTGTTCCAGATTTTCCAAACGGTGATCATCTTGGGGGGCATTTTGTTGGTGGTCTGGTTGCTGACCCGTGCGTTGCGCAAACGTCAAGAAAGCGAGCAGGAAAACGGGATCATCGAGGAGCGCGAATCGATCCTCTCGGCCGAATTGCTCAAAGCGCAACTCGGCAACCTGTTAGACGGTCTGCGGCGGCGCCGACCGCCGCCTTTTCTTGACCTGAGCAACCTTCAGGACACACGACGGGTGGTGCGTCAGGTTTATCAGCAGGTATTGATCCAGGCTAACGCGCTCGATGCCCCACGTCGTTGGGGGCAGACACCGGATCGTTATGAGGAGGAAACGTTGATCCCCTTGTATCCGGACGGACGGGCTGCCTGGGACACAATCACCCGCATCTATGATGTGGCCCGTTATGGCGATGACCCGCCTACGGTCGAGCAGGCGCAGGCGGTGGTGGAGGCGTATCAAAAACTGGCGCCGGTGCTGACCAAAACGAGCGAGGGGGAGAAAAACTAGCAGTCGGGCTGCCGGCGAACCTATATCCATAGGGCGTTGAGGGCTGTTTTCGGCGTGACCATGATCGGGCTGGACGGCCAATCTATATCCATAGGGGCGTTGAGGCTTTGGCCGGACCGGCTGAAGCCTCAACACCTGAAAACGCCAGGTCTGGCAAACAACGGATGAATTCGGCTACCCTGCCGGTTGTACCGAAACAACCTGAGTGGCCGTGCGTCCTTCGGTGCATAGCAAGGCAATGGCGCCGTTTTTCAGCGGACGTCGGGCGTCGATCACCTCAAACAGCGGCCGGTGGTCTATCCACGCGCGCAGACGAACGCCCTCGGTCACGTTGACCGCCTCCAGGCCGAGGTCATGTCGCTCGCCAAATTGCCAGGCAAAAGGCATTTCGGCCAGTGTGGTTTCACCGTCCAACGTCTTGACCAGCCTGAGCTGGCCGTCTCGGCAGAGCAAAAGCGCATAGTAACGGCGCATACCCTGTACACGCACCCCGATCCCGGCGGCCTCAACCAGGTGAGGGGTTACGTCGGCATCCACCCGAATGTTTTGCCATTGCCGGGTGCCCTGGATCAACAAACCGGTGCCCTCATTTTGGATCAGTCGAAACGACTCACTTGCATGTTCGACCTGATCTACGCCGTCTACCCAGGCACGATACCACATTGTGCTTTTGTAGGGGGGGCGGGTCAGCCGCAGGGTAGGTTCGCCGTCCCACGTTAAATAATCGAGGTAAACCGTGCCATCGGCGCGCACGTCGCTGTCGATCTCGATGCCGATTTCGGCAATCGGCGCATCGTCAACGGTAGAAACCGACCAGGTGAAATCGTGAGCCTCCCCTTTGGCAAGCACGACGGAAGGCCCGTAGGCGCGAACCAGGGCGTCCATGCTGCCGTAAAAGCGCAAGTACAGCCGACACACAACCGGCAAGGCGTTGTGTTCATCGGCAACAAGGCGGGCGCGCACCGTCTGGCCGGGATAGAGGGTGGGTGAGGCCAGCAGGCCATAGCCGGGCATTTGCGTGGCCGGTTCAGGGATAAAGGTTGCTACCAATGCCCGTGCTGGCCGTCCGGTTGCCACCCCGCGATAGTGCAAAGCCAGGCTGCGCTGCCCCATCACGCTGTGCCCGGCGACATTTTCAATGCTCAATGTGCCGGTCGATTCACTGCTCTGTTCTGCAAGCCAGCCTTGAACGGCGCCGGGCAGATCAAAATGAAAGCGCGCTCCGCCTTTGGGCTGCCATGGTTCTTCTCCGGCCAGCGTTCTTCCGATGTTGGCAACCTGTATGGCTTCGCTTGCCGCATCACTGATTGCCCGTCCGCCGTCGGCCGTGGGCAGATAAAGCCGGTCGGCGACGGGACCGCGCCAATCCGGTCCGCTTTCCAGTCCGGCCAGGCCGTTTTTAATTCCCATCAGGCAGCCGACATTGCCCGAGTTGCAATCGGTGTCCCAGCCACACGTGTTGACGATCATCAACGTTTTTTGAAAATCATCGTCACCGTAAAGCAGGCCGAGCATCATCAGGCCATGGTTAGGCACAATGTGACAATTGCCGCCGTAGCGATCGTATCCATAGTGGGCGCGCAGCCATGTGAATGCCTGATACCAATCCGATTCGCGTTCGCGCACGTCGCGTAGCTCGTTGATCATCCGGTAAATGATCGAATTGGCGGGGATCAGGCGCAGTGCGGCGTCAAACAGCACATTCAAGTTTTGTTCGACAAAGGCCAGTGACTCCATCGCGGCCAGCACTTGTGCTCCGTAAATTGCTTCACCGTCGTGGGAAACGCTCGCGGCGCGACGGGCCAGGTCGGCGGCGCGGCCGGGATCGCCGGGGGCAACCATCGCCCAACCGTCGATAAAGATTTGCGCGCCGATTTGTTCGGCGACGACCCGACCATTGAGTGCCATTGAGCCACTGCGCGGCGCGGCGATGCCCTTTTTCAGACGCAGGTAGGCGGTGTGCTCGGTCGAGTTACCCATGCCGCCCCACCAAAGCACGGTGCGTTTTTCGATCAAATAGTTCAACCACGTCTGGCCGATCTGCGCCGGGGTAAGCTGTGGGTCACAATCGTAATCGGGCAAAGCGCGTAAAAAGGTAAAAGTGCCGGAAATATCGTCGTCGGTGACGATCAGCGGCTTGCCCAACCGCTCGTGGACATAATACCATACTTCACCCAGTTCGTTTAGAACTTGTTCAAAGGGCCAGCCCTCAAAGGGACGCCCCAGGTATACACCAATGATTTTGCCCAGCACGCCGGCATACACGCGCTCCAAATAGTCTGGGGGAAGAGTCATCTTGTTCCTCCACATTTGCACAAAAATTGGGTTGTGTAGATAATACAGAACCAGGGTAGGTGACTGGACTCTGGCGATTGGGGGCGTTGAAGCTTCGGCCGGTCTACATCTGGTGGTTCAAATCCGGCTAGAGCCTCGACTTTACTACCAGATGTAGATTTGTCGGGGTCCAGTATTAAACGGGACACGGATTACCCTGGTTGGGATGGTAGACAAGAAGCCTGGTGTTAGTTTAACGTAGGAAGGCCATTTCGTCAAGCAAAAGGAGCTAATATGAACAAGTGCATAAAACCTCGTTTTATTCCTCCTTTGGATGAAGGTTTTTGTCCGGCCGTGCTGGTCAACCGTGCTTTTCAGCAACAGGTCGAGGCGGCGGGAGGGGGCGTGCCACTGGTTCTGGGTCTGGAGCGGTCGGGTGGTGCGCTTTCGCGTTTTGAAACCCGTGTTTTGCCCGCCGATCATCCCGATGTCGAAGCCAATCTTGAATATGTCGAGCGATTGTTCAAGTTCTTGCTTTGGCAACGTGGTGGATACAAGGTTTATGTCGGTGGCCCGTCAGAGATCGGGGCATATCTGGCGCAATGCTACGGACCAGATGGCGCACGTGCTTTTGATTATCATTTTATGGGGGAGCAAGTGTACGGCGCTCCCTTTACCGTCATATCCTGTGCGCCGGAAGCGGTGCCGCCGGCCCACGAGGTCGGACAGCCGTTGGGGCGTCATCTGGATGGCTGTCGTATCGGGTTCGACCTGGGCGCCTCTGACCGCAAAGTATCGGCGGTGATCGACGGGGAAACGGTGTACAGTGAAGAAGTGGTCTGGCAACCGCGCGAGCAGAGCGATCCGGCGTACCACTATCGAGAGATCATGTCTGCACTGCAGACGGCTGCATCCAAGATGCCGCGCGTCGATGCCATCGGTGGCAGCGCGGCCGGCATTTACGTGGACAATCAGGTGCGGGTCGCCTCGCTCTTTCGGGGGGTGCCGCCGGAAAAATATGACCAGATTCGCACCATGTTTTTGCGCATTCGCGATGAGTTTGGCGTGCCGCTGGAGGTGATCAACGATGGCGATGTGACCGCCCTGGCCGGCTCGATGTCGTTGGGCGAGGGCGGCGTGCTGGGCATCGCGATGGGGTCCAGCGAAGCCAGCGGCTATGTCAACCTGGAAGGCAACATTACCGGCTGGCTGAACGAACTGGCTTTTGCGCCGGTCGATTACAATCCCGATGCGCCGGTTGATGAATGGTCGGGCGACCGGGGCGTGGGGGCACTTTATTTTTCGCAGCAATGCGTCTTCAGGCTGGCTCCACGGGCCGGAATCGAGATTCCGGATGGCCTGACCCTGGCTGCACAGCTCAAATTTGTGCAAGACAAACTGGAAGCCGGGCATGCCGGCGCGCGGCAAATTTGGGAAAGCATGGGGGTTTATCTGGGCTATGGTATCGCCCATTACGCCGATTTTTATCCCATTCGCCATGTGTTGATTCTGGGACGCTGTACCTCGGGCAGCGGCGGGCCGATTATGCTGGAAGGCGCACAAAAAGTGCTGCGGGCCGAGTTTCCAGGCCTGGCCGCGCAAATTAACATCCAACTGCCCGATGAGAAAACACGCCGGGTGGGTCAATCGATCGCGGCGGCCAGCCTGCCGCAGTTAAAAAGCTGAAGCCGATCGCAGCACCCATAGAAGCGAGGGCACGGTCAGAGATCGGCCACAGCCTGTGGCTCGGGCCGGTCTCCAGACCGTGCCCGCATCGGGCCGGTGGATGCAACTCAAAAACGCCCGAGTGCGCTTGGGCCAATCTCGCATTGGTGATGAACCGATGAGGTGTCTTTTATGTCTGATGAACCCAAACCACGTCTTGACCGCAGTTACATTGCGCCGCAATTGACATGGCGCGAGAAATTGACCGCCGGCATGTACACCATTCTCGACATGGTGTTCATCCTCGGCGTGATCGGTGTCAGCATTGCGCTTTATAATTTTTTCAGCCCCTCGTACCCGCTGCGCGAAAAAACGATCAACGCCCTCATTTTGTTGATTGTGCTCGCGCTGGTTGCCGGGCTTGCTTGGTTGGTCATGCGGGTGGTGCTACCATGAAAATTTGTATGGTGTCCGATACGTTTTGGCCGCGCATCAATGGCGTTTCGGTGTCGATTGCCACGCTCACTGAGGCTTTGCGCGCGTTGGGGCAAGAGGTGTACATTGTTGCCCCCGATTATTCGCGTCTGCCGGGGCGGCGCAACTTTGTTGCCGGTTCGGATGCCGATCTGGAAGGCGTGATCCGCTTTCCGGCGCATGGTCTGCTCTTTTTCCCCGAAGATGGCTCGATCAACATCGTCGGGCATGATTATGTCAAACATGTCCAACTGATCCGCCGGTACAATTTCGACATCGTTCACACGCATACGCCGTTGATGCTGGGCATTATGGCGATGTACTGGAACTATGGCAAGCGTGAACGGTCGCGGCTGGTGCACACCTTTCACACCTTGTTTGAAGAGTTTATCCCATGTTATTTTCCCTTTTGCTATCTGCCGGGCTGGTTTTCGCGTCGCTTTGCACGTTGGTTTACGATGAACGGCATGTACTGGTATTGTAGTCATTTTGATCAGATCATTGCCCCTTCCCGGCAAGTTGCCGATGTCATTCGGGCCTATCACATCAAGGTGCCGGTGGAAGTGATCCCAACCGGCATTCACCTGGAGCAGTTCCGAGGGGGAAATGGGGCGGCCTGGCGACGCCGGTGGGGCATTGAGAACGGGAAAAAGTTGCTTTTATACGCGGGACGGGTGGGGTTTGAAAAGGATATTGATCTGATCCTCAAGGCAATGCCGGCCATCATTGAGCGCAACGCTCACGTTCACCTGATCATTGTCGGGCAAGGGCCGGCCGAAGGGGCCTTGAGAAATCTGGCCGATGAATTGAACATCACGTCGTATGTGACCTTTGCCGGCTATCATCCATACGATGAAATGGCGCATGTTTACGCCGCAGCCGATCTTTTTCTCTTTGCCTCGCAAAGTGAGACGCAAGGATTGGTTACGGTCGAGGCGATGGCGGCTGGAAAACCGGTGGTTGCCGTGCGCGGTCCCGGCACACTGGACCTGTTGCGCGACGAGCAAGGGGGGCTGCTGTGTCCACCTGATCCGGCGGTTTTTGCCGACCACGTGGTGGCGCTGTTGAACGATCCTGTTTTGTACGCCCGTAAGGTTCAGGAGGCGATCCGCCGCGCCGACGATCTTTCTGCGCTGACCATGGCCCGGCGGATATTGCGGGTGTATGAATCGTTGGTGGGGTAGGGCGGCCCTTGTTAGTTGCCCTGGGGCGGGCGCAAGGCCTGCCCCTACGGTGTGTTATTCTTCTTCTTCTTCTTCTTCTTCTTGGTCTTCTCTGACCCAGGCAAACTTGCGGCGCAGGTTGGTGGGGTAATACTTGCCCAAGACGTCGTATCCAACTTCTTGTCCCCATTCGTGGTAAACGCGCGGGTCGATGTATGATTTGAGGCTGGTGCCCAAGTTCCATGTGCGGTTGCCCGTTGCTGCGTCGCGCTGGGCTTCGATTTTGCCGATCTCTTCCTCGGCCCGTTGAACCTGTCTTTGAGCCCCTTCGACGCGCTGCCGGGCCGTTTGTTCCCGTTTTTGATAGCGCGCAACGACCTGTGCGCGCTTTTTTTCGTCGGCGGCGGCGATTTTTTCTTCGGCTTCGGCCAGCAAATTGCGCAATTGAGCCTCATATTCTTGCAATTGGGCCAGGTATTGGTCGCGGCGCGCCTGGGCTTTTTCCAGCCGCTCTTGGAAACGGGCCTGACGTTCTTCCCAGTTGCCGGTGGCCTTTTTGGTGTGGTTGCACAAGATGGCCGCGGCCAGGTTGGCATCGACCACGGCTTTCCACTTTTTGTATTCCGGGTCTTCGGCGATTACCCCCGATGCTTCCAGGCTTTCCCGTACGGCCATTGTGGCGTGATGGGTGCGGAACACTTTGGCCGATAGCCCTTTTTGAATGCGCGATAGAAAATCGTTCACCGCGCGGCTGCCGATGTCGGGGAAAAGCTGCGGCAAATCACGGGTGGGATGCCATTCCACCTCGGACGAGGAAGCGGATGGGCGTGCATTTTCGATCAATTCTTGCAACACCCGGTACACCAACGGAGGCAAAAGCAATTCTTTGTGCCATTCAACCGAGTCTTTGCCCAAAAAGTTGAACTCGGCCCGTCCGTCGGGGTGAAGGGTGACGTGCTCTGGACGCAGTGTGGTCGCTCCGACGGTGTCGGCTTCGTCGGCGTCTTTTTCGTCGCCCACGCGCATGCACAATGTGTCGATCAGGTAACAGGCCATAGCCAGGCGACGGCGACGCAGGTCGCCATCTTGCAGCCCCTGCTGAATGCGCGCGCGAATTTCGTCCAGATGGGCGTGTAACAGGGCAATTTTGTCGAATTTTTCGGCCTCACGCCGCTGTTTGAGCGGTGCCGTGTCGCTCAACCAGATGTACTTGAGCTTGCCGGCAAGTTTGTCTTCCCAGCGGGCAATCCAAAGCGATTCGGGTTGCCAGACGATTTCTTTCCAGTTGCCGGCAGGACGTGGGGCGTCGGGGCTGAGATTGAGCGTGATATCTTGTTCTCTGGCGCCTTCTTTCCAGCGTCCGCGCAAAGGGTGCTGGCCGCGCCCCATAAAGATGCCGCTCGGTTCGGCCATATAGCTGCCCAATTCGACGCGGTTGCCGTTGACAATGGCATAGCCGTATTTTTCTTTCAATTCTTCTCGGATTGCTTTGCGCACTGCGGCGGCCGCTTTGCGCTCTTCTTTGCTCATTCCGGCCTTGCGCTCGCGCTCCAGTTCGACTATGCGGATCACGGGGCCAAATTCGACTTCGTCGACCGACAACGGTGGGTCGATGCCCAGGGCTGCGCTGAAATCGGTCATAAAGTTGCGCACAAAAACCGGGTCGCGGACATACTCGGTGCCTTGTTTTTGTGCCCAGGCCCAAGCCATCTCTTCCTGTTGGGGGGTCAATTGAACGTCGCGCCCGCGTATACGAATAACCAGTCCCCGATAGGGCGGTGGTTCGGGGATGATGATGCCGTTATGGATCAGCTGCGTTAACAAGCTATTTTACCCTCTTGTGGATTTTCGGCGAAACGCACAGTGGTCTGTGGCCAAAACAAGCGGATATGGTATCACAATTGGGTTAGAATTGCAAGCGCCGCTTTGAGCGCCACCACCTGAAGCCTATTCGAAAAACCGTACAGGCGGCAT
>Ga0129299_1001222_pt1 | contig 17118 bp, 11 predicted proteins | sample ConPoolayeCmetaG_FD_94477 | JGI IMG/M metagenome (GOLD analysis project Ga0129299, IMG submission 94477) | Hot spring microbial mat communities from California, USA to study Microbial Dark Matter (Phase II) - Cone Pool mat layer C metaG ... | reverse complement strand
GGGTTCAGTAGACACTTGGCGCCTGCGCGCCTTGCCTTCCCTGCGTCGCTCCGTCGCTTCGTCGCTCCACCGCTGCCTTCGTGCCCAGCCCTTCTTGCCCTTCATCCGTGTTCATCTGTGTGCATCTGTGGCTTTGACCTCTGCGCCCTCCGCGCCTCTGCGGTTAACCCCTCCAGCCCAAAAGTGCCCGTATGACCAAACGGAAACTCGCCATCATCAGCGCCACGGGCTTCGCCAGGGCGAAGCACATCCCGACGTACAAATCGCTCGACGACTTCGACCTGGTCGCCTGCTGCGACGTCAACGCCGAAGCGCTGAAGGAAACCTGCGACAGGTTCGACATCCCCGGCCGCTATAGCAGCGTCGATGACATGCTGGCGCGCGAGCAGATGGACATCGTGTCGGTGGTGGTCGACCCGCGCGGCCACATTCCACTGGCGCGCAAATGCGTCGAGGCCGGCCGGCACGTGCTGGTCGAGAAGCCCCTCAGCGAGGACTACCGCGAAATCCGCGAGTTCCTGGCGTTCCTTGAAGGTCGCAAGGAGCGCGTCATTGTCTCCCAGAACTACCGCTGGCAGAACCCGGCCCTGGAGATGAAGTCTGTGCTCGACGCCGGCCACATCGGTGCTCCCTACTGGCTCGACATCACCATTTACAACGGCACGCGATCGCCGGCCGTGCGCGATGGCGTCAAGTACAAGAGCCCCTTCGTCAACATCGGCGTCCACGAGGTGGACCTGGCGCGATTCCTCATCGGCCGCGAAGTCGTCTCCGTTTTCGCCCCGCGACTCAGCGTCTCCTACGCCGCCGACGTGAAGTACCCCTTCACCGACATCATGGTCAACTTCGAGGGCGGCGGCGTGGCCAGCATCCGCATGGACTGGACCGGCCGGGGTTTTGACGAATGGATCAGGCTGCGCATCGAGGGGACGCAGGCCGTGGCCCTCTGCGACTACGACAGCTCTCCCGACGTTTTCGTCCACAGGCAGGGCGCTGACCCGGTGCGGTTCCACCGCGAAGGCCCGCCCGACAGCATCCCGCGCGTGCTGCGGCATCTGGTCGACTGCATCCAATCCGGCAGGCAGCCCGACACCTGGGTGGGCGACAACATCAGGACGATGGAAATCGTGCTGGGTGCATACCTCTCCTGCAGCGAGGGACGTGTCGTGAAGTTCCCGCAGGACCGGGAAAGGCTCGTCCAAGTCTGAGGGCTGCCCGCGAGCCGGCCTCTCTTTCACGGCGTCAGCAGCGACCTGGACCCTGCGCCGACACGCCGGCTCTGGTCCGCCGCTGCCCCCGCATTCCGTTCACGGCGCCGCCGCGCGGGCCTTGAACATCCACGGCTGCGCGATCGGGTCTGCACGCAGGCAGGCGTAATATTTCTCGGCCACCTGCCGGCAGACCTGGGGCGTGGGGTGCACGCCGTCGCGGAAGTACGAGCGGTCCCAGGTGTTGTCCCAGATGTACGGCCCCCAGCACATCCACGGCAGGATGCGCGGCTTGCCGGGAGCATCCTGAAACTCGGTGCCCTCTTCGCCCCTGATCTGGCTCTCGATGAGCCATTTGATGGCGAACGCCTCGCGCCACACGTGCGGCTCCATCCCCGTGAAGTGCCGCAGTCCGTCGCTGGTCAGATACGCGATCTTGAGGTTGGGATAAATCTTCACGCAGTGCGCCAGTACCGCGGCCACGTCGCGCTGCATCTGTCGCATCGATTCAGGAAAGGGCGGGGGAGGCGGACCCTGGCCGGCAGGATTGCCCGGGCCGTTGAACGTGGTGTGCAGAAAGAGCACCTGCACCTGACTGGGCGTGCAGCCGGCGCGGGAAATGTACTTCATCGACCGGTCCCACACCGGACCTTCCAGCCGGCGGATTTCCGGAAGCTGGTTGCCGGCCACGGAGCCGATCACGAATACGAAGCGGTCGTTGACTTCCTCGGCCTTTTCCCTGAGCAGGTTCTGAAACTCCGTCGCGTAGAGCGTGGCGTTGGAGTGGCCCTTGATCACGGCGACGATGCGGCCGTTCCTGTCATCCGGCCGGCCTTCGTCGTCCAGCGGGCGGATCGCGCGGGCCATGCGCAGACCGGCTTCGCGGTGAGCTGCGGGCATCTCATTGACGCCGCCGGGATACAGGCCCGTCTCGTACTGGTCCAGATAGAGCTTGCCCTCGGTGAACAGGGGCAGGGACTTGGGATCGAACCGCTCGCCCGCCGGCGACGGCAATGTGATGCACGCTACGGTGAGGAGAACCGCCGGGGAATAGGAGTATCTCATGGGTTGCTATCGGCAATAATGACGGCCTGCCGGGCGTCCGTCAAACGTCGGCAGACAATCGAACCATCCACCGGCCCATCGGCCGGGCACCGCTTCCAATGCGGCCGGCTGGCGGTATCATGCCGGGGCGATGCAAGTCGGGCGCCGGCATGCGTAACCGTTGGCGGACCGGCGGCGTCGATACCCTGTGAGCTGTTGGAGGTGTTGGCTTGGGGAACGGAGAGTTGGCATCGTGCAGCGCCCAGGAACTGCTGGAGCGCTTCCGCCAGAACGGCTCCGAAGCGCCGTTCGAAGAGGTCGTGCGCCGATACGCGGGCATGGTCTTTCACGTCTGCATGCAGGTCACCCGCAACCGCCACGACGCCGAGGATGCCACCCAGGCCGTCTTTCTCAGCCTTGCCGTGCAGTCCAAGACCGGCAGGCCCATCAAGGCCCTTGGACCGTGGCTCCAGCAGGTCGCCTATCGCATGTCGCTGGACATCCGAAAGTCCCACAAACGCCGCCAGGTCCGCGAGGACCGTCACGGCGAGATCGCCCGCGCCAACGGCAACGGCATCATCGCCGACAGCTCCATCACCGCAGGTCAGGATGAGCTTAAGGCCCTGCTGCTGGAGGAACTCAACCGTCTGCCCTCCAAGTACCGTCTGCCCCTGATTCTGCATTACTTCGGCGGGCTTACCCGCGAGGAAATGTCCCGCGAGCTCAACTGCAAGCCCAGCACCCTGGGCGTGCGACTCTTCCGCGGCCGCGAGCTGCTGGCCAATCGCCTCGCCGAGCGCGGAGCCACGCTCGCGGGCGGCGCCCTGGCTCTGCTCCTCATGGAAGTCGTCAGAACCTCGGTCACCGACTCTTTGCTGGCGGCAACCTGCCAGGCGGCCAGTCGCATGGTCAACGGCTACAACCCAGGCGCCGGCCTGATCTCCGCACGCGTCATGACCCTGGTGCGAGGGGCCGGGCGCGCTGTCGTCCTCGCCAGATGCAAGGTCCTGGCCGTTACGGTACTGGCCGCCGGCTCGGCACTGGCCGCGGGGGCGCAGGTAATCGCCAGGGTGCGCACGCATGACTGGAAGCTGGAGGTGCCCCCCATCATCAAACCCGACCTGCGGCTGCCGCCAATCCTCGAGCGCATCCATGCCGCCGCCGGCCAGGAAAGCGTGCCGCATGAGGAAGCCGCCGCCCCCGACCCGTCCGCCGCGCCGTTGCTGGCAAGCGATGACTCGCGCCACCAGGGCGTGGTGACCGTCGGCGGGCTAGGCGGGCCGCCGCCTCCGGGCCCACTTGCACATCCCTCTTCGTTTGATCTGTCGCCCTCCCGGCTGCCGCCGCCCGGTCCAGCGCTGGCTTTCAGATTCGAACCGTATGCGCCCAGTGCGCCGGCCGCGTCGGCCCGACTTGAACTGCTCCCGCCGGCAGCGGGCACGTCGGCTGCGACATTCACTCCGTCGCAATCCGGCTCCACGCCGTTGGCCTTCGGTGCCGCACGGCGGCCGGAGCGCAGCCAGCGCAGCGCCGTCGCCGTTGCACCCACGGAACAGCCTCTGGAGGGCGGAGTAAGCCGCCGCCCCCATCAGCCACGTCTGCAGCCTCCGCCGGTCGCCGTCGTCGACCTGGTGCTGCATCCACTGGATCCGGACAGTCAGCGCAGCGGAGGCCTGGGCACCGGGACGTTCACGGCCGCCCCGCCGCCTTCCGTCTCCGGCGGCGCCGCTGTGGCGCTGTCGATTCCCTTGGATGAGGGCTCCTTCAGCGCCATGGGGATTCTCTCGCAAACCGCGCAGGTCGCATCGGCCGAGTTGCCTGAGCCGAGCGGCTTTCTGCCTCTTTCACAGCCCCTGGTGCCGACCTATCAATCCGACGGGCGGGTGCTCATCGGCTACGGCAAGGTCGCGGTGACCGGCACGCTTGACAACAGCGGCCGGGTCGTCGCCGACGGCGGCGGTGTGGACCGAACGCTCGACTTCACCTCCGCCCAGGTCGTGAGAAACTCGATCGATAACTCTCCCTTCGGCGGCGTCAACGGCTGGTTCGCCACCAACCGCGGGCGGATCGACCTGCCCGCCGCCGAGGTCCAGCCCGGCGACACGAAGGTTGTGTGGGGCGAGAACCCCTCCGACCCCGTCCTCGACCTGATCAACAGCCTGCGCCTGGATTTCGCGCCGGCCGGCAGACCGGCGACGGTGAAGATTTCGCTGCTGTCGCCCGACCGCACCGACGTGCCGCCCCTGCGATCGCAGCACATTCTGCTCGGCATCTGGTCCATCGATGCGAAGGACCTGGACCTCCGTGACGCGGATGTCACGATTCGCTACGACGATCAGATGGCCTGGGCTTTGGGGGCGCAGGAGGCGGCGCTGAGGCTGTGGCGCTACGACGGACAGTGGCATGCCGTCCCCGACGGCCTGTATCGCATCGACGAGTCGCGCAACCTCATCATCGGCATGATGCAGCCCGCCAGTTTCCTGGCGGTCTCCACCGCCGAGGTCTCGATCAGCCAGTACAAGAGCATGAGCACGCCCGTCACTCCCGAGCCCTCCACGCTGCTGCTGGGTGCGGCGGCGGCGATCTTCCTCTCCCGGCGCCCGCGGCGGGGGCGCTGAGCGGCTTTGAGCTGGACTAGGGCTGGGCAACCTGTGAGCTTCCTCTGCAGACGCGAGCGCGGGCGATGAACCACTGCCGTGCCTCGCCGAAGGCGCCGACGACCTCCTGCGCCAGCGGGAGGCTACTTCCCGCTGTTCACAATGATCCGCCGCACGATCTCCGTCGCGGTGGCCGGACTGTAGCCGATGATGCCGTCCACGTTGTGCCCGACCAGGCCCACGGAAAGATCGTGCGGGCTGAAGATAATGGCCCACCGCAGACCCAGGCGCACGCCGCGGAGCTGGAGCACGGTGTTATTGCCCACAAACTGCCGGGCATAGCGGCGATACTCCACCACCAGCCGCCCCGGCGGATGCGGCGGCGGCGCAGTGGCTGGCGTGCGGAAGATGGTGACGTAAGGCTCCGGCAGGGGGTTGGTGTCGGCCAGAAGAGGATCGTTGGCGCTCATGCCGATGGGTCGGACGCCCGGAACCAGCGCCTGCAACTGGGATTCCATGGCCCGGGCAAATTCGCTGGATCCCCCGGCGGCGTCGATCAGCAGCAGCCCGCCGCGCCCGAGAAACATCCTCAGCTCCTGAATCTGCGGCTGCGACAGCACCACCGCCTCCGTGCCCGTGAGGTGCGCCAGTCCGTAGCCCTCCAAAGCGCCGGCGGCCAATGTAACCGGCTGCACCTTCAGCTCGATGCGGTTCTGATTGTGCAGCAGCGCCGCCATCCGTCGCCATCCCCCCGGCTCAGGGTCCCAGTTGCCTTCGTACTGAATCCGCGCCAGCGAGACGCTCCGAAGCGGCGCAATCGCCGGATCGGCCTCCACGATGTGCGTATCGCCGCGGTTGCGCAGCCGCCCCTTGTCCGATGCGTAAAAGAAGATGCTGGCGGCCAGATCGAAGGCATCCGGGTTCTCACGCTCGGTCTGCGACTGCCAGGCCCGCGACGGGTCCCGATCCACGATCAGCACAATCAGTTCCCTCGCGCCGTTGCCCAGCGCCTTCACGCGGATGGGCTTGCGCAGGCGACCGGCTCCGGACACTACCATGTGGTCCTCCGGCAGCTCGCGCATCCGATAGGGGGCGCCGATCTGGTTGGCCGCCTGCTCAAACGATTCGGCAAAGGTCGGGTCGGCCATGTCGGCGTGAGCGAGAATCAGCCCGCCCTGCTGCACGTACTGCCGGAGCCGCGACCGCTCCTCAGCCGAGAAGCTCACTTCTCCGCTACCCGCGATGTACAGGACGGGGGCGTCGTGGAACTCGCGCACGTTGTTGTCGATACGCACCACCTGCCACAGCAGTTCGCTCTCGTATCGCCTGCCATACCAGCGCGTAACGTTGGCCATGTCGCGCGGCCGCGCGTTCCACACCCCCTCGTAGCGGAGCTTGTTCACCAGTATCGGGCGCTGCCCGCGGGCCATGAACAACAGCGCAAAGGCCGTGTTGCGAGGGTTCTCCTCATAGCGCCCGCCGGGAGTGTGACGGGCGGCCAGCCCGCGCACACCCTCGTCGAACCAGTTATGCTCGCCGAAGTACTTCAGCCCGCCGGCCAGGCCAACTCGCTCCACAGCGTACAGCCAGTAATACGGTGGGATCGTCTCCACCGATGCGCCGAAGGGATTGCGGTCCACCCGGAAGTGTTTGGCCAGCCACGCCACCCCGCGCTCGATGGCCTCGTTGCTGAGGGCGCCCCTGGCGACGGCCTCGCCGCGGGCACGCAGATGGTCATTGGTGAGGAACAGCGTCGCCACGCCCGCGGCCGTCATCGAGCCCGTCGAATCCCCCGACTGAGCCGACTGGTTGTAGCTCCAGCCGCCGTCGCTATTCTGGTTACGAAGCCAGGCCTGCTCCGTGTCGGCCCAGAACTGCTGACTGACGTTCATCCCCATCTGGTCAGCCGCCCACATGCCCAGGGCGGCGAACTGGGAGGCGCTGTGGTCGATCCGTGTAACGCTGTATTCGGTGGTGTAATTGTACAGTCCTCCGGCCGGATTCGGCTGGCGCGTCTCGGCGTTGATCATCGGAATCTGCGCACGCACGAGGTACTGCAGATCAGCGGCCGCCGCCTCGCGAATGGTCGCAAAAGGCAGATATGAAAACGCGTTGAGCCGTACGGCCGAGGTGTACACGCCCCTGGAAGGGTTGCGCAGCAGCCAGTCAACAGCCTGTCGAATCCTGGGGTTCTGCGGCGACTCGCCGGCCGCCAGCAGGGCGTACGTGCACAGCGCCGTCGTGCCGCCAAAATGATAGTCAGCTTCCACCGCGAGGCCCCCGGTTCCCTCCCAGTGACCTTCGTCCGTCTGAAAATCGTACAGGGTGCGGATGAGGTCGGCCGTGAATATGCGCACCTCGTGCGGATTGACTGGCGGCACCAGGGCCCGGTCGGGCTGCCGCTGGGGCTCCACCTGGGCAAGAGCCAGCACAGCCAACAACAGAACGCCGGCGTGCGAAGCCACAACACGGCCAATTCGTACGGACATGGCAGGTTCCCTCAACAACAGATCCGCTACACCGCTCTGGAGTATTGTAGGGAACGTCCCGACTCCGCCAAGCGAATTGCGTGAAGATTCCCGCCTCATGGTCCTCGCGGCCTCCGGCGCAAAAAAAAAGCAGGACCCGCCACTGAGGCGGGTCCTGATGACGACCTTCACACGTGTCCAGGCCAAACTTGGGGCTTAGTAGTGCACACCCTCCCTCGGCACCAAGATCGTATCCAGCTCCAGCACCGGATCCAGCGAAGTGGGATCAAAAGCCGGGTTGTCACTCTGCGCCGGAGGCGGACCTGCGACGATGCCCGCCGCGGCGGCCCAGATGCAGTCACGCTGGTCGCCCGCCCAGCAGTTGCCTTCCCAAGACACGTGCCCGTCATTGTACAGCACGTTCTGGCCATCCTGCTGGTGGTTGCGGCTGTTCAGATCGCGCTGAATGGCGGCGGAGGAATTGGCCCTGGCGCTGCTGTTGTTGTTCAGCACAGACTGGCTCGGACCGCGGTCGGCCGCGATGGCGAAGCTCGCGATGGCGTTGGGGCCAAGGCGATAGCCAATGCCGATCGAGCTGACCCTGGGATACGGATTGGCGTAGGCGTAGCTCAGGTTGTTGGGCCCCGTGAAGTTGGGCCGGTTCTGAGCGCCGACGTTGTTGAGCGTATCCTTCTCGTGGTTGGTGCTGGGGCAGATGAACACGTCCGGAGACACGTCCACCACCCGCACCAGCAGGAACAGGGCCGCGCTCACGTCATTGACGTTAGGCCGGGCACCTCCAAAGAAGGGATCCGACTCATTGGCGCCGCCGGTAGGCGTGAAGGCTGTCAGCGGCTGGGTAGCATCATAGCGCGTCCGGGGGTAGGTCTTGAAGTCCGTTGAGTAGAGCAACAGACCCTGCCCGATCTGGCGAAGGTTGCTGGCGCACTTAACGCGGTTGGCGCGCTCTCGGGCCGCGTTCAGGGCGGGCAACAGAATGCTGATCAGCAACGCAATGATGCCGATCACGACCAGCAGCTCGACGAGGGTGAAACCTCGCCTGCCGCGACTTTGAAGTTGCGTCATCTGAGACGCTCCTTTCGAAATGTGTCGCGTGGCGGGAGTTGGGCGTGATCGAAGTAAAAGAAGTTAATATGATTGCCTCTTCAGCGCCGATACGGATGGCTGCTGCTCATCGATCTCGCCAACGGCTCCAAGCGACAGACATGACTCACCGGCGAACACCGCCGGCTTCAATTCGCGATGTAAACACATGCCACTGCGGACGTTACGTTCGTCCGCGGAGAACCTCCGCCCATCACCAAGCCCGAGGAGGCGGCCAACTATCCACCTCCCATTCTCCATCCTCAATTATAACTCAAGTCCCACCCTCACGTCAAGATAATTCCTGCGGTTCTGCAATTCGGATTCCACCGGAATGCAGCGCCCCGGCGGCCTGGCAAGCGGGCGTGTGACACTTTCTGCGTCGGATGGAGCCAGAATGGCCGTGGCACACGCTGAAGCGCGGACGAAAGCCACCTGCCCGCAAAAGTTGGGGGCACGGGCGAGGACCCCCGTGTTACGGTTGAAAGCGCTACGTCGTTGGGCACGGGCGAGACGCGCGAGACGCCCGCGAGACGCCCGTGCTACGCGTGCTACGTTGTGCGCCGGCGTGATTCCCGGCCGCAGGCCGCATAAAGTGCCACGCGCCCCTGGCAAGCGGCCAAGACCCAGGATGGTTCCATTTGCCGCCGGTTCTGGTATAAGGGGTACTCGATCGAGACGTGGAGGCTCTATGTATCGCATCACCGCCATCCTCGTTCTGACGCTGGCCGCAGTGCTCGTCTCCTGTTCCACCAATGCGCCGCCCGACAGCGGCAGCCGGGCACAGCCCATCGAGCCTGCGGCGCCGGCTCGGGCGGCCGCTTCAGCCGCAACAGGCACGGCGCCGCAGACATGGAACATCCCCAGGGATGCCCGCTGGACCATCCTCTGCGCCGAGTTCACCTCGCCCGACCATGCCACTCGCGCTGCCGCCGCCGAGGACACCGTCCGGCGACGAACCGCACTCCGCGAGTGGTACGTCGTCACGCGTTCCGACCGCAGCGCCCTCTACTACGGCTTCTACGCCGCCATCGATCCCGCCGAGCATCGCACGGAGGCCGCACGCGCCCAGCGCGACCGCGCCTACATCGCCGGTCTTATCGACGAACGCACCCGCCAGCCCCTCTTCCCGCTGGCCATGGCCGTGCCCCTCGACGCCGGCGACCCCACCGCGCCCGCCGAGTGGGACCTCCGCAACGCTCGCGGAGACATCACGCTGCAGGTGGCCATCTACAAGGACCATCCCGAACGCAAGGAAGCTGCCCTGGAGGCCGTCCGCGAAGCCCGACGCCTTGGCTATGAGGCGTACTTCTACCACGGCCAGACCACCAGCTCCGTCTGCATCGGCGCCTGGCCGCGAACCGCCATTCGCGAGATCGCCCCTGTGGCCCAGAACCCTAAAGCCGTCGTGATACTCGCGCCCCAGGGGATCGAGCCTCAGCCCATCCTTCAGGAGTCTTTGGGCAAACCGGTGGAAGTTGTCCGGCCGAAGGTGGAGGTGCTCGACCCGTCGCTGGCCAAGATTCTGGCTATTCCCGAGTTTCAGGTGCAGGCCGTCAACGGCAAGCACGAGCGAATCTTCCTCAATCCCGTAACCGGCAAGACGGAAACCCGCCGACTTCCTTCGCAGCTTGTGGCCATCCCCAAGTCCCCATTGGGCGGCGGTGTGGCGCAAGTGCCTGTCGCGCCGCCTCCGACCGTCACTCGCCCGGCCGGCCCCGGCAACGATGGCCAGCCCGCCATCGCCTCCCCGCGCCCGCCGCGTCCCGTGCCCGCGCCGGCCGGCTCCAAGCCGGGCGAAGGATCGCTCCGCGGTATTGACTAGTGGTTAACCGTGCGGCTTCTCATCGCCACCACCAATCCCGGCAAGGTCCGCGAGTTCCGGCAGATGCTCGCCGGCGATCGCATCCGGTTCGATGACCTGACCGCTCACCGCAATCTGGCCGCCCCCGAGGAAACCGGCGCCACCTTCCGTGCCAACGCCTGCCTCAAGGCCGCCCACTACGCGACGTTGCTCAACTGCCACGCCGTCGCCGACGACAGCGGACTGGAGGTCGACGCCCTCGACGGCCGCCCCGGTGTGCACAGCGCCCGTTGGGCCGAGCTGCACAACGCCGGCCGCGGCGATGCCGACAACAACGCACTGTTGCTGCGGCAACTGGCAGATGTGCCGGACACGCGGCGGACGGCGCGTTTCGTCTGCGTACTCGCCCTGTCCGATCCCGCCGGCCGCATTCTGTTTACCGCGCGCGACACCGTCGAGGGCCGAATCATCCACGCTCCCCGCGGCGACAACGGCTTCGGCTACGACCCTTTGTTTCTGGTTGAGGACCTGGGTCTGACCACAGCCCAGCTCCCCCCCGAACACAAGCACCGGCTCAGCCATCGGGGCAAGGCCCTGCGGCGACTGCGGGCGCTGATCGACTCGTACATTACATTGTTGCCTCGCGACTGAAGCTCCCGTGTCACTGGGCCGCAAGGGTCGGGGGCACGGGCGAGGGTGACCGTCCGCCGTTGTCCGCTGGCGTGATCCTGGAGGTCCGGTCGCAGAAAACGTCCCGCGAACACCGCCCCCGCCGCCACGTCACAGCGTCACAGCTCTTGCCGCCCAGGTCGGCCGCGGTATAGTCTGTCTCCCGGGTGAATCCCCGCTGGACAGGTTTTGCAGGGTGGTGCCCATGTCGATTATGCGATTGATCGGCGTTACGGCGGCCGTCGCAATCCTTTCTGCTGCGCCAAACCATGCCGCGCTGGCGGCCGAACGCGACCGGGCGCCGGCGACGCTCCTGCCACCGGCCTCTGCCCCGGCTCCCGTGCCTGACGCCGACAGCATCGCCCGCGCCCAGCGCATGGTCCGCGAGGTCTTCGCCGCCGACTTCCTGCTCAACGACCGTCTCTCACGCCGCGCGCTGGCACGCCGTCTGATCGACCAGGCCGCCGATACCGCCGACGAGCCGGCAGCACGCTTCGCGCTGCTGAGCGATGCCCGCGACGTGGCCGCCGCTGCCGGAGATGCCCACACCGCCACCCGCGCCATCCGCCAGCTCGCACGCTCCTTCGCCGTCGATCCGCTGTCGATGACCCTGGCCGCGCTCATGGCAGCGCGGAAGGCGGCCGACTCGCCGCAGCTTCTGGCGGCCGTCGCCAGCGCCGCACTGGATGCCATCGACATGGCGGTGGCCGCCGACGATTACGCCGCCGCCTCGCGACTGGCTGATCTGGCCGAGCAGGCCGCGACGGCGGCGCGACACGTTTCCCTGACGCTGCAGTCGCGACAACGCAACGCTGAGGTGGCGACCATCCGCCAGCACTACGAACGCAGCCGCACGGCGCGGGACCTGCTCCAGCAACGCGACGATCCGCAGGCCCATCTGGCCCTCGGCTGGTTCCTCTGCTGCATCAAGAACGACTGGAACGCCGGCCTGCCGCATCTGGCCGGCGGATCGGATGAACCGCTCAAGCGCCTGGCGAGCCGCGAGTTGAGCCATCTGACCGACAGCGACCGCTACGAGATTGCCGGCCAGTGGTGGGACCTGGCCCAGCGCCTCACTGGGCTGACGCAGCGCCACGTATACGGCCACGCGGCCGAGCATTACCGCCAGGCACTGCCGGCGTTGACGGGGCTTCGCCGCTCGCTGGCCGAATCGCGTATCGGCCAGGCCGATGCGGCGGCGCTGGTCGCCATGGGACTGCGTCCCGGGCTGGCGGCCGAGCTGCATCGCGGCACCACCTTCTCGTCGCCGGTCGCGATGCGCGTCGATGCCCAGGTCGACTTCGACTGGGGCGAGGATGCCCCCGATGAATCCACGGGAAAGGACAATTTCTCGATCCGCTGGAGCGGTCTGCTGAGGGTGCGCGAAGCCGGCCGCTACGAGCTGGTGCTGGTGGCCAACGCCGGGGCGCGGCTGTGGGTGGACGGGCGCCTGGTCGCCGATGAGCCCAACCTCTCGCGCCTGCGCAACGGAGTGCGCGTGCCGCTGGATCTGGCCGCCGGCCTGCACGCCCTGCGGCTGGACTACTGGGACACAACGGGCATCGCGCGCATGAGGCTCCTGTGGCGGCCTCCCGCCGCCTCCCGCGACCAGCCCGTCCCCCCCGACGCGCTGCTGCATGAAGGCGGGGGATGATCTTGCCACAGGAGAGGGCGGCCATCCTGTTGAGCTGGACGATGGCAGCCTGGCATGAACCGCAGGCTCTGGCAGTCCACGCCTCTGGGGGCGGTCCGGGAAGTCGCCTGCCACACGCTCAACTCATGCCGCTGTGCCTGCGACGCGGCGGCCGCGTGGAGGACAGGCGACAGCGCGGTGCGGGATGTGGTCGCGCAGGGCCTCATGGAGCGGCTCCCTTCGGGTCGGAACTGACCTCGGCGCCCGGCGGGGCCGGCGGATCGGACGAAGACTGTGCCGGCTGATCCGCCGTCGCAGGGCGCTGGACGACGGTGCCGCATTCGGGGCAGCGGTCCGGCGTGGCGCGGAGGTCGTAGCCGCAGGTGGGGCAGAGGCTCGCGGCGAGGCGGCGGCGCCAGCGGCTGCTGCGCAATCTTGCACGCACCCGCACCACCGAAGGATATGAAACAAGCAGGATCAGGCAGACCACGCTGGAAGCTGGCGACTCGATCTGGAGGTGGCGGTTGCCGGCATCAATCTGAAACCCAAGAAGTTCGATCGCCCAGCCGTTCGGGTCGCTATGAGCGAACCACGGCATTGGGTAAGGGGGCGTGGTGCCGGCGGACGGCACAGGGAGAGGGCCTTTGCGAAGCGGCCTAAAGCCAACCCCGGCGAACAATCGCCCGGATTCCGCGATGCCGATCACATAAAGTGGCTGCCCCAGTTCGTCAACGCAGCGAGCCACCCAATGTGCAAGCACGGCGAGGAGCAGCACGGCGTTCAGACCAAGCGCGATCTCCGCGCCCGGCACGCGCCGTCTGTCGCTGCTGGAAGCGTGGTTAGGAACCTGGCCCGACACCGGTGGCCTCCTGAGGCTAATCATTGGGGAATGAATATCACGTCATTGGAGCCCGTAAGCGGATCATCATGCCCTGTGCCACTTGAGTTGCTGTAAACGATCGCCTCAAGGGACTTGGTCTGCCACACCGCCGGTGTAGGACTCCACTCGCCGTAGGATGGATCATAAACGCCCTGCGAACCAGTGAGCCCGACGACCGCGTGATCGCGGAACCGGCGATCCCGACGCGCGTTTGGCACACGAATGCCCTGCCCGGGCATCTTCTTAACCTTAATCCCTACGAGGATGGGGTATCCCGACGGTGGGGTGCGTGCCGGGTTGGGGTCGATGGCCCACAGCCGTGCAATGTTGATGCCCTGGGTCCGCCACACGTCCAGCAGGAATCGCGCCCACGCTCCGCAGCGACCATCCCAATACTTCAACAGGCCCGCGGTCGTGTTATCACCCAGGTTGTACGCATCCGAATCCGCGTACTGCCCGTAATACCGTAATTCGTTGCCCTGCCAATTGAGCACGCCTGGAATCGGATTGTGGAAGTCGCCCCAGATCGCATCCAACACACTGACCTGCCCGGCTCCGCCCATGGGCGACTTAAGCCCTTTGGCGTTTCTTGTATCCACATGCAGCACGGTTCGGAACTCATCGCCCGGCTGAATGCTGCCGTACAGGAAATTCGCTTGCGTGCTGCCGTCAGACTTCCATGTCCTGCCATCGTCAACGGACACCTCCCAGAATACCCCCATTGCCGTATGCTGGATGGTATCTGGCAACGGCTTGGTGCTGGTGACGGACACAGCCAATGTAGTGCCCGCAAGGGTGGCGGCGGCGGGTAGGGAAGCACAGTATGGCCCGTTGATCCACTTGGCGCGCACAAGATAGGTCAGATCACTGGGTCCGGTGAGAACGAGCTTCACATTCGCCGTGACCCGGACCTCCCCAAGCGCGGGATTGGCCACGCTGTTGCTAATCGTGTAGCTGAGGGGGCTCGAGTTTTCCGGCTTGCCGTCAAGATCGTTGTCCAGCCAATGCGGCGAGGGATATGCGCCGGTCCCGTCGTCCTTCATCACCAGATGGAATGCAGGGGGCTTGTCCGAACCGTAGGTGATCTCGCGCACCTTGAAGCTGAAGTCATTGTCCCCCACCCCCACCCCCGCCGCCGGCTGCGGGGCCGCCAAGGCGAAAAACAGGCCGCCCATCGCCACGTCCGTGGCCGCCAGAATCACCTGCTCGGTCCCCTCCAACTCCTCATCGTCCACCGGCTCGATGATGACGTGGAGCAGCGACTGTCCGGCCGGGATGGTCAGAACCTGCGGCAGGCCGGCGTAGTCGGCCCCCGCCTCGGCGTCGCCGGCCAGCTCGATCCTCACGCTCTGCGCGAAGTACTGGCTCAGCGACCCGCCGGCGCGGGTGATGATGAACTGCGCCGGATCGCCGGGAAACTCCCAGCCGGCCAGGTCTCCGCTCACCGTGATCGTCGGCGGGACGAGGCGCATCGTCATGGGTCACCTCCCGTGGTGCCCGCGGGCGCATCGGGAGCGGGCGGCGGGTCGGGGCCGGGGGGTGGCTGCCCGCCCGGTGCCCCCGGTTGCTGGACGACAGTGCCGCATTCGGGGCAGCGCTCGGGCGTGGCGCGCAGGTCGTAGCCGCAGGTGCGGCAGAGGCCCGCGGCATGTCCCTGGCCAGATAACGCACAGGCGTTGACAATCGCTCTGGCAAGCCACCAGATTCCATACGGTACGACGATCAGCCACCAGTGCGGCACCTGCCATTGCCACCCGAAAGCACTCTGTTCGTAGCGCTGCTTCGCCCAGTTAAACGTGTATCCGAAGTTATCAATCGGTGCCGGCCTTGAATAGTTTGGCCATTGACCGTACATGGGAAGTATGTATGATAGAAAGGGTGGAATGTGCCGCGGCGATATCGCCTCGGGCAGAGCGCGCGCAGGGTGGATCACAGTATCGCCAACCCAATTCCAGTTGATGTGCGCTCCGCGTCCCCACCGAACCATCAGTACTCCATTCCTGGAACCCAGCGCCACCAGCCGGTCGGATTCCGGCCGGGCCTGCCGTTGTGCGTCATTGCCTTCCGCCCGCGCGGCTCCAGCTGCACCAAGCCGCCTCGACTCCCAGTGCCAGCTTGCGGGCATATGCCAGCTAGATGCCCAACACACCATCGTGATCGACACCCATCCGATCCAAATGGCGCGCTGCCCCCAGTTGCGATCGCGCAGGGCGAGGTCGAACTTACGGTAATGCAAATGCATGCACACTCTTGCCAAACGGATGGCGGCTATTGTGTCGTATTCGCTGATCTCTGCCTTGTGAACGTCGTTTCTTGTGTGGCTTGGTTTTGTTGCTTGCCCAACTGGTTTCCGCTTGAATCATAGAATGCGAAACCAAATAACGCATCGTCTTCCCACGCCGCTTCACTCTCCGACATGGTCCCGTACGAAGGGTCGAACACAGTTCCACCATACTGTTTCAGAGGGACCTTGATAACGGCATGGTTGTAGAATATCGCGGGCGGACGCCGATTGTTCTGACCTTCCAGGTTTGCCTTCACACCGAGCGATTGCGACTTAACCAGGCTTGCCCAGGGTGGATTCCCAATGGGAACGGCTGTTGGCACGATACCGTAATACTCGACCGGCACGGACTGCGCCCGGAGTACGTCAAATGCCAGGCTCGCCCACGCACTACACGTACCATCCTTATACTTCACGAGCCCAGCGGTATCTCCGACCGCGACGAGTCGGTCGGCATTGTTGAACAGCACAGTCAGGGGACCCCAATAGGACATCGCAGTCCCTGACGCATCGGCCACACCCGGTATGGGGTTGCGAAAGTCCGCCCAAATCGCCTCTAACACCTCCATCGGCTCCTTCTTTCCCTGCGCGTTCCGCGTCCCAACGTCCAGCACGGTCTCGAACTCGGTGTTCCCGGGATCGATGCTGGCGTACAGCACGTTGTCGCTCACACCCGCAATTGTCCACGTCCGCCCGTTGTCGGCCGATACCTCCCAGACCAGCTTCATATTCCACTTCTGGATCGTGTCCGGCAAGGCCTTGGCGCTCGTCAGGGTTCCGGTCAGGTATAACCCCTGCTCCTTGGCGGCCCACACAGGCCCGAACTGCACGTCCGCAAGCAACCCGCGGGCCCGCACTTGATACGTGGTGGTGTAACCCCAGCCGGGAAGCCACCGGATCTTGAAACCGGCCGTCATGCGCACGTCGCCCGCGCCGCCGATGCCCAACAGCCCCGCGCGACTGCTGTTGCTGACCGTGTAACTCAGCGGACTGGCATTCTCGCCCGGGTCGTTCGCATCGCCGTCCAGGTTGAGATCCAGCCAATGTGGCGCCGCATACGGGCCGCCGCCATCGTCCCCCAGGACCTGGTGGAACGCGATGCCGGGGCGCGCCCCGAACGTCGCCTGCTCGAGCACCACAAGGAAGTTCTTGTCCTCGAACCACTCGACGGCCGCCGGCAGCGGGGGCGCCAGCGGACGCAACACGGGCCAACGCGGGCCCGGCCGCACACCCGTGGCCGTGACGGTCAGGTCCTCCGGGCCATCGACTTCATCATCCTCCAGAGGCTGCACGTGAAGATAGACGGCCGCCCGGCCCGCCGGGATCGTGACAATCTCGGGTAACGCAACGTAGTCTATGCCCGCTTGAGCGAGTCCTTCGGTTGTGATCGACACGTCCATCGCGAAATACTGGCTCAGCGACCCGCC
>Ga0129299_1001221_pt1 | contig 17118 bp, 15 predicted proteins | sample ConPoolayeCmetaG_FD_94477 | JGI IMG/M metagenome (GOLD analysis project Ga0129299, IMG submission 94477) | Hot spring microbial mat communities from California, USA to study Microbial Dark Matter (Phase II) - Cone Pool mat layer C metaG ... | reverse complement strand
GGAGGAAGAGCCAGGCCGCCAGCAAGCCCGCGCCAAAGGCCAGGACCAGGAGGGCAGGCAGCAGCAGCGGAAAGCGGCGGGCATTCATGGCAGATCGACTCCGTCGAAATCGGGGCCGGCGAGCAGCCCCTGGACGTACTTGGAGTGACGGTCGGGCCGCAGAGGGAAGGAGGCCAGGGCGTCGCTCAGGCGGCGGGCAGCGGCCGGCTCTGCTTTGAGCTCGATGACCGTGCGTTCGCTCAGCGGCGCCGGACGTCGCAGGTTGGGGCGGACGGCCAGGCGCTGGCTGTAGGTGCGCAGGTCGCTGTCGATGGTCAGGCGCATCGTCCCGTCGGCGCTGACATAATAGGCGCGCTGGTAGCAGTTGACCAGCGCCGGCTCGGGAAACTGGCCCAGCCAGAGGGCGGCCCGTTTGTCGGCGGCGGCGCGCAGGCGCGAGACGACCTCCGCCCACGTCAGCGCCGTCAGGTCGAGCGTGCCGTCAAAGAACCAGAACTCTTTCCAGCCCACGCGGCCCTCTTTGTGCTTGCGTTCCATCTGCGCGCCACGGACCATTTCCAGGTGCGGCCCGTACCAGCGCAGCCGCAGCTTGTCGCGCTCCCCTATGCCACCCAGGTTGTCATTGAGACTCTGGCAGTCGATGGTATCAAAGTAGATGTTGTTGACCTGGCGCGGCGGGAAGGACACGCGCCAGTGCGCCGGGTGCAGGCGCACCCACGCTTCGACCGCCGCCAACTGCTGCGGCGGGCAGGGGATTTTGATTTCGTAGCGGGGCAGTTCAGTGCTCATTGGGGTTGCAGGGACAGCTCGTCATAGCGCACGGCGACAGCGATGTGCTGCTCAGGAAAGCCCCACAGCCGGGCCATGACGTGGAGTTGGGGGGAGGCGGCCATCGCCGGCAGCTCTGTCAGCTCCACCCGCAGGTGGACCGTGGCGGCAGCGCGCAGGACGACGCCCTCTGCGCCGTCGACCAGCATCGCGCGGTCGGCCTGCTCCACCCAGGCCGGGTCGAGCGGCAGATAGACGCTCTCCTCGACATCCAGGCCGGCGACCTCGACCGGGAAGGGCTGGGTGTTGGAAAGGACCAGGACGAGCGCGGTGGGGTCTGCTTCCAGGCGTGCCTGCAGCGGTTGCGTCGGCGCGACCATGCGGCGCATCGCTGTCTGGTGCGCCTCCAGCGCGGCCCACGGCAACTGGAGGCGGCCCAGGTCGCTGCCCAGTGCCTGTCGCAGCGCCTCCGTCTGCGCCGCCAGGTCGTCGCGCAGGCGAGCCAGCGAATCGGGCGAGCCGAAGGCGGCCAGAGCGCGCGCCCAGGCGGCCTGCAAGGGCGGATCGTCGAGCAGCGCGGCGGGGAGAGGGGCGGCCGGGCCTGGCCGCGCCGCCGTCCCCAGCGGCTCGAACAGAGCGCGCTGAGGGTCATAGGCCAGGCGCAGGGTGCGCCAGTCCGGCAGCGCCGTTCCCTGCCAGAGCGCGGTCAGGGCCAGAAAATTGGCCATCTGCTCGACGTCGAAGGCGGCGGACGGCGCGATCTGACCGGCGCGCAGCGCGCGCGCCCGTTCCAGCGCCTGCCGGCAGAGGAGCGCGTCCTGGGCAGCGGGGGCGGGGCCGCAATCGACGGCGACGCTGGCATAGGCAAAGCCGTCGCCGGGCAGCAATTCCCCCTGGCGAACGAAAGCCTGCCAGTAGGCCGTCGCGTCGAAGGAGACGACGGGGCGGGCGGGGCTGCCGGCGGGCACTTCTTCCAGCGCATAGGCCCCCCAGGAGCTGCCGTTGACCCACAGGCGGACGAACTCGTAGCGCGGCGTCGGCAGGCCGGCGCGGCGCAGCGTCTCCAGATAGCCCCAATTCGCCAGCGCCGTCTCGTTGGCGGGGATGAGGGCAAAGCGGCGCAGGCCGAACGGCGCGTCGCCGCTCTCCACGGTCACCGCGAACGGCCAGCTTGGGCCCGCCAGCATCTCGGCGTGGCCCTCCAGCAGGCGCATGGTGACGGCTGCAGAGCCGTCGGCGTGGGTGAGGGTGGCCGGGCAGGTCGTGCCGTCGGGGTCGACAAGAGCGCCCAGTTGCAGCGCGTCGGCGCGCTGCGCTGCCAGGCGGCGGTAATACTTGAAGCGGATGTCGATTTGGAGTGTGGGCAGGTCGGAACGGTGCAGCAGCGCGCCGACGGCAAAGGCCGGGTCCGCGGCGAACTCGACCAGCGGGCGATGCCAGCCCTGCTGGTGGATCAGAAAGCCCATCGCCAGCGCCAGCAGCAGCAGGCCGACCTGCAACCAGCGGTCAGGCCGCGAGGAACTGCTCCTTTTGGGGGGCGGGATGTGACGGTCCTGCCGGCTGACTCTCACTCAGCCTCCCAGCGCCTGGTCCTGCTGGAGGAAACTGATCTCGGAAAGGGGAAAGTTGCGGCGGAGGTCATCGAGCAGGTCGTTGAGCGCGCGGGGACTGGGGGTCTGGACCAGGTAGGTGAGCTGCAGCGTGCCGTCGCGGCTGTCGAGGCGGCGAAAGTCGACGGCGTCGAGGTGTTCCAGCAGCCGCTCGTTGACGCGGCTGAAGAGAGAGTCCTCCCCTTCGCTTTCTTCCAGCAGCAGGTTGAGATAGAGATTGTGGGCAGGGGGGCGGCGGCGCAGGGCCAGGCGCAGCGCCATCACCGCGAGGATGGCCAGCACGCCGACAACGACGGCCCAACGCTGGTCGGCGCCGACCCCCAGGCCGATGGCGATGGCGATGAAGAGAAAGAGCAGCTCTTCCGGCTCCTTGATCGCCGTGCGGAAGCGGACGATGGACAGCGCGCCCACCAGCCCCAGGGAGAGGGCCAGCGACGATTTGATGATCGAGATGACGAGCGCGGTGGTCAGGGTGAGGATGGGCAGTAGCTGGGCGAACTGGCGGCGGTTGGAGAGAGACTGCCCATAGTGCTCATAGTACCAGGCGACCAGCAGCGAGAGGATCAGGCCAACCGCCAGGTTGAGCACCAGGCTGCCCAGCGCCAGCGGCGTGAATGCAGTTCCGTTCCCCATCAACGAGCCTCCTGCCAGGGGTGTACCCTGAGAAGGTCATCATACCACGGTTGAGGGGGAGGGTCAAATCTTGCCCACGGGTAGGCTGCCCGTCTTCGTGTCTTTGTGACTCCTGCTCCCGCCGGGTCTGTGACCCGGCGGGCTCCACTGGCGGGGGTCACAGACCCCCGCCGAGCAATGAGGTGCCCCACGTCGGCGTTCTGCTATGAACACCCGGATAGGATCGAAGCAGGAGTCAGATCGAACACCACCACCTCATCCGTTCCGTGCGTGGCTTCTGCCAGGATTTCGCCATTTGCGCTGACGACCATGGCTCCGCCAAATGAGGCGTCTGGCAGAGACGGGTCTTCCAGCGAGTTCACGATGAGGGTCATCACTCCGACTTTTCTGACCTGGTCTGCATAGACCTGGCGCTCCTCCCGGAGCCACCTTTCCAGATCGGGCGACCTGCCGTCAAAGCTGCGCGCCATAGGCAAGATCAGCAAGTCTGCCTGCCTGCCCAGCCTGCGATGGACCTCCTCGTCAAACAAGTCGCCACACACCAGAACGGACAACCTGCCGATGGCGGTATCTATCACATGCACCCGATTGCCCGCCACAAAAGGGGGCCGTTCGCTGATTTTTCGATGGACGAGCGCGATCTGGCCAGCCCGATCGAGCAAAACCGCCGAACTGTACACACCTTCCTCTGCCCTTTCCAACATCCCAAAGCAGATGTAACAGCAGTTTTCTCTGGCCAGTTTCGAGAGAAGGTCAGTTGTGCGGCCGGCGATCGGCTCGGCGAACCTTTCGAAATCCTCTTCTTCGTAGAGATAGCCTGTGAAAGCACACTCTGGCAGACAGATCAAATCGGGCTGATGGCGCGCGATCTCTGTCAGCCTTTGCTCAAAGTGACGCAGATTAGCCAGGGGATTCCTGGTTTCGATTTTCAGCGGAACAAGACAGGCTCGCATGGTTCACCTCGCAAAGGCAGTGGTGGTCGAACCGCGTCAACAGCTCACCTGACCGTCACCCGCCGTCCGCAGGGCCTGATCGGTTGCTCTCCCCCAACGCCAGGCGATAGACCGCCTTGCGGTTCCAGCCGGCCAGCGTCGCCACCTCCTGGGCGGCCTGGGCCAGCGAGAGGCCCTGTGCCAGGCGCCTCTCCAGCGCGGCCCGCACCTCCGCCGGCTGCCAGGGTCCCTCCGGCGCAGCCCCGGCGATCACCAGCGTGAACTCGCCGCGCGGCGTCTCGTCGGCGAAGCGGGCACGCGCCTGGCCGATCGTGCCGCGCCACGTCTCTTCGAACTGCTTGGTCATCTCGCGGCAGAGAGCCAGGGCGCGCTCCTGGCCCAGCACGGACGCCAGATCGTCCAGGGCATCGACGAGACGGTGGGGCGCCTCGAAGGCCACCAGCGTCCACGGCAGCGCCCGCACGCGCTCCAGCAGCGCCCGCCGCTGCGCTGCCCGCCGTGGCAAAAAGCCCAGGAAGACAAAATGGTCGGTGGGCAGGCCCGAAGCGACCAGCGCCACAATCGGCGCTGAAGGGCCGGGCACCGGCACGACATCATAGCCAGCGGCGATGGCTGCCCGCACCAGCTCGTAGCCGGGATCGGAAAGGCCAGGGGTGCCCGCCTCTGAGATCAGCGCCACGTCGCCCGCCGCCAGCGCGTCCAGCAGCGCGTTCAGCTTGACCAGCTTGTTGCCCTCGAAATAGCTGGTCACGGGGGTCTCGATCTCATAGCGCCGCAGGAGCAGGCGCGCGCGGCGGGTATCCTCCGCCGCGATCAGATGCACCTCTCGCAGCACCCGCAGCGCGCGCAGGGTGATGTCCTCCAGGTTGCCGATGGGCGTGCTGACCAGATAGAGCGTGCCCACAGCGATTCTGCCCCAGACTCAGGCGGGGCGCGAAGAGATGCCGTAGAGCAGGCCCTGCCGGCCCTCGAAGACGTCGCCGACAGTCAGCCCGCCCTTGCCAATGTCGTAGCGATGGATGCCCTTGTCGTGGTCGGAGCCGCGCATCTTGAGCACGGTGATGGCCCGCTGCACGGTGCTCTCCACTTCTACATAGCGCAGCAGGATGATGACATCGACGGTGAAAGAGAGGCCGCCCCGGTCGGCGCGCACCGCTTCGCTGCGGCTTTCCTCGCCCAGCAGCATGCTCGTCACCCCCTCGCGGCGCAGGCTGTTGATGACGCGCGTGTAGATGTGCCGCAGCTCGTGCGGGTCGGAGGTCAGCCGGCCAAAGTGGGTGACGCTGTCCAGCGCCACGCGGCGGATGTTCGCCTCCCGCAACTGACGGTTGAGCGGGCTGTCGGGAATCTCCAGGCCGGCCAGAAAGACCTCCGGCGAGGTGAACATCAGGTGCAGCTTCCTCTCCCATTCCAGCGGCTCCAACTCCCAACCCAGCGAGGCCGCATCACGGTAGAGAGAAGCGGGAAACTCCTCGAAGGTGATCAGCAGGCCAGGCTCGTCGCTCCTGGCACCCTCCAGCAGAAACTGCATGGCCAGCGAGGTCTTGCCCGTGCCAGGCGCGCCGCGCACCAACACGATCGAGCCGGGAAGCAGACCGCCGTTCAACATCTTGTCCAATCCGGGCACACCGGTTTTGACACGAGGCTGGCTCAATGGACACCTCCTTTCACGGCCTGGCTCGAAAGAGGATAAAAGCCTGGCGGCAATTGTCGTCCAGGCGCACCTGGACGATGGGTGAGAGCGGCGGGTGGGCGCGGTAGATGTTGTAGAGGTGCAGTTGGACGTACCAGATCCCTGCCGCGGCGTCGGCTGGCAGATCGACCCGCCAGCCGGAGGGGCCGTAGCGGCTGTCGCTGCCGGAACGGACGATGGTGTCGAGCGACGGCCCCCAGACGTGGAGCGGATAGTCGACCAGCGCCTCGCCCTCCTGATCGACCACGGCGCCGGCCAGCAGCGGCCGCGAGCAGTCCAGCAGCGGCGGGCGCGGGCCGGGCTCGACGGTGAACGAAAAGGGCATCGTCGGCATGGGCGTCGGCGTCAGCGTGGCGGGGCGCAGCGCCGTCGGCGTGACGTAGGGCAGCGCCGTGGCTGTCGCCGTGGGCGTCGGCGTGCGGGGCGCCCGCGTCGCTGTGGGCGGTGTCGTTGGCAGTGGGGATGCCGTCAGCGGCGGATAGGGGTTGAAGGGCACCGTCGGATCGACGGCGATGATCGCCATGAGCACAACCGCGACGCCCGTCGCTGCCAGCACCAGCCAGGTCAGAACCCCCATCAGCCGCTTCGACCACGCTGCTCGCAGGTGCTTCCCCCTTCTCTTGCCACCCGATCCCTTCTCTAGTGCCAGTTTTCCCAGTTCAGCGTGCACACCACGTATCCCAACGAGCCGCTGGCGTACCCGCTCAGGCGCACGATGACAATGTCGGAAACGGGGTGGTACGTGCCATCGCGGTCGGGCCGGTCGTTGTACAACTGGACGCGGATTTCCATCGCCTGGTAGGCGCCGGGGTGATATGGCTGCTCCCAGGCCGCCTCGTTGCGATAGCGAGCGTTTATGGTCGAGTCCTCGCCAGCGCGGACGGCAGGCGGGTACAGGCCAGCCCCCTCGGTGCGGACATAGTAGCCGGGCAGCGGGTTGCCGTCCAGGTCCTGCACGTGGCCGGCCACGCCAGACCAGGGGTGGTCAAATTCGTCGGGGCGGTGCAGGGTCACCTCGCAGGTAAATGGGTATGGTGAGCGCGTCGCCCGTGGAGTTGGAGTAGCTGTTGGTGGCCTTGTCGGTGTCGGCGGCCATGTCGACGTCGCCGTCGGCGTGCGGGTCGGCGTGCGGGTCGGCGTCGGCGGCAGGGTCAGCGTGGGAGTCCGCGTGTTGGTTGGCGTATAGGTCGGCTCTAACCCCCGCGTAGGCGTGGACGTGGGTATGGCCGTTGGAGCAGCGATGGGCGGAGGGAAAGGATTGAAAAAGACGTGTGGATAGACAAGAATTGTAAAATACGCAAGACAGGTAAGGAGGGTAAGACCCAGGAAAAAGGTGCTCAAGAGATTGACAAACGATGCGCTCCGCTTCATCCGCTTGCCTCCCTGGCTCAAGGGCCTTGATTTACATAACGTTCGATCACAGCTTGCGCCCAGAGGCCTTCGATCCATGTTTTGAACGCCTGCTCGCGGACGTACTGGAGCACCTCGGGGCTCAGGGCGCGATCTGGCTCCCGCTCGATGACCTGGACGATGTGAAAACCAAAGGGACTCTCGATGACAGAACTGACCTGGCCCGGCTGCAGGTTGAAGGCGGCCTCTTCCACCTGAGGGGCGAGCAGCACGCCGCGCGGGAAAAAGCCCAGGTCGCCTCCCGCAGCGGCAGTCGTCTCGTCCTGGGAAAAGGTGCGGGCCAGATCGGCAAAGTCGGCCCCAGCCTGGAGCTGGGCCAGGATCTGCTCTGCCTCTGCCGCTGTGCCCACCAGGATGTGGCGGGCATGGACGTGTTCGGCGGTGGTGGGGACAGCAGAGGTGACGCGCTCGATCACCGCCGCGCTGATGAGCTGCGCCCGCAGCTCGCCCCAGACATCCTGACGGGTCAGGCCTTCCTGTTCCAGCCGCGCCTGGAACGCCTCCTCGCCGCCCGTCTCGGCAATGATCTGGGCCAGCTCCGCTTCCACATCCTCATCGGTTACCACGATGCCCATCTCGCTGGCCGCCTGCTCGATCAGCACCTGTTCGATCATCCAGTTGAGGATCTCTTCGCGGTCGTGCCGCAGCCGTTCCTGCCCCTCTGCGCTGGTCAGATCGATGCCGGAGGGGATCAGGACGGCGGTCTGCCACTGGGCCACCTGGCGCTCATAGTCGACCAGGTAGATCGGCTGGCCGTTGACCCGCGCGGCCAGAGGGCGGTCGGGCGTTGGCGTTGCGGTGGGGGGCATGGGGGATGGCTCAACCTGGCCTTGCGGCGACGGCTCCGCTGACGCAGGTGTGGGAGGCGGCGCGACCGGCGCACAGGCCGCTGCCACAAGCAGGATGGCAAACAGGGCAAGAATCGGCGCATACTCATCTGTCTCCTCTGCAGTGCAAGGTCATTATACCCACGGGAAGAGTTTTGCGCAATCGGCTGTTAATCGCCAATCGCTTATCGCCAATCGCTTATTGCCAATTGCTCTTGCTGCGGGCAGTTTCCGGCTGCGCCGCAGGCTGGGGGCGTTCGAAGCAAAAGATAGGACAACTACTACGAACACCCCTACAGGGTTACCTTTGCCACTCCGCGCCTTATGCGGTATACTGGCCAGGATGGACAGTTCGGACATTCGCGCGACGAGAGGGTGCCCTTCGCTGGGCTGGCAGGCCGGGCAGGAGCGCCGCTTTGCCATGGTCTGCCGCTGGGCTGACCTGGCGCACAGCCGCGTGCTGGACGTGGGCTGCGGGGTGGGGATGTACACCGCTGCCTTTTTGCGCCATACCCCCCGCGTCTATGGCGTGGAGGTCGAGGCAGAGCGGGCTTGCGCGGCCCAGGAGCGAGCAGCCGGCGTCGTCCAGGCAGTGGGCGAACGGCTGCCCTTTGCCGACGGCAGCTTCGACCTGGTCTTTTCCCACGAGGTGCTCGAACACGTCGACGACGACCGCGCCTGCGCCGCCGAGATGGCCCGCGTCGTCCGCTCCGGCGGGCGCATCCTTCTCTTCGTCCCCAACCGCCTCTACCCCTTCGAGACGCACGGCGTCTATTGGCGCGGCCGCTATCGCTTTGGCAACATTCCGCTGGTGAACTATCTGCCCGATTGCCTGCGCGACCGGCTGGCCCCGCACGTGCGTGCCTACACGGCCCGCTCCCTGCGCCGCCTCTTTGCCGGCCTGCCGCTGCGCGTCCTGCACCACACCTGTGTCTTTCCCGGCTATGACAAAATCGTCGCTCGCCGCCCGGCGCTGGGACGGCTGCTGCGCGCCGTCACCTATGCGCTGGAGCAGACGCCTCTCCGCGCAGCGGGACTCTCCCACTTTATGGTGCTGGAACGTACACCGTAGCGATGACGACATGGTCGGCAACCGCCGCGCCGCTGCCGTCGACTACCGGCAGCCGCGCCATCGTCGCCAGCAGATACCAGCTCACCGTCACCTGATAGTTGCCCGGCGGCGCGTCGGCGCTCAGCGGTACCTGATAGGGGTCGACGATCTCCTGCCCCGGCAGCCAGCCTGACGTCGGCCGCGTGCCCTGAGCGGGCCAGCTATCGACCTGGCCGTGCAGCCGCCCGTCCGGCCCCAGAAGCTGCACGGTGACGGTGTAATCCTCGGCCAGCGCCTGCAGCGCGCGCCAGCGCAGCGTCACCGGCAGCGTCCCGCCGGGCCGCAGTGACGCGCTGCCCACTTCCGCCTCCAGCAGCAGAATGCGCCCGTCGAAATTGGCCAGCCCTTCCTGGGCCAGGGTGACCTCCACCGTTGCCAGCTCGCAGCCCGCCGTCGGTAAGGACAGCCAGCGACAGCGGGCCGGCTTTCCCTCCCAACTTGCCCGCAGGCGATAGGCGCCGGGCTGCGCGGGAGCGGTCAGATGGGCGCGGGCGCGCGTCGTCTCCGCCGCTGCCGTCAGCTCGCCCGCAGCGACCGCCTCACCCGCCCCGTCGACCCACTCCAGCCGCACAACGCCCCCTTCGTCTAACCTGGCCCAGGCCAGATCGACAGGGACGGGAGCACCGGCTGCGGCCGTCATGGGCAGGTCATAGCCCACCAGCCAGGCCGGGCCGAGGGCGGCGCGAGCGGGATGGGGCAGCGCCGCTGCCTGGCCCTCCGGCGCGACCTCCTGCCTCAGCAGCGAAAGCCACGTCTCCCCGCCATCGACAGCAAGTCCCTCCTCGGAAAAGCGGGGGAAAAGCCCAACCTGAACGGTATAGACGCCCGGCGCCAGCCACGGCGGCGGCGCCAGCGGATGCGCGTCCGCCACAACGACGCCGGCAGGCCAGGCATTGGTGGGGTAGAGCCCTCCCACCGGCCGGCTGCCGTCGGAGGTCCAGGCGGCGCGGCTGTCGGCGTCGACCCAGCGCAGCCGCACCGTCAGGTCCTCCTGCGGCGCGGCCAGAGCGCGCCAGTAAAGGGTCAGGTAGTCGCCCTGACGCTCCCAGGCGGCCAGTTCGACAGCCGCGCCAAAGGCGGCGCCCACCGCAGCGGCAGCGGGCGGCGGGGCGGTCTGCGGCGTCAGGCCCACTTCGACCAGCGGCCCCAGCGAGCGCAGGGCGTAGCCTTCCAGGCCGGGCAGGTAGCGGGCCAGATAGACCGTCTGGCCGGCGTTCAGACGGGCGAGCAGGTCGGCGCGGTATTCGCTCTCGCTGAAATGGACGACCAGGTCCAGGTCGGGCCGCAGCCCCTCGATCTGCTGGAGATAGTAGAGGGGGGCGAATTTTTCGCCGTCCGCCAGGACTGCCGCGCCCGGCGCCAGCGGCAGGTCGAGCACCGCCCGCCCCCACATCTCGGCCTGGTTTCGTCCGCTCTGATCGACTGCCTCCAGGTTGAGCCAGATGCGGCTGAGCGGCAGCAGGGCGAACAGCGCCAGGAGAAGGGAGGGAAGCCAGGCTGGCAGACGGCGCGCCGCGTTGACCAGAGCCGCCAGCCCAGACGCCATCCACAGGGCCATCAGCAGGTGCGCCGGAAGCATAAAGACCGAGATGTCGGGCACCAGATAGGCCACGCCGTAGAGCGCATAGAGCAGGAACGTCGGCGCGGTCAACAGGGCCAGACGGCGGCGGCGCGCTGCCAGCCAGAGCAGGCCGAACGCCGCCAGCGCCGCGCCAGCCCAGCCGAACGGTTGCAGTAGCAGCCGCCCCACCAGCAGGTAGCGGGTCGGCGACCGCAACAGTTCCCACTGGAGCGCGCCGCTGAACTGGCGGCCGGTGATGTAGGCCAGAAACTCGCCCGCGCCCATCCAGCGCCCGTCGTGGAGCGCCGGCCAGCGCAGGGGGATGTAGGCATAGACCGCCAGGCCGAGCAGGAAGAGCGCGGCTGCGCCTGCCCACTGCCGTCCGTCGAGGCGTGGCCGTGCCAGCAGCAGCGTCAGGGCCACGGCAGGCAGCAGCAACACCATCGTCAGGTGGTTGGTCAGCGAGAGGCCCAGCAGCAGCGCCAGCGCCCGCACCGTCGAGGGGCCGCCCTTCCCTTCCAGCAGCCGCCAGAGCAACGAGAGGGCAGCGGCGACGAAGAAGAGGTTGAGCGCATAGACCTCTGCCACCACCGCCTGCGACCAGAGGACGCGCGAAAAGGCCAGCGCCATGACGGCGAGCAAGGCGGTCAGCGGCTGCCGCTCCAGGCGCAGAAGCAGCTCATAGAGCACGGCCAACGCCGCCGTCGCCGCACCAGCCGAGGTCAGGTTGACCCGCCAGGCGATCGAACCGAACGGGAACAGCGAGAAGAGTTTGCCCAGCAGGATGAAGAGGGGGTAACCGGTGGGGTGAGCGACGCCCAACGTCGGCGCGACGACCTGGAACTCGAACGTGTCGGCCTGCCCCACCGAGCGGCCCAGCGTCTCCAGGTAGAGGCCGAGCGTCACGGCGAGCAGCGCGGGCAGGGTCAGCGTGTGGAGGCGTTGTTCGCTCAGCAGGCCGGCAGCGGCAAGGGCCAGTCCGCCCGCCAGCAGCACGAGGCCCATCGGCGGCGCCGCGCGGGGGGCCAGCAGGTAGAGCAGGGACAGGAAGAGCGGCGGCCAGGCGCGCTCCAGGCGCGGCCTGATCGCGGGCGGGGCAAAGAAGCAGAGCGCCAGTCCCAGCGCTGCCCCGCCCAGCGCGATGCCGCCCACAGCCCACGGTGAAGAGAAGAAGAGGCGGACGAAAAGGGCTTCGGCCAGGTAGCGAGCGAGGGCCAGCGTCCATACCCCCAGGCCCACGGCCCAGAGAAAGCCACTGTTCAGGTGATGTTTCTTTGCAAGAGCCATGGAGGATGCTCCGCAGGGTCTGTGCGCCGCGTGGGGGCGACCCGGCGGGTCGCCCGTGGGGCGACCCACCGGGTCGCCCCTACCGATGGCGACCGTTCGTGATGCCTGCCCATCAGGGCGCAGCGGGCGTTGGGCGCTGGTGAAAGTACCACTCCAGGATGTCGTGGGCCACCGGCACCGCTGCCGACGAACCCTCGCCGCCGTTGTAGATAAAGACGATCAGCGCGATCTCGGGCGCCTCGGCCGGCGCATAGGCCATGAACCAGGCGTGGGTCGGCTGGGCCAGCCCCACGGCGCAGATGCCCGTCTGCAGGGCGATGTCGTCGCAGAACTGGGCCGTGCCCGTCTTGCCGGCGACGGTCACCCCTTCGATCTGAGCGCGCGGCGCCGTGCCATAGGCCACCGCGCCTTCCAATCCCTGGTGGATCAGCAACCAGTTTTCCGGCGAAATGGGCAGCGTGGCGCTGATCACCGGCTGGAAGGGGCGGACGACGTTGCCCTGATAGTCGGTGATGTGGTGGACGATCTGCGGGCGGTAGAGCGTGCCGCCGTTGGCCGTCGCCGCCATCACGTTGAGCATCTGCAGCGGCGTCACCAGCAGATAGCCCTGGCCGATGGACAGGTTATACGTGTCGCCGGTGGACCAGTTCTCGCCGTAGGTGCGCCGCTTCCAGGTGGCGCTGGGCACCAGGCCGGGCGCTTCCTGGGGCAGGTCGATGCCGGTGAGTTCTCCCAGCCCAAAGAGGCGGGCATAGGCGGTTATGCGCTCCAGCCCCAGCCCCTCGAAATCGTCCTCTTCAAAGCCGCCGCCGACTTTGTAGAAAAAGACATCGCAGGAGTGAGCCAGGCCATGCACGACATCGAGCCAGCCGTGCCCGGCGCGGTTCCAGCAGAGGAAGGGCTGCGCCCGGCCGGGGTCGTTGGGGTAATAGCGGTTCGGGACGACGATGCGGCCTGTGCATTCCAGGCGGGTGCGGGCGGTGATTACCCCTTCCTGCAACGCCCCCGCTGCCACGACGATCTTGAAGATCGAACCGGGAGGGAGCTGGTCGTTGATGGCGTGGTTGATCAGCGGGCGATGGGGATCATCGTAGAGCCGTTGCAAATCTGCCGCCGAAATGCCCTCGGCGAAGAGATTGTTGTCATAGGTCGGCAGGCTGACCATAGCCAGGATTTCGCCGCTGCGCGGGTCCATGGCGATGACCACGCCGCGGGGCGAGTTGATGTTGGGGCGGTTCATCTGTCGCAGCAGAGCATCCTGGGCCACCTGCTGCAGTTCCAGGTCGAGGGTCAGATAGACGTTGTGGCCGGGAACCGCCGGCACCTCCTCGCCCAGCACCCGCACCACGCGGCCCAGCACATCCTCTTCCTGATAGCGCTGACCAGGCGCGCCGCGCAGCCACTCCTCGTAATAGGCTTCGACGCCTGCATAGCCGATGCGGTCGCTGGAGGGATCGTAGCCCTGGGCGATGTAGGCTTCGGCGTCTTCTTCGGGGATCGCCCCCAGGTAGCCCACCAGTTGCGAGACCAGCGCGCCCTGGGGATATTGGCGGCGGGAGACAGCCTCGACGCGCACGCCGGGGAAAGTGATCGATTCGCCCTGGGCGATGACGAGCGCCGTTTGGCGGGCCACCTCGCGGCTGACGACCACCGGCTCATAGTAGCTGCCCATCTCCACCCGCTCCAGAAGGCCGGGCGAGCCGTCGGGGCTTTCGGCCTGGCTGTAGGGCATGCCCAGCAGCACCGCCAGCCGTCGCAGCGCGGTCTCCCGCTCCAGGTCATCCTCCGGCAAGAGGGCGGGGATCACAGCTACCTGAAAAGATGGAACGTTGCGCACCAGCGGTTCGCCGTTGCGACTGTAGATAATGCCGCGGGGGGCAGGCAGGCGTACCAGCCGCCCGCGCTGTTCCTCGGCCTGCCGCTGCCAATAGTCGGCCTGGACGATCTGGAACTGGTAGAGACGAAAGCCAAAGATGACCAGGGTAACCACGAGCGCCAGCATCAGCAAAGCCAGGCGCGGCGAGGCGAAAAAGAGCAACAGGCGGCGCACCCATCCCCGCTGTGGGATCAGCGAGGGTGGACGTGGTTCTTCCTCGACCGGTTCCCACAGATCAGTCTCGTACAAGCGTGAAACCCTCCGGCCGCGTGCGGCGGTCGAGCCAGGACAGCGGCCAGTAGACAAAGGGCGCCAGCACCGCGTTCAGGAGCGCCGACGGCCCGGCGATCTGGGAAAGGCCATAGCTCCAGTTCACCGCATGGCCTGCCCAGAGCAAAACCAGCAGCAGAACGACGTGGTAGAAAAAGCAGGCGATCAGCACCAGCAGCACCAACTGCAGGATCGTCGATCCCAGCTCCTGCCCCCACTGGCGGCGCACCAGGAACGAAACCACGAGCAACCCCAGCGTGATGCCGCCGAGCGGCCCGCCAGAGAAGAGGTCGAGGATCATCCCGCCGATGAACGCCCACAGAGAGCCTTCGATCGGGCCGCGCAGAAAGGCCCACACGGCCACCGCCACCAGCACCAGGTCAGGGCGCGCGCCCATGATCGAGACGGGCGCCAGCAGCACGTCCTGGATCAACGCCAGGACCGTCAGCAGAGGCAACGTGATGTAGAGCGTGAGCACGGCGCTACTCCTGCGTTCCCGTCTCTTCTTCGACAAAGGGCTGGAAGTGGGTGATGATCAGCACCAGTTCGACGCGCTGATAGTCAGCGGCGGGGCGGACGACGGCCTCCTGGAAGAGAGCAAAGTCCTGACGGATGACCTGGGACACCTGGCCGACCACCAGACCGCGCGGCAGCACGCCGCCCAGGCCCGAGGTCAGCACAATCTCCCCCTCGGCAATCGTCTCCTCGTGGGGGACAAAGCCCAGGCGCAGCGAGCCATCCGCCTGGCCGGCGACCAGGCCGGTGGCGCGGGACTGTTGGAGGAAGACGGCCACGTTGCTGGCCGTGTCGTTGAGCAACTGCACTTTGCTGGTGTGCGTGCTGACCTCGGCGATGCGCCCGATCAGGACGGCGCCGCCGGTGACGACGGGCATTCCCAACCCCACGCCGTCTGCGCTGCCGGCGTTGATCATGATGTAGCGGAGGTAGGGGTTGGTTTCATAGCCGACAATCTCGCCGCACGGCGAGTTCAGGCAGGCCGACTGGCCGACCACATCGGCGCCGACAAAGGTCCAGGTGGGGTTGGTGGCGACGAAATTGAGCATGCTGCGCAACTGGACCTCGGCGGCCTCGTGTTCGCGCAGGCGGATATTTTCGGCTGTGAGGGCATCGACCCGCTGCCGCAGCTCTTCCACCTCGGCGCGCAGCTCGCGCGTCTCGCCGATGGTCTCGAACACGTTGCCCAGCCCGCTCACCAATCCGGCTACGCCGCGCTGCAGCGGGGCAAAGACCGTCTGCAGCGCGTTTTCGACGGGGAGCAAGATTTGGGTTTCGTGCAGGGCCAGGAGCAGGATAGCGGTCACCAGGAAGATGAAGGGGAGCCATGAACGCCACGACGAGCGTCTCACCGCACCTCCCATCGGCATCGCCGATTATGAACCGACAAAGAACTTTTATCCCGCAGAGGCACTCGTGCTGCCGCGCACATCGGGACTGACCAGGACCTGGCGCATAACGTCGAGGGATTCGAGTACCCTGGCTGCGCCTTTGGCTACGCAGGTCATCGAGTCTGGCGTCACCCAGGCGCGCATGTGCACATCTTCGCTGATGCGCTGGTCGAGCCCTTTGAGCTGGCTGCCGCCGCCGGCCAGGCAGATGCCCGTCTCCATCAGATCGGCAATCAGCTCGGGCGGCGTGTGGTCCAGCGTCTCGCGCACCAGGTCGACGATGAGCTGCACCGAGGCGGAGAGGGCCTCGCGGATCTCGATGCTGCTGACCTCGACCGCTTCGGGCAGGCCGGTGGCCACGTTGCGTCCGCGCAGCAGCATGGTCTTTTCTTCCGGTAGGGGGTAGGCAGAACCGATGGCGATCTTGATCCGTTCGGCCGTCCGCTCGCCGACGAGGAGGTTGTACTTTTGGCGGGCGAACTGGATGATGTCCTCGTCCATCTCGTCGCCGGCGACGCGGAGCGAGCGGCTGACGACGATGCCGCCCAGGCAAAAGACGCCGACCTCGGTGGTGCCGCCGCCGATGTCGACGACCATACTGCCGCGCGCTTCCATCACCGGCAGGCCGGCGCCGATCGCCGCGGCCATGGGCTCCTCGACCAGGAAAGCCTCCCGCGCGCCAGCAGCCAGAGCTGCGTCATAGACGGCGCGTTTCTCCACCTCCGTCACGCCGCTGGGAATGCCCACAACGACGCGGGGACGCGGAAAGGGAACGAACGAATGCTGGTGGGCCTTTTTGATGAAATAGTCGAGCATCGCCTGCGTCACTTCGAACTCGGAGATCACCCCGTCGCGCAGCGGGCGGATGGCGATGATGTTGGCCGGTGTGCGCCCGACCATCTCCTTGGCCTCGGCGCCGATGGCCAGGACGCGCTTGCTGTGGCGCTCGATGGCGACCCACGACGGCTCGTTGATGACGATGCCTTTGCCGCGCACCGCAACCAGCGTGTTGGCGGTGCCCAGGTCGATGCCGATATCCAGCGAAAACAGGCCCAACAGGGCGTCTATCGGGTTGAACAAGCCCGTCTTCCTCCGATGTTAGTCTACCTCATCCCGAGGCAGCGGCAAGATTATACCACAAATCGGGTGCTTGAGATAGCTACCTGAACCTGTAATCGATTATACCCCGTGATGGGGCAATGTCAAACTCCAGGTGGTTGCGAAATTCGTTCCTGTTACCTTGTATGAAAACGAATATCGTGCTATAATGAGTAGCCGGTGTTGAAATCCGCTCATTATACTCTGTTCGTGGTGGACAATGGATGATCTGGATCGCCTGATTTTACGCACGCTGCAGGAGGATGGGCGGACTCCCTTTACCCGCATTGCCCGCCAGGCGGGTGTCTCCGAATCGACCGTCCGTGGTCGCTACCGCGCGCTGGTGGAGGCAGGGGTGGTGCGCACGGTGGGCATCGTTGATCCCCATGCGCTGGGCTTTCAGGCCCCGGCGATCATCTCGCTCTCCGTCGAGCCGGGGCGGGTCGACGCGGTCGCCGCGACGATCGCCGCCCTTCCCGAGGTGAGCTACCTGGTCATGACCCTCGGCGCCCGCGATCTGGTGGTCGAGGTCTTTTGCCGTGACATTGCTCATCTGACCCATCTGCTCACCGGCGTCATTCAGGAGATCCCCGGCGTCCGCACCGTAGAAACCGC
>Ga0129299_1001220_pt1 | contig 17120 bp, 18 predicted proteins | sample ConPoolayeCmetaG_FD_94477 | JGI IMG/M metagenome (GOLD analysis project Ga0129299, IMG submission 94477) | Hot spring microbial mat communities from California, USA to study Microbial Dark Matter (Phase II) - Cone Pool mat layer C metaG ... | reverse complement strand
CCATTCATTCCGTCGTGATGTCAACGCAGGACATACACAGGCGCCCCGATATGGACGCGGTCGTACAAGTCAATGACATCGGCATTGTGCATGCGTATGCAGCCGCTCGATGCCGCTCGTCCGATCGAACCCGGATCGACCGTTCCGTGGATGCGATATTCCGTCCAGCCAAGATATATGGCGCGCACGCCCAGCGGGTTCTTGGGGCCCGGGGGCATGTAGGCCGGCAGGTAAGGCTTGCGGCGGCGCATGGCCGGCGGCGGTGTCCAGCTTGGATTGGCCCGCTTCGATTGAACGAAGGATTGACCGGTCCACTGCATGTGGGGCTCGCCAACGGCAACGCGGTAGCGCAGCGCCATGCCGTTGCCCAGGGAATAGTAGAGATTTCGCTCCGAATTGACGATAACGATCGCCCCAAGCGGGTAGGACTTGTCCATGACGACAAGTTCGCGTGCGCAGGCACTCCCCGCACAAATCAACACGCACATTGCGGTGAGGACACCGCTCAGCCAAAATTTTCTTATAAATGCCATAATAGGTTTAGTGTTCCTGATTTGCACGCTGCACATATCCGCCTGCAATATGCATCTGATAGTGCAATACAGTGTATTTGCAGTGTATAGCCCAGCCTATTTTGAGTGTATTTCGCAACTTTTGATTAGCATCAAGCGTTTCTCGCAAGTTTGTGACTGCCTTGGAAAGTTGGGGCGGCATTTGTGGAAAACTTGTGGCGATCATGCCACAAATCCACGAACGGGCTTGCCCGGAAGCGGTCTGCGCGGCTACACAAGCAAATGTGGAAAACAAATTTAAAAACATGCCAAGGCCACGAGATTTCCACAGACGCTCCCCGGCCTGTCCTTAACCCATCACCGCCCGACCATGACACCACTTCGCGATCTCACAGCCGCCGATGCCGCCCGCAAGCTCGCCAAGGGGGAGATGCGGACCATCGAATATATGGACGATCTGCTGCGCGCCGTGGATGAGCGCGAAGGCGAAGTGCAGGCCTTCGCCCATCTCGACCCGGCCCATGCGAGAGAGCAGGCAAGACAGCTCGATCTTGCGCGCGAAAGCGGCCGCCCCATCGGCCCACTGCATGGCATCCCCGTCGGCATCAAGGACATCATCGACACCGCCGACATGCCCACGGAAAGAGGCACTCCGCTGTTCGCCGGGCGCCGGCCGGGCCGCGATGCGGCCGTGGTGCGCCTTCTGCGCGAGGCCGGCGCAATCATCATGGGCAAGACCGTCACCACCGAGCTTGCGGTGATGCACCCGGGCAAGACGCGCAATCCGTTCAATCCGGCGCACACGCCGGGCGGCTCCTCTTCCGGCTCGGCGGCGGCAGTCGCGGCGAAGATGGTGCCCGTGGCGCTCGGCACGCAAACCAACGGTTCGGTGATCCGGCCCGCCTCGTTCTGCGGCGTCTATGGCTTCAAGCCAACCTTCGGGCTCATTTCGCGCACCGGTATTCTTGAAGAATCGCCGCCTCTCGACACCGTCGGCATTTTCGCCCGCTCCATCGAGGATATCGCGCTTATCACCGATGCGCTTGTTGCATATGACCCGACCGACAAGAGCATGTGGGAGCGCAGCCGCGCGCCGCTATCGCCCGTCGCCCTATCGGAGCCGCCGCTGCCGCCCAACCTCGCCTTTATCAAGACGCCGGTGTGGGGCGAGGCGCAGGAGAGCACGCAGCAGGCTTTTGCGGAACTGCGCGAGGCGCTGGGCGAGCGCTGCGGCGAGATCGTGCTCCCCGCCGATTTCAACGGGGTCATCGCCATGCACCGCGCCATCATGTTCGCCGACATCGCCCGCAATTACGGCCCGTTTTACGATCGCGGCAAGGACAGCCTCAGCCCCAGCCTGCAACGCATCATCGAGGAGGGGCGCGGCGTGCTCGCCCTCGACTACAACGCCGCGCGCGAGGCGCAGGACCTGCTGGAAGCCCAGCTCGATGCCGTGTTCGACCATTACGACGCCATCCTCACGCCGGCCGCACCCGGCCCAGCGCCGCTCGGCCTGGAGACGACCGGCAGCCCGGTCTTCTGCACGCTGTGGACCTTCCTCGGCATGCCAGCGATCAGCCTGCCGCTCCTCGAGATCGACGGCCTCCCCGTGGGCGTCCAGCTCGTCGGACAGAGGCGCAACGATGCGAGGCTATTGCGCACCGCCCGCTGGCTCGTCAATGTCCTTGCGCAGGGCTGAGGCGGCTTTCGCTTTTGCCGGGCAAAGACCCATGTCGATCGCAGATGGCCTTGTGGCGGCTTTGCGAGAACCGCTTTGACTGTGCCATGCGCCGGGATGCGGTTCACGGGGAGTGAGATTGCTCTTGCACTCGCCGCGTTCCCGATTATCTTGAAGGAATTTCTGAAATTCGAAGCAGGAGACTGTCAATGCGTGCGGAAGCGCAGAACATGGTTGACGACATCAAGCAGTCCTTGAGCCTGCTGCGGAGGCATCTTTGACTGGGACAAGGCCCAGAACCGTCTTGCCGAGCTGAACAATCTCGCCGAATCCCCCGATCTCTGGAGCAACCAGCAGCGCGCGCAGAAGCTCATGCGCGAGCGCCAGCATCTCGAAGCTGCCATCGGCGCCTACACAAACCTGGAGCGAATGCTTGAGGATCAGGTGGCGCTGATCGAACTGGGCGAGGAGGAGGGCGACGAAGCCGTCATCGCCGAGGCGCAGGAGGCGCTCGCGAGGCTGCGCAAGGAAGCTCAGCAGAAGGAGGTCGAGGCGCTGCTCTCCGGCGAGGCCGACGCCAATGACGCCTTTGTCGAAATCCACGCCGGGGCAGGCGGCACCGAAAGCCAGGACTGGGCGGAAATGCTCACCCGCATGTATATGCGCTGGGCGGACAGCCACGGTTACAAGGTGGAACTCGTCGAAGCGAGCGCGGGCGAGGAAGCGGGCCTCAAATCCGCGACGCTGCAGATCAGGGGCAACAACGCCTATGGCTGGCTGAAAACCGAATCCGGCGTGCATCGCCTCGTGCGCATATCGCCTTACGACTCAAATGCCCGCCGACACACCAGCTTCGCCAGCGTCTGGGTCTACCCCGTTGTCGATGACACCATCAATATCGAGGTGAACGAGGGCGACTGCCGCATCGACACCTACCGCGCGAGCGGCGCCGGCGGCCAGCACGTGAACACGACGGACTCGGCGGTGCGCATCACCCACCTTCCCACGGGCATCGTGGTGCAATGCCAGAACGAGCGCTCGCAGCACAAGAACCGCGCCACCGCCTGGGCCATGCTCAAGGCGCGCCTCTATGAGCTTGAGCTCAAGAAACGGGAGGAGGAGGCCATGAAGCTGGCTGCCTCGAAAACCGATATCGGCTGGGGCCATCAGATCCGCTCCTATGTGCTGCAACCCTACCAGATGGTGAAGGACCTGCGCACCGGCGTGGTCTCGACCAACCCGCCGGAGGTGCTTGACGGCGGGCTCGACGAATTCATCCAGGCCGCGCTCGCCCAGCGCATCAAGGGCGGCGGGCCGGCCCAGGTCGAGGATCTGAACTAGCGGCGAGTCTCATCAGGGCGAGCAGCCCATCCCATGGCGTTTGGGAGCAGCCGTCTAACGCCGTACCGGCTTGTTCGGTCCCTTCGGGCAGGGATTGGCCTTGAGGAACTCGATCATACTTAAGTCGCCCTCGATGGAGAAACTGCCATAGTCGATATGCAGCTTGCGGCTGACCCCATTCGAATAAAGCCGGTAGGCGATCTCGTAGCTGGGCGCAGCGTCCTGGCCCTTGCCCGGCTCGAAATAGCTGATGCTGACCGGCCAGGACACCAGATCGCTCAGGACTTCGGCGTTCGCAACCGGGGGAAGCGACGCTGCGGACCCCGGCGCCACGGCCTTTCCGATGACGGTGTTGGTTTCGTAAATCTTTTCGTCCTTCTCCAGACCATCGAAAATGTTGGCCTGCAGCACGAATTTGCCCTCCATCGCGGATTTCAGGATGGCGATGATGTGCTGGGTGGGGAAGAGCGAATCGCCGGGAATTTTGGCAGTCCCCGCGGCGGGCTTCTTGAAAGTGAGTGTTATGCTGTCGCGGCTCGTCTCGCGCTTGGCGGAGCCTTCGATGGTTTCACTCAGCACATCGTTGAAATAGCGGACCGAATTGAAGCGGAAGCTCTCTCCCCTGCCGCCTTCCCAGTTTGAGGCACGCATGTCGGTTACGGTTTCCGCCCCCGTCCAGTCGGTGCTCTTGGTCAGGAGCTTGGTATTCTGCACGTAACCTTCGCAGGCCGAGCCGGTGAATTCGATGACGAGGAAGCCGGTGAGGGAGGCCACGTTCGATCCCGAGTTGGCCCGGTCGAGTTTCAATTCGTAGATCGCGCGGTGTGGCGCGAGGTCTATGCCTGACGGCTGGATCAGGGCGGCCGCATCTGCCGTTGCGCCCAGAACCATGCACGAGAGTGAAACGGCGCCGATATGGGCCAGGGTTGCAATTTTCATAGCGGATGCCATCATGCCGAAAACGTAACGTTTGTGATCATGTACCAACAATCTGGCACTGTCATGTGCGCAGATATTCCTCCAGAATAGCATGCCTGGGGCGGCTTTGCCCGCAAATCGCTTATCTGATCGTACAACGGCCATCATGCCGCAGCGTTTTATTCTGTTAAGGAGACCGGAATGGAGATGACGCCTTACCGCCGGCTTGACGCCATGGGCCTGCAATTGCCGCCTGCTCCTGCACCGGCCGCCAATTATGTGCCCTTCACGCTGGAGCACGAATTTCTCTTTGTGGCGGGGCAGCTCCCTTACGGCGCCGGCGGGGCGATCCTTCATCCCGGCCGCCTCGGCGAGACGGTAACGCTCGATCAGGCACGTGCGGCGGCGCGGCAATGCGCGTTGAACCTTCTGGCGCAGGCCCATGCGGCGCTCGGCGATCTCGGCCGCATCAAACAGGTGATGCGCGTCAACGGCTTCGTTTGCGTCTCTCAGGATTTCCACGACATGCCGGCCGTGCTCGACGGCGCATCGAACCTGCTCTATGAGGTGCTTGGCGATCCGGGCCGGCACAGCCGCGTGGCGGTCGGGGTCTACAGCCTGCCCAGGAACAGCTGCATCGAGGTGGATGCCGTCATGGCGGTTCATGCCTGATCTGCGGCCGTTCCTTGCAAGGCCCATCGCCCATCGCGGGCTCCACGATGCCGGGCGCGGCATCATCGAGAACACCGGCTCGGCGCTTCTGGCCGCGATCGAGGCCGGTTACGCGGTAGAGGCCGACCTGCAGGAGGCCAAATGCGGCGAGCCTGTTGTTTTTCATGACGAAACGCTGGAGCGTCTGACCGACGGGCAGGGCAGGGTGCGGGATTTATCCGCGGCGGAGCTTGCGGGGGTTGCGTTGAAGGGCACAGCAGACCGCATTCTCACCTTAAGGGATTTTTTGGCGCTGTGCGCGGGGCGCGCCGCCCTGCTCCTCGAAATCAAGACGGTTGCGGGCAATGCGGAGCGTTTCGCGCGGCGCATGGCGGCCGATCTCTCAGCCTATCGCGGCCCCGTTGCCATGATCTCCTTCGATCCCAAAGCCGTTGCCCCGTTCCGCGAATTCGCGCCGCACCTGCCGCGCGGCATTGTTGCCATGCCCTATGCGGGCGAGCGCGACTGGCGCGGCTCGACCAGTTGGCAGCGCTTCGCCGCCTCCAACCTGCTTCACTGCCGCATCGCCAGCCCGCATCTCATCGCGTATCGTAGTGATGGATTGGAGCGGCTGGCCGTGCGGCTGGCGCGAAGCGTCTTCATGCGGCCCGTGCTGGCCTGGACAGTGCGCAGCCAGGCGCAAGCGGCAGGCATTGCAGGGCTTGCCGACAATATCATTTTCGAAGGGTTCAGGCCGCAATGGCCACCCTGCACCGAGAGGCATCACAGGGTCTGATGGGCGACAGTGACAAGCTGGTCGTGCGTGTTCTGGACGGTGTTGCAGCCGTGCCGGCCGCCGTGTGGGATGCCTGCGCCAACCCGCCGGGCGCCAGTTTCGATCCGTTCCTGAGCCATGCTTTTTTCGCCAGCCTCGAGGCGAGCGGTTCGGCATCCCCGGCAAGCGGCTGGGCGCCCAGGCATCTGGCGCTCGAGGACGGACAGGGGAGTATCGCTGCGGTTCTTCCCCTCTATCTCAAATCGCACAGCATGGGCGAATTCGTGTTCGACCACAGCTGGGCAGCGGCGATTGAGCGCGCCGGCGGCCGCTACTATCCGAAGCTGCAGGCGGCGGTGCCGTTCACGCCGGTGACCGGGCGGCGTTTTCTCGTCCGCCACGGCGCGGACGCCTGCGGCGCGCGCAACGCTCTGCTCGGCGGCGCCCTGCAGTTGCTTGCGGCTGAAAAGGCATCATCGCTTCACATCACCTTCGTCGAGCCCGAGGTGTGGTCGGACCTGGGCAAGCAGGGCTTGCTGCAACGCAGCGACAGCCAGTTTCACTGGCATAACCGCGGCTACGCGTCGTTCGATGACTTCCTGGCCGATCTGGCCTCCCGCAAACGCAAGGCCATCCGCAAGGAGCGGCGCGAGGCGCTTCAAGGCCGCGGGCTCATCATCGAATGGCTCACCGGCCCCGACATCAGGGAGCACCACTGGGATGCGTTCTTCACGTTCTACATGGACACGAGCGCGCGCAAATGGGGGCGCCCCTATCTCAACCGCCGCTTCTTCAGGCTGATCGGCGAGAGCATGGCCGAGCATATCCTGCTGGTGATGGCCATGCGCGAGGAGCGCCCTGTTGCGGGCGCCCTGAATTTCATTGGCTCCGAGGCGCTCTACGGGCGCTACTGGGGCGCGATCGAGGAGCACCCGTTCCTGCATTTCGAGCTGTGCTATTATCAGGCCATCGACTTTGCCATCGCGCGCGGGCTGAAGCGCGTGGAGGGTGGGGCGCAAGGAGAGCACAAGCTGGCCCGCGGTTATGTTCCATCGCCGACCTACAGCCTGCATTATATCGCCGATCCGGGGCTGAGGGCGGGGGTGGCGCGCTTTCTTGATCACGAGCGCCGCGAGGTGGCGGCAGAGGCCGAGGCGCTTCAGGCGCTCGCCCCGTTCCGCAAAGCACCCGAAGGCAAGGTTTGAAGCGGGCACGGCGATCTGCTAACGGCTTAATGGGGTTACAAGAAACGGGAGAACGACGCGATGCATGGCATGGTTTACGATCCAGACAACATATTTGCCAAGATCTTGCGCGGCGAAGCGCCATGCCACAAGGTCTATGAGGATGATGCGACCTTCGTTTTCATGGACATCATGCCGCGTGTCGAGGGGCACGCTCTTGTCATTCCGAAAGCGCCGGCCCGCAATCTGTTTGATGCGGATCCGGAGTCGCTCGCGCGCGTCATTGTGACGGCGCAGAAGGTGGCCTGCGCCGCCAAACACGCCTTCGATGCCGATGGCGTGACGCTGCTGCAATGTTCCGAACCTGCCGCCGATCAGACCGTGTTCCACCTGCATTTCCACATCATGCCGCGCAAGGACGGCGAAGCCATTCGCCCGCCGGGGATGAAAGGCGATCAGGATGCGATTGCCAAAAGCGCGGAGAAGCTGCGTGCGGCGCTTGCCGCCATGGGCTGAGGGCTCATGGACGGCGCGAAATTTGATCGCAGCCTGCCGCCAAGCGGACGAGCGATTGCCGCCATGGGCTGAGGGCTCGTGGACGGTCCGGCCCGAGCGTCATTTCGCGATCGGCACGGCCACGTAGTTCATCGAACCGCTCGCATCGGCAAGAAGCAAGAGGGCCGTCTTGCGCTTGAGCTTCTTCAGGGCTTCGAGCCGGCGGGCGATATCTTCAGGCGTTGCAACTTTCTCGTTCGTCACTTCCAGAATGACATCGCCGGGCTTTATGCTGCGCTCGCTGGCTTCGCTGCCGGGAGCAACGTCCGTCACCACAACTCCATTGAGCGAGTTATCGATCTCGAAGCGTGAGCGCAATTCGTCGCTCATGGGGGCGAGCGCTAGCCCGAGGATGAGGCCGGTCTCGGGTTTTACCTCGCTCTTGCGCATCTTCTTGGTGGCTTCGCCATCGTCAAGCTTTTCGACGACCGCTTTCACCTTGACAATCTCGCCGGCGCGCCAGAGGGTGATCTCCACCTCGCGGCCGATCTCCGTCTGCGCCACCAGCTTCGGCAGGCCGCGCATCTGCGTCACCTGCTGCCCGTCATAGGTCAGGATGATGTCGCCGAGCCGGATGCCGGCGCGGGCGGCGGGGCCATCGGGCGTAACCCCGGCGATCAGCGCGCCGCCGGTTGTCTTCAGCCCCAGACTTTCCGCGATATCCTCGCTCACAGTCTGGATGCGCACGCCGAGCCAGCCGCGCCTCACCTCGCCGTAGCGGCGGAACTGATCGACGACCTGGGCGACGATGTTGGAGGGCACGGCGAAGCCGATCCCGATCGAGCCGCCGGTCTGCGAGATGATGGCGGTGTTGATGCCGATAACCTCGCCAGCCATGTTGAAGAGAGGGCCGCCGGAATTGCCGCGGTTGATGGCCGCATCGGTCTGGATGAATTCGTCGTAAGGGCCCGCGTTGATGTCGCGCCGCGTCGCCGAAATAATGCCGACGGTTACCGATCCGCCAAGACCAAACGGGTTGCCGATGGCCATGACCCAATCGCCAACGCGCATCTTTGAACTGTCACCGAAGGACACAGCCTGGAGCGGCTTTTTGGGCACGACGCGCAGAAGGGCGAGATCGACCTTGGCGTCACGGCCGACCACCTCGACGACCTTCAGTTTGGTTCCGTCGGGAAAGTTCGCGAAGATCTCCTCGGCCTCGTCGATCACGTGGTTGTTGGTAACTATGAGGCCCGAGGGATCGATGACGACGCCGGAGCCAAGCGAGTTGACGCGCTTGCCGCCCTCGCCCTCGCGACGGTTCAGGAAATCCTCGAAGAATTCCTCGAGCGGGGATCCTTCGGGAACCTGGGGTTTGGAGCCCGGGGGAGTTGCTTTCGGGGCCTGCTCGGTTGAGATGTTGACGACTGCGCCCTGCAGCCGTTCGGCGATGTCGGCAAGGGAACTCGGACCAGGCAGCGGCTGCGTCGCGGCAACGGCTTGCGTTCGCGGCAGGTGCATCATGGCGACCACGCCCATCAGCGCCGCCGCCATGGCGATCGCCGCGGAAAGGAACACAAAGCTCAGGCGCACAGGACGGTCCGACTGCGCCTTGAATGGACTGAGATTGCGACGGCTCATGTCTTCCGACTCCCGCCCTGGTCTTGCTGTTCCACCATTAACCGGAATAAGAGCGAAATTGTAGCAAAAGCGCTAAAACGCGGCCAGCGGCAACAACGGATGTTGCGGTGGTCAGCCACGCACAGCCCAAACGATGCCGACACCCGCGGCAACCGCAATGGCACCAAACAACCTCAGCGTTTGAACCGGGGTGTTGGCCGCCTCAACGAGAAGGCGAATTGCCAAGCCGGGGGCAAGCGACCATAGCAATCCTTCAATCACAAGCACAAGCCCCAGCGCGGCGATGAAATCCGTCATCGCGTTCCCGAAGGAGTGATACGCTCGCGGGGGGTTGTGCCTATCGGGTTGTTAAAGTAACGGAAGAACTCTGAGTCCGGCGAAAGCACCATGCGTGTGTCACCGGCTTTCAAAGCCTCTTCATAAGCCTGCATCGACCGATAGAAGGAAAAGAAACTCGGATCCTTGCTGAAGGCTTCGGCGTAAATCCGGTTGCGCTCACCATCGCCTTCACCGCGCAGTTTCTCCGCATCGCGGTTGGCCTCTGCGATGATGATGGTCACCTGACGATCGGCATCGGCTCGGATGCGCTGGGCTGCCTCGTTGCCTTGCGCGCGGATCTCTGCGCTTTCCCGTTGCCGCTCTGTCTGCATGCGGCGGAAGACGGCCTGGCTGTTGGCTTCCGGCAGATCGGCACGCTTGACGCGGACATCCACGATCTGCATGCCGAGACGGATGGCATCCGCGTTGACCTGCGCTGCAATCTCCTTCATCAGCTGGTCGCGCCGATCGCGCACGACTTCGGTGAACGTGGCGCGGCCGAGAACACGGCGCAAGGATGAATCGATGATGTTCTGCAGGCGCGTCGTTGCACCGAGTTCGTTGCGCACGGATTGATAAAACAGCAGTGGATCGGTGATGCGGTAGCGGGCGAAGGCGTCAACGATCAGTCGCTTCTGGTCCGAGGCGATGACCTCCTGCGGGTTCATATCGAGGTCGAGAATGCGCTTCTCGAAGATCTCAACGGTCTGCACGAACGGAATCTTGGTGTAGAGCCCCGGCTCGGTGATGACCCTTTCCGGCTTGCCGAATTGCAAGACGAGCGCCTGCTGCGTCTGCGACACGACGAACACGGATTGCAGGCCGACAAACGCGGCAAGGCCAAGTAGAACAAAGAAGATGAATGCAAAGGTTCTCATTGCTGACCTCCACCCTGCGCCGTGGTGCGGGGCCTGTTGATCTCGTTCAAAGGCAGATACGGCACGACGCCACTGCCCGAGCCTTTTTCGTCGATGATGATCTTGTCCATCTTGCCGAGCACCCGTTCCATGGTCTCAAGAAACATGCGCTGGCGGGTAACGTCGGGAGCCTTGCTGTATTCTTGATAGACGGACAGGAAACGCTGGGTGCGGCCTTGGGCCTCTGCGACAGCCTGTTCGCGGTAGCCTTGTGCGGCCTGCAGGATTTGCTGGGCCTGGCCGCGCGCTTCGGGAATGACGCGGTTGGCATAGGCCTGCGCCTCGTTCTGCAGGCGTTCCTGGTCGGCGCGGGCGGCCTGCACGTCACGGAAAGCCTCGATGACCTGGGAGGGGGGATCAACTTTCTGCAGGTTTACCTGGGTGACTTCCACCCCGGCACCGTAATTATCAAGCGTGCGCTGCATGAGCGCCAGAACGGCATCCTCGGTTTCCTTGCGGTTCCGTGTAAGGATGGGCTGGATTTCGTTCTGCCCGATCACCTCGCGCATGGCGCTTTCAGCCACCGCTCTCACGGTGCTTCTCGGATTTTCGATGTTGAACAGGAAATCGGCCGCATTCTTGATGCGCCACAGCACGATGAAGTCGATGTCAACGATGTTCTCGTCGCCCGTCAGCATCAGGCTTTCCTCCGCCACATCCTGGACGTCGCGGCCAGGTGCGCCGCCGAAGAAGCCCGGCGCGACGCCCCGGAACCCTATCTCTTCGCGGTTGGCGAAGGTGACGTTAGGCAGGAACACGGTTTCAATCGGATAGGGCCAGCGGAAGTTGAGGCCGGGGGGCAGCTGGCGGTCGAACTTGCCGAAGCGAAGCACAACGCCGAGCTGGTCGGGCAGAACCCTGACCGTAAAGGCATAATAACCGACAATGGCGAGGCCCACGAGGAAAATGAGCGACAAAAGCAACCCGCCGCCGCCGCCTCCCGGTATGGCCTGTTTCAGCTTGTCCTGGCTGCGCTTGAGCAATTCCTCGAGATCCGGCGCGGCACCGCCGCCGCCGATGGGGCCTTGCCCCCATGGGCCACCGCCCCCGCCCTTCCAGCCGCCGCCACCGTTCTGACTACTCCAAGGCATTGTCCTCGTCCTTCTCAAAAATCATGGTCTGAGGCCGATTGAGGCTTCGTCCCCCAAGTGCATAGCGAGCTCTTGGAGAGATTGGCAGGCGCCCCCGGCGACACAAACGACCGACCATAGTTGGGGAAATTATCTGGTGTTATAAGCACGCTGACCGCTCTTCGCAATGTCCATGCGCGGAAAAGACAGACTTGGAACACCACGTAGCTCGGGCATGGTAAACTTCATTCAATGATATGGTGGACATGACAGGGAGCGTCAACGCTATAGCGCCGCGTCAAAGCGCCTTGCGTTCAAGCAGCATGAGGGTGTGGGGGAACTCGTCCGAATCCCTCTTCGGGTAATGGCTTAGCACGGTTTGCGTCCAGTCTTCGGCGGCAAGTTCTGGAAAAAATACATCTCCCTCGACTTGGGCATGGACGCGGGTGAGATGGACGCGATCGGCGAGCGGGATAGCCGCGGCGAAAATCTCCGCGCCGCCGATCACGAAGATGTCATCCTGCCCCCGTCCCGCGGCGATCCTGCGCGCCGCATCGAGGGCGTCTTCAAGACTTGCGGCATAGATGATGTTCGGGGCCGTCACCGGCTGGAGGCTACGGCTCACCACGATCATGTGGCGCTCATCAAGCGGGGCGGGGAGCGATTCGAACGTCTTTCTCCCCATGATGACGGCATGGCCGAGCGTCAGCTTGCGAAACGCGCGCAGGTCGGACCGCAAGCGCCAGGGCAGCCCGCCCGCGCGGCCGATCACGCCATTCTCCGAAACAGCGACAACGAGAGATATGCGCGGCACCGTCATCGGCTAGACCGCGATCGGCGCTTTGATGGCGGGGTGCGGCTCGTAGCCGATCAGTTCGATGTCGCCGTAGACGAAATCGAAGATCGAGGTCACGTCCGGGTTGAGCCGGATGCGCGGAAGCGGGCGCGGCGTGCGGGTCAGCTGCTCGCGCGCCTGTTCGATGTGGTTGAGGTAGAGGTGTGCATCCCCCAGCGTGTGGATGAATTCACCCGGCTTCAGGCCCGTCACCTGCGCCATCATGGTGGTGAGCAGGGCATAGGAGGCGATGTTGAACGGCACGCCGAGGAAGATATCCGCCGAGCGCTGATAGAGCTGGCATGACATACGTTCGCCCGCGACATGGAACTGGAACAGGCAGTGGCAGGGCGGCAAAGCCATGTCGCCGATCTCGGCAGGATTCCAGGCGCTCACCACGTGGCGGCGCGAATGGGGATCGGTTCGGATCGCCTCTACCACGGCAGCGATCTGGTCGATGCGCCGACCGTCGGGCGCAGGCCATGACCGCCATTGCCGGCCGTAAACCGGCCCGAGTTCGCCGTTCTCGTCCGCCCATTCGTCCCAGATGGTCACGCCGTTCTCGCGCAGATAGCGGATGTTGGTGCTGCCCGAGAGGAACCATAGCAGTTCGTGCACCACCGACTTGAAGTGAACCCGCTTGGTTGTCATCAGCGGGAAGCCTTCGCTCAGGTCGAACCGCATCTGATAGCCGAAGATGCCGAGCGTGCCGGTGCCGGTGCGGTCCGAACGCTTCTCACCCTTTGCGAGCACGTGATGCAGGAGATCATGATATTGCTTCATGTCTCACACCCTATGCGATTCGCGCATACCGGCGTGAGCCGTCAGACATGGCCGGTTCCGCCCATGCTGCGTCTCATATCGGCGACCTCGCGCCGCAGGTCCCGCAATTCTTTGATGATCACCTTGAACTCGGCTTCCTCCCGCTCCCGGTCTTCCTGCAGCAGTTGCTCCTGCTCCCTCTGCATCGAGTCGACAATGATGCCGATGAACAGGTTGAGCACCGCAAAACTGGTAACGAGAATATAAACGATGAAGAAGAAATACGCGCTGCGATCCTTTTCGATGACGGCATCGGCGATTTCGGGCCAGCCTTCGAGCGTCATCACCTTGAACAGCGAGAAGGCGGAAAGTCCGAGCGTGCCGAAATACTCGGGCGACACATCGGCATAGAGCTTGGTGGCCATCACCGAAAAAACGTAGAACATGATCAGCAGCAGCAGGATGACGGCGCCCATTCCCGGCAAGGCATGAATGAGGCCGTTGACCACGCGCCGCACCGATTTCACCGCCGAGATCAGTCGGAAGGCGCGGATGACGCGCAGCGACCTGAGCACGGAGAAGTTGCCCGTCTCCGGAAACAGCGCTACGGCAACGACAATGAAATCGAAAACATTCCAGCCATCGCGCCAGAAGGCCAAACCATGGGCGTAAAACCGCAGCGCGATCTCAATGACGAACAGGCTCAGGATGATGGTGTCGAGTGTTTTAATGACGCCTCCGGCATGTTGCATCACCATGCTGCTGGTTTCCAGACCGAGCGTGATGGCGTTGATGACGATCAGGGTCACGATCGCCCGCTCCCACCGCGGCGAGGTGACAAGACGGCGGACGCTCTCCCTGGAGAAAATGTTGTCGTCGGGGGCAACAGGCATCATTTTGGCTTCACTTTCGCTCATGGGAGGTTTCCATCTCGATCGAAATGAGTCTTGAAAATGTGAGTTTTTGGGTGATTTGTGAATTATGTAAGCCTTTATTCACCGTAAGCCGAGACTCACGGACCATCCGCGGAGCCCTCGATCAAGGATTGTCTTGAGAACATACAAACATGCCTCAATCTTATCTGCCAGAAAATGAGCAGCACCATGGCCGTCTTTGCGTGCGCAGCCATGGCATCAGGGTTTGGGTGATTTCGGGATAAGAGCTGATAATATCTGCTAGATATGTTGCATGGCTTGCCATTTCCATGTCCATGGCCGCCGCCTTGCTGACGCCCGCGCAGGCTCAGACGCTGCCGTGCTGCCAACCGGGCGTCGAGGACCGGGTGCACGAGCTTGCAACCGGCCGGGCGCTCGGCGGTGCGTCGCTCTCGCTCAAGATCGCGGGACAGACGAACCGGGCCGTGCTCCTGTGGGACGACGGGGTGGCGACGGATGCGTTCGTCGTCGATAACATCTATTCCTCCAAGCGCGCGGTGATGACGGCAAAGCGCAGGCTGGCAGCGGGGAGCGAGGTGCTCGCCTCCCGCTATGAAGCGGATGTGGAGATCGCGGACACCTCGGGCCCGCAGACCGGGGCCACCCGCGCCGACCTCAGGCCGTAGTCATCGCTCGTCATCGGCTCTCGCCTCAAATTCTGACACTTCTTGCCGCGGTCAGGGATGCAGCCAGATTTCCACCCTGCGGTTTTTGCTGCGACCAGCCTCGGTATCGTTGCAGGCGACAGGGGCAATTTCGCCGTATCCTTTGATCTCGACGCGATTGGCGGCCAGTTTTACGCCTATGCCCAGGAGAGCGTTGCGCACTGCTTCGGCCCGCTCAAGCGCAAGACGACGGTTGATCTCCGGCGAGCCGAGCGAGTCCGCGAAACCGGCAATTAGAAGCGTGCCGCGAGCCGGATTGCTCTGCAAATGGGCAATCAGCCTTATAATGTCCTGATTAGCCCTTGTGTCGAGTTCTGCGGAATTGGTCCTGAAGCGATATGTGACCGACAGCTGCTTTGCGTTGCGGGTGTCACTGATGAATTGCCGCAGTATTTGCGGATCCTGCTGCAAGTCATCATCAACAAGAATGCTTGGCACTGCACGAGCGCTGTCTGATCTTTCGACGTTGAGGTCGATAGCCTGGGTTTGGCCGACCACGGCTTGCGCTTCGGTTGTCTGGAGGTGGTCGAGAAAGGCTTGCGCGTAGCGCCCGACTGTTACAGGCGTGTAGTAATAAAGTCGTCTTGTCAGGGGATAATCTTCTGTTTTGACGCTGAAACGGCTTGCTGTGTGATCGAGCCCGCACTTGCCCTTGATGCGAAGCGGCTTCACAGCAGGCGAGAGCACGGTCATGGCCATGAAACCGATGCCGCCCGGGTCTGCCGCAACGGCCTTCGTCATATCGTCCCAGGTGGCATTTGGTATGGCTGTCTTGCCAATCTCGATATTGCAACTTTGCCGGAATATAGTCTGCAACAAATCTTGCGTGCCCGACATGGCGGTCAGCACGTAAGGCCTGATCGCAATAGAGTGACCGCCATAATCGCGCCAAGTGCCGCTCTGGCCGCCGAAAATCCTGGCGATTTCGCATATGGTCAAGGCCTGGACCGGGTTGTCCTTGTTCACAATGATCACGATCGCATCAAGGGCGATAACGCGTTCGATCAGCTCGATGGGACGTTTGTCACTGGGAGGGATCAAACGGGCCAACTCCGCCTCCGTATAGGCGCGGGCAGCCAAGCCGACCTGAGCTTTTCCATTCAGGAGCGAAAGGATGCCGTTGTTTGTCCCTTCGGGTGTGATGTTGATGCGCAGGAATGGCTTGTCGTGGCCTTGAACATACAGCTCATAGGCGCCCTGTCCGCGACCTGACAGCAAGATATCGGCATCGACCTTTTTGATCATCGCCCCCAGCGAGCGGGCATAACTTTCGATGACGGTCGGCAGGATGCCAAAACCGACAGTTCCCGATCCTGCCAGGGATACGTCTTCGGTTTGGATTGTGGCTGTTGGCAGCTCGAGTGTCTTTGGCAGACCCACGACATCCCTGGGTTTCAAAGGCGCGTCCTTGCTTGGCCCGGAAGAGGTTTGCCCGGGAGGACAGGGCATATACTCTTCCTCGTAGACTGTCGTCCGCCTTCCCCTTGAGGCGATCGTCCACAAACCTTTCGTGCGTTCAACGAGAACGCCGGAAATGCGATCGGCGGGATCGGATCGGGAACAAAGCTCGACAAACAGATCGTTGGCCTGCGCGCGACCGCAGTGTAGAGACGATATGACAGCAATCGACAGGATAATGCTTAACAGAAAACTGTTTCGACGCATGAATAGCCCCGCCGCGGCAAAAACAAGACTACCAAGAAGAATTCGTCAGGCTTATAAACAGAGGCAATCCTTTCCTGCTCCCCATAAGGGTTGAAATACTGAAGTTTTCGAGCGTCATTATGGCATTCAGCCGTTTTCTGGTCGTCACAGCATCTGTGCCAAAACCGTATCTTGAGCCAGGAAACACATATTGGAAATATAGTTCAATCTCATAACTGCCGGCGCTTTCAATCAAGGCTGCGTCCGTCGCATTCGTGGAAAACAAAATAAGCCCGGTGAACGACGAACGGCCCGGGATGGAAATCGGCGCCAATGGAACCCTATTCATGGTGTCCTGGCTGACCAGATAGCGTCCATGCCAGATCCGGGTTTTATGGGATTTGTCTTTAATTGTTGCTGACAAAGATGTGACTGTTGCTTCAATGGCTCCAGTATTTGTCAGCGACACTGGGATGAGCAACTGCTCCTCATTTACCGAGTCGCCACGCAAATAGTGCCAATTGTCAATTGTATTGATGATGATATTCGGCTTTTTCAGAAATGTTTGATAGAGCGTTATGGCGGACACCAATAAAGCTCCCAGCGACAGGATTAACGATGTAACGGCTAATTTTTTCTGATCTGCTATCATTTGGCTCGTGTTTTGATGTCAGAACCTGAAACGATTACATTTAGAAACAATCTATTGTTTGTTGGTGTTGAACCTATAGTTTGCCGCGCTTACAGCAAAATATGATGCAAGATATCTTGTTGAATAT
>Ga0129299_1001218_pt1 | contig 17125 bp, 15 predicted proteins | sample ConPoolayeCmetaG_FD_94477 | JGI IMG/M metagenome (GOLD analysis project Ga0129299, IMG submission 94477) | Hot spring microbial mat communities from California, USA to study Microbial Dark Matter (Phase II) - Cone Pool mat layer C metaG ... | reverse complement strand
GAATCCCATTATGTAAATTTATTTGGTTGTAATATTAAAATTTTCAGGACTAATTTTCTAGGTTTTTTGTTTCCAACTTTGTCTGTTTTTTTTGAGATAATTTTTACTAGGTGGGTTTTTAGAGTTTTATTTTTTCTTTTTTCTGTTGTTTTGTTTATAAAATCATTTGTTTCAATCTCGAGACACTTGAGAAAAATTAAAAATGAAACTCGGGAAATATTGAAAGATGTTTTAGGACTGGTCAAAAACAAGCCGTTAGAAAAAAGGGTAAATATATTTGATAGGATTGCTAAAAATAAAAATAGAGAAAAAACTTTTGGTGCTGAAAAAGAGCCTCAAAATTTGAATGAAAATTTGGTTTTTGAAACTGAACAGAGCTCTGAAGAAAGAGAGCTTACAAACTTTTCTTTCGAAAGCGAAATAGATGTGCCTTACTACCAAAGGAATATTTTGGATGTAGAAAACTGGTCTTTTCCCAAAGAATCGTTTTTAAAAGTTTATGACACAAAATCAGAAGCGGGAAATGTAAATGAAAAAGCGGAAGCTATTGTAAAGACTCTTGAAACTTTTGGCATAAAAGTTTCAATGGAAGAAATAAATATAGGTCCAACTGTCACGCAATACGCTTTTAAACCAGCAGAAGGGATAAAATTGTCTAGAATTACTGCTCTAGGTCCAAATCTCACACTTGCTTTGAAAGCAAAAACCGTTCGTATAGAAGCTCCTATTCCCGGTAGAGGATTGGTAGGCGTTGAAGTTCCGAATATAAAGTCAGCAATAGTTGGGATAGGAGATTTTTACAAAGACTTAAAAAAGGTATACAAGCCTTATGAGCTAAACGTTCCTCTTGGTCAATCAATTTCTGGCCAACCAACAATAGTTGATATAACCAAAATGCCGCACCTTTTAGTTGCTGGAGCTACAGGAACAGGGAAAAGTGTCTTTTTAAACTCTATGCTTGTTTCGCTTTTAATACAACATTCTCCAGAAACATTAAGACTCATATTGGTTGATCCAAAAAGAGTTGAGTTTACTCCTTATGACGGAATTCCTCATCTTTTGTCTCCAATAATCACGGAACCGAAAAAGGTTTTGTTAAGCCTAAAGTGGCTTGTCTTGGAGATGGAAAGAAGATACAAAGTTTTGTCTACAGTTGGTAAAAGAAAAGTTTCAGATTATAATGAGATCGTACCCAGAGAAAAAAGATTTCCATTGATCCTTCTTGTCATAGACGAGCTCGCTGACCTTATGATGGTTGCAGCAAAAGAAATAGAATCAAGTATAGTAAGACTTGCTCAAATGGCTAGAGCTGTTGGGATTCACCTAGTTTTAGCTACTCAAAGGCCTTCTGTAAATGTTATAACGGGGCTCATAAAAGCTAATATACCATCAAGAATCACTTTTGCGGTAAGTTCCCAAACAGATTCTAGAACAATTATCGATGTTGGCGGAGCTGAAAAGCTTTTGGGTAGAGGAGATATGTTATTTATGAGCCCAGATTCAGTTAGGCTTTTAAGGGTTCAAGGAACTTTTGTTTCTGATGAAGAAATTCGCAATGTAACAAATAGTTGGAAAAATCAATTTTTGCTATCTATTGATGAAATATGCAATGGTTTAAGTGATGAAGGTAGCGATGTTTTTGACAGTTTTCTTGAAAAAGAACATCACTTGTCGTTAAATTTTAAAGAAGGCGCTCTTTTGAGTTTGGATGAAGATCTAGATTCTTTATTCGAAGATGCAAAACGGATTGTGATAGAAGCAAATTCTGCATCCACATCGCTGCTTCAAAGAAGGCTTAAAATTGGATACGCTAGAGCGGCTAGAATAATGGACCAGCTTGAAAGGGTTGGAATTATTTCAAAATCAGATGGAACTTCTAAACCAAGAAAAATTATCAAGAATGATTAGAAGGATAAGTTTTGTAAATAAAAAAGTAGTTTTTGATAAGGAAATTTTTACAAAAACTTTAGAAGTTGCATGTTCTGAGCTTAGGAAAACAACTGATGATATTTCAAATGAAACTAAGATTAATAAAAAGACTATAGAGCGAATTTTCAATGGAGATTTTTCTGACTTTTCAAGCAGGGTGGTTTTAGAAAGTACTGTTAGAAAAATTGCACAAACTTTAAAACTAAACCCTGATCCGTTTTGTGAGTTTGCTATTTCGAACTTTGTTGGGAAAAGTTTGTTTCAAAGCAATCAGAGCAATAATTATTCGGCATCATTTTTTAATGTTCCAAAGTTTTTTTTGGTGTTTTCTGTTATAGTATTTTTTGTTTTTGGTGTCTATTATATTGCAAGACAATTTTATAGTTTTTATAAGCTACCAGAAATAGAAATAATTCAGCCAATAGATGGAGAAATATCTAGAAGTGAGACAGTAATTATAACTGGAAGGACTGATAATGGATCAAGGGTTTTTATAAACGGTAGCAGGATTAATGTTATGAAAAATGGTGAGTTTTCAAAAGAGGTAAAGCTTAGGGAAGGGAATAACACTTTTATAATTATTTCCGAAAGTAAACTTGGTAGAAAATCTGAAAAAATAATAAGGGTGTATTTTTCAAGGCAGGGAAGAGATGGACTTTTTGCTTTCCTATAGTAAAATTTAACCAAAGAATGGTTTATATAAAAATTTGTTACATTTGTGGTTGTTATGTTATTGATTGCAAATTTGGAAATTAAGATGGACAACCAAAAGTTAATGATAAAAAGTCAAATAGATGAAGTAAAACTCAAGCTTAGGGAAAGGGGGGCTTCTGATAAGGAGCTTGCTATGCTTGATAAGGCTTTTGATCTTGCGTATGAAGCTCATAAAGGGATGTTCAGGAAATCTGGTGAGATATACTTTACGCACCCGCTTGAAGTAATGAAAATTTTGTCTGATTTGCCAGTTGATATTGAAACTTTAGTTTCGTCTTTGTTGCATGATAGCGTGGAAGATGCTGGATTAACATTAGATATTATAGAAAAAGAGTTTGGAAAACATGTTTCGGAAATAGTAAATGGTGTTACAAAGCTCAAAAAAACGAACTTTCATGATGAAGAAGCAGATAATTATGAAAATCTTAGAAAGATATTTGTTGCAATGGCAAAGGATATAAGGGTTATTCTTGTTAAGCTTGCCGATAGATTGCACAATCTAAGAACCATAAAATATCTTCCGAAGGAGAGACAAATCAGAATGGCAAAAGAAAGCATGGAAATTTATGCTCCTATAGCAGATAGACTCGGAATTTGGAAAATGAAGTCAGAAATAGAAGACAAGTCGTTTGAAGTTCTTATGCCGGATGAGTATAATTGGATAAAATTTAGTTTAGAGGATCAGTTAAAATATTATGAAAAAAACCTTGAAAAGGCGAAGGAAATTATTTTATCAGAATTAGAAAAGGATGGTATTAAATGTATAAACATAAATTTCAGGGTTAAGCACATCTATAGTATATACAAGAAAGCAATATCCAAGTATGGGAGAGACTTGTCTTTAGTCTATGATTTGGGAGCTTTGAGAGTAATTTGTGAAAATGTTTCAGATTGTTATGCTACACTTGGTATTGTACACAAAGTTTGGACCCCACTTCAGTATAGATTTAAAGATTTTATTGCTGTTCCGAAACCAAATGGTTACAGGAGTTTGCATACAACAGTATTCGGTCCAGAAGGAAAATTAATAGAAATACAGATAAGAACAGAAGAAATGCATGAGGAAGCAGAACTTGGCATTGCTGCAAGGAGTGTGTATAATTCATTAAAAGGAACAAAATCTTATACCAAAAGAAAACTTACTAAAAAAGATTTTGTTTACGAAGATTGGATAAAAAGACTTGCAAACTGGGACAAAGAAATTGAAGAAAAAAGTTCTTACAGTGAGAGTTTGAGAGAAGATATATTTGGGGACACAATTTTCGTTTTTACTCCGAAAGGAAAAGCTCTAGATCTTCCTGTTAATTCAACGCCAGTTGATGCTGCATATAAAATTCATTCTGAATTGGGAGACAAAATGGTAGGAGCAAAAATAAACAACAAAATTGTTGAACTTGATTACAAATTGAAGGATGGAGACATAATAGAAGTGCTAACAAGCGAGTCCAGAAAAGGGCCATCAAGGGATTGGTTAAATTTTGTTGTAACAAGCAAAGCAAAATCAAAAATTAGGTCCTGGATTCGAGAACAGAACAAAGGAAAATCATTAGAGAAAGGAATTGAAATACTTGAAACAACGATAAAAAATCATTTTGGCAAAGATGTTTTGGAAAGAGTAAATAAATATTTGGATGAGAACAGAATTTTAGGTTTTAAGACAAAAGAAGATCTTTTAAGTGCTTTGGGTGATGGATTTATAACGATAAACAAAGTAATTAAAAATATTCCAATTGCAGAGCTGTCGCCAGAAATTACAACTTTTAAAACTGTTATAAAATCTTTTGCTCAACCAAAATATCAATCTTTCCAAGGAGATAAAACAAAAGAAGAAGTACCAAAAAAAGTTTCAGTTGCTGGTGAAAATTTTCTTGATGTTTATTTTGCAAAATGTTGTGATCCAAAACCTCCTGATTTGATTGTTGGATTTTTAAGCAGAGAAAAAGGGGTTGTTGTACATAGAGCAACATGTAAAAACCTACTTTCAAAAGATATAGAAAGAATAATAGAAGTTTTTTGGTCAGATCTTGAAAAAAAGAACACTTTTGTAACTCTTAAAGTGAAAATTGAAGCAAATGATAGACCAGATCTAATGTTGGATATACTTCAGGAAATGAAAGGTAATGATATAAACGTTACTTCTATAGAAGGGAATGTTTTTGAAGGAAAGTTTGTTGTTGTAATGGAAATCCAGTTTTCTGAACCAGTTTTGATACCAAATGTTTTTAATAAAATAAAAAATATAAAGGATGTGATTTATATTAAAAGAATAGAATGAACGATGTAAGAAAATTATCATCAAAAAAGCTGCTTTTTATTGTTTCTTTTACTTTATTTACCTTAATTGGCACAGTTTTTCTGTTCTTTTTTTCTGGTAAATTTTTTCAAAAAAAATCAAAAGATAGCAATACTTTTACATTTGAAGATGGAAAAAATAAAAATGAAACACAAGAACAAGTAAATTCTTGTCAAAGCTCAGGAAATAATGAAAATATTGAGTTAATCTATATTGATCTTGAAGGAGCGGTCAATAATCCAGGTGTTCATAAGGTTCCTGCTGGAAGCATTATTCAAAATGCTATTGAAGTTGCTGGTGGTTTTTCCCAAGATGCAGACCTTGAATTTGTTTCGAGAGAAATAAATAAAGCTTCTATAGTTGTTCCGAATAGCTATCTTTACATACCTAAAAAAGGTGAGCTATCTAACAATACGCAATCATTGGAAAGAGCTGGTCAAGCAAACGCGGTTTACAGTTCGAAAAACTTTTCTTCTTACTCTACATCTCAAGCTTCAAGCAGTTCTTCGGGGCAGAATTCCCTCAATACAAATAAACAGTCAAGTTCAAGATATGCTGGTGTTGTAAATATAAATACAGCTTCAAAATCAGAGCTTGAGACTTTGTCAGGAATAGGACCAACAAAAGCACAGGCTATAATTGATTATAGAAATAAATACGGACCTTTTTCCTCGCCAAGCGATATTATGAAAGTTTCTGGTATAGGATATGCAACTTATCAAAAAAACGCGGATAGAATAACCGTTTGATATGTATTGTGTAAAATTTTAAAATCTTAATTTTAAAATTTAGTTTAAGAAAATTAATTGTTTCTTGTTTTTTGGTTAATTAGTATTTTACTTTTATTAGCTAGGTTATTGATAGGTGAAATAAAGTTTGTAACCTAAAATTGCTTTCAATAATCTTTTGTGAGAAAAACAAAGATAGCAAAAGCTATAATAGCTGCTGCGGGTTATGGAACAAGGTTTCTTCCAGCAACAAAAAGTGTGCCAAAAGAACTCCTTCCTGTGGTGGATAGGCCAGTTATAGAGTATATAACCGAGGAGTGCGTTCAGTCTGGCATAAAAGACATTATCATTGTAACAAGATATGGAAGTAGTGCAGTAGAAGATTATCTTGATTCTGCTTCCTACTTGGAGAGTATTCTTGTCAGTAAAGGTAAAATTGATTTGGTGAATAAAATACGCCACACATACGAGAAAGCGAATTTTGTTTTTGTTAGGCAGAGTTCAAATATACCTTATGGAACAGCAGCTCCTTTGCTTTCTGCTAAGTCTCTAATAGATAAAGACGAGAATTTTGTTTTTATGTATGGAGATGATCTTTTTTTATCTGGCAAGCCCGCTATTTCTCAAGTCATAGATGAGTTTTTAAGAACAGAAAGTTTTGCTACAATAGGAGCTTCTATGGTTCCGGAATCAGAGGTTTGTAAGTACGGGGTTTTTGAGTTTGAGGATGTTGGTGATGAGAAAATACTTAAAAATGTAATAGAGAAACCAAAAGAAAAACCGTATCCATCAAATTTGGTTAATGTTGGAAGACATGTTTATAATCAGAAAATTTTTGAATATATAGAAAAAACTCCTCTTAATCCAAGTGACAATAATGAGTTTCAGCTAACCACAGCATTTCTTTTAATGTCAAAAGACCTAAAAGTTACTATAAAAACAATTGAAGGTAAGTGGGTTACAACCGGGGATCCTTTGAATATGATAAAGGCAAATTTGATTTATGCCAAAAATAATCCAGAATATAAGGATAAAATAATTGAGTTTTTAGAGGAGTTACTTAGAGAATAAAAGTTAGTTTTTAAAAAGTTTGAGCAAAATATTTTTTTAGTTAGTTTTTAAATTGGTTGCCAAGTATGGTGGCGTGGCCGAGTGGATTAGGCAACGGTCTGCAAAACCGTTTACACCAGTTCGATTCTGGTCGCCACCTCTAATAAATTGTGGTAAGGAAAATAAGATTGATTAACCTTAAAAAACTTAGATCTTGTCACGTTTTTTGACTAGTAATCGTGATCGTACTAAAAATTACACTCTTGTTTGGGCTTTTATTTCATTTTTTACCAGCAGGACTCGCAAAATTTACTTATCACGTAACTTTCGTTGTATACAGATAACTTTCTTGCAATTGTAAGGTTTTCATACATACACAAAAAATACTCTTTTAGATCATCATTAGGTGCATTGCTTTTACTTTCTTTTGCTAATTTGTATGCTATGGAGCAGGACTTTCCAAGATAAAAGCGTGATTCAAAATTCTCACCCAAGAATTTTAAAAGCTCTTCTGCTGTCTTTTTTACATTTTCAAGGTCGTTTTTGTTTAGTTCGTTTGAGAGAAGAATTTTATTTGAAAGAATTTCAAGTTTTCCAAGTGCATATGTTGGTTTTCCTGATTTGTACATTGGATCGAACGGATCAGTTTTGATTATATTTTCAATTTTTTCTAGCTTGTAATCTATTCTACCTTTTGCTGAGGCGGAATTTTTATTTTGTTCTAAAAAATTAACGTACTCAATGTCTGCCAAAATTGGATTAATCGAAAAAACGCCCAAAGACAAAATCAAAAAGTTAAACAATAAGAAAATAAAAAAAACTTTTTTAATTTTATCCAAAGTCGAAAGTTTTTTGTTGTAGTTTTCATTTATTTTTTCATTGATTTCAATTTCTGAAGAAATCAAATATCCAATAATTGTGAAAAAAACTATTGAGTTTCCTATTGTTTCAAAACCAAAGAAAAGGAAGGAAAGGTATGAAAGAATAAAAGAAACCCCAAACGCTTTTTCGCATGGATTGTTTTTGTTGGAAGAAAAAATTATCCAAAAAATAAATGCAAAAGAAATAAAATATAAAGATAACCCAACTAACCCGGATTCAAAAGCAGTTTCTAGGAAAAAATTATGTGGTTTATCCGGAATCTCGCTTGATCCTAGGATATAAAGCTTTTCCGGAAAGTCTTTTCTTATTATCCGTAAAAATGTTTCATCTCCAAATCCTTTAAGCGGTTTTTCTTTTATAAATCCTATGGTCTTCTTCCAGTATTCGAGCCTTATTGCTCCGCTTCCAGCGTCTTTTTGAAACAAATTTTGAATTCTATTTAAGTTTCTTGTAAGGAAGCTGTCAACTTTGATTTCTGGCAATCTGGAAAGAAAGAACAAACTAAAAAAAACCATGCTAAAAGTAAAAAGCTGAATTCTTAGTAGATTGTATTTTTTTGCGAGGCTAAAGTATACAAAGAAAAACACAAAAACTAAAACCATCAACGAGATAATTCCACTTCTACTTTCGGTTAAAAAAATCATTATAGTTGAAAAAAATAAGTTTACATGTGTTAGATTTTTTGGCTCGTTTTTTTTTGTTGATAATAAATCAAAAATAAGAAAACCAAGTGATATAATTAAGTACCCAGCAAAAAAATTTGGCTGTCCAAGTGTTGAAAAAACTCTACTTCCAAACTCGCTGTTGTTCCATTTTGTTTTTAGCGGGTCTAATCCTAAAAACTGCATTAATCCATAGATGTTTATAATTAAAATCTGTATGAGAAAGATTTTTCTAAAATATCTTGATAGGTTTTTTCTTGCAAAAAATTGAATTGCTAAGATTAAATATAAGAATATCGAAACATGCGTTAAAAAACCTTCCGGCCGGAAAGAGTCACCCCATATTGAAACACCAGGGGACCCATTTGTCAAATCAGAAAAAAGCTTAACAGCGAGGAAAAAAAGGAAGCTTTTAAAAGCGTAGTTTAGTTTTTTGTTGCATAGGATTTTTGCTTCCTTTTTTTTCGGAAAGAACAATTCAAGTGCTTTTAAAGATAGTTCTATAATAACGAATCCTCTCAATATCGATGATTTTTGAAATTCAAAAACTCTGAAAGAGAATGGATTGAAAAAAATTGGGATAACAAAAAATGATGTTAAAAAAAGAAAATCTTCTAATACAAACAGAAAGTCTTTGATATGTTTTTTTCTTTTTTTCATACCTTTTCAAAAACTATGTAGTCTTGTGACAAAAAAGAAACTTTCCAATCTGGGGACTGGGAAAGTTTTGCTATGTAAGCATTTCTTTCTTCTGGTGCTATTGGCCAAAAATAAGAAGCTTCTCTTGTATTTTTTGTTGACAGGATAATGTATTTTGCTTCTTCTAACCCATATGGAAAGAGAAAAACTTTATTTTTCTCTAAAAAATGTGGCACTAAATTGCTTTGCAATGAAACAGTTTCGCCACTTTTTATTATGGGAAAGATATCTGTTTTTATATCTTTAGCCAGAAGACTTTTTCTTGAAAAAATAATATCTAAATTTTGCCCTAGTTTTTTTATGTAAGGCGACTCATAGATAAAAAAGTTTAGAATTATTGTACAAACAAAAAATCCAGATAGCATAGCAGAACCTGCATTACATTTCTTTAAAAAAGCTCTAACTAGTTTTTTATTCTCTGTTATATTTTGAAAAAATCTTGATGCTTTGTTGACAAAATTAAGTAGGCTTAGCGTTAAAAACGGAGCAAATATTGCTGAATAATGGAAAGAAAGATCCCATGCGGAACAATTTTTTGTTAAATGCTTTTGTAGTAAAAGAAAAAAAATGGTTGGAATAAGGAATGGCGAAAAAATCAGAGAGAAACCGCCGGCCAAGAATCCATAATTTATAAAAAAAACCTTTTTCTCATTATTAACTATTATTTGTAGATATTTTCCCAAATTTAAAACCAGATCGAATAAAAGTTCAAAACCAATGTTTTTTTCGTAAAACTTTTGGTATCCGTATCCACTTGGATTTATTGTTGGAATTATGTAATAGATTTCAATAAAAGAAAAAATGAGAGCAAAAATAGAAAGCAAGAGATATTTTTTATTTCTTTTTTTGAAAACATAATATAAAAAAAGAAAAGTAAAAAGAATAAATCCTTGGTCCTCTTTGCAAATTAGAATTAGAGCGTAAATAAGAGTGAGTAAAAATGGTTTTTCTTTTTCTAAAAACAAAAATAACAAAGGATAGAGCCCTGTAGCTATAACAACTTCATGAAAATCAAAGGTTAAGGCGTTTTGTATTCCCATAAATGAGTAAAAGAAGAACTGAAAAAAAAGCCCCCATCTTTCATTTAGTTTGTCTTTTCCTAAAATTCCAAAAGCGACTCCTCCTATAAAAGTTGTAAATGATTGTAAAAAAAGAAGCACAACAGAAATAGGCAAAAACGGAATGATTTTACTTATGATTGCTGGAATGAAGAGAATAGGCGAGAAATGATCTCCTAGAGTAGGTCTTATTCTTACAGTATTAATCGCTGTCGCGTTAAAGCTTTTGAGGTTTTTTACTGATTCTGCAAATACCCCTAAGTCGAAGGCGTTAGTTTGAAGATTAAAATGAGAAAAAACGGAAAGAAAAAAAGAAAAAATGAGAAATAATACACCTGTAATCAAAATACTCTGATTTTTCTTAATTAATTTCATTTATGTATGACAAAAGCCAGTTCTGTTTGTAATCTATTTGCAATCTATGAAAAATCCAGGAAAATCTAATCTAATTGCGATAAACACAAAACAATTAAGAATCCAACTATAACATTCTATAACATTAATAAATAACTCCCATAACCTGCGCGAGTAGTCCTTATTTAAGAACTTTTTCTAAATTCCTTTCATTAAAGATTAAAGTAGTAAAAGCACTTCTCAATTTTTTCAAAAGAGTGTTTTTTGGCGCTCTCTAAAAAATAATTTTTCTATCCTACTAGCTTCTCCAAGTCTTCAGTTTGTTCTTCTAAGTTTTCAATTTGGTTCAGGCTCGAATCTGGGGTGTTATTTAGGCTATCCAGGGTGTCTAGACTGTTGTTGAGACCAAAGATCATTGAAAAAACTGGATTTTTTTCTAAATCTGATCTTAATTCATCTAAACTTATTGTTTCTGTTGGCAAAAAAACTTTTACAGAAGAATCTTTCTCAAAAATCATTGACAAGTGCATTTTTGAACCAGCTAAACTTTCGTTTGTTTCTTTCATTTTAGGCAGCATTCCTTCTGAGAAATCAATGTCAGTATTTGTCTCTACAGCAAGTACATTGCCAGATTCGTCTATTGTATAATAAAAAATGGCATTAATATGCTCAATGGATTCTTTGGGGTTTTCTTTGCCAAAATCTTCTGAAAAATCTTTTGTCATCTTTTTAAAATCTGGCTTGATAGAGTATTTGTTACCCTTGATTCCATAAACGTCGATATCTTTTTCTACCAAACTTATATCGAAGTACTCTGAAAGAAACTTGTCTTGACCGTTTTGCTTGATGTAGCTGGCAACTTTTGATTTATCATCTAATTGAAAATCAAAATCATTCATAATTTTCTTGGACCCTGGAATATTGCTACCCACATCATCAATCTCAACAAATTTATCAAGATCGTAGTTAAACACTTCCTTTAATAGTTTGGAAACAATATCTGATTTGAGATAGATTTTTTTTGAATCAGTGTCGGAAAAAATATCAACAACCAAGTCTTTTGATGAAATATTGTTCAAACCGGAAAGCAGCATTTGCATTTGACTTGCTACATTCTTTAGTACATTATCTATTGTCTTATTCTCATCAATTGTTAATTTGCAGTAGCTTAAATTACTTTTCGTTTGACACTTGATGAGAAAACCTAAATCAAGCGTTTCGTCGCTAATACCGGTATTTTTCTTCATTTCGTTTGGCACTTTCATATCTTCTATCAATACTCTAACAGAAGTTCGGTTATAGTTTTTTATTTGTTCTTCAATTTTTGTTTCATTTTTTCCTTCTTTCGAGAACGCAATGGATAAAATATCTGCTCCATTTCCTTTCTTTAGCCTTTGTAAGAATTCTTCTTTTTGATTTTCTGTGTTTTTATTTTCTTCTTTAGTATCACCATCTTTTTTACTGCAGCTTGAAATTGACAACATAATAGAAATCAAAAAGAGAGGAATTAATGCCTTTTTTATAGTACTATTCATTTTCATTCATTTTACATTCTAAATCTAAGTTTATGGCAAAATAAGTCAAATGTTTGTTTCTGTCCACCACTTTCCCCACTCTTAAGTTTTCTTTTAACATAAACATAACATAAATTGTACTGGTGTTAAGAGTGCCAAAAGTGGTGGATGGAAACAGAAGCTTGATTTCTGAGAAAAATAAATATAGTAAAAGATGGACGAGCTTTAAATGTTGGTTTTTTGAGGGAAGCTTTTTCTAAATTGTGGTGCAGTGTTAGTTGGTGCATGTATCTTGCTTATGGTGTTCCTATTTTTTACATTAATTTTTTTTCTGTAAAATTGATTAATTTCTTATGTTTTTTAACTTGCATTGCTAACTTCAGCTTTCTACCTTCTTTGTTCTTTTTTATTATTTTAATCTAGTTAATTTAGCATGAGAAAATACGAAATTGATACTTTCATTTCTGATCTAGAATCAAAAAATAGATTATAGATCAGAGACGGAGTTTATTCAAGCAGTTACAGAAATTTTTAGCACAATAGTTGACTTTGTTAACGATAACCCAAAGTATATAGAAGCAAAAATTTTGGAAAGGCTGGTTGAACCAGACAGGGTTATAATGTTCAAAGTTGAGTGGGAAGATGATAACGGAAAAGTAAATGTAAATAGAGGCTATAGAGTTCAGTTTAATAATATCTTGGGGCCATATAAGGGGGATTGAGGTTTCACCCAAAGGTTTCACTTGGAACAATGAAATTTCTAGGATTTGAGCAAACTTTCAAGAATAGCCTGACAACTTTGCCAATGGGTGGTGCAAAAGGTGGTTCTGACTTTGATCCAAAAGGAAAGTCGGAAAATGAAATAAGAAGATTCTGCAATTCCTTTATGAATGAGCTTTTTAAGTATATTGGAGAAGACATTGATGTTCCAGCTGGAGATATTGGAGTAGGTAGCAGGGAAATAGGTTATCTTTACGGACAATGGAAAAAATTAACTTCTAGACACACGGGAGTTTTAACCGGAAAGGGAATCACTGGGGAGGTTCTTTGATTAGGCCAGAAGCTACAGGCTTTGGTGCTGTATATTTTGCTGACGAGATGTTAAAGAAAAATGGAGACACTATTTCTGGCAAGAGAATTGGGGTTTCTGGTTTTGGAAACGTAGCTTGGGGAACATGTATGAAAGCAACTCAAATGGGAGCAAAAGTTGTTACCATATCTGGTCCTGATGGATATGTCTATGATGAAGAAGGTGTTGGCACAAAGGAAAAATTGGATTATATGCTAGAGCTTAGAGCGTCAAAAAAAAGGATTTAGTAGAGCCATATGCAGAGAAATTTAATGCAAAATTTTTCCCTAGAAAAAAATCTTGGGAAGCGAAAATAGATATTGCAATGCCATGTGCCATACAAAACGAGCTAAACGAAGAAGATGCAAAAATGCTAGTTAAAAATGGGTGTAAATATGTTGTTGAGGTATCAAATATGGCTGCACTTTTGAAGCAATTAAAGTTTTTCATGACAATAAGATACTTTTTGCACCGGGGAAAGCTGCAAATGCAGGAGGCGTGTCTGTATCTGGTCTTGAGATGACTCAAAATAGCTTAAGAATCCCTTGGTCCGAAAAAGAAGTTGATGATAAACTTTTCCAAATTATGAAAAGAATTCATGACACTTGTGTAGAATACGGAAAAGACAAAGACGGCTATATAAATTATGTTAAAGGAGCAAATATAGGAGGGTTTAAAAAAGTTGCTGATAGTATGCTAGAAATTGGATATTGAAATTTTTAAGGTTCTTTGTAACTTAGTTACGGTTTTTTGTTTAAAAATTATCATATGATTGTTTCTGGGAACGAGGCTATAACGTTTGGTGCAATTGATGCTGGAGCAACTTATATGGGAGGATACCCAATAACTCCATCGAGTGATATAATGCTTTATTGGGTAAGAGAAAGAAAGAATAATCCAAATTTGCTGTTTTTGCAAACGGAGGATGAAATATCCGCAATTCACTCTATAATCGGAGCGGCTCTTGGGGGAAGGAAATCTTTTACAGCAACTTCGGGTCCAGGATTTTCTCTTATGCAGGAAGGGATAGGACTTGCTTATGCTTATAGAGTTCCTGTTGTAATAGTTAATGCCCAAAGGCAAGGTCCTTCAACTGGAATGCCAACGCTTTTTTCCCAAGATAATATTTTACAGACACAATGGGGAACACATGGTGATCATATTTCTATAGTTTTTTCCCCAAACAGTGTCCAAGAGTGCTACGAAATGGCTATACATTCTTTTAATGCAGCTTGTGAAAGTAGGTCCCCTGTAATTCTTCTTTCTGATGGAGCTATTTCTATGCTTTATGAGACATTTGAAAGAAAGCACAACATCCCAATTTCAGAGTTTCCAATTGAACCATTTGGTAGCGAAACTAGACATTTTACAGGACTTACAAATGTAAACGGAGTTCCTGATACTAAAAACGCAGAATCCTACAAAAAATGGATTTCTGAGATAACTATGCCGATAGTAGAAACTTCTAAAAAATACAACTTTTACGAATACAAAAAAAATAGTAAATCAAATACACTTTTGATCTCTTTTGGTTTTTTAAGCAGAGTAACAGAAGAATGGGAGAAAGAATTCTCTCTCTTTAGACCTATAAGACTATTTCCGGTGCTAGAAGATGAGCTTCTGAAGATCTCAAAAGATTACGAGAATATAATTTTGGTGGAAGGTAATTATAGACAGTATAAAATGGTTCTAGAAGCAACGCTTAAAAGAGAAATAAAAGAAGTATCAGTGGTTGGCGGATCAATAAAGCCAAGCGATATATATCAAGAAGTAAAAAACTTACTAAAATAAAATGGACAAGTATAATTTTAAAAAGGATGTAAAACAGATTTGGTGTCCGGGTTGTGGACTTTACAGTGTTTTTAACAGCTTAATAAAAGTTTTTTCTGACATTGGCTGGAGCAATAAGGATGTGTCTATAGTATCTGGTATAGGATGCACTGGAAGAGCTGCAGGATACATAAATGTTGATTCTTGCCACACAACTCACGGAAGAGCGCTCCCGGTTGCTGAGGGCTTGAAATTGTCTAGGCCAGAACTAAATGTTGTCGTGGTTTCTGGAGATGGAGATCTCATGGGAATAGGAGGGAATCATTTACTTCACACAGCAAGAAGAAATACAAATATAAAAGTTATCTGCAATGCAAATAGTGTGTATGGGATGACAGGTGGCCAACTTTCTCCGCAAACCCCAAAGGGAACAAAGACAGTAACAACTCCCGAAGGGTCTCCCTATAATCCAATAAATATGCAAGGAATAATATCATCAAACAACGACTTTTTCTACGCACGAAGCGCGGTTTTTGATCCAGCCCACATACAAGAAATGATAAAAAGGTCTTTATCTTGGAATGGTTTTTCTTTTTTAGAAATAATCTCTATATGTCCTACAAATTTGGGAGGAAAAATTGGAATGACTGCTGCGGATATGATAAAAAGGATGAAAGAAGATTACCATTACCAAGAAAAGGAAGGTGTACTAAAGACAAATGAGCTAGGTTTTATACATTCTTAAGTATTTGAAGGGGTTTTGAAAAATAAAATTTGTTACAATGAAACAAAGCGAATTTAGATTAAAGTTATTCGGAGAAGGCGGGCAAGGAATAAAGTGGATGGGACACATTTTATCTTCTATTTTAGAGTCTCTTGGCAAAAAAATTTCAATAATTTTAACCTATGACTCAGCAGTAAGAGGTGGAGATACTGCAGCACAGATTGTCATTTCAGATGGTAAGATAGGATGTCCCATTGTTGAAGAACCGGATTTTGATTTAAATCTCAAAGAAGGTTTTTTTGTGTCTAAAAACGGCGAGAGATTAAAAATCAACGATATTTTTCTAGAAAAAAAATCTCTTGGAAAAAATATTCAATTAAACACGTTTTCAATAGGTTTTCTTTTAAAAAAGCTTGGCGTTGATTTGAATTCAATTGATCTAAAAAAACACTTGCCAAACTTTATGCTAGAAGAAAATATTGAGTCTATTAAAATTGGATTTAGTTCTTAAAAATGGAGCAAAATGAAACTTTTAGAATTCCAAGGTAAGGGCTTGTACAAATATTTTGGCATTCCAACAACCGAATTTGTCTTCTTGGGGAATTCTCTTTCAGAGAGCGATTACATAAATGCAATTTCTTTAATTCCGGGTGATGAAATTGTTTTAAAAACGCAAATTCTTTCTGGTAAAAGGGGAAAAAGAGGTGGTGTAAAAATTGTGCCTAAAAAAGATTCATATGAATATTACAAAAATCTGGTAAATCTTGATTTAGGTGAAACAAACTTTGGTGTTTTGGCTGAAAGAAAGATTGAAATAGAAAAAGAATTTTACCTTTCATTGCTTGTTGATAGGTCTTTAAGGGATTTGAGGGTGATTTTTTCTGAACATGGTGGTGTTGATATAGAAGAAGTTCCAAAGGAATTTATAAAATCATTTCCGGTTTCGAGTCTTTCTTCTTCTGAGTTTGGTAGCTTTTTAGAAGCAAATTCCGTTTTCGAAATTGCAAAAAAACTTCTGAATCTTTCGAGAAAAAGAGATTGTCTTTTGGTTGAAATAAACCCGCTTGTGGTAACAAAAGGTGGCGAGGTAATCGCGGCAGATTCTAAGATAGTCATAGATGACAATGCGCTTTTTAGAAATTCTGACATAGAAAACTATGAGATGAAAGAAATCAAGATAGAAATAGAAAACAAAGCAAGGAAGGAAGGTCTCGCATTTGTGAATCTCGGAGGAGATATAGGAGTTATATCAAATGGGGCTGGCTTAACTATGGCTACGGTTGATTATATCTATTTGGTAACCGGGGGGAAGCCGGCAAATTTTCTTGATATTGGTGGTGGAGCAAAAAAAGAGAAAATTACACTTTCGATTGAAATAGTCAATTCCCTTGGTCCAAAAGTCATCTGGATAAACATTTTTGGTGGAATAACTGATTGTATGGAAGTTGCACTTGGAATTTTAGATTTTATAAATAAAAATCCAAACTCAAAAACTCATTTAGTGGCAAGAATAATGGGCACTAACGAAGATAAAGCTAGAGAGCTTTTGCTGTCAAGAGAAATTCCATGTTTCAAAGATATGAAAGAGTCATCAGAATTTATAAAAAACTTATTACTTTAATTATAAGCTTATGAGTATCTTGATAAATTCTGAAACAAAAGTTTTGATTCAGGGACTT
>Ga0129299_1001217_pt1 | contig 17135 bp, 13 predicted proteins | sample ConPoolayeCmetaG_FD_94477 | JGI IMG/M metagenome (GOLD analysis project Ga0129299, IMG submission 94477) | Hot spring microbial mat communities from California, USA to study Microbial Dark Matter (Phase II) - Cone Pool mat layer C metaG ... | reverse complement strand
GTCGAGGGTTGGCTCGGAGGTGAGTCCCCGTTTTTGAACCATGCCCAACATTCCACGAGCGACCGGGTCATCGACCCACGGGCCCACCACCCAGCCGGGTGCCCCGTCCTTTGCCATCCGTCCGGCAGAGGGTAGGAGACGGATTCCACCCCCGCGACATCACGGGGTCGGGGGAGGGCGAAACCCCGCCCGAGTCACGGGGTCCATCCCGCGCGGGCACCTCGGACAACACCCCGCGCGGCACGAATGTCGCGGCTCGGGCGGCTCGCGGGGACGCTCGCCCTCGCGTTTCGGCTGGCCCTCCCGCGCGGTCGCCGAGCGGATTGGCCGGTGCCCGCCCGGAACGTGATGCACTCGACGATCCCCTCAAAGGCCGCCAAAGGCGGGCGGCCGCGAATTCAACCGGCCCCTTCGGGCATCGGAGGACGCCTTGCCTTGGCGGCTTGAATTGCATAGGAACGTTGCTGACGGGCCCACTCGGTCAGGTGCGCGTCGATCGCCGGATCGCCCAGCGCCCGATCGTAGTGACGCACCGCCCGATTGAACTGTCCCAGTCGACGATAGAGCTCCCCCACGAGGTAATGTGCCACCGGGCGGTTCGGCGCGCTCACCTCGCCGGCGTCGAGCGCCTTGAGAAAGGCCTCCAGGGCCAGACGCTGCCACCGCCGCTCGCGCTCGATGGATGCGTGGACCTCGGCGACCTTTGACCGGAGTAGATCCGGCAGGTCGGCATACGGACCCGGCGGTGGGAAAAGGGCCTCAAACAAATCGTTCTCGCCGTGCTGGCGGTACAGCATCGCCAAAACGAACCGGACGTACGGCGCCTGGTATCGACTGAACCGCCCCTCGGCCAGTTGGGCGGCGACCTGGGTGGCCAGTTGGAGTTCGCGATCGGCCTGGTTGCCCTGGGGTGTTTCCGGCGGCAACCACCGTTCGATAAAGCCCATGACCCGCTGCAGGCGATCGGTCCGCGGCATGACCGATCCCTCGTCGCGGGCGACCCACGACGCGCGAAGGTACAACCACGCCAGCGCCTCGGATCGCATTCCGCGCCAGTGGTAACATTGAATGGCCAGTTGGTAACGAACGCTTGCGGGGATTTCCCGCGGGTCCGTTTGCGGCGTGATGGTCATGCCCGGATCGAGCTTGGGGGAGCGGAGGATCTTCTCGCGGCAGCCCGGTGACAGCTCGACGTTCGGATCGAAGTCCCCGATGCTCCCGCTGTAATAGCACCGCGGGCAGGTCGCCACGTGATAGAAGACCGCCTGCGGACCGGCCGAGCGGGCGAACAGGTCGCGGTCCACGCCGCCGGACGTGTCCACGCTGGTGGCGACAACGGCGCGGAATTTCTCCTGACAGACCGGACAGGTCACGTCCTGTCGGCCCAAAATCGTCGCCTCGGAAGAGCAAAACGTGGCGAGGATCAGACCCGCAACACAAAGGACGGTGGGCCGCAGACCCCTATGGTCCGGAACGGGAACCCCTGTGGTCATGCTCGACGAAAACGTCCGGCGCACGCGAGCCCAAGCAGCAGAAACCAGCCTGCACACGATGCCGGTTCCGGCACAAAACCGGGCACCAGGAGCAAATACGTGCTGTCCTGCGAACCGGATTCGGATGCAAGGTATTCGTTCATCACATCGAGCAAGTCGCTACCGGCCCCGCCGAAGACGCTTTCCAGGACGGAGGTGCTGAGGATCTCCGACATCTCCTCGTCGGTGAGGGTCTGCCCCGCCTCGAGCTTGGCGATCAGTTCGTCACGCTGCTGGATCCGGTTTTGGAGTTTGGCCCGCCCGCTGATGACCGCGAAGGGATTGCTTGTACCGCTTTCCGCAAAGAGGGGGGCGGTGACCGCCGCCAAGATGTCGGCGAAGACGTTGCCGCTCAGCGACACCGGACCCAGGTCATAGTCGAGCGTCCCCTGGTCGTTGTAGACAAACCCGTCGATCTCGAACTTCCCGCGGTTGCTGATGAACGCGTCGATGTCATAGAAGCCCAGCGCGTTGATGTCGATCTGAGCCTCCAGCGAACCCTCGCCCGTTATGCGGACGTCCTGGATGCCCGTGTTGATGAAGAAGCTGTAGGTTACCGGCACCACTTCGCCGCCTCGGGTCGCGCTCTCGGTGGCGACCCGGACCCTGGCCGTGGGGATCAACCATTTCCGGATCGAAAGCTCGGTGTTCAGGAACGCCGACCCGGTCACCGCGTCCACGTCCAAACCGACCACACCCCCATACAGATGCAGGTCGTTGAGCACCCGTGTGGTCTGAAGGCTCCAGCCGTCCCCAAACAGGTGTTGGGTCACCCCGATGTCCCCCGTCGTGGAGGACCATCCGGCGAACTGGAGCGCGCGTGCGGCCGTCACCCAGAAATCGTCCGCCAAGGCGGTCCTAAGCGGAACGACCCAGACAAACACCCCGCAGAGAGTCGCCATGCCGCGACACGTCCTCATGGAAAAGCCCTCCCCGGTGTTTTTGCGAGACGCAGGCAGGACCACCCGGGCTCGCGATGGGTTTGAGACAACGGAAGATTATAGCCCCTTCGGCTTCCCAAGCCAACCGTCGCGTTTTCGATCGTACCGGCGCAAACGAAGCCCCCACAAAACCCATAGCTTATATCGGTCCCCTGGGCGAGTTTGCTTGCTTGACCCCGTTGGTCCGAAGCGATATCGAACAAGGTGAAGTCATAGTTTATAATTACAAAGAACTTGTAGATTAGAAATCTACTCTGATATGTGTGGTATTTTACTAGTTATTTTACTCTATAGACTTCGTCTGACCTGTAGCTCATGGCGCTGTGATTGTGATCGTTCAGGGACATGGGAGGGGGAGCTGGTAATCCCCGATGTACCCGCGGTCCTGGAAATGGTCCAGTGTCTCCGTCACCGTGGTAAAGACTCGGGTGGCGGTCTCGGTGACGAAGGGTGAGGGCTCGACCCGGGGGCGCCAGATGACGTACACCTCTTTGGTGCCCTCGTGGGCGTGCTGGAGCTCGCGTTCCACACCGCTGCTGAGCCCTGGGCGACCGTCGGGGAGCTCGGGGATGTAGCTGATGATCATGTCGGACTGGTCGATGAGCTTGAAGTCGCGGGCGTAGATCTGCCCGTCGATGTCCCTGGCCACGCTCATGACCTCCTGGGTATCGAAGTCCATCCAGCGGTTATGAACGCGGACCCGCACGGTGCGTTCGCCCCGTTGCATGGCCTTGGCCGCTTCGGACAGGAGGCGTTTTTCGTCGACGTCGCCCGGATCGAAGGTGATGAAGTGCTCGGCGAGTATCGCCCGGAAGGCCTCGATCTCCGCCAAGACGTCCGGCATGTCCATGACGTGCGTCATGGGAAACGACGGATAGACCCGCTTGCGCCGCGGCTCGAACATCAGGCGGTACAGCATCAGGGCGGGCGTGTCGTCGTGTCCGCGGCTCAGGACGTAGAAGTGCCCGTGTCCCTTGATCATGGCGGCCATCACCTCGGTGGCCAGAATCTCCTCCTCCCGCCAGACCAGCAGGTCCTTGAGGGAGTGTTGAACGTCGTGGTCGAGGGTCAGCCGCTCGTGGACGGCGTCCACGTTGTCCACCAGAGTGACGTACAGGTCGGCCGCGAGGTGTTGGAGCTGGTCGTGGTCGAAGGCCGGGAACAGGCCGTGCTTCCAGCGAAAGGTCGCGTGCGTGTTGACCAACAGGTTCACGTCCCGAGCGGCCAGTGCGAGGATATCTTTGAAGACGCTCCGGCGGAGCGAATTGAGGCGCCCGAGGGGCAGATCGAGGATGCGCCCCCGGACCACGTCGGGGGCCTCGGCATACATCCGGTCCCCGACGTTGATGAGGTGAAGCTCGCGTCCGTGCCGCGTGGCGATCTCGACGACCCGTTCCAGGAAGGGACGTTTGTCCACACCCACCTGACCGGTCACGACGACGCGAACCCCTCCTCGCAGGGGTCGCCCGAACAGGTTGGAGACCGTATCGGTCACGCTCATGGTCCGACGACGGAGATCGACGCTTCTCGTGCAACACGATAGCCCACGCCGATCCGTGAATCAAACCACCGTCGTCCGGCCTTGCGGAAGAATGGCTTCAGGTCGTATATGGAGTTGGCCGACGGATAACGTATCGGCCTGCGAGCGGGTTCGGAGAATCCGTGTGAAACGCCCTGATCTATCTCAACTGGTCGGTCGGCAATTCGATCTGCTGATCATCGGAGGCGGCATTACGGGGGCGGCGGTTGCCCGCGATGCGGCCCTGCGGGGTCTGCGCGTCGTGCTGCTGGAGAAGGACGACTTCGCCGGCGGGACGAGCAGCAAGTCGTCGAAGCTGATCCACGGCGGTCTGCGTTATCTGGAACACGGCGACCTGCGGTTGGTGATGGAGGGTTGCCGCGAGCGGCGCCTGCTGCTTCGGAATGCCCGCCATCTCGTCCACCCGCTGCCTTTCGTCATCCCCATCCACGACGAGGACCTCCGCGGGCCTTGGCAGTGGCGGATCGGTCTGTGGCTTTATGACCTCTTGGCCGCCTTCCGAAACGTCGCCCGACATCGGATCGTCACCCCGGAGGACCTATGTCGTCTTGAACCGAACCTGACACCGGACCACCTCCGGTTGGGCGGCGTCTATTATGACGCGGGGATGCAGGACGCCCGGTTGTGCGTGGAAACCCTTCGATCCGCGGCGGCGGCGGGCGCCCAATGCATGAACTATGCCCGCGTGGTGGGGCTGAATCGGGATTCGGCGGGTCGCCTCGTGGGTGCCAAGGTCCGCGACGTCCTGAGCGGCCTAGAGCGCGACGTGTCGGCGGATGTCGTTGTGAACGCCGCGGGCCCCTGGGCCGACCGGTGTGCCGCCCTGAGCGACCGAGGGGCCGCGCCCAGGTTACGGCTTAGCAAGGGCGTCCATCTCGTCACACGCCGGATCACGCGGGATCACGCCGTCTTGTTTACCGGGCCCGTCGACGGACGCATCCTTATCATCGTACCCTGGCTGAACCACACGCTGATCGGAACGACCGACACGGATTACCACGGCAGTCCCGACGACGTGGAGGCCACACCGGAAGATGTGAGCTACCTGCTGGAAGCCGCTTGCTCGATCCTGCCGGGTGCGAAGCTGACCCGGAAGGACGTGGTGGCGACGATGGTCGGCGTCCGACCGCTGTTGGATGAACCCGGCAAGCCGCCCAGCGACCTGTCGCGGGCCCACCGACTGATCTGCGACCCCCACGGATTGATCTCGGTCGTGGGCGGGAAGTACACCACGCACCGGTCGATGGCGGCCGAGACCGTCGATCGGGTGATCCGGCAGCTCCGTCGGACCGGTCACTTGGACCGGATCAAGGCGATCGACACCGCGCAGATCCCGCTGCCCGGCGGCGACGTTACCGACTGGTCCGCCTTCGCGGCCGATGCGGCGAGCCGTTTGGTCGAGACGTTCAACCTGGGGCGGGAGGTGGCCGATCACCTCGTCGGCACGTACGGAACGGCGGTGGACCGGGTCGTCGAGCCGTGTCGTCGCGAGCCCTGGTTGGCCGAGCGGTTGTGTCCGGACCATCCCCACATTCTGGCCGAGGCGCTCTGGGCGTTCGAGCACGAAATGGCGTTCGACGCGGCGGACTTCTTCTTTCGACGCACGTCGATCGGCTACGGCGAGTGCGGTGGGGAGCGGTGCGCCGAGCGACTGATCGGCGCGCTGAACCGCCTGGGAATCGCCGCCGCCGGCGACCGCGAACGGTTCCTCGCCCGGTGGCGTCGCGAGCGACAACAGACCACCGCCGCCCTACGGCTTCCCCCCGGGTGACGTCGCGGGCGGGACGCCCGTGCTACGGCGCGTTTTCGAGGCGGGCCTCACCGTGGTCGATCTTCACGGGCGGGTCCCGTCTACGTTCTTTTTCGTCTTCTCGACATAGGGAGATGTGCGCGAGAGGCCAACCAACCAATCGTCCATGGCCCGGCGGATTTGGTCGAGCGCGTAGACGCTACACGGTGAGCTGAGGGCGCGGTCGGCCCAGGCATCCAGCAACAGGTCGGCCCACGCGTCGAGTAGTCCGAGACCGACGCCTCGCCGGTGAAGGACGTGGAGCCGCTTGTATTCCTGAACCCCCTGCCGAAAGGCCTCGAAGCCACGCGTGCTGATCAAGCGGTCACCGGCGGGATATGTGAAGGCGTAATCGGGCGTCGCACCATCCAGGTCATTCCAGGGGTCATCGACCCAGGCATTCGCCGCGTACACGCCGAAACCCTCCAACCGGTACTTCCAGGCCATCCAGGGACCCTGTCGGAGCATCTCCCGCCCCACGCTCGGGCGTCGTGCCGCGTTGCCCCAGATCTCACCGAACCACATCCGCTTGCCCGTGGACCTCATGAAGTTGATCGCCCCGCTCCCGTCCCACAGGTGCGCCGAATAGGGACACCAGATGTCGGCCACGGAGGCCAACTTCCGGAACGTCCCGTCGACCGTGGTGTTGTTCCGGTCGGAACCGGGCAGCTTGTCCCACGCCGGATTGAACCAAATCGGCGTTTCGGGTCGGAGTGCGCGAACCTCCATCGCATAGGACAAGTCGACGGCGGCCGTCTGGTCGCAGGGCTCGTCGGCCAGGTAGATCGCCCAGCGGTCGCGGGGGATATCCAGCCGCTCGACCGTCTCCCAGATGCGGTCCAGGTGGTCCTTGACAAGCGCCCGTTGAGCGTCGTCCAGCGGCTTGCGCTTCCAGCTCGGCTCGAAAACGAAGAGGCAGAACTTCGCTCCCGCCTTCCAGACCGCCTCCGGATGCACATGGAACACGTTGATCCCATGATCGATGAACTCGCGGATCATGGCGGGTTGTGTGGTGCTCCATTGCCATGCGAAGCAGAAGAGGGGATTCTCAATCGGCAACTCCGCGTCGAGCACCGCGATACGGACGGGCACCGAGGCTTGCTGCCCCCGCTCGTCGTTGGCCAGGAGCTCGGCTTCGTACCGTCCCGATCGGATGTTCCGGAGGTCAACGGTCAGCCACAAGAACGCGGGTCTCGACGGCGTGACGGTCACTCTGGGAAAGTCTTTGATCTGTTCGTAGTTGCGGGTGCTTCGGCCGTTCGTCGGAAGGTCCCCCTCGGCGAAAAGGGGATCCCAAACCCACCGTTTTTTCTCCCGCTCCTTGACCTGCCCGACGACCCGAAGTTGGACTCGGTCCTTCAACGCGTCGGGAACGCGCAGGCGAACGGTCACGCGGACGTCCGTGCCGGCGGCGATACCGACCGCCCCCGTAAGCCAGTCGTTGCGTGGTCCGGCCAGGTCGATCCTCTCGGCCGGTTCGGTCAACATGCCCGCCAGTTGATCGGCATCGGCCTCGACCCATGGATGGAGACGGCAAAACCGCCATCCCGGAGGCGGCGGGGCGGCCTCCACGTAGCCCCGCGGACAGAACAAGCCGACCAGCAAAGCCGCGTTGAGAACCCCTCGAAACTTCGTCATTTTGCTCCCGCCCAAGTGACCTGCCCCGTGGATGATACCCCTCCTTATGTCGGCCCGCCACGACTTCGGAGAATGCCGAGAGACGTTGGTTCCGGTGCTTTCCGAAGGGGCCTTGAAGCCAGGTTCGGGGGCAGCGTCGTCGATCACGGCTGAGGCCCCCGTCCTTGAAAAGCCGGAACCCTTCGATGCGGGGATCACCCGTTCCGACCGTTTCGTCTCCACCCAATTTGACGCGGGCATCCGAACACCGCAAGCGACTCCCGGCCGCAAGACCTTATCTTGACATGGCGTCCGCACGACCGGGATAATTTGTCGAAAGAGTCGATATGGGTCTCGAGCGGCAGGTTGAGCACGAAGCGGCGGTCGTTCTGTCCCGAAGGTGTCCCCCGGAGGCGGGGGGCCGGGCCAAGGGTGGTGTGCCCGTCCCGTCGCAAGACGTGCCCCTCTAGGTGCTGCGCCCGGATGCGTACAGAGGTCTATCAACTCGACGCTGAAGAGGGATACCAGGATGCGATCCGCAAGGCGGTCTCCGTGCTCAACGACGGCGGGTTGGTGGTTTTCCCCACGGAGACCGTTTACGGACTAGCCGCCAATGCCGCGATGCCGGAGGCCATCCGTCGATTGCGACACGTCAAGGACCGAACCGATGAGAAGCCGTTTACCGTCCATGTGGGTCAACCGACCGATCTGACGCGCTACGTGCCGTCGCCCTCGCCGGTGGGTCGTCGTTTGGTTAGGAAGGGTTGGCCCGGGCCGCTGACGCTCGTGTTTCACGTGCCCGACCTCGATCGGGCACCCATCCTGAAGGAGCTGCCGCCCGGTCAGGATCGAACCCTCTATCATGAAGGAACGATCGGTCTACGTTGTCCGGACGCCCGAGCCGCATGCGACCTGTTGACCCAGGTGAAACTGCCCGTCGTTGCGACCAGCGCCAATCCCGCGGGCGAACCCCCCGCGGTGACCGGAACGCAGGCGCGGGACTATCTGGACGGACAGGTCGATGTGGTGTTGGATGGGGGGCGGTGCAAGTACGCCAAGGCCTCCACGATCGTTCGAGTCAATGAGCACGGTTACCAAATCCTTCGGGAGGGGGTTTGGGACGGGCGCTTCATCGGACGGTTGGCCACGACGACTTTCCTGTTTGTGTGCAGCGGAAACACCTGCCGCAGCCCCATTGCCGAAGGCGTGTGCAAGAAGGTGTTGGCGGAACGTGTGGGCTGCCGCATCAACGAGCTGAGCGATCACGGTTACGGGGTCGTCTCGGCCGGCACGCACAGTTTGGGGCGGAGTTCGGTCACCCCCGAGGCCGTTCGTGCTTGTGCCAAGTTGGGCATAGACATCTCCGCCCATCAGGCCCAGCCGTTAACGCCCGAGCTGATCCACGCGGCCGACTACATTTTCGGCATGACCGCTCGTCACATCGAAACGATCCGCCAGATGATGCCCTCGGTGAGGGCGAGGGTTCTATTGCTGGATCCCAACGCCGACGTGGAAGACCCCATCGGCGGAGATGCCGAACTCTACACCGGATTGGCCGACCGCATCGAGAGACTGATCCGACGTCATCTAGAGGACATCGACTTATGAAAATCGCGCTGGGTGCAGATCATCGTGGGCGCGCCGTGATGGAGCGGGTTCGTGCCGTGCTCGTCGGCCATGACCACGAGGTGATCAGCTTCGGTCCCGAGGAGGGTCAGGTCTCCGACTACCCCGATGCGGGGTATCCCGCCGCCCGCTGCGTGGCAGACGGACGGGCCGAGCGGGCCATCCTGTTCTGCGGCAGCGGCATCGGCATGTCGATTGTGGCCAACAAGGTCCACGGAATCCGCGCCGCCCTCTGTCACGACGAACTGACTGCGGAGATGTCCCGCCGGCACAACAACGCGAATGTCCTCTGCCTGGCCGCGGACCTGCTCGGCGATGCCTTGGTCCAACGGATCATCGACATATGGTTGGCGACGCCCTTTGATGCCGGGCGACACGAACGCCGCGTGAACAAGATCACCGAATACGAAAACCGGGAGAACTGCTGTTGACCGGAATCGACCGGATGTACCCAAGGGGGTGCGGACCGTTTTGGCGGGTTCCCTTCGGCCCCGAAGGCAGCGAGTCTTCCGGACCGAGGGATTTGACTTTAATTGGCGGGCGCTTACCGAAAGCGGACGTCCGCCTTGAAACCGTGGTGCCAAGGAAGGGGCGGAGTAAGAAACTCGCCGGCGAGCCGAGTTAATCCCTACGAGTCCCGGCGCGGTTCGTTGTGCAACGAGTCGAACTCCCGGGCGACCGTTTTGCTCCCGGACTGGTCCGACGAAGGCCGGGCGTCGCGGTAGATCCTGATTCGCGTGTCCGCACCCGACGCCGCGCGGTTGACCCTAACGGGGTCGAGGGACGTCCGCCGCGGCGGATGGGCGGGACGCTTGGATGGCGTAGAGGCGCCGCATGGTGGCCACATAGAGCACACCGTTCGCGGCTGTGACTGTGCCGTGGATCGGACCGTCCATCTCGATCGAAGCGATGACCTTCTTCTCCTTGGCAGCCGCCAGCACCCAGAACTCGCCGGCCCGGTTGCCCACGTAGACCTTCCCGTCGGCTACCAGCGGTGACGCCCAGATCTCGCCTCCGGTGTCCTGGACCCAGTAGGGCCGCCCGGTCTCGGCATCGACACAGTGGAACCGGCCTTTGTCGTCGCCGATGAACACGAGTCCGTCGTGAATCGCGGGCGTCGACATGCAGTGGTGTTCCAGCGCATAGGACCAGATCTGCCCGGTTCGCGTCACGTCACCCGTCTGGGTCGCATCGATGCACTTGAGCCAGGCTTGCCGCTTGCCGTGCCACACGTCGCCGCCGGCCTCCACGTAGACGCGGTTCTTGTAGAAGACCGGCATGCCCGTGATGTTGCTGGGACCTTCTTGTCGGTTGTCCTGGTACCGGTGGATGTTCTCCTTCGGCGCCGACGGATCGCAATCGAAGGACCAGACCTTTTTCAGGTAGGTCGGATTGGCAGACCCGACGGGCAGGCTTGCGTGGTCTTGTCGGGAGATGTCGGGTTTGTTGACGTGACCTGCCGTTGTCACGGGAGGGTGGTCTACTGCCGGCGAAGGGGGTAGGGCCTCGAACGCATAGCACACGCCGTCGCCTCCGCCGAAGAAGATCAGCGTCCGGTCACCGACCACGCCCGCCGAAGGCGACGACCACGTGCAGTGAATCGTCCGCGGGGCCATGCGCTCGTTGTCGTGCGCGACAAGTCGCCCGCTGGTCTTGTCCAGCACGATCAGACTCGGTGCGTCCGGTGAGACGATGTACTTGTGCAGGTCTTCGGTGCCGTTGGAGGTGTTCACATAGAGGTATTGGCCGTGGATTAGAATCGAGGCGTGTGCAGCGTCGTGCTGATGGACGCCCAGTTCCTTGTTGATATCGAACAACCACAGGATGTCGGCGTCGGTGGGATTCACCGGCTGCGGAGGACCGTCGGGCAGGCCCATGTGCTTGCCTTCGTCCTGGTAGGGCCCGTCGTTGCCGTTGGTCATTCCAGCCGGATCGAGGCACATCACCTCATTGCGGTTGCTGAGAACGTAGACGCGGTCGCCCTCCACGGTGACGGGCGAGACGAGGCCGGTTCGGGGCCAGTCCAGGTAGGGACTCGGGCCGAGCTTGGGCACCACAAGCTGCCAGCAGAACCGCCCGTCCTTCTCGTCGAAACACATCAGGACGCCGCAGTCGCCCTTATGCTGTTTGTCGCGGGGTCGGGCGTTGTTCGTGCCGATGAACACGCGGCCGCTGGCGACGATGGGCGTCGAATAGGTCTCCGTGCCCAGCTCGACCGACCAGCGGATGTTGAGCCCCGTGCGGGGATCGAACCGCTCCGCCAAGCCCTTCTCGTCGGACACCATGTTGCGGGTATGCCGCTGACCCCACTGGGGTTGGTCCGCCGCACAAGCGACTGCCGCCCAAGGTACAAGGCCGGCCAGGAGCTTCGGCAGGAACGTTTCGACACGTGCGGAGCCTCGTCGCCTCATGCGGTTCCTCCAGACGGACGACTGCGCATCGTACACGTTTCCCGGCCTCCTCGCCGAAGGCTCCCAATAGAAATTGCTTGTCGACACGTCCATCGGGCGAAGGGACCTGCGTCGGCGTGCGTCGGCCTGCGTCGCCGTGCGGTTATCTTACCCCAATGGTCAAGAGGGCGCTCAGCTCGACCTTTGCCATTTTTCAGCCAACCGACGGGCGACGTTTCCCTCAACAAAAGAAGGCCCCCTGGCCGTTGAGATCGGCCCGGATTCATGCGTGTCCTGATAGAACATTCATTCTCCTGGGGGAATGGGGGCTACGCCACGGCCGACCTGGCCGACTTCTGTTCCCGTCACAAACACCCCCTGGTCAGCCGCGTCGGTCCGATCTGGTCAGGTTCGCTTCGCCTCCTCCCCCCCGCACTCCTGGACAAATGGGCCGCCCACCGCCTCAAGGGTCGCCGGCTGGATTCGCCCCAGCAGGCCGTTGGCTGGGTTCGCCCGAACAGGCCGCCACACGCAAAAACGGGCATGGTTCAAAAACGGGGACTCACCTCCGAGCCAACTCTCGACTACGACCCAGAAAACGGGTTCCGGCCAGGTGCCTGTCCCCGTTTTTGAACCATGCCCAAAAACGCCCCTGCCTGCGCAGGCAGGTCCTGGAGGAAGACCACCGTGCAATGGTAGGGCGGCGGCCCGTAGCCCAGCCATCTTGGCCGTGCCCCCCGTAGCATGGGCATCCTGCCCATGAACAGCACGGGCGAGACGCCCGTGCTACGGCGCACCTTCGAGGCGGGTAGGCAGTCGGTCGTCCGGCTGCCTCACGGGAGCGGGGGCTTGGGGCGGTGCTGTCGACGCGATCATGTGGTCCGGATGTCGCGTCGCACGAACACGACGGCGCCGAAGGTCCAGCCGGCCAAACCAAGCGTTGCCAGGACGGCCACGTCCACGAGATTGAGACGCCCGTCCCGAACGATGATCAGCGGTCGGAAGTAGTCCAGCAGGCTTAGGAACACCAGCCGTTCGGCCGGTTTCCACAGGGCGCCGAGGAAGTTCAACGCGAAAGAGACCAGCAGCCAAGCGAACAAGATCGCCACGGCCGTTCCGCGACGCGAAGAGCAGGTACTGACGGCCAGGCTCACACCGGCCACGGCGGCGATCGCGGCCAAGTTGTTTGCCGTCACCAGAACCAATCGGTCCAACAGAAGCGGTTCGGACCATTCCCCGATGTATTCGCTGAGGTAGGCGCCCAACCACGGCGCGATACCCAGAAGCGCTCCGAAACAAGCGACCACCACGGAGACCGACACGTAAACCCTCAGCCGGGAGATCGGCAGCGACAACAACAGTTCGGCCGTACCCCGATCCACTTCGCCGGCCGGCACGGCCGTGCCGACCACGATCAGGAACGCCCACACGAGCGACAACATGATCGGATGCACGAACGCAAACGCAGCGAAGCTGGTTCGGTTGAGCATGTGCGTCAAGTCGGCACCCAGCAGCATCCGGAAGAAGTTGCGGACCAGGGGCAGTCTCATCCATTGGCTGACCAGCTCGATGGGCGTTGAGGACAGGGCGAGAATGACCAGAATCGGGACGAGCACGGTCGCCGAGAACGTCAGGACGAACAGCCCCCTGTAGTCGCGAACCATCTTCAGCACGAGTGCTCGGTTCATGGGTCCGCACCGGCCGGAGTCTCATAGTAGTCGATGAACAGGTCTTCCAGGTCCACCGGTTCGACGGTCACGTCGCTCAGCGGTAGCGTCGCCAGCCAACGGGTCAGTTCCGGAACGCTGCCGTGCCAGCGGCCATGGACTTCTGTCGTGGCGACGTGATCGATCCGAAACCCGCTCGGATGCGCCTCCATCCGTTCGATCGGGTGCGAGAACCTCAGCGTGACGCGATGCCCCGCCCGTCGTTGGAGGTCCGCGATGCTCTCCGCCGCGACGACACGACCTTCCCGAAGGATGACCACCTGCCGACACAGGGTCTCGGCCTCCGGCAGCCTGTGACTGCTGAACAGAACCGTCCGACCCTCCGCAACGGCGTCCTGCAGTTCGCGGGCGAGCACCTGTTGCATCAACGGGTCCAGTCCGGAAGAGGGCTCATCCAGAATCAACAGATCCGGGCGGTGCATCATGGCCAGGATCAGCCCCAATTTTTGGCGCATGCCTTTGGAATAGGTTCGTACCCGCTGCCGGAGGTCGAGCTCGAACGCCTTCGCCAGTCGCTCGGCATCGGCTCCACCCCCGCGCCCACGCGCCCTTGAAACGAAGCGAATCGTCTGCCTGCCGGTCAGGTGCGGATACAACCGAACGTCCCCCGGAAGGTACCCGATCCGGGCCCGGATCTTCGGCGAATCGTGCCAGGCGTCCATGCCGTAGACGCGCGCCACGCCCCCCGTGGGGCGCAGGAACCCCAGCAGAATCCGAATGGTCGTGGTCTTGCCCGCCCCATTGGGCCCGAGGAAGCCCAGTACCTGCCCGGCCTGAACCGAGAACGTCACCTCGTCCAAGGCTCGAATGCGCCCGTATCGCTTGCTCACGGATCGGAGGTCGATGACGTTCATGAACCCGGTCACCGGAGGTGCCGCAACCCGCGCCGCTCAATCCGGGGAAGGACAACCGCAGAGCCAACCCGATCGTCGCTCGTAATCGACGAACCCACGACGCTCCCGGTTCTCCGTTCGACGCCCTACGGTGCCAATTGCTCGCCCTCCTCGTTCGTGACGGTGATCGCCTCGACGGGGCAGTTCTTGGCCGCCTCGACGACGGTCTGTTCATCGTCCCCCTGGGGGTCCTTTACCACGGCGACGTTGTCGTCGTTCAACTCAAACGTATTCGGGGCCGCTTCGGCGCACTCCCCACACCCAATGCACTCCTCCTCGTCCACCTTGATTGTCAAAGCCATGAGATCGCTCCTTGCCTGCCACAACGTTCAGGAGAGGGATTTATATATAGGCTCGCCCTTCTGCCCGCCAAGGCCGAGTCGACCGATACGGAAGCCTATTCAACCTTCGGCACGCCGACCAGGAGGTTGGTCGGATCCCAGTCCAGCCAGCGCATCGCCAAGGCCAACAAGAGCGCCGTCACACTCGCCCCGGTGTGAATGTCCTGAGCCCGCCACAGCTCGGCGAACCGCTGCCGATCCGCCCAGAAAACCCCTTCCGCCTCGTGGGGGTCCGTCGGTGGACCGGCGTGGACCGGTTCGGGTGCGTGCAGGATGTGGAAACGCACGTTCGATCGTCCCGCCATCGGAAAATAGGTCCGCGCCAACTCGACGCGGGGGCAATCCCACCCGGTTTCCTCAAGGAGCTCGCGGCGGGCGGCCTGTTCCGGCGTCTCGCCCTCGTCCATTCCCCCAGCGGGAACCTCGTAGCTCATCTTCCGGGACGACTGGCGGTACTGCTTGATCATCAAAACCTCGCGACGATTCCGAACCGGGACGACGACCACCACGTCGCGCGGCATCCACAACAGGTCGTACGATTCGCGCCGACCGTCATGCCGGATCACATGCTCGCGCCGGATCTCATAGTAGGGCGTGACCAGCAGCGTCTCGCTGCCGAGCTGTTGCCAATGATCCGGCGGGGACATCGAGCTCAACGCACCATCCCTCCGATCCGCACCGCCCCATCTCCTCCGGTCAACGCTGGTAAATTGGCAGGTAGCCGTACTTGACCGCCAGGGCCAGCACCGTCATCGAGGTACTGAACACCGGACCGATCTCCGCCTGGACGGCAGGCCACGAACCGTCGGCGTTCTGATTCGCCAGGACGAGCTTTTCGAAGTTCGGTTGCCAGAAATCCCAGTACGTGCCGCCGAGCTGCCACATGGCCTGCGCGACGTAGTAGACCATATAGTGGAAATGCCCGCCCCCATAAGAACCGACCGGATGCTTGACGAGCCACTCACCCGAGGCCATCGCCTCCGGGTGGTATCGCTTCCCGCTGCCGGCCAGGAGATGGTAGCCTGCGATCTGAAGGCAGAGCACCCCCGTGGCGGTCATGGCGACACTCGGACCGGCGCCGGGCTGGTACGCGAACCCGCCCCCCGGACAGAAGCTCCGCTTGACGTAGTCGATCGCGTCGTTGATCGCTTCGACGGGCACGACGGCGCCGGCGTTCTTGGCGGCCTTGAGCGCCATCAGGCACCACCCCGTTACGGACAGGTCGCTGTCCGGACTGGTGTGTTGGTATCGCCATCCGCCTCGGAAGCGGGTGTCGGCCTGTTTGATCCGCTGGGCGTCGAGGATCAACTTCACCGCTCGGGCAAGGGCCTCCCGCACGCGGCGCTCCCGTTCCCCCGCCGTCATCCCCACCACCTCGGCAAGCATCAGCGTCCCGATGCCGTGGGAATACATCGGACCTCCCGCTTCAGTAAACAGCAGTCCGTTGGTGTGCTGATGGGCCAGAACAAAGTCGATCGCCCGGTTCACCACCTGCCCGTGAGGGGCCTCGTCGGGCAAGTGACCTTTGGCCAAAAACGCCAACACCGCCAAGCTGACCACCGCGGTGTTCCTCCCATACCCGGCGCCCCAGGAACCGTCCTTCTGCTGTGTGGCGGCCAGGTAGGTCAGGGCCTTTTCTATACCCAGGTCGCACTGATCCTCAAGGTCGCGCCGATCCAGTGCGACTCGGTCCGAAGCGCCCAGCCCGGTCTTCTCCGCGCCCGATGTGGAGGCGGACCACGCCATCGTCGCCGCCAGGCATGCCGCCGTCGCCGCCTTCTTCATAGGAACACCACCGCCCCGCCTGTCGGTTGCCGCAGGTCTCGTTGAACGTCGGACCAGTATACACCATCCCGGCACCCGGAACCTCATCGGCACGCCCTTTCCAAATGCCCGTCCGCCGCAATTGACACGACCACTCCGGTGGCTATAATCCCGCCCTGCCGATATGGGCATCAAGGGTTCGCAGCAGGATGGGAACCTCTTGAACATGTTCGGATCGTCCCCCCAACTGAGGAGAGCACCCATCAGACCTCCGTCGGATTCCAATTGCGTACTCAGCACGTTGGGAACGGTGTTGGGACTCCTGGTCGGACTGGTTGGGTCGCCGGGCTGTCAGACGGGTGACTCGTCGGTGCATCCCTTCAACGAGGCCGTGCTGTCGGACTACCAGGAGCGACACAAAAGCCTCACCGCGGTGGCCGAGACCGTTGCGGACTTTCCCAAGATCGAAAATCGCCGCCCGGCCATGCGGGTCGGGACGTTGACGACCACCCAACCCAGCGTGGCCCAGTTCCTCGAGTGGCAGATGCCCGATCCCTCGGTGGCCGCGGAGATCTTCGAGCAGCGCGCCAAGCACATCACGGACGAGCGGCGGCTGCGGGACTATCGTCGCGTGAGCGCCAAGGCCGTCGAACACCTCAAGGACGTCAAGCGTCCGACGCAGATCCGGTTGTCCCTGGCGGAGGTCATCCACCGAACGGTCGCCAACAACTATCTCATCCGCGTTGCCGGGTATGAACCGGCCATCACGGCGGCACAGATCGTGGAGGCCGAGGCCCAGTTCGACGCGACCTTCTACGCGAATTGGCTCGACGTGATCCAGGATCAGCCGGTCGCGTCGGCACTCCAAGGATCGAGCACCAAAGTCCGCCAACTGGGAGCAGGCATCCGCAAGCTCCTGTCCACCGGAACGATGGTCGACATCGGGTACAACCTCCAACGAACGGAATCGACGAT
>Ga0129299_1001216_pt1 | contig 17136 bp, 9 predicted proteins | sample ConPoolayeCmetaG_FD_94477 | JGI IMG/M metagenome (GOLD analysis project Ga0129299, IMG submission 94477) | Hot spring microbial mat communities from California, USA to study Microbial Dark Matter (Phase II) - Cone Pool mat layer C metaG ... | reverse complement strand
GACAGGAACAAATCCGAGCGCGCCGGCGACCGTTGTGATTCCCGCCTACAATGAGGTTGCGGCCATCGGCGAGGTGATTCGAGGGCTCCGAGAACACGCGCCCGGGTACGAGATCCTCGTCATCGACGACGGATCGTCCGACGGCACGGGGGCGCGGGCGGCGGCGGAGGGGGCCAAGGTCATCCGACACCTCTCGAACCGCGGTTACGGGGCGTCTCTGACAACCGGGATTCGCGCGGCAAATTCCGAGATCGTCGTATGCTTCGACGCGGACGGTCAGCACGATCCTAAAGATGTGGTTCGGCTCGTATCGGAGATGAAGGACTACGACATGGTCGTGGGGGTCCGGACGGCGCATTCCCATTCGGAGATCAACCGCAAACCCGGTAAGCTGATTCTGGGCGCGTTTGCGAACTACCTCGCCCGGCAGCGGATTCCGGACGTAAACTCCGGGTTCCGTGCGTTTCGAAGGGACGTTATCCTTCAATACCTTCACCTGATGCCGGAAGGCTTCTCCTTCTCGACGACCAGCACGTTCGCCCTGCTGAAATCGGGACGGCCCGTCCGGTGGGTACCGGTCGAGACCCGTCCGCGCGTCGGCACAAGCACCGTTCGGCAACTGGTCCACGGTCCTCAAACGCTGATGCTCATGGTGCGATTGACGATGCTGTTCGATCCCCTGCGCGTCTTCTCCCGCGTCGGAGGAGTGCTCCTGCTCACCGCCGTGGTCATGACGGTACTGAACTTCGTTTTCTATCGACACGCGGTTCCCGCCTCGGCCGTCTCGTGCATCGTGTCCGCAGTGGTCGTATTCATGATGGGTTTGCTGGCCGACCAGGTGGCTGCCCTGCGCAGGGAGAGGCATGAGAAGCCGTAGCCCCCGCCGTTTTCCGCGCCCCGGATTCACCCTGGAACAGGTCCGCTCGTTTTGGGACGGGGTGGCGGAGGATTACGACGCGGCGAACGCGTCCATCGGTCAGGCCCATCGTCAACGATTCATTCGGGGATTGGAATATTTCTCCTGCCCCGGGGACGCCCGTGTACTGAACATCTGGTCGCGGATCGGCGGGGCGGTCCCCTACCTTCGGAAGCGGTTTCCGAACGGGCGGCTCGTGCACTGCGAGGTCTCCGGACGGATGATCGAGATGGCGCGGGGTCGCTTTCCCGACGAGGACTTCCGACAAACGGACCTGCTCCACCTGCCGTTCGACGATCGCTCCTTTGACGCCGTGCTCTCGCTGGAGACCCTGGAGCACGCGCCGGATCCCTTCGGGTTCCTCTGCGAGCTCCACCGCGTGTTGAAACCGTCCGGTGAACTCGTGTTGAGCTGTCCCTCCGCCGCGGCGGAGCCCCTCCTCCGGGTTTACGAACTCTTTCGTCACAACCACGGCGAAGGTCCGCATCGCTTCCCGTGGTCCTGGTGCGTCAAGGCGATGCTCCGCGACGCGGGGTTTCGCCTGATCGACCACCGAGGCACCGTCTTCTTGCCGTTCGCCTCGGATGCGTGGGCGGGGATAAACCGCGTGCTTGAACGGACGCTGGGACGGACCCCGATCGGAGAAATCGGAATTCGACAATTCTACTATGGCAGGTCGAAGCGTTGAGTCGACTTCACGACCCGGATAGCGAAACACCAAAGACCTCGGGGAACGAATCGAATCTGCGCCCGACCGGCAGGGGGCGGCGGGAACCGGCGGCGGTCGGATGGGCGCTCCGTCGACTGGTCCGCGAGGTCATTAAGGCGGGTCTCTGTACCCGGTGCGGGTCTTGTGTGGGGGTCTGTCCGCACCGGGCGCTTCGGATCTCCGATGAATTCGGCGAGTGCCTGCCCGAGCAGGTCGGTCCGTGCCCGGATTGTGGTGCCGAATGTTACTTGGGTTGTCCCGGTCGGTACGTCGATTTCCCGGCCTTGAACCGGATCCTCTACGGAGGTCAACCGGAACATTGGCTGCTCGGGTACCACCGAGGCATCTGGGCAGGACACGCCGCAGACCCCCAAGTCCGGTCGATGGCTGCGAGCGGGGGATTCATAACGGCCACGCTCGAACACCTGTTCCAAACGGGACGGATCGAAGGTGCGCAGGTTTTGGGAATGGACCCGGATCGTCCCTATCGCGCCCGACCGTTTCTGGCCCGTACGCCCGCAGAAGCGCGCACCGCCTGTCAGAGCAAGTACACTGTGAGTCCGCACAACGTCCTGTTGCAGGACATCCCCCCGGACGGTCCCCCGTTGGCCTACGTCGGACTTCCCTGCCACGTCCATTCGCTCCGCAAGCTCCAGCAGTTGGGACATCCTGTGGCCCGGCGGTTTCGATACGTCGTCGGTTCCTATTGCGGCAACATCCTTCACTTCAGCTCGGTCAAGGCCTTTCTGGCCAAACACGGCGTCCGCGACCTCGAAGCGGTGAGGCATTTGGACTACCGCCATGGGGAATGGCCGGGGAACTTCCGCGTCGAGTTGCGATCGGGTCGCGTGATTTCGATGCCGAAATTCCACGCGAACTACCTGATCCCCTTCCACATCCTGCACCGCTGTCTCCTGTGCGCGGACCTGGCCAACGAATTCGCCGACCTGGCCGGGGGAGACGCCTGGGCCCCGGAATACGAAGAGCGAGGCAAGGGGTTCTCTCTCATCATTGCGCGGAGTGCATGGGGGCAAGAGATCATCGATGAAATGGTCTCCGACGGCAAACTCCACGTGGTCCCGATTACGGCTTCCGAAGCGATCCGGATGCACAGCCACGGCCTGGATCTCAAGAAGCGAGGAACGTTCCTCCGAATCGCACGTCGCCGAGCGGCCCATCTGCCCGTCCCGGAGTACGGATTCCGATGCCACCAGAAGCTTCCCTGGAAGAGACGCGGCATGGAACGGATCATGGGTCTTGCGTTCCGAATCTGCCGGACCCGCCTCGCCCGGACGTTGATCCAGTGGGTCCCCAACGGGCTGATCGGGGTCGCGTTCCGAACGGCCAGGAATTGGTGGAAAACGGCAAGCTACGGAGCTAAGCGGCGAGGTCTGGAAGGAACCTCCTTCCTTGTAGACCCTCCCGGCGGTCAGGCCTCGACGGATTGGAAGGCATGCGGACGGGACCCATTGGCGAGCTGTTCCGGATCGATCCCCCGCCCGGAAAGTCCGCGGTAGATCTCGGAGTCTTTCACAGGGACCGCGGCGCTGCAGCGAACGGCGCTACGCGTTCCGGTCCGAAGGCGAGGCGTACCCCGCCCAACGGAGGATCGTTGCGAGCAGAATGGCCGGCGTCGTGTACCACAACGCGGTCACCGGTAGCGCGTACCGCGGCGGGGTCGACAACAACACGGCGTGGGCTGCAATGAAGGCGATCGTTCCCGCAAAAACCAGCCCCGTGCACCCGTCGCGCCGAAGAACGGCCAGGAGCGTTGCGAGGAGTGCACCGACGAAGAGCGGGACCTGTGGAACGCCCCGGGGGTGGGTTTGGCTCCACCAAATGAAGAACCGGCGCAGCGGTCCTCCTTTTCCGCTCATGGCGAAGCCATCGAGGTTGACGGCCGGTTGGTCGGTGTACGAAAAGCCGCTGCCGTCTCGACCGCGCCGCTCAAGGTACCAGTCGAACTGGCTGTAGTCGTACGGGCCCGCCGGGTGGTAATAGTCGAGCTGCCACCCGAGGGCGTACAAGGCCGTTTTGAGGTATTGCCTGAAGTTCTTGCGGATACTGGCCCGCGCCCATTTGCCCAGCATGTCCGACCCGCGCCCCCTCCCATCCACCTTGCGAACGAAATCGTAGAGCGGCCCCGGAGCGACCCGGGGGGAACCCGAGATCGATGATTCGTAGGCTTTCCTCACCTCGTCCTCAAGCGGGTAATCCGGATCGAGTAAGTTGAACTGCGCCAAACCATACCACAAGATGAAACCGCTTCCCCCCGACAGTCGGGGAATCCCGCGCTTGAAGTTGAAGGCCAGCCAGGGGGTGAGCACCAAGCCCATACCGAAGACCACCACGATCACGGAGACCAATCGCCGCCCGACGCCAGTGCATCTGCCGAAGATCCAGGCTCCCACGAAGAACGGACAAAACACGAGAACCGTCGGCCTCACCAGACAGGCAAAACCCAGCACCAAGCCAAAGATCAAGGTAAGCCACACCCCCGGCTTGGAACTACAGAGGACCAGAGCGGCGAGAAGGACCACCATGCACACCATGAGCGGCTCGGTCAAGAGCAGGCCTTCGTGTGTCAGGAGCCAGGGGTCGATGGAGCATGCCACTCCGGCTACGGTTCCAAGGATTGGACCTGCCAACCGGCATCCGATCAGGGCCACGCAAACACAGGAGACACACCCGAGCAGGTGTTGGCAAAGGAGGACCCCCACAGGCCCTACCCCGAAGAGCATGAAGACCCCCGACAGAAACACCGGGTATCCAGGTGTTCTATACGGCTCAATTTCCAACTTATACTGTTGGTATAGATTCTCGGCCGTTGACAGGTACTCCACTCCGTCGTTCGTAATGATCAGCGGGAGCGACCCAAGGCACCAAAGCCGCAGAAGGGCGGCCACCCCCAGGACCGTCAGGACCGCACGGCGTGAGGTCCATCGGGGGCGTTTTAAGTTTGATCCGTTTGCGGATTCGACGTTCGGCATCACCCCGTCCCCGATTCCGTAGGGCTCCCCGCGTGGGACGAGGCCGTCTGTTCTTCGGTCTGTAGGAGCTTGTATTCAATGCCGTCCACGAGCGCAGCCCAGGAGGCATCGATGATGTTCTCGCTGACGCCCACGGTGCCGTACACCTCATGGGTCTGGTCGTCACGGAACTGGATCGTCACGCGGACCCTTGCGGCCGTGGCCTCCCGGGGGTTCGTCACGCGGACCTTGTAATCCACCAGTCGGATGTGGTCCACGTCCGGGTAGTGGGGGCGAAGGGCCTTAAGCAATGCCCTGGCGAGGGCATCGACCGGACCGTCGCCCTCTGCCACCTGATGCTCCGTGTCCTGCCCGATCCGCAGCTTCACGATCGCCTCGGTGCTCTGGATCTTCCCGTGGACGTTGAGAATTACGGCCCGGTAGTGATCCAGCTCCCAGAAGGGGTGGTACAGTCCTATTTGCTTGCGACAGAGCAGCTCGAAAGACGCCTCGGCAGCCTCAAACGTGTACCCCTCATTCTCCAGGTCCTGGACCCGGTGGAGGACCCGCCGGAGCAGCGAGCGGTCCTGGTCGATGCCGAACTTCCTGCCGATCTTGGCCGCCACGTTGCTGGCACCGCTCAGCTCGCTGATGAGAATCCGCCGATGGTTCCCCACGGCGGCCGGATCGACATGTTCATAACTCGCGGTCACCTTCCGCACGGCGTGGACGTGCATGCCGCCCTTGTGAGCGAACGATCCCGATCCGACGTACGGTTGGTCGGTCGGTGGAACCAGGTTGGCCACCTCGTACACATAGCGGCTGACCTGCGTCAACCGCTCCAAGGCACCCGGCACGAGGACGTCGTACCCCAGCTTGAGCGCGAGGTTCGCCGCGACGGTCGTCAGGTCTGCGTTCCCGCATCGTTCGCCGAGGCCGTTGATCGTTCCCTGAACCTGGACGGCACCGTGCTGGACCGCGCTGATGGCGTTGGCCACCGCCAGTCCACAGTCGTTGTGCGGGTGGATGCCGATTCGAACGGACAGGTCGGGGCGGATCGCCTCGAGGCATTCAACGATCTGCTCCGGCATGGACCCGCCGTTCGTATCGCACAGGACGATGCACGAGGCCCCCGCCTCCTGAGCCGCCAGAACCGTCCGTCGGGCGTGGTCGGGGTTGGACGCATACCCGTCGAAGAAGTGCTCGGCGTCGTAGAAGACCTCGCGCCCCGCGGCGATGCAGTAGGCAATCGTCTCGCGGATCATCTCCAGATTTTGCTCCAACGAGACGCCCAGCACCTTGCGGACGTGGAGGTCCCAGGTCTTGCCGACGATGGTGACCACGGGGGTTTCGGCGGCCAACAGGACGGCCAACCCCTCGTCGGTTTCGACCCGGCGGTCCTTTCGGCGGGTCATGCCGAAGGCGGCCAACCGAGCATGGGACAGGCCGGATCGCTTCATCTCGGCGAAGAAGGCGGCGTCCTTTGGGTTGCTCAACGGATAACCGCCTTCGACATAGTCCACGCCCAACTCGTCGAGCTTCCTGGCGATGAGCAATTTGTCCTCGAGCGTCAGGGCCACCCCCTCGCCCTGCATCCCGTCCCGGAGGGTGGTGTCGTAGAGCTCGATTCGTGTCTTGGTCGTTGAACCCATCACGTCACCTGGTGACGATTTCGTTCCGACAGCGGGCGGGTAGCATCCTCCCATTGGATCCCGGCGAGGCGGCGATATAATATCGCTGGCACGTTTTCCTCCGGACCGAACGGAGCCAAGAGGAAAGACCGAGCTTGTAGGAAACGCCGCTTTCCGGCGAACCGTTTGGCCTACGGGTCTGTCCTTCGGCCGGAGCAAGACCGGAAGATTTAGACCCGTTCGTTGGAGACATGTTAATCGCCCTGCCCATGTTCTGGGAAGCCTTCACACGATTGAGCCGATGTGCGCTGGCGGGTCTGGCGTTGGTCGCCGCCACGTATCACCTGACCCAAACCGCGCATCGACAGACCATCCCGACTCGCCCGCCCAATCGATCGCCGCAGCCCGCTGGCACCCCGCCGGGCAAGCAGAAGCCCGATCCAAGGCCGCGTCCGGTCCTGGGCTGGCTGGCCCCCGATATGCTCAATCGCAACGTCCTCCGCGCCGTAGCGTTGGACGAGCAACTCCGTCGCATGATCAGCGGCGGTTCGTTGCCCCCGCCTTGTCTCGCCCCGTCCCGGTGTGAGGGGACCTTGGAATTCGCCCAGACCCTCCTACCCGGTCAAGAGGTCGAAACGCCGACCTGCCAAAGCCGCCTGAGCGACCGGTCCATCCACGGCCCGCCCGGGATGGGTTGAGCGGGCATCCGGTTGCCCGCGCGGACGGTGTTCGGGTTCAAGAACGAAAGTCAATGAATCCCCTCCCGAGAGATGTTCTCGGACGTGGAGTTTGATCATGACGGACAGGAACTTCTGGTGGAAGATACTTTTGATCGCCGGGATCATGGGTCTGGCGTTTATGCAGATCTATCCGCCGGGTCAGCGGCTGAAGGGCGGTATCGACCTGATGGGGGGGCACAGCCTGTTGTATGAAATCGACGACACGGGCATTGCTCCCGAGCGACGGCGCGACCTCGCCCAGAGGGTCATGTCGATCCTGAAGGAGCGGGTGGACCCCAAGGGGCAGCGAAACCTGGTGTGGCGGCCCGTGGGGGCGAATCGGTTGGAGATTCAGATCCCCAAGCCCCCCGCGGAAGTCGTCCGGGCGAGAGAGGCGTACAAGGTCGCCCGGAGCGAACTGGCCGCCACCGAGCTGAACCGGAATCAGATCCGACTGGCGCTGGCCCAGTCCGATGCGGCGGACTCGCCCGCCTTAAGACAGCTCCTCCGCGGCGACACGACGCGCGAACCGCTCCTGGTCCCGTTGATGGAGGCGTACAAGACGTGGCAGGCCAAGCAGGCCAAGGCGCCCGGTACCGACGAGACGGAAGAGGCCTATGAGGCCTACCGCGCCGCGGAGGAGAAGCTCCTGCGAACCAACGTCAGCGTGGAGCGGATCGAGGACATCCTGTCCCTGGGCAAGGGGGACGCGCGGGACAAGGCCCTGGCGGAGGTGTACAAAGAGCATCCGTCCCTCAAGGGGCTGATCGACAAGCTCGTGGTCGCCTACGAACCGTGGAGCAAGCAGCGCGGGGCGTTGGACGACCCGGCCGATCTGAAGCGGCTGCTGATGGGGGCCGGCGTGCTCGAGTTCCGAATCCTCCCGACCCCGGATCCGCAGCGTCCGCTGAAGTACGACGGCTACGTCCGCGAGTTGGCCAAGCGCGGTCCGCGCGCCCGCGAAGAAGACCTGTACGGTTGGTACGAGATCAAGAACCCGGCCAGCTTCCTGCACCTGGAGGAATCCAAGAAGTTCGACGAGGAGTTCGAGGTCCGCAAGAAGACCGGCAATCTGCCCTACGTGGTAGAGAAGTACGCCAACAAGTATTACGTGCTGGCCTCGCGTCAACCGGGGGAGGTCCTCCTGCACACCCGAGGACAGGAGGGGCAGACCCGCTGGGCTTTGGAAAGCGCCATCGCCTCGCGTGATCCCCAGACGAACCAACCCTGCGTTTTGTTCAACCTGGACGCGCGCGGGGGCATCCTGTTCGAGCAGTTGACGCGGGCGAACATCGGGCGCCCGTTGTGCATCCTTCTGGACGACGTGGCGTATTCCGCCCCGAACATCAAGTCGGCCATTCGCGAAAGCGGTCAGATCACGGGCGATTTCACCGTGGCCGACGTGATGTATCTGGTCAACACGCTGGAGGCGGGTTCGCTGCCGGCCCGCCTGAAGCCCACCCCGATCATGGAGAAGTCGATCGGACCGAGCCTGGGTCTGACGAACCGATCGCGGGGGATGCGGTCGGGCATCATCGGGTTGGCCTTGGTGCTGGCCTTCATGCTCGTTTACTACGGGTACGGGGGGTTCATCGCCAACGTAGCCGTCTTGATGAACCTGGTGCTCACGCTGGCGATCATGGCCATGCTTCAGGCGACGTTTACGCTGCCGGGCATCGCGGGGTTGATGTTGTCGGTGGCGATGGCGGTCGACGCCAACGTGCTGATCTACGAACGCATGCGGGAGGAGTTCCAGCGAGGCTCGCCCCTGCGGGCGGCGGTCAAGGCGGGCTACGAAAAGGCGATGTCGGCGATCATCGACTCCAACGTGACCACGGTCATTACGTGCGTGATCCTGGGTTACGTCGGGACGGAGGAGGTGAAGGGCTTCGCCTATACGCTGGGTTTCGGTATTGCCACGAGCATGTTCACGGCGCTGTTTGTGACGCGGCAGTTCTTCACGCTGATGGTTCCGGAGCGGTTGGACCGCCCGACCCAGCTTTATCCGCTGTATGGGATCGGCGGATCGCTGGCGCTGGGTGCGGCGCTGTACGGACTGGCGATGCTCTTCAACGCGCCGGACGGCGGGGCCGCCATGATGGGCGAGTTTTTCCTGGCGACCGGGGGGGGCGGATTGGGGTTGTTGGCGCTCATGTACCTGTGTCGAACGGTGATGAGGTTCACCCGTCGGTGGCACCCAAACCGGTTGCCCATGCTTCGTCTGCTCGGAAAGCCGGCCATCGATTGGATGGGTCTGCGGTACGTGTTCTGGCCCGCCTCGGCGGTGGTGGTGTTCGGGGGTCTGGCGTTCTTCGCCTACCAGAACCAATACCACCGGGACGATTTGTATGACATCGAGTTTCTGGGCGGCACGGCGGCACAGATCGAGATCAAGCCCGATGCCAAGCTCATCCGGGGGCGGACGGATCAGGACGAAATCGTCCGGGAGCGGATCACCGGGGAAGACCGAAGCTCCGCCGCCGGATGGTTGCTTATGGCAGCCCAGCTCTTGGAGCAGGCCGACGTGAAGGCCGGTACGGCCCCCGGGGAGTTCGTGATTACGTCCAAAACCCTCCACCCGCGCCAGGTGCAGAGCTTTCTGCTCGCCGTGTTCGAGGAGAAGATGGAGCAGCGTGAGGGCGAAACCCCCTCCGGAACCTCCCTGGTCGTCCGCACCCCTCCCGACGCCAAGGTCGACGTGGCGGGGATGCAGGCCGCCCTTCGCAAGGCGGCCGCCTATGCCCGGAGTGCTCACGACCGACTCCGCCATGCCACGGTGCAAGTGGTCGGCGGGGCTCCGTCACCGGGTGGGGAACCCCAGGGACCGATCTTTGAGGTGGTGACCACGGAGACGAACAGCCGAATCGTCCGCGAGGCGATCGTGGCCGCCATCGGAGAAGACCTGGTCATCCAACCGGCCGTTTCGTTGCAGGTCTGGGTCGATCCGAACGCTCCGGTGACGGACCCGGCCCGGGCGGGGTTGTTCCCCGTGGACAAAGAGACGCTCGGGCAGGTTCTGCGGAGCGCCCCCGTGGTCGGGGCGAAGGCCGCCACTGACATCAGCGGATTCAGCGGCGGCGTGGCGTTCGTCTTGAAGGACATGAACCCGGCGATCACGCCGGCCTCAATCGAACAGCGCTTGCAGCAGATGCGCCTCCAACCGGACTTCGAGGCCTACGCTTGGCGGGAGTTCAAGGTCATCCCGCTCGCCCAAACCGATCCGGGTAATGCCGCCTCGCCTTGTACCACCGCGGCGGTTGTCGTGGCGGACGAACACAACCGCTACGACGAGAGCCCGAAGAGCTGGAGGCAGAACCTGGCCGAACCGGAGCTGCGACTGGCCCGCGCGGCGTTGGAGACCGGCAAGTCGCTCCAGAAGATCACCCGGTTCAGCCCCTCCGTGGCCGAGCAGGGCAAGACCCGAGCGCTCGTCGCGATCGTCATGGCCCTGCTGGTAACGATCGGGTACATCTGGTTGCGGTTCGGATCGATGACCTCCGGGTTGTGCAACATCGCCTCGCTGATCCACGATATCTCCGTCGCGGTCGGACTGGTGGCGTTGAGCCACTTCTTCTACACCACCTACTTGGGCAAGGTCCTGGGGATCGTCGACTTCCGGATCGACCTGACCATGATCGCCGCGTTCCTGACGATCATCGGGTACTCGCAGAACGACACGATCGTCATTTTCGACCGAATCCGCGAGATCCGAGGTAAGCTCGCCACGATCGACGCCCGGATGGTCAGCGAGAGCATCAACCAGACCCTCGGCCGGACGCTGCTGACCGGTTTGACCACCATTGCCGTGCTGCTCGTGATGTACATCCTCGGCGGACCGGGCATCCACGGGTTCTGCTACGCCATGCTGATCGGCGTGGTGACCGGGACCTACTCGTCCATTGCGGTGGCCGGTGCGTTGGCCGTCACGCCCAGCGCGCTGCGCATCTTCTACTACGTGTTCGGCTTCGGCTGCGTCTGGGTCATCGTCGAATCGCTCGCCCACCAGTGGGAGGGGACGGCGGTCGTGGTGGGCGGAGCCATCCTGACGGCCGGACTGATCTACGGTGAGCTGACGGCTTGGCGGAACAAGGCGGCCCCGGGCGACGTCTGGTTTGTCTGTTTCGGATGGTTGATCGTCATGGCCCTGGTGTGGATCTTCACCGTGGTGATCGGCACGCTGGCGACCTCGACCGCAGGTACGATGATCTGGATCCGCGGGATGGTGCCGCTCCTCGCGGGCATCGGTGCGGCAGGGATGCTTCTGCGGGCGACCAACCAGCACAAGGTCGTCCTGGTCCGTGCCCCGGCTTGAGGTCCCGTGGTCGGTGGGGGATTGGCCGATGAAGGTGACCGAGGGCGGGATCGTCTGTTCGGGCCGGCCCGGCACGAGACGACAGAGCTGCGCATTTCCCCAGATCGGTGTGCTGCCGAGCGGACGCTGGGTGTGCGGGTTTCGCGCCGCACCGACCAAGGCCTCCACTGCCGATCAACGCGCCCTGGTGACGTGGTCCGACGATCAGGGGCGCACCTGGCACGACCCCGTCGAGCCGTTCATACCCCCGATGGTCGATGGGCAGCCGGGGCGATTCCGCGGCGTGGCGCTCACGGTGCTGGGCGGCGCGAGGGTCTTGGCGACCTTGTGCTGGGTCGATGGTTCCGACCCGTCGCGGCCGTACTTCAACGATCGGACGGAAGGGTTGCTGGATACGCGGATCTTCCTGTCCGAGTCGTCCGACGACAGCCAGACATGGTCGGTTCCCCGGCGGGTCGATACGACGCCGTTCAATGTTCCCACGCCGATTACCGGGCCCGTGCTGGTTCTGGGCAACGGTGAATGGGCATGCCAATTCGAGCTGAACAAGCCCTATGACGATCCGACCGTCTGGCGGCACGCGTCCGTCCTGATGTTCTCGAAGGACGAAGGGCGGACTTGGCCCGAGCACGCCGTCGTCAGTCAAGACCCCGACAACCGGATCTTCTACTGGGATCAGCGCCCCGGCGTCTTGCCGGACGGGCGGATCCTGGATCTGTTCTGGACCTTCGACCGTCGCGCGGCGGTCTACCTGAATATTCATGCCCGCGAGTCGTCCGACCACGGTCGGACGTGGTCGCCGATATGGGACACGGGCGTTCCGGGTCAACCCGCACCGCCGGTGCCGCTACCGGACGGGCGGATCGGGATGGTTTACGTCGACCGGTCCGCCTCGCCGGTGATTAAGATGCGAACCAGCCGGGACGGCGGTCGGACGTGGCCTGCCGATACGGAGACCGTCATTTATCGAGCGGACATCGGTTCACAGACGTCCCTCAAGCGGACGATGCAGGACGTGTGGGCGGAGATGGGCAGGTTTTCCGTCGGACTGCCCGCGACGGCCGTCCTGCCCGGTGGGGACGTCCTGGTCGTGTTCTATGCGGGCCCGCGGACGGATCTGACCGACGTGCGGTGGACGCGAGTCTCGTTGCGCTGAGCAATATTCCAGGGCTGGGGGTTAGGGTATCGGGGATAGGGGGTGGGGAATAGGGTGCAGGTTCCAGGGGTAGCTTCTGACGAAGCCCCTTGGAGGTGCGCGTGCCATTGTGTCCTGACCCCCCTCCCTATATTCCCTATGCCCCATACCCTCGCGTCAAGCCTATGTCGGCGGGGGGATACGGAAGGATGCGCGTTCGAGATGTGTGACACGGTGGTGATCGTCGGCCAAGACGGCGTGCTCTTCGCCAAGAACTCGGACCGCGATCCGAACGAGGCGCAGTTCCTCGATTGGCAACCTCGCCGTACCTATCCCCAAGGCACGTCGCTGAAATGCACCTGGATTGAGATTCCGCAGGCCGCTGAGACCCACGCCGTACTGCTGAGTCGACCATTCTGGATCTGGGGGGCGGAGATGGGGGCGAACGAGCGCGGTGTGGTCATCGGGAATGAGGCCGTCTTCACGAGGCAACCCTACGCGAAGAGCGGCTTGACAGGGATGGACCTGGTCCGCCTGGGTTTGGAGCGGGGCGACACGGCCGAGCGGGCGTGCGAGGTGATCACACAACTCCTGGCGGACCACGGCCAGGGCGGCGGCTGTGGGCTCGAGCATCGCCGCTTCACCTACCACAACAGCTTCATCGTGGCGGACCGGGGCGGCGCGTTCGTGCTCGAAACCGCGGGGCGCGAGTGGGTCGTCGAAAAGGTGCGGGGCGCTCGAGCCATCTCCAATGGTCTGACAATTCGCGGGTTTGCCGACAAGCACTCGGATTGGCTCAAGACCCGCGTGTCGGCATCCCGAGCCCGACAGTGCCGCACGCAGGAGCTGGCGGAAAAAGCGACGGGGGTCGCCGATCTGTTCGCGCTTCTGCGCGACCATGGCCGAGGGCGTCGCGAGCCGCACTACGCATGGATAAACGGCGGGCTGAACGCGCCCTGCGTGCACGCCGGGGGGATGGTCGCGTCGTCCCAGACGACCGCTTCATGGGTATCCCAGTTGCGACGCGGCGGCGAAGACGTTCATTGGGTGACTGGGACGGCAGCGCCATGCGTCAGCCTGTTCAAACCGGTTCAGGTGAGCGAACCGTTGGACCTCGGGCCGGCGCCGACGGACGCGGCGGACGACCGGACCCTGTGGTGGCGACACGAGCGGTTGCACCGCGCGGTCATGCGAAATCCAACCGAGTTGCGCCCGTTGTTCATCCCGGAGCGCGACCGGGTCGAAGCACGCTGGTTGGGAAATCCCCCACGCGGTCCGGAAGCCTTCGTGATCGGCGACGAGCTGCTCAAGAAATGGACGGAGGCGGTGCGGTCCCGCCCCGTCACGGATGTCCGCCCGGTGTGGGTCCGCCGCTACTGGACCCGGCAATCCCGCCGCGCGGGCGTGGCCTGACGGCCGTCGGCAGGACGCTCCGCCTGCGGTGGATTGTCGAGCCGAAGCGGGGGGAGCGAGAATCCCGTCAAGCCGTGTCTCAGCGGCTCGTGGGGACACGCGCCCTCCCTCGGAACTCCTGGCGCAGGCTGAACAGGCCCTCAGGCCTTCTGCCACCAGTCCTGGGCGTGCAGTGCCGCCCGATACAGTTGCATCGCGACATATCGGAACGGATCACCCGGCAAGGACAGGGGCGGTGTGCGTCCGAAGAAAAACGGCGTGGGAAGTTCGTCGCCCGGGACCGGAAGGCCGGCCTGTTTGAGGATGTGCGGGGCGAGAATCTTCCCCGCGTAGTTGCCCAGGGCCACGCCGTGCCCGCTGTAACCCGCGGCGTGGTAGATCGTCCCGCACTTGCCTCCTCTTCCGAAAGTGGGAAACATGTCGAAGGTTACCGCCAACACGCCGCCCCACCGATGCGTGAACCGAATGGAATTCAAGGCAGGAAAGTATTCGCGGAACCGCGCCTCAAGGCGGCGGAACGTCGGCGGGTGGGCATCGAGCAGCTTGCCTCCGTAGTAAAGCGTCGCGTCCTCACCACCGAACAGAATCCGGTTGTCCGCCGTGAGACGGAAGTAGTGGATGAAATTCCGGTCGGTCTCCAGGCTCGTCCGCTTCTTGCCCCAGCCGATGGCCTCAAGGTCCGCGCCGCTCAACGGCTCGGTCAGGATGATGTAGGTATGGGCCGGATGTATCCGCGACGTGAACAGGCCGAGCGACGCGCCGTAGCCGTTGACGGCTAAGAGCACCTGATCCGCACGCACCAACCCCTTCGGCGTCTGCAGGACGACCGGCCGACCATCCACGAGCCGTTCCAGCGGCGTCTGTTCGTAGATCCGCACGCCCAACTTCTCGGCAAGCCCCTTCAACCCGCGGACGAGCTTTGCCGGGTTGACCACGGCCGGATGGGGGTCAAAGACCCCGGCGAGGAAGGCATCGCTGCGGATGTGCTCGGTGAGCGCCGGTCCCTCAAGCCACTGCGGGTCGAACCCGAACCGGTGCGCAAGCTCGATCTCGTGCCGGAGCCGTTCTTGCCGGGCCGGACAGGTGGCCAACAGGAGATAGCCCGTTTCTTCCAGGTCGCACGAGATGGCGTTGTCGCGAATGACCTTCTTCGTATGCTCGACCGCCTCGCGCAGGAGGTGGCAGGCGCGGGCGGCGCCCTCCTCGCCCAGCTTTTCGGCCACGTCCGCCAGACTCCAGCCGATCAGCGGCATGACAAAGCCGCCGTTGCGTCCGCTGGCCCCGTGACCGACGACGGCCCGCTCGATCAGCACGACCTCCAGCGACGGGGCGGCCTTCTTCAGCTCGCAGGCCGTGGACAGACCGGTGAAGCCCCCGCCGACAATGGCCACATCACAGGAGACGTCGCCCGTCAGCGGAGCGCCCGGCGACAGAGCGACGGTCTCCTGCCAGAAGCTCGCGGGTCGATAGGCGCCTGTTTCCGTTACAGGCGCGGGAACCGTCGCAAACGGCGAGTCGTCCAGTCGGAGATCCATGGCCACGCCCGTCGATATGAAAGGCCCCTCGCAACCCATACCCCGCACGCGCATCATACACCGAACACCCCCGAGGGCTCCAACATGGACACGTCGTTCTTTCGACGTTTTGACTTTTCGACGTTTCGACGTTTAGCTACGTCCATGACCATCCGCGAACGCATCCTGGCCGTGTACCGGCGTGAAACGCCGGATGCTGTGCCCTGCATGCTGGATCTGTCGCATTGGTTCTACCACCGGCATCGCCGACCCTGGGACCTCAGCCAAACGTACGAGACACCGGAACAGGAACTGATCGACTACCACAAGACGATGGGCGTGGGGTTCTACCTGCCGAACCTCGCCTCGATCTATTCGGTGAGTTATCCGCCCGACGTGCGGGCCGCCGTGGTCAAGACCTCCGACGGATCGGCCATTACATGGACGTTGGAAACGCCGCTGGGCACCATCGCTCGAACACGCCGGTGGGAACCGGGGAACTACGCCTGGGGGGTCGCCGAATGGGGCGTCAAGACCGAGCACGACCTGCGAATCCTTTCTTATGCGCTGGGCGATCGCACGTACACCCCTCTTTGGGACCGCTATCAGGCCTGGGTGGACGCCGTGGGAGAAACCGGTGTGGTGTATGTCCCATTCGGATACAGCGCCATGGGGAGCCTGCTCAATTTGTGGATGGGGGTCGAGCGGACCCTGTACGCGGTATGGGATTGGCCCGAAACCCTGCACGAGGTGGTCGACCGGATCAATCGGAACAACCTGGCATGCGTGGACCTGCTGACGGACGGCCCGGCCTCGATCATCATCATGGGGGACAACTTTTCGAGCGACGTCCAACCGCCACATTTCTTCGCGGAGTGGTCGCGCCCCTTCTACCTCGAGGCCGTCCGCCGCCTTCACGGTGCCGGCAAGTACGTGGCCGTTCACATTGACGGACGCTTGCGCGGTGCCTTGGGCATGATCCGCGACACCGGTGCCGACTGCGGGGATGCCATCACGCCGGCACCGATGGGCGACCTGACGCCGCTTCAGTGCCGTGATGAAGCCGGTCCGGATTTCATCCTGTCGGGAGGTGTCCCGCCGAATCTCTGGCTGCCGGAGGTCGACGTCGAGGTCTTCAGAAAGGCCGTCTTGAACTGGCTCGAACTGAAGCGGATCAGCCCGCGCCTCATCCTCGCCGCCGGGGACCAGGTGCCACCCGGTGCCGAAGAAGACCGAATCAAGATCGCAAGGGACTTGGCCGAACAGTACGGAAGGTACTGAGCATAGCACTCACGCCCCCTGATCCCGTCCGGCGTTTCAATGGGGCACCCTGATGAGGCGGCGGGGCGATTCGCGCCCCATGATGTACTTCGTGGTTGCCGGTCCGAGTTCACCGTCCCGCGTTGCTCAAGGTCCGCTGGGATTCCGTCGGGATCTGATCGAGCCGCAAGCGGAGCTCCTCGAACAGCTCTTGAAGGGGGCGCTCCAGATCCGCCAGTTCAGCCTGAAGGGTGTTACGCTCGCCACCTTGCGCCGTCTGCAACGATTTCTCCAGACGCCTCCACTCCCGGTCGTGGCTTCCGCGATAGGTTCGGGCCCGTTCGCGGACCTCCTCCAGGATGGCCATCGCCGAGGTCTTTTGCCCCTCATCGAGCCGATGGCGGATGATGAAATCCTTTGTGTAGCTCTGCCATTTGTCCAGCGGTACGAGGAGCCGCTTGCGGTGTTCGAGTAGGGCCGAAAAATGGGGGGAGAGCGAACGGTTCGGGAGGGCGATCCCCGCAGGGACCGGGCGTGGGCGCTTCCGAAGGGGGGTGG
>Ga0129299_1001215_pt1 | contig 17141 bp, 13 predicted proteins | sample ConPoolayeCmetaG_FD_94477 | JGI IMG/M metagenome (GOLD analysis project Ga0129299, IMG submission 94477) | Hot spring microbial mat communities from California, USA to study Microbial Dark Matter (Phase II) - Cone Pool mat layer C metaG ... | reverse complement strand
CCTCGCCCGGATGCGGCGCGGCGCGCCGGTCATCGTCCACGGCGACGGCACATCGCTCTGGACGCTGACATGGAACGGCGATTTCGCGCGCGCGTTCGTCGGGCTACTCGGCCACCCGCAGGCGCTCGGCCAGGCCGTGCACATCACGTCGGACGAGGCGCTGAACTGGAATCAGATCCACACGCTGACGGCGCAAGCGCTGGGCGCGGAACCGCAGATCGTGCATATCGCGACCGACGCGCTGTGCGCGCGGCATCCCGAGTGGACCGGCCCGCTCTGGGGCGACAAGGCCTGGTGCGCCGTGTTCGACAACAGCAAGATCAAGCGCCTCGTTCCCGATTATGTCGCTACGATGCCCTTCGCCGAAGGCGTGCGCCGCGCGATCGCCTGGTTCGACGAGCGCCCGGAACGCCAGGTCGCGGATGCGGACTCCGAACGACGTTGGGACGAGATGATCGCCGCGCACGCCGTGCCGGTAAGGCCGTCATGAGACGCCGCAGCCGATGGCCTGAATTGCCAGTTTCCTTGGTTCTGGACCACACGGCGGGGCCGGCTTCCAAGCCTTGGAAGCCCCTGCGGTCGCGGCTTCCAAGCCTTGGAAAATCCTCCAGCGCGGCGGCGCGAATCTGGGTGTACGCGATCGAGCGCTTCCATCCGCTGGAGACCGAGGCGCCTGACGGCGCGGGCCGCACGCTCGACCTCTTGTTCCCGCTGGCGTTCCTGGCCGAACGCGACCATCTCGGCGGGCGCATGGCGAGATTGAGCCTTCCGCGCGAACGCGACATACGAAAGGAATCGTTTGCACATGTCTGGCGCATACGAACGGGCGGACGCTGACACGCGCCGCATGGTGGATCGGTTATTGCAGGACACCCGAAAGGCCGGCGGCCTGGCGCCGGTGGATCTGGACCGCTTTTGGAAGGACAACGAGGCCGCCTGCGCCGATCCCTTCGGCGCGGACATTCCCCAATGCGCATTCGGGGCCGCCTGCACCTGGGAATGCGTATTCGACGAACTCGGGTTGCCGGTGGATTACCGGCGGTATCAGACGGACACGGCGTGGGCGCTCGACGTGGCGCGCCGCTACAACGACCGGGCGGAGCGGATCGTCGGCCGCCGCCTGCTCAACGAGACGCCGCGCGACCCGCTGCGCCAATGGCCGCCCGTCAAGGAATTGTACGATGTTTTCGAGGCGAAGAACGAATGGGAGGGCGGCGCGGCCGGTTCGTGGTGGCTGAAACAGAGCGCAAACACGCCCGACGAACTCGCGCGGCTGCTGGATCGCGTCGAGCGCCGGCTGGAGCGTCTGCGCGACTTTTTGCTGCCGCCGAACTGGGAAGCGGAGAAGGCGCGCTTGCGCGCGATGGGCGTCCCTCCCCCGCTCTATCGGGGCCAGCGCGGTCCCTGCACCTTCGCCTGCTCGGTGTACGGAGCGGAGAACCTGCTGCTGTTGTATTACGACGATCCCGGTCTATTCCGTCGTTTCGGCGAAGTGCTGGGGCGCGCCATCCTCGCGCGGGCGCGCGTGCTCGACGAGGAGGCCGGCTACACGCCCGAAACGGCGCCGCGGGGCTGGCACTGGGCGGACGACAATTCCTGTCTCTTCACGCCCGCGATGTACGAGGCGTTCGCGATGCCGATCCACCGCGCCGTCTTCGGCCGGTACGCGCCCGGCCCGGCCGATCGGCGCTATCAACACAGCGACTCGGCGATGGGGCACCTTCTGCCGCAACTGGCCGAGGTCGGCTTGAACTGGGTGAACTTCGGCCCGACGGTCGCCGTCGCGGACATCCGGCGGCGCCTGCCCCGCGCGGTCATTCAGGGCCAGCTGGCCCCGTTCACCTACAGCCGCAACGAGGAGGCGAACATGGTCGCGGAGTTCCTGCGGGACTTCGGCCAGACGCGGGACGCGCGCGGCCTGCTCTTCGCGACGGCGGGGTCCGTCAACAATGGCAGCCGTCTGACCGGCATGCGCCTGCTGATGGCGGCGGTTCAACGGCACGGAAGATTCGGCGATCGGGTTTGACAAGTCCGTCGCGGGCGGCTACAGTCGCGCGCTTTGTTTGGGGAAGCACATAGGGATCGCACGATGAAGACCAGTATTCCGAAAGTGGCCGACGTGGTCCGGACGTGGCACCTGGTGGATGCCGCGGGCCAGCCCGTGGGGCGTCTCGCGGCGGCGTTGGCCGCGGTGTTGCGCGGCAAGGGGAAACCCGACTACACGCCGCACATTGACATGGGCGATTTCGTCGTCGTCGTCAATGCGGCCCAGGCGAAGCTGACCGGGGCCAAGGAGACGCAGAAGATTTACAAGCACTATACCGGCTATCCCAGCGGCTTGAAGCTGCTGACCGCGGCCGCCGTCCGGCGCAAGCATCCGGACCGCCTCATCACGCAAGCCGTGCGCGGGATGCTGCCCAAGAATCACCTGGCGCGCCAGCAGATGCGGCGGCTCAAGGTTTATCCGGGCGCGGAACATCCGCACGCGGCGCAGCGGCCGCAGGTATTGACGATAAGCGCGTAACCTTCAGCGGGAGGATGACGATCGTGACCGAGACCATTGCGGAATTCGCGGCAACCGGACGGCGGAAGACCGCCGTGGCGCGGGTGCGTCTGGCGCCGGGAAGCGGAAAACTGGAAGTCAACGGGGTTCCCTTCGAGCGGTTTTTCCCCACCCTGGCGCTCCGCCGGTACATCGGGCAGCCGCTGGAGACCGTTCAGGCGGCCGACAAGTTCGATGTCACCGTCGCGGTATCCGGCGGCGGCATCGCCGGACAGGCGGGCGCGATGCGGCACGGCATCGCCCGGGCCCTGTGCCTGGCCGATCCGACACTGCGCGCCGCGCTGAAGGCCGGCGGATTCCTGACGCGCGATCCGCGCATGAAGGAACGCAAGAAGTCCGGCCAGCCGGGCGCGCGCAAGCGGTTCCAGTTCTCCAAGCGCTGATCCGCAGACGGGCATTCGGCTTTTCTGGCGCGGCGGCCCCGGGGGCATCGGCTCATTCGGGGCCGCGGCGTTTACGCCGGGCGCGCCGACAGATGGGGAGCATGAGGATGAAAGAGCAGGCATTGAAGGGCGCGGAGGAAATCGTTCTGCCGGCCGGTTTCCGCGCCGCCGGCATCGCCGCCGGCATCAAGCGCGCCGGCGTGCGGGACATGGCGCTGATCGTTTCCGACCGGCCCGCCGCAATCGCCGGGGTTTTCACCACCAACCAGGTGTGCGCCGCGACCGTGAAACTGGACCGGGAGCGCCTGAAGGGCCGCGTCGCCCGGGCCGTCGTGGTCAACAGCGGCAACGCCAATGCCTGCACGGGCGCCCGGGGGCTGCGCGACGCGCGCCGCATGGCGGCGCGGACCGCCGAAGAACTGGGGGTGGACGAGCGGCAGGTGTTCGTCTGCTCCACCGGCCGCATCGGCGTGCCGATGCCGATGCCGGTCATCGAACGCGGCATCCCCGAACTCGTCCGACGTTTGTCGGCGACCGGCGGCCCGGACGCCGCTCAGGCGATCCTGACGACGGACACCCGGCCGAAACGATGGACCGTCCGCTTCCGCGCCGGCGGCCGGACGCTGACGTTGAGCGGCATGGCGAAGGGCGCGGGCATGATCGAGCCGAACATGGCCACCATGCTGGCGTTCCTGATGACCGACGCGGCCGTCGCGCCCGCCGCGCTGCAGCGCGCGCTGAAGGCCGCCGCCGATCGGAGCTTCAACCGCGTCACCGTGGACGGAGACCGGAGCACGAACGACACGGCGCTGCTGCTGGCCAATGGCGCGGCCGGGAATCCGCCGCTGGCCGAAGGCCGTCCCGGCTGGCGGGCCTTCACGGAGGCATTGGACGAGGCGGCCCTCCAGCTCGCAAAGATGATCGCGCGCGACGGCGAAGGCGCGACGCGCCTGGCGACCATCGTCGTTCGCGGCGCGCGCAACGACCGGGATGCCGATCTCGCGGCCCGGTCGGTCGCGAACTCGCTGCTCGTCAAGACCGCGTGGGCCGGCGAGGACGCCAACTGGGGCCGCGTGATGGACGCGCTCGGCTACAGCGCCGCGAAGGTCGTGGAGTCCAACGTGGACATCCGGTTCGACGACCGCTGGGCCGTCCGCCGCGGCGCGCCGGGCCCGGCCCGCGACGCGGAACTGCGCGCCGTGATCGCCCGGCCGGAATTCACCGTCACGATTGATTTGCATCTCGGCAAAGGCCGGGCCATTGTCTATACCTGCAACATCACCGAAGCGTACGTGCGGATCAACGTGTAGCCATGCAGAAAGTCATCGAAAAAGCGGCGGTGCTGATCGAGGCGCTGCCCTATATCCAGCGGTTTCGGAACGAGACGATCGTCGTCAAGTTCGGCGGCAGCATCATGGATCAGGAACAGGGCGTCCGTTCCATCCTCAACGACGTGGCCTTCATGGCCTGCGTGGGACTGCGCCCGGTCATCGTGCACGGCGGGGGCAAGCTGATCACGCAGCGGATGAAGGAAGCCGGCTTGAAGGCCGTCTTCCTGAAAGGGCTCCGGGTGACCGACGAGCAGGCGATTCAGATCGTCGAACGGGTGCTCAACCAGGAAATCAACCCGCACATGGTCGGACTGCTCGAATCGTTCGGCTGCCGCGCGCGCGGATTGCACGGGGACGACATCCTGCGCGTCGAGCGCCATGCGGAGAACGATCCGGCCGGCGGCGCTGCGCTGGACTGGGGCTTCGTGGGAGACGTGGTCGGCGTGGACACGGCCCCGATCCGGGCCTATCTCGACGCGGGGATCACTCCCCTGCTCACGCCGCTGGGCCGCGGCCCGGAACGCAAGGTGTACAACGTCAACGCGGACGACGTCGCCTCGGCGGTGGCCCGGTCGCTGCAGGCGCGCAAGCTGGTGTTCCTGTCGGACGTGCCCGGCCTGTTGCACGACCCGAACGATCCGGCCTCGATCATTTCGAGCCTGAAGGTGGATGAAGTCGAGGCGTTGATCCGGCGCGGCGTCATTTCCGGCGGGATGCTGCCGAAAATCGGCGGCGCGGTGAACGCGGTGAAGGCCGGCGTGGCGAAATCGCATATCATTGATTCCGCAATGCCGCACTCGCTGCTGCTGGAATTGTTCACCGAGGAAGGCGTGGGCACGGAAATCGTCGGCTGAACGAACCGAATGGCTCCATCGGGCGGAGACCCGGCACATGACCAGTCAGGAAATAGCGGCGCTGCACGGGCGCTACGTGATGGCGACCTACGCCCCCACCCTCGCGCTCGTGAAGGGCCGGGGAGCGCGCGTCTGGGACGCCGAGGGGCGGGAGTATCTCGATTTCCTGTCGGGCATCGCGGTCACGGGCATCGGCCATTGCCACCCGCGTCTGGTGGCGGCGATCCGCCGCCAGGCCGGACGCCTGATCCACACCTCGAACATTTTTTACAACGAGCTGCAGCCCCGGCTGGCCGAAGCGCTGGTGTCGCGCTCGCTCGCGGGCGGTCGGTGTTTCCTGTGCAATTCCGGGGCCGAGGCGAACGAGGGTCTGATCAAGCTGGCCCGCTTGTGGGGTTCGGCCGAAGGTCGGCACGAGATCGTCACGATGCGGAATTCGTTTCATGGCCGGACGCTGGCGACGCTGACGGCGACGGGGCAGGAAAAGGTGCAGAAGGGCTTCGAGCCGCTGCCGACGGGTTTTTCCTACGCGCGGTTCAACGATCTGGAATCGGTTCGCGCCGCCATCGGCGACCGCACCGCCGCGATCCTGGTGGAAGCGGTGCAGGGCGAGGGCGGCATCATCCCCGCCACGCCGGAATTCATGACCGGCCTGCGCGCGCTGTGCGACGAACGGAACCTCCTGATGCTCTGCGACGAAGTGCAGTGCGGGATGGGGCGCACCGGCCGCTGGTTCGGCTGGCAGCGCTACGGCGTCGCGCCGGACGCCTTTTCGCTGGCCAAGGGGCTGGGCGGCGGTTTTCCGATCGGCGCCGTCGTCGCGGGCCCGAAACTGGCCGACCGCTTTCAGCCCGGACACCACGCGACGACCTTCGGGGGGACTCCGCTGGCCTGCGCGGCGGCGCTCGCGGTGATCGAGACGATCGAGGCGGAAGGCTTGCTGGAGAACGCCGCCGCGACCGGCGCTGTGTTTCTCGATGCGCTGCGCCGCGCGACGCGCCGGCTGCCGTTCGTCCGCGAGGTGCGGGGCGTCGGCCTGATGGTCGGCGTCGAACTGGATCGCCCCGCCCGGCCGTTGCAGGACGAGATCAACCGGCGGGGTCTGCTGGGACTGGCGACCAACGTCAACATTCTGCGTTTCCTGCCGCCGCTGACGATCACGCCGGCGCAGGCGCGCCGGGCGGCGCGGATTGTCGGGGCGGCCGGCGCGGCGCTGGCCGCCGCCGGCGGAGAAGCGCTTCAGACCGCGAGGCCGCAATGAAAATCTACTTGAACGGACGGATGGTCGCGAAGCGGGACGCCGTCGTTTCCGTCTTCGACCACGGACTGCTCTATGGCGACGGGGTCTTCGAGGGCATTCGCGCCTACAACGGGCGGGTCTTTCTGCTCGACGAACACATCGCCCGGCTCTACGACTCGGCGCGCGCCATTGCGCTGCCGATTCCCCTGACGCCGAAGCGGATGGCGGAAGCGGTCGTGGCCACGTGCAACGCCAACCGGGTGCGGGACGGCTATATCCGGCTCGTGGTCACCCGCGGCGTCGGAACGCTCGGACTCAACCCGTACAACTGCCGGCGGCCGCAGGTGATTTGCATCGCCGGCGCGATTCAACTGTATCCCCGGGAACTCTACGAGACCGGCATGGCGATCGTGACGGTCGGCACCCTCCGCAACCATACCGAGGCGATCAACCCGCGCATCAAGAGCCTGAACTACTTGAACAACGTGTTGGCGAAGATCGAGGCGATCAACGCCGGCGTGATGGAGTGCATCCTGCTCAATCCGCAGGGATTCGTCGCGGAGGCGTCGGGGGACAATGTCTTTGCGGTGCGCGGCGGCGAACTGCGGACGCCGCCGACCTGGTGCGGCGCGTTGCGGGGCATTACCCGGGATGCCGTGATGCGGCTGGCCGCCGAGCTGGGGTATCCCGCGCGCGAAGAGGTTCTGACCCGGTACGATTTGTACACGGCCGACGAAGTCTTTCTGACCGGCACGGCGGCCGAAATCATCGGCGTGTCGGCGATCGATCGGCGCCGGATCGGCGCCGGCAAACCCGGACCTGTAACCCGGCGTCTGGCTGCGGCGTTCGCGGAGTACGCCCGGAGCCATGGAACGCCCATCCGTTGAATTCGGCGAGTCCTGCTGCCATGAAATGCGAAATCTGTCATGTGAATGAAGCGGTGGTCCATTTGACGCAGGTCGTGGACGGCGAAGTTCGAAAGCTGCACCTTTGCGAGAGTTGCGCCGAAGAGAGCGGCGTGGACATCCAGAATCCGATTTCGATCGCCGACCTGTTTCTCGGACTGGGCCAGGGCCTGCCGACCGCCGCGGGCGCCGAAGACGCCGCGTGCCCGCGTTGCCACCTGAGCCGCGCCGACTTCAAGAAGACGGGACGGCTGGGGTGCCCGTTCTGTTACGAGTTCTTCGGCGAAGAGCTGGCGCCGATGCTGAAGGCGATGCACCGCGGCGAACGCCACATCGGGAAGCGCCCGGCGAGCGCCGAGGCCGCGGCGCGCGCGGACCAGACCCTGGCCGAGTTGCGCCGGCGCCTCGACGAGGCGGTGGCCGCCGAGCAATACGAGGCCGCCGCGAAGATTCGGGACGAGATCCGCCGTATTTCGCCGCGCCCCGACGGCGCATCGCCCGCGGCCGGGCCGACGCCATGAACCTGCGCGAGCTGATCGAGCGTCCCCATGTCTGGCTGGCCGCCCCCGGCGGCGGCCGCGACTCGGTGACCGTCAGCAGCCGGGTGCGACTCGCGCGCAACCTGGCGGGGCTGGCCTTTCCCGGCTGGGCGGGCGCCGCGGAGCGCGAACGCGTCTGGAAGGACCTCAGCGCCCGGCTGCTGTCGCTGCCTTCGATGCAGGGCGCGCTGGCGGCCGGCAACGACGAGCTGGCCGAACGCGACCGCCTGATCCTTTTCGAGCGCCACCTGATCAGCCGGGAGCACGCCGGCAAGGGCCGCGGCAGCGGCATAGTCCTGCGCGCCGACGAGAGCATCGCGATCATGGTCAATGAAGAAGACCATCTCCGGATTCAGGCGCTGTGTCCCGGCTTGCGGCTGCAGGACGCCTGGCGCGCGGTTGACCCGCTGGACACGGAACTGGACGCCGTCGTTTCCTACGCCTTCTCTCCGCGCTGGGGGTACCTCACGGCCTGCCCCACGAACGTCGGCACCGGCATTCGCGCGAGCGTCATGCTGCACCTGCCCGGTCTGGTGTTGATGGAGGACATGCCGCGGCTCGTGAAGGGCGTCTCGAAAATCGGGTTGGCGGTTCGGGGCGTGTGGGGCGAGGGAACGGAGGCCCACGGCCACCTGTTTCAGATTTCGAACCAGATGACGCTGGGCGAACGCGAGGAGGATATCCTCCGGAACCTCGAGCAGATCGTGGGCGAGATCGTGCAGCACGAGCTCGACGCCCGGGCGCGGCTCTGGACGACGCGGGAGGTGGTGCTGCGCGATCACGTGGGCCGGGCCGCCGGCATTCTCGCGAACGCCCACGTGCTGTCTTCGCGCGAGGCCCTCGACCTGCTCTCCGCCTTGCGGCTGGGCATCGAAATGGGTATATTGCCCGGTGTGGAACGGCGCGAGGTGCTGGAGTTGCTGCTGCTCACGCAGCCGGCGCACCTGCAACTCAGCGAGGGACGTCCCCTGAATCCGTTCGAGCGCGATCGGGCGCGCGCGGCGCTAGTGCGGCGCCGGCTGGCCGGGGCGCTGCGGCCCACGATCCGCGGAAGAAGAGCAAAAAATGAATAATTTCACACCCAGGGCCCAACAGGTGCTCCAGCTCGCCCGGCAAGAGGCCGAGCGATTCAACCATGGTTACATCGGCACCGAACACTTGCTGCTCGGTCTCGCGGCGCTCGGCCAGGGGGTCGCGGTCAACGTGCTCCAGAAGATGAACATAGATCTCGACACCCTGCGCCTGGAAGTCGAGAAGGCCGTGGGCGTCGGGCCGGAAACCAAGACGATCGGCAACGTTCCGTTCACCCCGCGCGTCAAGAAAGTGCTGGCGCTGGCGGGCAGCGAAGCGCGGGCGCTGAACCACAGTTACGTCGGCACCGAACATCTCCTGCTCGGTCTGATCCGCGAAGGCGAGGGCGTCGCGGCCCGGATTCTGAAGAACCTGGGCGTGGACCTCGAGAAGACGCGGGGCGCGATCATGAAGGAGCTCAATCCGGACTACCAGCCGGACGCCGCGCCGGACGGCGGAAACGAGCCGGCGCCCGCCGCGTCGGACGGCGCCGCCCAGAGCCGCAAATCCAAGACGCCCGCCTTGAGCACGTTCGGTCGCGACCTGACCGAACTGGCGGCCAGGGATGCGCTCGATCCGGTGATCGGCCGGGCCGCGGAGATCGAGCGGGTCATTCAGATTCTGTGCCGCCGGACGAAAAACAATCCGGTGCTTCTCGGCGAGGCGGGCGTCGGCAAGACCGCGATCGTCGAGGGGCTGGCGCGCGCCATTGTCGCCGGCGACGTGCCGGAGCTGTTGCGCGACAAGCGCGTCATTACGCTCGACCTGGCCCTGATGGTCGCCGGCACCAAGTACCGCGGCCAGTTCGAGGAGCGCATCAAGGCGGTGATGGACGAGATCCGCCGGGTGAAGAACGTCATTCTGTTCATTGACGAGATGCACACCATCGTCGGCGCCGGCGGCGCCGAGGGCGCCATGGACGCCTCGAACATCATCAAGCCCGCCCTATCGCGCGGCGAGTTGCAGTGCATCGGCGCGACCACGCTGACCGAATACCGCAAGTATGTGGAAAAGGACTCGGCGCTCGAACGCCGCTTCCAGACCGTCATGGTGCGCGAGCCGACCGTGCAGGAGACCGTGGAAATCCTGAAAGGGCTCCGGGCCCGGTACGAGCAGCACCATCACGCCAAGTTTAGCGACGACGCGCTGCGGCTGGCCTCCGAGCTGTCCGCGCGCTATCTGCCCGACCGATTCCTCCCGGACAAGGCGATTGACGTGATTGACGAGGCGGGCGCCCGCGCCCGGATTCGGACCATGACCCGTCCTCCCGACATCCGGGAGCTGGAGAAGCAGGTCGAGGAGGTCCGCAAGAACAAGGAGGCGGCCATCGCGCGGCAGGACTTCGAGAACGCGGCGGCGTTCCGCGATCAGGAGCGGATCGCCCGCGAACGCATCGAACAGCAGATGAACGAATGGCGGAAGAAACGCGACGAGAGCGTAGTGCCCGTCGAAGGCGACGACATCCTTTCGGTCGTGGCGAAATGGACGGGGATTCCGCTGACGCGCATGGAAGAGCAGGATATGGCCCGGCTCCTTCGAATGGAGGAGGAGATATCGAAGACCGTCATCGGCCAGGCCGAGGCGGTGGCCGCCGTTTCCAAGGCGCTGCGTCGTTCGCGCGCCGACCTCAAGGACCCGCGCCGGCCGATCGGCTCGTTCGCTTTTCTGGGGCCTACGGGGGTCGGCAAGACGTTGCTGGCGAAGGCGCTCGCGGAATTCATGTTCAACGATCCGGATGCGCTGATCCAGATCGACATGTCCGAGTACATGGAGAAGTTCTCCTCGTCGCGGCTCGTCGGCTCGCCGCCCGGCTACGTCGGCTACGAGGAGGGCGGCCAACTGACCGAACGGGTGCGGCGCCGCCCCTATTCCATCGTGCTCTTCGACGAGATCGAGAAGGCGCATCCCGACGTGATGCACATGCTGCTGCAGATCCTCGAAGAGGGGAAGCTCACCGACAGTCTGGGGCGCACCGTGAGCTTCAAGAATACCGTGATCATCATGACGTCGAATCTCGGCGCCGAATTCACCCGGAATCGCGCCAGCCTGGGCTTTGGCGGCGGCAACGAGCGCGCGGACTACGCCGCGTTGAAGGACCGGATGATCGAGGAGGCCAAGAAGGTATTCAAGCCGGAGCTGATCAACCGGATTGACGAGGTGGTGGTATTCCGCCCGCTGGGACGGGAGGATATCGTCCGCATTCTCGATCTCGAGCTGGACAAGGTGCGCGCGCGCATGGCGGCCCGCAAGCTGGAATTGCGGCTGACGCCCGAAGCGCGGGAATTCCTGATCGCCAAGGGCTACGATCCGCAGTACGGCGCGCGCCCGATGCGGCGCACGGTCGAGCGCTACCTGGAGGACCCGCTGGCGGAGAGCCTGTTGCGCGGGGAGATCGCGGCCGCCGGGGTCGTCGAAGCCCGCGTCGAAAACGGACAGCTTCGATTCGGACAGTTGGTCGAATCGGATCGCCCCGCCGCCGGCTGACGGACGGCGGAAACCCGTCTTGTACAGCGCGCTCGACATTTTGACGGCCGCCGTATCGGCCTTGCCGCCGCGTCTCGCCGGGGCCGCAGGCCGCGGTCTGGGGGCGGTCATCGGATCGGTATTGCGCTACCGTCGCCGTGACGCGGAGGAGGCGCTGCGTCGCGCCCTGCCCCGCCTGTCCGCATCCGATCGGCGGCGCATCCTGAACGCCATGTACCGCCATCTCGGCTCGAATGTGATCGAAATGCTGCGCCTGGAAAAGGCGGGCCGGGCCTACGTGGCGGACAACCTGGAGTGGAGCGGACGCGAACACCTGGACGCGGCGCGGGCGCAGGGCCGGGGCGTGCTGATGCTGTCGGCGCACACCGGCAACTGGGAATTGGGCATCACGGCGCTGCCCGCGCTCGGTTACCCGGCATCCGTGGTCGTGAAACGCATCCGGGTCTCCCGCATCAACGCTCGGATCGAGCGCATCCGCACGCTGTTCGGGTTGCGGGTGCTGCCGTCGCAAGGCGCCTACCGCGACTGTCTCCGCGCGCTTCGGCGGAACGAGGTCCTGGGCTTCGTGCTGGATCAGAACCGCACCGTTTACGACGGCATCTTTGTGGAATTCTTCGGGCGGCCCGCCTGCACGTCCCCCGGTCTGGCGCACATGGCGGCCATCTCCGGCGCCCCCGTCGTGCCCGCGTTCATGCAACGACTCAACGACGGGCGCCACCGCTACAATATCCGCCCCCCCCTGCCCCCGCCGTCGGGCCGCGATCCCGATGCGCTGGCGGAAGCGACCCAGCGATATTGCCGCGAAATCGAGGATTTCATCCGGCAACATCCGGAGCAGTGGATTTGGATTCACCGGCGCTGGAAGACCCAGCCGACCCGGGCGGGGCGCGGCTCAACAGATCCCGCAGTTCTTTCGAGGAATACGGCTTCTGAATGAAGCCGGCAAACCCCTTGACGCTCAGTCGCACTTCGAGTTCCTCGACGCTGTAGCCGCTGGCGAGATACACCGGAAGATCGGCGCGGATTTCACGGAGCCGACGCAGCGTCAATTCGCCGCCCAGCCCCGGCATCGTCAAATCCACGATGGCCAGCGCGTACCCCGCCGGATTCCGGCGCAGGGCTTCCACCGCTTCGAAACCATCCGATACCGCGACGCAATCGAAACCGAGGTTCTCCAACAATGCCGAGCCGATCGCGCGCACGGAGGGCTCGTCGTCCGCCAGCAGCACCGTTCCGGAACCGCGCCACGGCGCCCCGTCGGGCCGTTCGGCCGCCGATGCCTCCCGCGCCGATTCTCCGGCCACGGGGAAATAGACCTTGAATACCGTTCCGCGCCCCGCCTCGCTGTACACCTGAAGCGCGCCCCGATGACCCCGGACAATGCCCATCACGGTCGAGAGGCCCAGTCCGCGTCCGGCGAATTTGGTCGTGAAAAACGGATCGAAAACCCGGTTCATCGTCGCGGCATCCATCCCGCAGCCGGTGTCCGCGACTTCGATCCAGACAAAATCCCCCTCGACGGCGTCGGCCGCGAACAGCGCGCGATCCAGAAACGCCCGGTCGCAACGGATTAGCCCGGACGCGATCGAAATGGCGCCGCTCTTTTCCTCGAGCGCCTCCGAGGCATTGATGACCAGATTCATGATCACCTGCCGGATTTGCGAGGCGTCCCCCAGCACCGGCGGCAGCCCGGATTCCAGTCGCAGATTCAGCGCCGCGCGGCGCGAGATCGTCGTCTTGAGCAGGTGCAGCATTTCCTCGATCTGGGTATTGACGTCAACGGGCCCTACGGCGACGCGCCCCTTGCCGGCATAGGCGAGCATCTGCCGGCAGAGATCCGCCGCCCGGCGCGCCGCCGTCGCGATTTCGGAGAGATGCTCGGCGACGACCGCCGGTTGCGTCGCGTGATGCTCGCCCAGTTCGGCATTGCCGAGAATGGCCATCAGCAGGTTGTTGAAGTCATGGGCGACGCCGCCGGCCAGGATGCCCAGGCTCTCCAGCCGTTGCGATTGCATCAGCTTTCGTTCGATCCGCAAGCGTTCCTGTTCCATTTCCTTGCGGAGGCTGATATCCCGGAAGATCGCGGCGAAGCGGCCCGGCGCGGGCCGATAGGCGTGCACCTCGAAATGGCGCTTCAGCGGCGCGGCAAAATGTTCGAATCGGATGGGCTCCCCCGTCCGTACGACGTATCCATAGCGCTCGATCCACTCCGGTTCGATCTCCGGCAAGATCTCCCGCACGCTCCGTCCGATCACGGCGCCCGCCCGAAGGCCGGTCAGGCGCTCAAACGCCGGATTGACCTCCAGGAACCGGTAGTCGCAGGGCTGCCCGGCGCCATCGAAGAGCATTTCATGCAGCGCAAAACCGTCGTCCATCTCCGCGAAGAGCTGGCGATAGCGGCGCTCGCTCGCCTCCAGTTCGGCCTCGCGATTCCGCAAGTCCGCCGTGCGCGCCGCCACGGCGGCCTCCAATCGCGCGCCGCGGCCGCGGGCTCGGCCGATGCCCAGCGACAGTGCCGCCACCCCGATCGCGCTCGTCAGATAGCGCAGCCACGGCACCCCGCCGCCGTATTCCTGACGGAAGGCCGGTTGCGGCAGCGTCGAAATAAACCAGAGCCGGCCGAACGCCAGGACCGGATCGCGCGACGCATCGGACGGCGCGCGCGGCGCCGACAGGGCCCCGGCCGCCGCGTCCTCGATCCATACCTTGAGCAGGCGCTCTCCGCCGGCGGACGGTATTTCCACGCGCTCGGACCACAACGCCAGCGAGATGCGCAGACAGAGCACGCCATCCGCGCTCCAACGCCATCCCTGCCCCGAGCGGGGCTTGCGCACGGGGTGGAAGACCCGCAATGACGGCGCCGGGGCGGCGGCGTCTGCCGGCGGCGATGGCGCGGCCACCGCGCTGCCCCGCCGGCGGGACTCCCGCATCGCGTCTCGCAAACCCGGCTCCAGATCCAGTGCGCCCTCTGCCGTCGCTGCCGCCACTTGGCCCACCTGGTACAGGATCGGATACCGATCCGTATCCGAGTCCGCCGACGCTTCCGTTCCGGCGCCATCGTTCGGAGATCCGGCGACATCGCGAACGTCCTTCTCGAACGCCGCCGCGTCGGATGCCGGAACGCGCGGCAACCAGGCCACGCCATCCGCGCCCAGCCGCCCGAAAAGCGGCTCGGCGAACACCCTGAATTCGCTCGCCGTGACCGTGTCGCTCCCCTCGAAGAACAGGGCCAGGGATTCCAGGAACAGTTCCGTTGTCTGGAACAGCTCCTCGACGGACGCCACCGCCCGCCTTCGGAACTCGACCCAGCGATCGTTCAGTCTCCGGCGATCCTGCTCGGCGACAATCCGGTTGACCAGCAGCGCGACGGCTATGGCGCACACCGCCGCCGCCCATGTTTCCGCCTGCGACGGGAACGCACGAACAACGGCCCCTCCGCGATCCCGGCGCATTCGAATCCGGATCGCAAAGACCAGCGCCGCGACGATCGCGACCGTCCCGGCGAACAGCCATACCCGAATAGCGTTCCGGCGCGTTCTCCAGCCCGCCGGGTCGGCGAAACAGACCACAAAGCCCCGGACTGCGCCCGAATCGGGGTCGCGGATCGCGACGCGGGCGGCAAGTTCGGCGGCGGATAACGTCGGTTCCGCGGCGCCGGGGACCAGACGAACGGACCGGACGCCCAGCCGGTCCGCCTGGGGCGCCAACTGCGCTTCCCATCCCCGCAACAGGGCGGCGTCGGAGGCGCGCGCGTCGCCTCGCTTCGCGCTCGGCAACTGGCCCGCCACCGTTCGCGCGATCCCGTACGCCATGGCGCGGGCGTTATCCAGGGCGTCCTCCCGGAGGATCCGCGTGAGGGTGCGATCCGCGGCCACCGCCGTGAGCAGCGCGCATAACGGGATCAGGACCGAGACAGCTTCCACCCAGACGCGATGGCGCCGGGATTCTTTTGCGGCCACTGGACTGACGGGATGATCCCCCGTCGGCCGCCCGTCGCCGGAGATGGGGCTAGCCGCGTCCATCGGCTCGATGTTAGAATAATATGGATCGAGGGTCTAGCTTGTTCCGAAGGTGGCGGACCGCCGTTACCGTCGGCTACCGGGCTTCCGAGGTCGAGGATCGTGCGGGATTGTCGGGCAATGAAACTATACTTGATGCGACATGGAATAGCGCTCGATATCGGCGAGTGCGGCGTATCGCGGGATGCGGAACGCCCGCTTTCCGAGGAGGGCCGCCGTAAAGTCGCTCTGGTCGCGCGGGGGATCCAGTCCCTGGGCGTCGCCCCGCAAGGATGGGCTGCCAGCCCCTTGTTGCGCGCTCGACAGACCGCGGAGATCGTCGCGCGGCGCTGGGACCCCTCCCCGCACATTGACGTGTGCGAAGCCCTGGCGCCGGGCGGGACGGCGAAGGACTTTCTTTCCTGGCTGCGCGAGCGCCCCACCCGGGACTGGCTGGCGGTGGGGCACATGCCCGACCTTTCGGACCTCGCCGGCGGCCTGCTGTTCGGCTCCTCCGGCGCGGACATCGAGTTCAAAAAAGGCGCCGTGGCCTGTTTGTCCTGTGAAGGAACTCCGCGGCCCGGCCGTTTTCGGCTCCAATGGCTGTTGCCGCCGCGGGCCTTTCGGATCATGGCTTCGGCGAAGGAATCGTGAAAACGGGCGAGGAATGCGAGGCGAAGTTCGTCGTGCCCGACGCGACGGCGCTGGCGGGCGCGGTCGAGATGGCGCGGGCCTGCGGGGCGCGGGTCGGGCCCGGACGCCATTACCGGATGCAGGACATTTACCTGGACACGGAGGACGGATGGCTGGCGCGCGCCGGCATCGGCCTGCGGGTTCGCCGGATGGGTCGGCGGGAGATCTTCACGGCCAAGACCCGACGCAGCGCGCCCGGACGACTCGCGCGTCGGATGGAATGGGAAGAGGAACATGCCGCCGGCCGTTTCCGCATCCCGGGCCCCCTGCCGCACGGCCGTCTGGCGTCCTGGCTGAAACGCTCGCGGGGACCGACATCGCTTACGCGCGTGATCGAACTGGATCACGAGCGCAGGCAGCATGACGCATGGCTGCCGGGCGGCGCGCGCGCCAAACTGTGCCTGGACCGCGTTCAGGTCGTCGGCCGGCAGCCTCCGCCGGAGTGGTGCGAAATCGAGATCGAATTGGCGGAAGGCTCCTCCCGCGCGCTCAAGCGTTTCGCCCGCCATTTCGAAAGCGCCGGCGGCTGGCGACGGGACGGGCTGTCGAAGCTGGAGCGCGCCCTTCGCCTCGCCGGCGTCGCCGAACCGCCGCCGCCGGATGCCCGGAGCCACCGCATTCGCGCGCGCGACCGTCTGGCGGACGCGGCCTGGCAGGTTCTGCGGCTGCGCTTCGCGGAATTCCGATGGAATGAACCGGGGGCGCGCGCCGGCCTCGATCCCGAGTACGTGCACGACATGCGGGTCGCCGCGCGCCGAATGCGGGCGGCGCTCCGAATCTTCCGCGGCGCGCTGCCGCCGGATTTCGTGGAGCGCGCCGACCGGGAACTTCGTCATTACTTTGCGAACATGGGCCGCGTCCGGGATCTCGACGTCGGCCTGGCGCTGTTGCGCTCGCGAATCCCGAAGGATGACGCGGCCGGCGCGGCCGCGTGGATCGAGCGCCTGGAACGGCGGCGGAAAAGGGCCTGGAACCGCATGCTGCGCGATTTCGGCAGCCCCCGCTATGACCGGTTCCTCGGCTTCATGGAACGCGCGTTGGCGTCCGACCCGCCGGTCGGCGCGGAGGCGCCGTGCGCGG
>Ga0129299_1001212_pt1 | contig 17180 bp, 12 predicted proteins | sample ConPoolayeCmetaG_FD_94477 | JGI IMG/M metagenome (GOLD analysis project Ga0129299, IMG submission 94477) | Hot spring microbial mat communities from California, USA to study Microbial Dark Matter (Phase II) - Cone Pool mat layer C metaG ... | reverse complement strand
GACGATCCCGCACGCCTTGCGGACGTCCTCCATCACCGCCCGGGCCACGGTCCGGGCGCGGCGGCCGCCTTCGGCCAGGACGTCCTCGACGTAGCGGGGGTCGGCGGCCAGTCGGGCGCGGTGCTCGCGGGCCGGGCCGAATTTCGCCTCGTACAGCTCGGCCAGACGCTTCTTCGCCTCGCCGTAGCCCATCCCGCCGCGGCGGTAGCGTTCCGCCCATTCCGCCGTTTCCGCCGCGTCGCAGAACAGCCGCAGGAGGGCGAAGACATTGCACCGGTCGGGGTCTTTCGGCTCCTCCACCGGCGTGCTGTCGGTCTTGATGCTCATGATCTTCTTCTTCGCCGCCTTGGCGTCCTCGAATAGCTCGATGGCGTTGCCGTAGCTCTTGCTCATCTTCTCGCCATCGAGGCCGGGAACGATGGCTGCTTCGTTGAGCTTCGGCTGCGGGATGACGAACACCTCGCACCGGTAGGTGTTGTTGAAGTAGCCGGCCATGTCGGCGGTCATCTCGATGTGCTGCACCTGGTCCTTGCCGACCGGCACGACGTCGCTGCGGTAGATGAGGATGTCGGCGGCCTGAAGGATGGGGTAGCTGAACAGGCCCATCGAGGCGGGCAGGCCCTTGGCGACCTTGTCCTTGTAGCTGACGGCCCGTTCGAGGAGGCCCTTGCCGGTGACGGTGGAGAGGATCCAGGCCAGTTCGGTCACTTCCGGCACGTCGCTCTGACGGAAGAGGCAGGCCTTCTTCGGGTCCAGGCCGAGGGCCAGGTAGTCGAGGGCGACATCGAGCGTGTTGGCCCGGAGCCGCTCCGCGTCCTGAATGGTGGTCAGGGCGTGGTAGTTGGCGATGAAGATGAAGCAATCATGTTGTTCCTGGGCCTCGATGTGCTGCTTCATCGCCCCGAAGTAGTTGCCCAGGTGGAGTTTGCCGGAGGGTTGTACACCGCTGAGGATTCGCATCGTCGACACACCGCGCAAAAAATGCCGGGGCCTCTCGTTCCGCCCGCCAGACCGAGGCGGCGGCCAGGCTCCGTCGCCGGCCCGTTCCCGAAACCATTCAACATAACCCGCCGCGCGAGATCCGCCAAGACGGGCAGTGGGGAAGCCGCCGGAGTCCGCGGTCCGCGGACGCTTCCGGCCCGGTCGGCAGGGTCTATTCACCGGGTGAGACCGCCGAGGTCCGATCAGAAGGCGGAAAAAGGCCGCAAGCAAACCCGGGCCGCGGCGTTAAACACCTTGAAAGGAGTGCCGCGGAAGCCACACCAGGGATCATGCCTGAGTCAGATTGTCCGCTGCGGCGATTTTCCGGACTCGAACCCGGCGGCGGCGCGAGGCGGTCGTGGTCCTGGCGCCGCGGTGGAGGGAAGTTGCGCGCGTCGCGGGCGGTGCGATCGGGTTACGTCTCCGCCGGGGCCGGATGGTGCCATGACGTTGGCACTTCCAGTCCGGTCGCGGTCCGTGGTTCCGAGAACGCTTTTCTTGACCCGGCCCCGTTCGCTTCTATAATCACGCGGACCGCAAACCAGACGTGGTTCCCCCCGGCCCGGACCGCCGTGGTCCCGCACGCCCGCCGGGGGTGCTTCGTCTCCAGCCCCGCAGAGCCGTTGAACACCCGCCGAGGGAATGAACCGATCGCCCTTTCCGGCGTTGCCGCGCCTTCGCCGGTTCCCCGCACCGGCCGGCGGGCGGGGGAGCGGTCGCGGCCGTGCGGCTGGTTCGCGGCCCTGGCGGTCGCGGCCTGGGCGATGCTGTCTTGGCCGGATCCGGTGGAGGCTTATATCGGGCCGGGGGCGGGCTTTGCCATCGGCACGACTTTCGTAACGTTGTTTTTCACGCTGGGTTCGGCGATCGGGGCCTTCGTTTTCTGGCCGGTGCGGTGGGCGTTGCGGGCCGTGCGGCGGCGTCGCGCGCACGCCCGGGCGCGGTTCCGCCGGGTGGTGATCCTGGGTTTGGATGGGCTGGAGCCCACGCTGCTCGAGCGTTACCTGGCTGAAGGGAAATTGCCCCATTTCGCGCGGCTGCGGGACACCGGCGACTACCGGCGGCTGGCGACGACCGCGCCGGCCATGACGCCGGTGGCCTGGGCGTCGTTCCTGACGGGCTGCAATCCCGGCAAGCACCGCATCTTCGATTTCCTGACGCGCGATCGGCGGACGTACCAGCCCGCGCTTTCCTCGGTGCGGATCGCCCCGCCGCGGAGGACGTTGAAACTCGGCCGGCGGCGGATTCCGCTGGGCCGGCCGGAAGTCCGGCTGCTCCGCCAAGGCCGGCCTTTCTGGCGCACGCTGGGGGAGCACGGCATCTTCAGCAACATCATCCGCATGCCCATCACCTTCCCGCCGGAGAAGTTTCGCGGGGTGTTGCTCGCGGCGATGTGCGTGCCCGACCTGCGGGGGAGCCAGGGCACGTTTTCGTACTACTCGACGGCGTGGGCGGAGGTGGGCGAGACGACGGGCGGCGAGCGAATCCGCGTGGAGCGCGAGGGGGACCGGGTGCGGAGTCATCTGCTCGGTCCGCCTAACACCACGGCGGAAGGCGGCGAGCCGTTGCGGTGTCCGTTCGAGGTTCGGATCGAGGGGCCGGATCGCGCGGCGTTGAAGGTGGCGGGCCAGACGGTGCCGCTGCGGCGTGGCGAGTACACGCCGTGGGTGCGGATTCCGTTCAAGGCGGGGTGGGGCGTGACCGTCACCGGCATCGCCGAGTTCCTGCTGCTGGAGGCGGCGCCGGAGTTTCGCCTGTACGTCACGCCGATCCAGATCGACCCGGCCCGGCCGGCGTTGCCGATTTCGCATCCGCCGATGTACGCGCCGTATTTCGCCCGGTTGCTGGGGCCGTACGCCACGCTGGGGATGGCGGAGGACACCTGGGCGCTCAACGAGCACGTGCTGGATGAGGGGGCCTTTCTGCACCAATGTCTGGAGGCGGACCGGGAGCGGATCGGGATGTTTTTCGATGCGCTGGAGAAGACGCCCCGCGGGCTGTGCGTCTGCGTGGTGGACAGCCCGGACCGCGTGCAGCATATGTTCTGGCGTTATCTGGAGCCGGACCATCCGGCGAACCGCAACGGCAACGGCCGGGCCTTTCCGACGGCGATCGAGGATATGTATGTGCGGATGGACGCCCTGGTCGGCGACACGCTGCGGGCCTGCGACGACGGCGAGACCCTGGTGATGGTCATTTCCGATCACGGCTGCGCTTCTTTCCGTCGCGGCGTCGATCTGAACTACTGGCTCGAACAGAGCGGCTACCTCGCGCTTCATCCCGGAGGCCGGGGCCGCAAGCACCTGGCCGGCGTCGATTGGTCGCGGACCCGGGCCTACGCCATCGGCCTGGCGGGCATCTGGCTGAACCTGCGGGGGCGGGAGGCCCAGGGGATCGTCGACCCGGCGGAGGCCGCGGCGTTGCGGGCGGAGATTGCCGGCCGCCTGAGCGGCCTGCGCGACGTCGACGGGGCGACGGCGGTGAATCGCGTGCTCGAGGCGGAGCGTATCTACCGCGGGCCGTACAAGGCGGAGGCGCCGGATCTGATCGTGGGCTACAACCGCGGATACCGGGTGAGCTGGGAGGCGGCGGTCGGACAGCCGACCGACCGGCTGTTTCACGACAACACGCGGGCCTGGAGCGCCGACCACATCGTCGACCCCGCGCTGGTTCCCGGCGTGCTGCTCTGCAATCGCAAGCTCGGCGGCCCCGCGCCGCACATTGCCGACCTGGCCCCGACCGTGCTGCGGGCCTTCGGCATCGCCCCGCCGGCGTACATGGACGGTCGGCCCCTGGCGATCGCCGAGGCGGACGGGTCGTTCGCCGAGGGGGCCGGTCCGGAGCCGGCCGGCGGCCCGACGGGTTGATCCCGCCGGGCGGGCCGCGAGGGGTAGAGGAATAGGAAGCATCGGAGATGAGCCGCAAGAGGTTGTTGACTCGACGCCAGTTCCTGCAATCCGCCGCGGCCGGCGGCGCGCTGGGCCTCGCCGGTCTCGGCGGGTGTGACGCATTGACGACACCGGCGCGGGTCCGCCGCCGGTCGGGCCGCCGGGTCGATCAGCGGGTCGTCGTCATCGGCCTCGACGGCCTGGACCCGTACCTGACGGAGCGTCTGATGGAGGCCGGGCGGTTGCCGAACCTGGCGGCCCTGCGGGCGGGGGGCGGCTACTCCCGCCTGGCGACGAGCATCCCTCCGCAAAGCCCGGTGGCCTGGGCGAGTTTCATCACCGGGGCCGACCCGGGCACGCACGGCATTTTCGATTTCATCCATCGGCGGCCGGACCGGCCGTCCGAGCCGCGTTACTCCGCGGCGGAGACGATCGCGGCGAGCGGGGGCTGGGAGGTCGGACGACACCGCTTGCCGCTGAGTTTCTGGCCGTTCAACCACGAGCCGTCGCGAACGGTGCTGCGGCGCGAAGGCACGCCGTTCTGGCACTATCTGGACGAGGCCGGGATTCCCTCGGTGTGCTACGACCTGCCGGCGGATTATCCGCCCAGCCCTTCCGAGCACGGCCACCACCGCAGTCTGGCGGGGATGGGCACACCGGACCTGCTGGGGACCTACGGGACGCACCAGGTCTTCAGCACCCGGGTGGGCGGCCGGCGCGAAGAGAGCGGCGGACTGGTGCATCCGTTGTGGTTCGACGGCGACGTGGCGCGGGCGAAGCTGGCCGGCCCGAAGAACACGCTGCTCCGGCAGCCGAGCGGCACGGAGGCGGAGATGGTGATCTTTCGCCACCCCCGCGAGCCGGAGGCCCGCATCGAGATCGCCGATCGGACCGTGGTGTTGCGTCAAGGGGAATGGAGCCGATGGGTGCGGGTGGTGTTTCCCATCGAGCTGCCTTCCTTTCTGCCGAATGACCAGGTGCAGGGCATCTGTCGGTTTTATTTGCAGGAGGTCCGTCCGCACTTCCGGCTTTATGTTTCGCCGCTGAACATCGATCCGCTGGCTCCGGGCCGCCAGCCGGTGAGCGAGCCGCCGGAGTTCGTGACGGAGCTGGCCGACCGCCTCGGCCGTTTCGGCACTTTGGGGTTTCAGGAGGACCACAAGGCGTTGACCAACGGCGTGTTCAGCGACGAGGAGTTCCGCGTCCAGGCCGACTTCGTGCTGGAGGAGCGGCTGAAGCTGCTGGAGCACGCCCTGGCCGACTACGACGAGGGCCTGCTCTTCTTCTACTTCTCCAGCACGGACTTGCAGGCCCACATGTTCTGGTGGGATTCCGACGAGCGGCACCCGCGCCGTTCGCCCGCCGAGGCCCGGCACTACATGGGCGTGCTGGAAGACCTGTACGCCCGACTGGACGGCGTGGTCGGGGACATCGCCCGGCGTTGCGGGCCGCGGGCCACGCTGCTGGTGCTGTCCGACCACGGCTTCGGCAACTTTCGCCGGCAGTTCAATCCGAACACCTGGCTGCGGGACCACGGCTACCTGGGGCCGCCGGATTGCGGGTCGCTGGCGGATGCCGCGGGCGGAGCGGTGGTCGACTGGCGGCGGACGCGGGCTTACGCCCTCGGTCTGAACAGCGTGTATCTCAATCTCGCCGGTCGGGAGCGTGACGGCGTCGTCCGGCGGGCGGAGCGTGACGCGCTGCTCGAGGAGCTGTCGGCGGGGCTGCTGGCCGCGCGGGACCCGGCGACCGGGCAATCTCCGATCGCGGCGGTGTATCGCGGCGACCGGGTGTACAGCGGCCCCTGCGTCGCGTCAGCGCCGGACCTGATCATCGGCTATCGCCGCGGCTATCGCTGTTCGTGGGGCGGCGCGCTGGGCGTCGTGGGGGGCGACATCCTCAGCGACAACGATTCCGCCTGGGCCGCGGATCACTGCATGGCCGCGGAGGAGCTGCCGGGCGTGTTGTTCTGCAACCGGCCGCTTCGGCAGGGCGGGCCGTCGCTCATTGACCTGGCGCCGACGATTCTGGGGGAATTCGGTCTGAGCCAGCCGGCCGCGATGACCGGCCGCCATCTGCTCAGCCCGCAGGCGGTGGCCTAGCGTGCTCGAAAGGAAGTGAAGCGGGATGCCCAGGATCAACCTCGACCGAGCCTTGCACGACCGGGTGAAGAAGGTTGCGGACGCCGCCGGCTACTCGTCGCCGGAGGAGTTTGTCATTCACGTGATCGAGCGGGAATTGAGCCGCCTGGAGACGCCGGAGGATGATCCGCGGGTCGAGGAACGATTGCGCGGATTGGGCTACCTGGAGTAGCCATTCGCGGCGGGCGGATTGACCAGGGTCCGGGACGGCGCGCGATCCGCGGAGACCGAGCCTCGCCATGGAGTTCGTCAATCGGTTGCTGTTGTGGTTCGGCGATGCCGCCTTGTGGTTGGCGGCTTCGTGCGGCCGGTGGTTGTCCGCCGCCTGGGGCTGGCTAGAGCCGGCGTTGAACCCGGTGTTGTCGCCGGTCCTGGCCCGGCTGAACGCGGCGTGTTCGGCGATCGGCGACGCGGTCTTTCGGGTTCTGGCGCCGGCGCCCGCCTGGCTGGAACTGCTGCTGCTGTCCATCGTGTCCGGCGCGGTGATGCTGGTGGTCTTTCGCTTCACGTCCAACCAGAAAGCGATCGGCCGGGCCCGAGACCGCCTGACCGCGAACCTGCTGGCCCTCAAGTTGTTCAGGGATGAACCCCGGCTGACGTTGCGCACGCAGCTTCGCGTCTTGGGGGCCTTGGCCCGCCTGCAATGGCATCTGTGCCGTCCGCTGCTCATCATGCTGCTGCCGACAATCCTGCTGCTGGGGCAACTGGCCGGGCGGTATCAGTGGCGGCCCCTGAGACCGGGCGAGCGGAGTTTCGTGCGGGTGCGGCTCAAGCCCGCGGCGGTCGTGCCCGAGCCGGTGCTGGAAGCGGATGCCGGGGCCGTGGTGGAGGTCGGTCCGGTGCCCGGCGGCGGGGATCTGGTCTGGCGAATTCGGGGCGGCGAGCCGGGACGGCACCCGCTGCGGCTGCGGATCAACGGTCATTGCCTGGAGAAAGAGCTGGTGGTCGGCGAGCGACGGGACCGCGTCAGCGTGGAGCGGGTCGGCGCGCGGTGGGGACCGCAGCTCCTGCGGCCGCTCGAACCGGTGCTGCCGAGCGACATCCCGGTGGAATCCATTGTGGTGCAATACCCGTTGTCTTGTCTGCCGCTGACGGGTGGCAGCCGCTGGATCTGGATGTTCACGGTGGTTTCGCTGCTTTCGGCGGGCCTGCTGCGGTCGGTGATCAAGGTTCGGATCTGAAAGGGCCGGTGGTCGGAGCGACAGGGGATCCGGCCGGCCCCGAGGTGGCGTGGTCGGCCATGGTCGAGGGTTTGCCGACGTAGCCCAGGGATTCCAATTGCCGCCGCTGCTCCTCGCTGATTGGCGCGCGGGATCTCGGCAGGGCCGCGGCCAGGTCGCGGTTTCGCGCCAGGATCGGCTGCAAGTCCCCGATCAGCCGGGCCAGCAGGCCGCCGGCGGTCTGCGAGAAGCTCCGTTGTTCCTGGGGGTCTCCCGGCACGCGGTAGAGCGAGGCCCGCGGCGGATCGCTTTCGACGTAGAGCAGCTTGTAACCGTCCTGGTAGATCGCTTTCTGTTCGGTGCCGAACTTCACGGCTTCGGCGAAGGCGTCCGGCCGGCGGGCGAAAGGCCGGCCTTGCAGGAGTGGGACCATCGAGACGCCTTGCACGCCTTCAACCGCCGGCAACCGGAGCTGATCGAGGAGCGTGGGCATCAGGTTGAAGAGTTCGACGATGCGCGGCACGCGGGCGCCGGCCTCCACGACGCCCGGCCAGCGGAGGATCAGCGGGACGTGGAGCTGGTTGTGGTGGACGCTGAGGCCGTGGTCCCAGAAGCCGTGTTCGCAGAGGGCTTCGCCGTGGTCGGAGGCGAAGATGACGCAGGCGTTCGCCCACAGCCCGCGTTCCGCCAGCCCGCGACGCAACTCCTCGAAATGCTGATCGGCGGCGCGAACGCCGGCCTCATAGCGGGCCACCCAGTATTCGCGATACCTGAATAGCGGCTCGTGTCGGGCGGGGTCGGCCAGGGCCGGGAAACGGCGGAGGTGGTCCAGGCGGGCGATCTCCAGCGGGGTCAGCTCGCGTTTGTCGGGCAGGCGTTCGACCTCGTCGAGCAGGCGGTTGAGACACTCCCGATCGCCTTCGTAGGGGCCGTGCACGTCCATGTAGTGGAGGTAGAGAAAGAGGGGCCGGGCGGGATCGCGTCGCGGCAGCCAGCGGAAGACGGCTTCGTTGATGGTGCGCCCGGAGGTGGATTCCTTGGTGAAGCTGGCGAAGGAGCTGTCGAAGTGGTCGAAGCCCTGGCCGAAGCCGAAATCCGCGGCCACGAAGGGGTTGGCGGAGAAGGCGGCGGTCTGGTAGCCGCCTTGGCGGAGGGCCTCGGCCAGCGTGGTGAGCCGCTCGCTGAAGACGGCGACGGACGGGGCTTCAGTGAAGGTGGCGTCCCAGGCAAGCTGGTAGTCGCGGACCTGATGCACGCCGGGGTAGACCGCCGAGAAGATCGAGGCGACCGAGGGCTGGGTCCAGGGCGCCTGGGCGATGACCTGTTCGAACAGCAGTCCTTCGGCGGCGAAGGCGTCGATGGCCGGGGTCAGTTGGCGGACGCCGCCGTAGACGCCGAGCCGGTCGGCGCGGAGCGCGTCCACCAGCACGAAGACGATGTTCGGCAAGGGCGCGTCGGGCGGACGGCGGCCAGGCTCCAGGGCCTTTGCACCGAAACGAAACCAGGCGACGGCGATCAGGGTCAGTACGATCAGCCCGGTCAGCAGGGGCCGGGCGAGTCGGGCGGGAAGCAACGGGCAGTTCTCCTGCGGCTCTGTAACCAAGGTAATCCACCGGGCTGAAAAAGACAAGGTGATCCGGTGTTCACGACGGCGTGTCGCCCCGTCTGGTTGGCGGGGCGGGCGTGCTTACGGAGGAAAGCTGAACGCACCGGGCTGGCGGGCTGCGGGGACATATCGGTCTTTCGGCGCAGCCAGTCAGGGGGCTGGTTCCAGCCGCCGCGGATCGCCGTCGTTTTTCGGTGTCGGGGAAGGCGGGGTCCGCGGGAAGAAGAGCACGAAGGCGGCGATGAGCAGGCCGGCGGACATCAGATAGAAGACGGGCCGGACGTTCCCGTTGAGAAAGACCGCCAGCAGTCCGTGGTGGTCGGCCCATTGTCTGGCGCGGTGCGCCCAGGCCGGCCAGTCCCGTGGCAGCTCAAGGAGCTGGCGCTCAGGCGTGGCTGCCAGGGAGGCTTCCTCGCGGGCGAGGTCCGGCTCGGCCGGTTCCGGCAGGATGGGCATGACGACCTCGCCGGGTTTGCGGAAGCGGAGGTCGAGGCGAGCCAGTCGTTCCACGATCTCCTTGTCGCGGGTGAAGGCGTTGATCAGATGGTCCCGCCGGGTGATCTCATCGCGGAGGTCTTCGATCCGCTCTTCCAGGCGGACCTCCTCCGCACGCAGGTCGCAGTACTCCTGCAACAGCGGCAGCAGCAGGGTGGGGGCGAAGACCACGAAGCTGAGCAGCACGAGGAGGACGAACATGACCCGATGCCCGAACGGCGACCGTGGCGGGTCTTCGGTCGGCCGGGCGGGCGGCGGCGAGGGGTCGGAGTCGGCCATGGCAACGCGCACTCGGGTGGCGGTGACGTTCGGCGGGCGGACCCGCGGCGGGCACCGTTGCCCGCGGCGTCGCTATTTGTTCCACAGGCTGCCGCCGAAGACCGCCTGGTCGCCGAGCATCTCCTCGATGCGGAGCAACTGGTTGTACTTGGCGATGCGATCGGTCCGCGACGCGCTGCCGGTCTTGATCTGGCCGGCGTTGCAGGCCACGGCGAAATCGGCGATGGTGGTGTCCTCGGTTTCGCCGCTGCGGTGGCTGATGACGGCGGTCCAGCCGTTCCGCATGGCCAGATCCACGGCGGCGAAGGTCTCGGTCAGGGTGCCGATCTGGTTCAGCTTGATGAGGATGCTGTTGGCGGCCTTCTTTTGGAGGCCGGTCCGCAGCAAGTCGGTGTTGGTGACGAAGATGTCGTCGCCGACGAGTTGGATCCGGTCGCCGAGCTTCTGCGCCAGCTTCACCCAGCCGTCCCAGTCGTTCTCGGCCAGGGCGTCCTCCAGGCTGCGGATCGGCCACTGGCGGCACTTCTCCGTCCAGTAGTCGATCATTTCATCGGCGCCGACGATCCTGGAGGGATTGCTCTTGAAGAACTTGTATTTATTCGGGGCGCCGGCCTCGTTGGCCAGCTCGCTGGCCGCCGGATCCAGGGCGAAGAAGACCTGCTCGCCCAGCTTGTAGCCGGCCTTTTCCACCGCCGTGGCGATGACCTCGAAGGCCTCGTCGTTGGACTTCAGGCTGGGGGCATAGCCGCCTTCGTCGCCGACGGCGGTGTTGTAGCCCTTGTCCTTCAGCACCTTTTTCAACGTGTGGAAGATCTCCGCGCCCCAGCGGAGGGCCTCGCGAAAACTCGGCGCGCCCCACGGCTGGATCATGAACTCCTGGAAGTCAACCGTGCTGTCGGCGTGCTTGCCGCCGTTCAGGATGTTCATCATTGGGACCGGCAGCACGTGCGCCCGGCAGCCGCCCAGGTAGCGGAACAGCGGCAGCCCGCACGCCGCGGCGGCGGCGCGGGCCGCGGCCAGCGAGACGGCCAGGATGGCGTTGGCCCCGAGCTTGGCCTTGTTGGGCGTGCCGTCCAGCTCGATCATGGCCGCGTCGATCTGCTCCTGGTCGGTCGCGTCCATGCCGACGACGGCCTCGGCGATCAACGTGTTGACGTGCTCCACGGCTTTTTCCACGCCCTTGCCGAAGTAGCGGCTCTGGTCGCCGTCGCGGAGCTCGACCGCCTCGTGTTCGCCGGTGGAGGCGCCGCTGGGCACGATGGCCTGCCCGGCCGAGCCGTCTTCCAGCAGTACGACGGCCTCGATCGTGGGATTGCCGCGGGAATCCAGGACTTCACGAGCTTGGATATGAATGATTTCCGTGTTCAAGGGATCGGCTCCTCTCTAAGGTCAAGTTAATACAAGGTCTATCGGCCGGGTCGTCGGCCCGCCTGCACGCCGCGGAAACCGCCGCCCTCTCCATCACCGCCCCCTGGCCGTTGCCGGTCTCGGGCCGCAGTGTAAGCCCGGCGGCGACACCGGCACAAGGGCCGGCCGTGGCGAGGCCCTGAACCGAGGCGATCACGCCGTTTCCGACCGGCTGGGGGAGGAAGCGGGCACGGTTGCGGCTCGATCCCCCGGACGCCGCCGGGGCCTCATGCCGCGAGTCTGTTGCCAGGGAACGATGGGGGGCTAAAATAGGGGTGGCGATGGAGTCCGCCATTAACCGGTCGCGCAGACCTAATGACTCCTACCAGGATCGACCTGGGTAGGGTCCGCGCGACGGAGAGCGTGTAACCGAACCCCGCCAGGCCGTGGCCTGCGTGGGGTTTTTTGTTGGGCGTCGAGTCCGCCCGACGCCGGGATTGGACATGGTCAAGCTGCTGTTGATCTTCGTTGGAGGCGGGCTTGGATCGCTTTGCCGGTACGGGCTGGCGGGCTGGGGGCAGCAACTGGTCAACGGTTCGTTCCCGCTGGGCACGCTGATCGTCAACGTGGCCGGTTGCTTCATCATCGGCTTTCTCAACTACCTGTTCAGCGGCGGCGGGTACCTGATCCGGCCGGAGTACCGCATCGCCCTGACCATCGGCGTGCTCGGCGGATTCACGACGTTCTCGACCTTCGGCTGGGAGACGTTCGCGATGGCCAACGAAGGCCAGGGACTGCGGGCCGTGATGAATCTGCTGCTCAGCGTCACGCTGGGCTTCTCGGCCGTCCTGATCGGTTACCGGCTGGCGGAAAAATGGCTGGGCGCCGGGTGACGGGGACGGTCATCGAGTGAACGATGGTCGGACGGTTTGGCGCCGGATGAGGGCCGGCATGGAAGGTGGTGGCACATGACCGACGTCTGGTTTACCGCGGCCTTGTGGGTGGGGCTGGCGCTGCTGGCCACCCTGTTTTCCATCTGGCTTCGGGTGGCGACGGCCCTCTCGGAGATCGTGGTCGGCACGGTCGCCCAACTGATCATCGGCGCCTTCGCGGGGACGGCGGCGCTGGGCGCACACGAACCCTGGATCAAGTTCCTGGCGGGGACGGGGGCCATCGTCCTGACTTTCCTGGCCGGGGCGGAGCTGGACCCGGCGGTGTTTCGGGCCAAGTGGAAGGAGGCCACCGTCATCGGGCTGGTTGCCTTCTTCGCGCCGTTCCTGGGTTGCACGGCGGTGGCCTACTATGTGCTGCACTGGGACGCGAGGGCCAGTTGGCTGGCGGGCGTGGCCCTGTCCACCACCTCGGTGGCGGTCGTCTACGCGGTCATGCTTGAACTGGGCTTCAACAAGACCGATTTCGGCAAGGCGGTGCTCGCCGCCTGCTTCATCAACGATCTCGGCACGGTGATCGCGCTCGGGCTGATCTTCTCGCCGTTCACGTTCCGTACGGGGGTGTTCGTCGGATCGAGCGTCGTGGTTTTCGCGGTCCTTCCCTTCCTGACGCCGTGGTTCTTCAAACGGTACGGCAACCGGCCCTCCGAACTGGAGGCGAAGTACCTGCTGCTCTTCCTCTTCGGCATGGGGGCCCTGGCCGCCTGGGCCGAGAGCGAGGCGGTGCTGCCCGCGTACATGATCGGCATGGTGCTGGCGGGGACGGTGGGCAAGGATCACGTTCTGGTCCGTCGCCTGCGGACGCTGACGTTCGGTCTGCTGACGCCGTTCTACTTCATCCGGGCCGGTTCCTTCGTTTCCGTTCCGGCGCTGCTAGCCGCTCCGGCGACCTTCCTCGTCCTGCTGGCGGCCAAGGTGGCGAGCAAGTGCCTGGGCGTGTATCCCACCACCAAGGCGTTCCGGTACGAGTACCGCCAGGCCGTCTACACCACGTTGCTCATGTCCACCGGCCTGACCTTCGGGACGATTTCGGCGTTGTTCGGGCTGACGCACCACGTCATCACCCAGAGCCAGTACTCGTATCTCGTCGCGGCGGTGGTGGCCAGCGCCGTCATTCCGACGCTGATCGCCAACGCCTTCTTCATCCCCCATGCGCTGCTGCCGAAGCGGCCTGGTGTTACAATGCGGGGGATGGCTTCGGCCGTCGGCCGGGAGGCGGCGGCGGCCGCGGCGGCGGACGGCGAACCGGTTCCGGCTGAATCGTGAGAGGCCAGACCATGAAGACGATTCTCGTAGCCAACGACGGGTCCGAGTCGGCGAAACGGGCGTTCCAGTTTGCGATCGAGCTGGCCGGGGCCTTCGGGGCCGGGGTCACCGTCGTCTCCGTCGCCCGGCCGTCGGAGCCGCCGACGTCGGTCGAGACGTCGGCCCTGCTCGAAGCCGCGGCGGAGCTTTTCGAGAAGGATTTCGCCGTCTTTCGGGAGGTCGCGAAGGCGGCGGGAGTGCCGCTGGAAACCACTGTCGTGGTCGGCCATCCCGCCGATCAGATCGTCCATCAGGCCGCCGAGCGCCAGGCCGACATGATCGTGATGGGCCATCGGGGCAAGAGCCGGTTCCAGCGGTGGCTGCTGGGATCGGTCTCGAAGCGGGTCCTGAGTTACGCGCCGTGTACCGTAACCGTGGTGAGGTGACGGATGCGACTGGAAGGCGAAGCGCAACTGCTCCGGGTGTTCGTGGGGGAGAGCGACCGGTGGCGGAACCAACCGCTTTACGAGGCCATCGTAATGAAGGCCCGTGAGTTGCACCTGGCGGGGGCGACGGTGCTGCGGGGCCCGATGGGGTTTGGCGCCAACAGCCGTCTGCACACCGTCAAGGTCCTTCGGCTTTCCGAGGATTTGCCGATGATCATCGAGATCGTGGACACGGAGGAGAAGATCAACGGCTTCCTCCCGCATCTCCAGCAGATGGTCCGGGAGGGTCTCATCACGCTCGAGAAGGTCCGCGTTATCAAATATCAGGCCGACGGCCCGGGCGAGCGCAGCGGATAACCCGCGGACCGCACAGCCTGCGGATCGCGTAGCCCGCAGAGCGCATAGCCTGCGGGGCGGATAGCCCGCGGGGCGTGACGCCATGGGATTGGGCGGGCACGATCTGCCCTTCACCGAGCGGTGTTGCCGCCCTGCCGGACCGCGGCGATTCCGCTACAATCGCCGCTTGGAGCTGATTCGCCGCCTCGCCGGCTGTTCAGGAGTATCTTATGGCCCGTTCTCGACCTGCTTCCGCCGATTCGCACCCGTTTTCCGTCCACGACCTCTGGGCCATGCAGCGGATCGGCGATCCGCAGGTTTCGCCCGACGGCCGCACGCTGGTCTTCGTCCTGACCACCTACGACACGGCTGAGAACAAGTCTACGGCCGATCTCTGGCTGGTCGGCGTGGACGGCTCGGGCCTGCGGCGGCTCACCGGCCACACCGCCAAGCCCTCCAACCCGCGGTGGTCGCTGGACGGCCGCTCGATCTACTTCCTCTCCGCACGGACGGAAACGTGCCAGGTCTGGCGGATTCCCGTCGACGGGGGCGAGGCCGAGCAGATGACCCGCGAGCCGCTGGACCTCGGCAGCCTCGCGGTGTCGCCGGATGGGCGGTATCTGGCCTTCTCGATGGAGGTATTTCCCGGCACGTCCCCCGCGGAGACCAAGACTCGCCTGGACGAAATGGCGAAGCGGAAGGCCACCGGCAAGGTTTACGACCGGTTGTTCATTCGGCATTGGGACACCTGGAAGGACGGGCGACGTTCACACCTGTTCGTCATGCCGCTGGCGACGGAGGGGCCGGCCCGTCGCCGAGGAACGCGGGCCGGCGGGTCGCCGCCCTCGCCGGACGCGGCGGTGGACCTCATGAAGCAGATGGATGCTGATGTACCGTCCAAGCCGTTCGGCGGGGCGGAGGATTTCACCTTTACGCCCGACAGTCGTTTGGTGGTTTTCTCGGCCCGCGACGCGGGGCGGGAGGAGGCCTGGTCCACGGCGTTCAACCTGTATGAGGCGCCGGTGGACGGTTCGCGGCCGCCGCGTTGCCTCACCGCGCCGAACCAGGCGGTGATGACGCGTCCGGTCTTCTCCCCGGACGGGCGGACGCTCGCCTGGCTGGCCATGTCGCGGCCGGGCTACGAGTCCGACCGGTTGCGGATCATGCTGCGGCCGTGGGGTCGAGCGGCCGGCCGGCGGCCGCTCGATCGGTCGCTCACGGAAGGCTGGGATCGTTCCGCGGGGGCGATCGTCTGGTCGCCTGACGGCCGCAGCATTTACACCGTGGCCGACCATCTCGGCCAGCATTCGCTTTTCGCGGTGGATGTGAAGACCGGCCGCGTCCGCACGGTCGTCGAGTCGGGGTATGTCACTTCCCCGCTGGTCGCGGGCGATCGGATCGTATTCGGCTATTGCGATCTGCGGGGGCCGACGGAGTTGCACACCGTCCGTTCGGACGGGCGGGACCGTCGCGTCATCACACGGATCAATGCCGCCCGGGTGGCGGCGGCGCGGATGGGCGATCCGGAGCAGTTCACGTTCGCGGGGTGGGGAAACGAGCCGGTTCACGCCTATGTGGTGCGGCCGGTCGACTTCCGGGCGGGCCGCAAGTACCCGGTCGCCTTTTTGATCCACGGCGGGCCGCAAGGCTCCTTTGGGAACATGTTCCACTACCGCTGGAACCCGCAGGTGTACGCCGGGGCGGGCTACGCGGTGGTGATGGTGGATTTTCACGGTTCGACCGGCTACGGGCAGGCTTTCACCGACTCGATCCGCGACGACTGGGGCGGCAAGCCGTTCGTGGATTTGCAGAAGGGGCTGGCGGCGGCGCTGGAGCGGTATCCGTGGATGGATGGGCGGCGGGTCGCGGCGCTGGGGGCCTCGTACGGCGGCTACATGATCAACTGGATCGCGGGCAACTGGCCCGACCGCTTCCGCTGCCTGGTGAACCACGACGGCAATCTGGACGAGCGGATGGCCTACTACGACACGGAGGAGCTGTGGTTTCCGGAGTGGGAGCGGCACGGCCCGCCGTGGGAGCGGCCGTCGGCCTACACCAAACACAACCCCATCGACCACGTGCATAAATGGCGGACGCCGATGCTGGTGATCCACGGCGGCCGCGATTTCCGGGTGGTGGACACGCAGGGGATCTCGACCTTCACGGCCTTGCAGCGGCGCGGCATCCCCAGCAAGCTCTTGTACTTCCCGGATGAGAACCATTGGGTGCTGAAGCCCGCCAACAGCGTGCAATGGCACGAGACGGTGCTGGCCTGGCTGCGGCAGTGGACCCGCTAGGAGGCGGGCCGCTCTCAGGCCGCCCGAGCGGATCGGGCCGAAACATGGATTCTCCAGCCCGCTCGATCGAGTATGACGTCATTCTCGATTCCATCGCCGACGGCGTCTTCACGGTGGACCTCGAGTGGCGAATCACCTCTTTCAATGCCGCCGCGGAGCGGATCACCGGCGTGTCGCGGGCCGAGGCGATCGGGCGGCACTGCTGCGATGTCTTTCGGGCCAGCATCTGTGAGGGCGATTGCGCCCTGAAGCAGACCCGCCGGACCGGCCGGCCGATCGTGAACCGGGCGGTCTACATCCTGAACGCGGCCGGCGAGCGGGTGCCGATCAGCGTCTCCGCCGCGGTGTTGAAGGACGGTCAGGGCCGGGTGATCGGCGGCGTGGAGACCTTTCGCGATCTGAGTCAGGTCGAGGAACTGCGCAAGGAGCTGGAGTCCCGCTACAGCTTCGCGGACCTGGTCGGCCGCAGCGCCGCCATGCAGCGTTTGTTCGAGTTGCTCCCGCAGGTGGCGGACAGCCCCAGCACCGTGTTGATCGAAGGATCCAGCGGGACCGGCAAGGAACTGGTGGCCCGGGCCATTCACGATTGCTCCCCGCGGCGGGGCCGGCGGTTCGTCGCGGTCAACTGCGGGGCCTTGCCGGACACGCTGCTGGAATCGGAGTTGTTCGGCTACAAGGCGGGGGCTTTCACCGATGCCCGCCGCGACAAGCCCGGGCGGCTGGCGATGGCGGAGCGCGGCGTGCAGTGCGTGTTGACCGGGCACTGCGGACCCAACGCCCAGCAGGCTCTCGCCGCCGCCGGCATCCGCGTCGTTGAAGGATGGGGCGGCGTGGCCCGGCAGGTTGTGGAGCAGTTTCAGGCTGGGCAACCCGGTTCGTCCGCTGGGGCCGGCGTGGCCGCCGGCGGGGCCGCGGCGGCGGCGGCTGACGGGTCGTTGCCGCCGTCGAGGATGCCGGGAGAACCGCCTCCCGGCATGCCCTTGGGCATGGGCCTGGGTTGGGGTCGCCG
>Ga0129299_1001211_pt1 | contig 17182 bp, 11 predicted proteins | sample ConPoolayeCmetaG_FD_94477 | JGI IMG/M metagenome (GOLD analysis project Ga0129299, IMG submission 94477) | Hot spring microbial mat communities from California, USA to study Microbial Dark Matter (Phase II) - Cone Pool mat layer C metaG ... | reverse complement strand
TCTCCCTCGACGGCCCCGACGTGGTGGTCTGGAAGATCGACCGCAAGAAGCTGCTGACGTGGTATGCCGACCCGGCCACCTTCCGCAAGAACCCCGCCTAGCTTCAGCGCACCGGAAAAGATGCGTGGCACGACACGGGCGGGTATTGGATCGGGCATTTCGGTGAGTTGCGAAAGGGAGGGCGGCAGGTCGTGCGGATTGAGATGGACGGCGAGGGGGAGGAGTTTTTTGAGGAGATGTATGGGAAGCAGCCGTGAACGCCCAAGACAGGGAGAGCGGCACTTCGCCGCTGTGCCGGTCGCGGCCTCTTGTTCATCAGAGGATTCCGGGAACTTAGAGCCAGTTCTGGCGTCCAAGTCTATGGGCACGCCCGAAACCTTTGCGACGGCCCTCCAGTGGGTCGCACCGCGGTCGTTGTGTACGGTGGCGGCGGCCACATAACCCAGGATCCCCGATGCGGCGAGTCACTATCAGACGCAACGAGCTTGTGCTGGCGGGCAGCGTTCTCACTTTTGTTGTCGTCGCCATCCTGCTTTTGCCGGGCTGGCTTAGCCAACGCGATGCCGCCACGCGTAACTACAGCGCGACTACTCCACCGGCGTCCGCTCCCGCGCCGTACGATTGCGAGCGCGTGTACGGCCAGAATACTGCCGAAATCCGCCGCCAACTCAAAGTCATCGCTGCCCAGGGCGGTACGGCCGAGCTGGACCAGCTCAAGACGATCGAAGCATTGCTGACGCGATTACGCCGCCAGGGCCTCAGCGATGTTCCTGCGGACGAGGTGCTGCCCGTCCTGGTCAAGGTGGCTCTCGGCCAAGGGAGTGAATCAGTCAGAAGCCGCGCCGTGGAGATTCTGGGAGGTCTGAGCCACGAATCAGCTCTCGATCCATTGACTCGCTTACTTGCGGATCCGTCGCTTCACGTGCGGTGTGCGGCATGCCAGGCGCTTGCACAGTTGGGGAGCAAGGCGAAGCCAGCGATCCCGGCGTTGCGGCAGCTCATTGAGAGAGACATGTTCGATGAGTACGGCGCAGCCGCCATTGCGCTTCGAGTGCTTATCAAGATCGATCACCAGCAGGCCATCGAAGACTGGCTCGCTTTCGCGGATCGTCCCAATCTGCCTGGCCGCTTGCGCGCGGTGATCGCATTTCATATCAGCGAGACCGGCGATCCGCGCGGCGCAGACTTCATGGAGCGGCGACTGGCCGAAGGCGACACCATGGCGGTGAGGTACTTCACGGGCTTTGATGACGAGCGATCCCTGCACCTGCTGCGTCGAGTTCTCCAGGACAGCATGGCACAGATGCCCCCGCGAAGGAATCCCCGTACCGCACAAAGCGCGTACTCCGCGCTTGGCATGGCCGCCGAGTATCTGGGTCGCCGCCAGGATACTGCATCATTGCCGCTCCTCCTGCAACTGGCTGGATCCGTTGAGGACAGGCCGCAGCAGGCATCACTCATCAAAGCGCTCGGCGCATACTCTGATCCGCCGGCCGTGGAGGGCCTGGCGACACTCGCCAAGCGTATTGCCGGGACTCGTCTCGACGACCACTATCGCGATACCGAACTGCGCAGGCTTCTCGTAGCGACCCTCGGGCGGAACGGGAGCGATGCAGCGCTCCGGGTCATCTACGATGCGCTCAGCGGCGATCGGATCCTGTCGCAGGTCGCAGCCGACTTCTGGCGTGATACCAAAGCAGACGAGCACCTGGCGAAGTTCATCGAATTCTGGGACGCCAGGCCCATCAACCAGGCGACCGCAGCGAGAGTCATCCATGAAATGCTGCGGGCCAGGAATGACAAGCTGCTCTTGCAGGGCCAGGAGGCGCAGTCAGCCAGGGATGACTTTCTGGCCACTGTCGAAGATGAGGAGCATTTCGGTACAGGCGTTGACCTGACGCGCGGCGGCCAGTTCAGAGTAACCATTGATTATTCCTTCTATCCCAACGGCTTCGCAATCGTCTCCATTGGGATACAGACTCCCAACCCTCCCTTTGGCGGTTCCTGGGAGACCATCCTGTACCGCAAGCTCGATGGCCGATGGAAATCGTTGGGGACGGTCCTGCGAGCGATCTCGTGAAGGCTCGGTGCCCCACCAGGAGGCAAGATGCCAGTACCGGGCGGATTTGAGGTGGACCAATAACAGTGGCTGCGCCCCGGGGCGCCGGACGGCTGACTACATCCACCACTCCAGATCGATCTCAGGAAAGACGCTGTCGTGCGCGTCCATCTCCTGAAGCTCAATCAGTCGCAACGGCGTCAGCTCGCGGCCGGCGGCCAGCTCCTCGGCCATCAGCGTGGCGCGGTCGAACTGGGTGGCGTGGCCGGCGAAACGCTGGATGCCATAGTCGACCGCCCCGTGCGAGTCGATCACGAACGGCCAGTCGCTGGCCTGAAGCAGCAGCAGCTCGCGGCCGGCGCGCTGCATCATTTCTTTGACCCTGGGATTGGTGCGCCAGGGCAGCTCATGCAGCAGCTTGAGCATGCGGTTCTCGGCGCGGTATTCGATCTCCCACATCCAGCGGGTGCGGTCGTTGATCCAGACGCTGTGGTCGCCCTTCTTGCCCCAACTGCCCTCGGGCAGGCGCATCGCCTTGTCGGGCGGATGGTGATACAGGGCCTCCTCCGCCGTCATCAGCCTTACCTCCGGCCCGCTGGCCAGCGTGAGGATCACGTCGCGAAGGAACTGCGGACCCTCGAACCACCAGTGGCCGAAAAGCTCGGCGTCGAACGCGGCCACGCAGACGCCCTCGCGGTCGGTGGCGAACTGATACTCGCCCAGCACGTGCCGCACGACGCCGCAGAAGTGCTGGGCGTGTTCGTAGACCTTGCCGCTGACGTCGTCGGGGTAATAGGGGTGTTTGTCGCCCAGGCCGGCCCTGTTATGGGTAATCTTCCAGTAGCGCAGGCCGCGTTCGTTGTGCTTTTTGTGAAACTCCAGATACTCGCCGGCGCCGGGGTAGCCGGTGGTTCCGGACCAGACCTGCTCGGAGACGCGCGGATGGCGGCAGAAGGCGAAAACCCGCGGGTTCTGCGGCGAGGAGATCACCCCCACCGGCTCCAGAGGATGGCGCCAGCCTCGGCGCTGGTCCCAATTGAGTTGATCCGGGGCGATCGGCCGGAACTCGTTGCGCTCGATGATCCCCAGGGGCTGTCCGCCGGTTATCAGGTGCGTGTCCACGAAGAAGTGGGTGATGCCGGCCTCGGCCATGAACGTCTCCAGCCCCACGCGGCAGCGGGCGTTGTCGTAAAGCACCGAGGGCATCCAGTGTTCCCACGTGGGGCGGTAGGCGCATTCGGGGAGCCACATGCCGCGCGGCCGGATGCCCAGCCGCCGCTGGCTGGTGGAGACGCCCGCCAGCATCTGCGCCCGGATAGCCTGATCATTGAGCATCAGCGGCATGTAGCCGTGAGTGGCGTTGGAGGTGAGGATTTGAATGTGCCCCTCGCGCCAGCGTCTGGCGAACTCGCCGGGGATGTCGCGGCCGATCTGCTCGAAGCGGTCGAGCCACTTCTGATACCACTGTTCCCATCGCGAGGCCAGATAGGCAAAGTGCAGGTTGTTTTCGCGCTCGAACTGCCGGCGGTCGGAGATGGCGCGCTCGCGGCGCTCGTTGAGATAGGCGACGAATCCCGTCTTGAAGCGCTCGTGGGCGAGCTGTTCCAGAAGGACCGGCGTGAGGCCGATAGTCAGCGCCGCGCGGGCCTTGTACAGTGCCACTTCGCCGATCAGATCGAGGATCGGCAGGTAGGTCTCGGCCGCGGCCTCGAAGAGCCACGCCTCGCCGTGGGGATACTCGCCGTGATGAAGGACGTAGGGGAGGTGTCCGTGAAGCACGATGCAAAGAGCGCCCAGGGGTCGAGCCATAGCGGCGGTATGGTAGCCGCCCGCCTGCCGGAAGACCACGCGCCAAATGCGGGGGCGTGACACCGTCTGCGGCCGGCGGTCCGGAATCGCGCCGGCGTTCGGCACGCGCAGGACGCCGGGCCTGGCTCCGCGCGACAAAGAAACGGTCACGCCCCAGCCCTCGCCCCCTCGCCTGCCCACTGGAATCCGCCCGGCGGCGCGTTATAGTGCGCACCGCGGTTTGGGCCAGGGTCCTCTTACTGACCGGGGTGCGACATGAACAGGCAGCAATGGGTCCGGTTCGGCGCCATGGCGGTGGGCTTTCTTGTCATCGCTGGTCTGCTGGTGTGGCTGTTGCGCGAGGGAGGCAGGCGCGCTCCCCAGTCAGAGGTCGTGGAATTCGCGCCCGGACAGGTCGATCCGCACCGGGTTGCGCCGCAACGCCCGGGTCTGCGCGATCCGGCTAATCCCACGCCCGTGTTCACTCCCCTGGCGTCGATCAATCTGCCTCCCAGCGCGCTGGCACCGGCGCGCATCTACGTGCCCATCGCGCTCCTGCCCGACGACATGAGCACGCTCTCGCCACAGGAGCGCGAGGCATTGAATGAGTCGGAGAAGCAGGCGGCAGCGGCCGCCGCCCTTGCGGGGCGCGGGCCGCGCCACGTCATGGCAATCGCGCCCGATGCCCGCGGCAACCTGTGGGTCGGCTCGGAAATGGAGGGCGTCTATCGCTACGAGACGGCCACGCGCCGCTGGACGCAGTTCACCACAAACGACGGCCTGGGCGACAACTACGCCTACGCCGTGGCCGTCGACCGCATGGGCCGCGTATGGGTCGGGCACCTGGGCCGCGGCGTCAGCGTCTACAATGGCCAGGAGTGGCGCAATTACGAGGTCATCGCCGGCGCTTCCGATCCCGCGAGCCTGGCCGGCCCGCTGGGCGGCCGTATCTTCGACATCGCCGTCTGCCCGACCGACGGCGATGTGTGGATGGCCACCAGTCTGGGTCTGGCGCGATACTCCGAGGCCCGTGACGAGTGGTCTTATTACACGCGCCTCGACGGGCTTCCGTCCGATCAGGCCAACGCCATCGCCTTCGACGCCGAGGGCAACATCTACGTCGGCATGCAATGCGACGGACTGGCCATCGCACTGGCGCGTGAAGGCTACAAGACGTGGCGTCCTGTCGTCGGTCCGCTGCGAATGCCCACCGTATCCCGGGGCAGCGGGCTGCCCAGCAGCATGGTCAACGACGTGCTGGTAATGCGGGACAACACGCTGCTGGTGGCCACCACTCACGGCGTGGCCGAGAGCCGAGACTACGGGCGCTCGTTTGCGTGGTATCGCGGGTCCAACTGGAGCGAGCGCGTGCGCGCTCAGCCGGGCGGAGCTCCCGCGGGCTGGTGGGAGCAGCCCGGGGCGGTGTACGTGGAGGATGACGTGGCATGCCTGGCCGAGGGGGCCGACGGAGTGCTGTGGCTGGGCTACCGTCAGAAGGGATTCGAGGCCGTCAACGCAAAGACCGGGCGGCGCGTGCCGCTGTTGTGGTCGGAGGGCAACGAGTTCGTGCGCGCGATCGTGGCAGGCACCGATGGATGTTTTGTCGGCACCTACGGCGGGGGCATGCTCCGGCGGGGCGTGCCCGCGCTGCCGACCTTCGGGGCGACGCCTCCGACACCACGCCTGCCGGCCAGCGCACGGCCGCCGCAGATCACCGACCTGGAGGCGCTGGCCGCTCGGCTAAGGTCACTGCCGCCGGGCAACTCGCCAGCCGCGTATCTGGGCGACGACTGGATCACTCAGGGCGACTGGACCGGCCGCTACGGACGGCAGTACGCCGTGCTCTGCGCCGCCGTCAACGAACCGATCGCGCTGCCGGGCGAGCCGTATGTCGTTCAACCGCGGCGCGGGCCAGGCGCCGTGAAACCCGGGGTCGTCAACTACATCGTAAGCCCCTGGACCAGGACGGACGATCCGCGCGCCCTGTGGTGCCCCAACGTTGGCTATCGCCGCCTGGGCGAATGGAACGACCACGGCTCGCCGCCCGCGGCCGATGGCGACGACGTGTGGGTGCGCATCACCGTTCCCCAGGGCATGCACCGCGTCAGCCTGTATTTCGCCAACAAGGATGGCCGCGAGGGCGAGAACCGCAACCGCAATTACCAGGTGCTGATCCGGCCATTCGACCAGGACATGATCAGGTCGCTGGCGGCGCCTCCGCTGGCGCAGACGCGCGTGGGCGACTTCTGGGGGAGTGTATACAAGCAGTTTCTTCTGCGCGGCCCCGGCGACTATTACGTGCAGGTGCGGCGCTGCTGGAGCCTGAACACCATCGTCAGCGGCGTGTTCATCGACAAGCTGAGCGGCCCGGCCACGGCCAACGACGCTCGCCCGCGGGCGTTCATGGGAGGCGTGGCATACGATCGCCCGCCCGCGCCGGAGCTGCAAGGGGCCGACTCGGCCCTGCGCAAGGCCGACGAGCTGTGGAAGGCGGGCGAGCGATTGTTCACCGAGGATCCGGCATCGGCGGCGCTTGGAACGGCCCCGCGCGTGCTGGCATACCGCGCGGCCCAGGCGGCCGGCGCCCCTGCGGATCTGCTGGCCAACTGGCGCTGGACGCTGCCCCTGTGGACGCGGGAGGACCGCGAGGCGCACAACAAGACCATGCTGACGGCGTGGGAGGCGCAGCGCAAGACCGGCCCCGCCGCGGGAGGCCGGCCATGAGAACACCAGCCGCCCTGACGTGGTTGTGCGCGGTTGCCCTGCCGGCGGCTTTGTTCGCCGCCACGCCGACGACCCGCCCGGAGGTTGCCCAATATGTCGCGACCGAACGGTTGATCAGCAAGCTCGGCGGGGCCGGCGACCACGAGGGCCTGCACGAACTGGCCAACCTCATACACGCTCGATGGCCGGCGGTCGACACGGCACTGTACGGCCGTCTGATCGCGCGCGTCTGCGCACACCTGGGCAGTACTCACCCGACATCGCCGGCCCAGCCACAGCGGGCGCGGGAACACGCCCTGATCGCGCTCCAGCGCATGCACCTGTTGCCGACGAGCGTTGTGGCCGACCTGGGCCATCATGTGGTCTGGGGGCTTATGGACGCACGGCGCGGGGCTGGCGAGGCCTGGTCGAAGCAGCGCTCGGCCGACATGGCGCTGTACTTCCAGATCTGGAAGCAGGTGGACGATGCGGTCGACCCCGAGTGGGACCAGCAGCGCGACGGTCCGAGGCCCGTGCCGCGGCCCGAGGGCGCTCGTGGCCCTTCGCCCGTTGCGCCCGAGCAAATACAGGACCCGGTGGCGCGCGAAGCGTACCGCGCGGCCCTGGAGGACAATCGCCAGCGGCAGGAGCGCTCCTTGCAGCAGTTGGAGGCGCGAAGGGTTCAACAGAACTTCGCCCGCACCGCCGAGCGGCTGGTCACGGCGGCGTACTCGGAGCTTCCCGCGGATGCCGACGACCTGACCGCCAATCTGGATCTGTTTGTCGCCGACGCCGCCGTGAGAGAGCGAATCCTCGGCGCGGCGCGCGCGGCGGTGGCGGAAAAGGAAGCGATTCGCGCCGCCGACGATGGCCTGTCCATCGAAGAGCGATTGCGTCGGCGCAGGGCGGCCGGCCAATGAGCCATGATCCACCGCACACACCTTCCGAGGGACCTGACATGAGAGCACACACACCTGCATCGTCGATGACAGTAGGACTGACGTTGTCTTTGCTCCTCGGCGCCGCCTGCCTCGCCGCCCAGCCGAATGTGGCCGCGATCGACGAGGCCATCGCCAGCGGGGATGAAGCGCGGATCAACAAGGCGGCCGCCGACATCCGCGCCGGCCTGGTGGGCGGCACGCGGTTCGGCGTCATCAACAACCTGAATGGCAAGTGGGTGCGCGCGCTCATCGCGGCGAAGAAGCCCGACCTCGCCGCCGACCTGGCGCTGGCGGGCGTGCTGGCGTGGCCGCGGCAGCTCAACGAGGTGGAGGGGCTGATGACCCTGCGCATTCGGGCACTCAACGAGGCCGGCCGACATCAGGAGGCGCTGGCGGCCGCCAAGGGGCTGTTCAACGTGGCGTCGATGAGCGGGACGGCCGCCGCCATCAATCAGCTCCAGGAGTGCCTGCGTCTGGTCCACGGTGAGAATGCCCCGGTGGTGGCCCAGTTCCGCAAGGAGCAGCAGGAGGGCGATGCGCTGAGGGACAGCCCGCCGGAGCGCGCCGGGACGGTGATGGCGGGCATCGCGATCGACCCCAGGCCTTTCGACGAGGCGCTGGCGCGGTATGGCCAGGACAAGGACGGTTTGATCTGCCGGGGCAATCTGCTGCTGCTGTCGGACCGGCCGAGGGAGGCGCGCGAGGTCTTCGCAAAGATTTACGAAAGCTCGCCCGAGGGCGAACTGGCGTCGGCCACCGAGAGCCTCGCCCGCTGCATCAAGGCCGAGGACGGCGCCATCGGGCGGGCCAACAAGTTCGTGCTGGACCTGCGTCCGGCCAGGGAGGCTCCGTAGAGGGCGGGCGCTGCGGCCCTCATGCCTTGGTCCGCTCCCGGCGCTGGCGGTAGGTGAGCTTGGGCGGTTCGGCGCTGACGACGGTGTACGCGGGAACGCTGCTGGTCAGGAAGACGTTGCCGTTGATGACGGCGCCGCGGCCGATCACCGTGTCGCCCCCGAGGATCGTGGCCCCGGCGTAGATGATAACATCATCCTCGATGGTCGGGTGGCGTTTCTGTCCGCGCAGGGCCTGCCCGTAGGCCGGCGCCAGCGCCCCCAGGGTCACGCCCTGATACACCTTGACGTTGTTGCCGATCTGCGTCGTCTCCCCCACGACCACGCCCGTGCCGTGGTCGATGAAAAACCGCCGTCCCAGTTGCGCGCCGGGATGAATGTCGATCCCGGTCACGCTGTGCGCGTATTCCGTCATGATGCGCGGCAGCAGCGGCACGTCGAGCTGATACAGCTCGTGGGCCAGCCGCTGTACGCTGATCGCGAAGATGCCCGGATATGAGAAGATCGTCTCATCGGTGCTCTGTGCGGCCGGGTCCCCGTCGAACGCGGCCTGCACGTCCGTCGCCAGCAGCTCGCGCACGGCCGGCAGACGCTCGAAGAAACTGGCCACGATTTCGTGGGCGGCCTCGTCACAGACGTGTCCCTCGTCGTGCCCATTGTCGCTTGGCAGTTGCTGGCGATAGCGCAGGCACAGGCGCACCTGCGAATAGAGCAGATCGGCCGCTTTCAGGACCAGCTCGCCGATGCGGTAGGAGACGTTCTGCATCGTGAGTCCCTGCTGGCCGAAGTAGCCGGGAAACATGATCTGGCGCAGGCAATCGACGGCCTGGATGACCACGTCACGGCTGGGCAGATATACCTTGCCCAGGTGCTGCATGGCGGGCTCCGCCTGCACGCTCTTGACAAGCTGCTCGATGACGGCGGGCAGTCGCTCGTTGAGTTGATTGCGGTTCATGATGAAACGGGGCGCTGGCGCCCGGTGGCTGGTGGAGGAATCGGATCGAAACGCAAACAGGGGAAGGAAGCGGCGCGCGCTCATCTTATGCGCGGCCGCGGGTACAGACGCACCGGGGACGAATGCAGGCCTGTGTCATCGCCGATAATCATACGGCTTGCGAGGTCCGCAGGCAATCGAATAATAGAGCAATGAACACCATGGAAGCATTGATGATCGGCGTCTCGGGCATGAGGGGGACCGTGGGCGGCACCCTCACCCCGGGCGTGGTCGGCCGAATGGCCGCCGCCTTCGCTGCCTGGCTGAAGCGCGGCGGCCCGCCGAACGATGGCAAGGCCTTTCGCGTCGTCTTCGGACGCGACTCGCGCCCCAGCGGATTCTGGGTGCGCGATGCGGCCATGGCCTCGCTGGTGGCCAGCGGGATCGAAGCCATCGACCTGGACGTCGTCACCACCCCCGGCGTCGCCATGATGGTCCAGCACCTGCGCGCCGACGGCGGCGTCATCGCCACCGCTTCCCACAATCCGATCCAGTGGAATGGCCTGAAGTTTCTCAACAGCCGGGCAACCGCCCCGCCCGCGGCCGACGCCGCCAGCATTCGCGAACTCTACGAAGCCCAGGCGGCCGACTTCGTGACGGTGGAGAAGCTGCTGCCGCCGCGCCACAACAGCGAGACCCATGCCCTGCACGTCAAGCGCGTGCTGGACTACGTCGACGTGCTGGGCGTCTCCAGCAGACGCTTCAAAGTGGTGCTGGACTCGGTCAACGGGGCCGGATGCGTAACGGCGGCAACCCTCCTCAGCAAGCTCGGCTGCCAGGTGATCCACCTCAACGCCACGCCCAACGGCCTTTTCCCGCACGACCCCGAGCCTACGGAACAGAACCTCACCGCCCTGGCGGCCGAGGTCAAGCGCCAGCGGGCCCACGTTGGCTTCGCCCAGGACCCCGACGCCGACCGGCTGGCTATCGTCGATGAAACCGGCCGCTACATTGGCGAGGAGTACTCGCTGGTCCTGGCGGCGCGATTCGTCCTGAGCAAGCGCCCGGGGGTGGCCGTGACCAACCTCTCCTCGAGCCGGATGCTGGAGGACGTGGCGGCCGCGACCGGCTCGCGCGTGGTGCGCGCTGCGGTGGGGGAGGCCAACGTGGTGGGGGCGATGCTCCAGCACGGCGCTGTGATCGGCGGCGAGGGCAACGGCGGCGTGATCGATACCCGCATCGTCCCGGGGCGCGACTCGCTGGTGGGCATGGCCTACGTGCTGCAACTGATGGCCGAGACGGGCAAAACGATCGGGCAGCTCGTGGCGGAAATCCCGCAGTATGAGATCGTGAAGACGAAGTTCGAGTGCCGCCGCGAGGATGCCGAGCGCGCCGTCGAGGCGCTGAAGCGCCAGTTCGCCTCGGAAAGGGTGGACACGCAGGATGGCATCCGCATCGACTGGGAGCGGCAGCGGGCCTGGGTCCACGCCCGCGCCAGCAACACCGAGCCGATCATGCGCATCATCGGCGAAGCTCCCACCCGCGCCGAGGCCGAGGAACGCATCGCCAGCGTGAGAAAGGCCGTCGAGCGGGTGCTTGGGTGAGCTATCCGGACTCTGATGACAGGGATAGCACCGATAGCATGGGAGTCCTTTTCTGTGTCCGGCATTCGCATATCAGCGGGGCGCGTGACAGTTTCTGCGGCCGGCAGTCCGGGATCGCGCCGGCACACGACGTGGCACGCGTGCTATGGCCGTTGCCGGGCCCGTGCCGGCATCGGGCCTCTTCGTAAATAGGCCGCCCACACCGGACGGGATCGTATGCCGCCTCGAGGCCCATTTGTCTCGACGCCAGCATGAATGGATAGCTGGACCTCCTGGAAGGGATGAGTCCTCGGTGCCGGTGGCCCAGAAGACGGGAACTGCCGCTTGCAGCGTGCCGCGTCACCGTGACGTGGCCGCCGGATTGGATTTATCGCTTTGAGGGCCTCCGGCAGGTAGAGAAAACAGGCGGCAGCGTGTGTACGATGCCGCCCTGCCGTTGGGCCGCCGCCGCGGCGCTGGGGTCGCTTCCCCGCGTTGCCCTATCCTCCGCGGCGGCAGAGTGATGATACCGACCGGGGTCGGTATTGCGCAAAATCGGGCTTAACTGCCGAAAGCCTTTCATGGATAGCAAGCGTAGCACGGGCGTCTGGCCGGCGTCTGGCCCGGCTGGCTTGCGTCCGCGCTTCAGCGTGTGCCACGGACCTCCCGGCTCCATCCGACGCAGAAACTGTCACACACCCCGGTCACGCCCCGTCGCTGCATCCCCTGCATTTTCAGGTTGCATCCGGCGTGTCGGCGGTATAGAGTGCCGCTCGAAGCTGCCATGGTCGGCAGGCAGCGTGGCGACGGGCGTTTGAGCGCCCGCCGCGCCCGGGTCGGTTACGGCAACCCGCCGTGCACCCATCACTCAAATCGAGGATGTGGATGAGACACTCGTTGGTGGCTGTGGGCGTGACGATAACGCTGGCGTCGGCGGCCGTGGCCCAGACCAGCATCGAACGGTTCGAGCGCCAGCTCGATCAAATCTACCGCGACACCCGCCTGCGGGCCAACCCCGAGGTGCCGGCGGGGCAGCGCCTGCTGCTGGACTACGGCGGCTTTCTGGGCCTCAGCTTTTTCGCCATCGACGACGTCCAGCAGAAGACCCACATCCTCCGGCAATACGACCTGATCGGCTACGCCCGGCTCAACCTCGACAACGCCCACGAGTTGTTCCTCCGCGCCCGCACCAGCTACCGCGACTTCAACTCCGGCGACAGCTTCGACGGCGAGGGAGATGAGACGATCTGGCCCACGGTCGAACAGGCCTATTACCGCTTCGACCTGGCGAGGCATCTGGCCGCCAGCAAGGGGCAGGCCACACGCAACAATGTGGTTTTCCAGGGCGGTCGTCAGTTCGTGTACTGGGCCAACGGCCTGGTGCTGGGGCAGACCCTGGACGCGGTGCGCGTGGACCTGACCATGGACCGCTTTGAGCTGCAACTGCTGGGCGGCGTCACCATCGACCGCACCATCGACTTCGACACCTCGCGTCCCGACTTCGACGATGACACCAATCGCGGCTTCTACGGCGCTCTGGCGGCCGTGCGCCTGGGGCGCCACCGTCCGTTCGTATACGGGCTGATTCAGCGCGATTACAACGATGACGATGCGGTGGCCATCGGCCCGGTGGAGGCGAAGTCCGAGTACAACAGCTTCTACATCGGGGCGGGCATCAACGGCAGCATCGGCGACCGTCTGCTCTACGGCGTGGAGGCCGTCTACGAGGGCGGCGAAGGCCGCTCGGACGTGCGGTTCGATCCGTTGACGCAGACGCTTCAGGGCCAAAGCGAAGAGGACATTCAGGCCGCAGCACTGAACTTCCGCCTGGACTACCTGCTGGCCGACCAGCGCCGCAGTCGCCTGACGGGCGAGCTGATTCTGGCGACGGGGGATTCCGACCGGCTGGTGAGCAACTCGACGCTGGGTGGCAACGCCCCCGGCACCAAAGACCATTCGTTCAACGCGATGGGGCTTCTGAACACCGGACTTGCGTTTGCGCCCAGCGTGTCGAACGTGACCGTGTTCCGCGTGGGCGGCTCGACGTTTCCACTGCCAACCAGCGCCTCTTTCAGCCGCCTCCAGGTGGGCGCGGACGTGCTGCTGTTCGGGAAGATGAAGTCCGACGGCGCGATCGATGAGCCCACCAGCGACGACTGGTACCTGGGCGTGGAACCTGACATCTTTCTCAACTGGCAGGTGACCAGCGATGTGACCGTCGCCGTGCGCTACGGAGTCTTTTTCCCCGGCACGGCGATCGAGTTTGACGACAGCCCGCGGCATTTCTTCTTCGCAGGCGTGACGTTGGCGTTCTAGCATCAGAGGCAGGCGGCCGGCGGACCACGGCCAGGCCGCCGAGCGGGACCAGACGGCATGAGACACGACATGAACAGCATCGCACGATCGGGATCGGCATGGGCGCTGGCCGCCCTCCTGCTGGCGGCGCTGGGGGGGTGTCAGACGGCGCGCGTGGCACAACCGCTGACGGCGGAACTCGCCGGCAACCAGCCATCGCAGCAGCTTGAGTTCTGGCACACGCTGGCCACCCGCCCCCTGACCAGCAACGACGAGGCGTTCCACGGCCTGCTGCTGTACACCGACGGGCAGGACCCTGCGGACAGTTACGAGGCGCGAGTGGAGCTGCTCAAATCGCGGAAGATGCTGCCGGCGAACTTCAGGGGTCAGGCCAATGAAGCCGTCCAGCGTGGAACGCTGGCGGTGGCGATCTGCCGGGCGCTGGAAATCAAGGGGGGGGTGATGATGCGGCTGAGCGGCGCAGCGCCGCGCTACGCGGTGCGCGAGCTGGAGTTTGTGGAGCTGTATCCGCCCAGCAGCACGTTTCAGACCTTTTCCGGCGGCGAGTTCGTGGGAATAATCGGACGGATGGAGGACTACCAGCGCGGCCAGGCGGTGAAGGTGCCGGCAGCCGTGCTTCCTCCTGAAATCAGGTCAAACGATTCGCCGGCGCCGCAATGAGCGCCTGGGAGCCAGCAGTGAGCCATAACAACAGACGATTTTCGATCGCCATCGCCGCCCTGGCGGCGTTTGTGGCGGCCGGCGCCCCGGCGGCACAGGCACAGCACGCCACCGCGCCCGCGGCGTCTGCCACCGCGCCGACTGGCGAGGCCCTGGTAGGCACGATCACCGCCGTCGACGGCATGGTTCAGGTGCGGCTCGGCGAGGATGAACCCTGGCAATCGGCCGGCGTCGGCATGAAGATCGGCCCGGGCGCTGCGTTCCGCACGGGCCCGCGCTCGGCCGTGCGATTCGTCTTTCCGCCGGGGCAGACCATTACGCTGGACCGTCTGGGCACGGTGACGGTTCTGGAGGCGCTTCGGACCGAAGGACGCATCAAGATGGATGTGGGCATGGACTACGGCCGCCTGCGCTACGACATCGAGGCGGCCGGTCAGGAGCACGACGCGACGATTCACACACCCGGGAGCACGCTGGCGGTGCGGGGCACGGACGTGATCATGTTCAACCAGGGGTTCTATCCGGTGACGGCGACGAGCGTGGTGGGCACCGCGAGGTTCCGCGACCTGGACGGCTCGGTGCAGACGTTCGGCGGCGAGCAGCAGGCGGTGATCGTCAGCGGTAGCGGCGGGGCGGCGCAGACGGCGCTGGGCCTCAACTACGTCGATCCATCCTCGATTGCGCGCGGAGCCGGCGAAGCGCAGGCGCTGCGGGACAATCCGTCGATCAGCGGGTTCACGTTCGGGACGACCTTCACCAGCTCGCTGGCGCTGCCGCCGGTGGCGCCGGCGCCGGTGGTGCCGGCCAACTTCGCCCAGGGCTCGCTGGTGTTTCAACTGGTGTGGGTGAACAGCGAGCCCTCATCGCTGCTTCCGGATCTGGACCTGTTCGTGCGCAGCCCGCTGGGCGAGCTGCTGGATCCCAAGCTCGGACCTCCCGTGGTCCCCAGCGGCGGGCGCTCCCCCCTGGATGACCGCGGCGGCGCCGCCAACCGCGCCGGACAGGAAGTCGCCGCCTGGCCGGACCTGTTCCCGCTGGGCCGCTACGAATATGGCGTGACGCACATCAGCGGAGCCGGGGCGGAGTATCAGTTGGTGGTGATCCGCGACGGCCGCGTGGTGGGCGATGCGGTGGGGGGGAGCCTGGATTCGCAGAACAACCGCGACTCGTATGAGGTGAGCATCGGCGGCTCGTCCGGGCTTCAGACAGCGGGGCGCAGTAACTCCGCCAGTGCCGTGCGGGCCGCGCGGGCTGCGCCGGCTCGCGCCCCGACGGCGCGACCTATCGGACCTTACCAGTCGGGTCCGGCCCGGTAATACAGCTCACATCCTGGTCCCCCGCCATCTTCCGGCTCATACATCCGCACGGCGCGATGCACGCACGAGACGCTCGTGCTGTCCAATGTCCGGCGCCCGGCAAAGTGGCCCCTGCGCCCTTCCGATGATAGAGTGTGGATCGGTCATCTGTACGCTTTCGCCGGACCGGTCATCAGCATTGTCGCACGCGATGGGGACTGCCGGTACAAGGTCTGCGCCAGAGGCCGTGGCGGCGGTGATCGCGTGGTGACGGAGGAGCATGCAATGAGGATTCGCGCTATCTGGCCGGTCATCGCCGGTCTTGTGGGGTTTGGCCTGTTTCCATCGTCCGCGCGTGCGTCGGGTGCCGAGGGAGGCCAGTCGCTGTATGCCACGGTTGTGGGCGTCAGGGGGATGGTGGAGGTGCGCGCCGGCGAGGATGATGCCTGGCAGATCGCCCAGGTGGGCATGGTGCTGCCGGTGGGAGCGGAATGCCGCACCGGCCTGCGATCGGCCATCACCCTGACCATGCCGCCCCAGCAGACGATCACGCTGGATCGCCTGGGGACCGTCAAGATCCTCGAGGCTTTCCGCGGCGAAAAGCTTACGACCGAGCTGGGAATGAGCTACGGCCGCCTGCGCTATCGCATCGAGGCGGCGGGGATCGAGCACGAATCGCGCATCCGCACGCCCAGCAACGTGCTGGCGATTCGCGGTACCGACGTGGTGGCCAGCGACGATGCCCTGGGCTATGGCGTGAGCTTCTTCAGCGGGAGCGGCCGGACGCAGAACGAAAAGGGCGAATTCGTCGACATCGCCCCGACCGACGGCGAGCCGTCCGTGCTGACCGATTCGGACCTGTGGCCGTCGGACTACTTCAAGCGGATGGCCTTCAATCCCTACTATGGCGCCGGAGCCATGACCGGCACCGAACAGGATGCACTGAACAGGAACAGCAGCGTCGGCGGGCTCCAGACGGGGCTGTGGCGGTTCCGCGAGGGCTCGTGGGATACCTCGACGCTGCCGCGGCCCCCCGTGCCGCCGACGGACGTCGTCACCGCGATGGGCCGGCTGTCGTTCAGTCTTTCGTGGACCGGCGATGGGGCATCGGGGCCGATCACGCCCAACCTCGACCTGTTCGTCATCAGCCCGCTGGGCGAAATCCTGATCCCGCGAGACGATGCGCCTTTCTCGGTGGCCAGCGGCGGCGCCATGAGCCGCAACGATCGCGGCGGGCGCAACTCGACGCTGGGCGTGGAGGTTGCCACCTGGGATCCCAGCTATCCCGTTGGCAGGTACACCTACGGCGTGCGATACGTGGACAGCGGTGATCCGGCCACCTACAAGATCCTCGTTCTGGTGGACGGCAAGCAGATCAACGCCGACTTCGATGACACCGTCACCGAGCTGGACCCGCAGGTGGTCTTCACCATCGACGTGAAGGCGCCCGCATCGGCCAGCCCATCGCTGGCGCGCGCCAAGGCCCGGACCCCCATGGCCGCCAAAACCACAAAGCCCGCAGTGGCCGCGAGGGCAACGCCGCCGCCGGCGCGGCTGCTCACAGGCAGCGTCGCGTCCCCCGCAGCTTCCGGCTCTGAAATGTTCCGCAGGCTCGCGGCGCGGTGATCCGGCGATCGCGACGTTGTGCCTCCCGCACGCGTCGCGCGCGTTCCTTGTTTTTCGGGCCGCTGACGTTATTCTGCGCTGCGCAAGGAGCCATCGCATGAGCACCGGCATCTTCGCGCACCACGCACACGTCTTCCCCGAAAGCGTGCGGGCCGACGGCACCATCGAACGGCTCCTGCGCCTGCTGGACGAGTGCGGCATCGACGGCGCGGTCTGCTTCGCACCGTTCTCGTTCCAGGTCCGACACGCAGGCGTTCATCCCAACGGCTGGCTGGCCGAGGCGATAGCGCCCCACTCGCGCCTGGTTGGTTTCGGCACCATCAACTTCGCCCGCCACGATGTCAAGGACCAGGTGCGCCAGTGCGCGCAGCTCGGCCTTCGGGGGCTGAAACTGCATCCCAACGTGCAGGAGTTCGACGTCCTCTC
>Ga0129299_1001209_pt1 | contig 17197 bp, 12 predicted proteins | sample ConPoolayeCmetaG_FD_94477 | JGI IMG/M metagenome (GOLD analysis project Ga0129299, IMG submission 94477) | Hot spring microbial mat communities from California, USA to study Microbial Dark Matter (Phase II) - Cone Pool mat layer C metaG ... | reverse complement strand
TGTGCTGCGGGGTGGCGGCGCTGGTGCTGCACGGCCTGTTCGCCGGCCGCGTCGAGACCCGCGCCCGGCGCATCCAAACCGCGATGAAGGAGGGATAGCGTCCTCCTGTTTCCGCGGTTCCAATGCGGCATCCCGACCTTCGCAGATTCCGCCTTACACCAGCCGCGCCACTCTCTCGACGACGGCCGCCAGCGGCCTGACGTAGTCGTGGCCGAAGAGGTGCACGTGGTTGATCAGCGGGTAGAGCTGGTAGATGTGCTTTCGCAGCTTGTGGTAGCCGTCGCCCAGATGGTGCGTGTGACGATAGGCGCGGAGGAACGCGGGGGTGACGGTATGGAACAGCTCCATGTAGGCCAGCTCCGCCTCGGCGTGGGCGTACTTGCAGTTGGGATCGAGCAGTGCGGCGACGCGCCAGCGGCCGGCGGAGTCGGGGCGGACCAGGATATTGGATGACCAGATGTCCCAGTGGGTCAGTCGCGGGCAGTCGTCGTGGGCCAGCAGGCGATCGAGCCGCTCGTGCACGCGGGCGATCTGCTTCTTGAGCTTGCCGGGTATCTGCGGCGACCTCTCCACGTCGCGCCAGATCGGCTCGTAAACGTGACGGTAGAAGTCCGGCCACGCGTCAAACTGCTCGCGATCGTCATCGCCCTCGCGGCGATAGGCGGGCGCGGTGTGCGCGTGAAGCGCCGACACCAGCTCGGCCAGGTGTTCCTGAATTGCATCAAACTCGGCCGGTCCGCAGAGCTGGCGGGCGGCCGCCAGGTTGACGCCCTCGACGAACTCCATCAGCAGATAGCTGTTGGGCTCCTCCAGGTCGGCGATGTGCACGGCGAGCACCTTCGGCGCCGGCAGGCCCAGCTCGCGCAGCATCCGAAGCTGATGCGCCTCGCGGAGGAACTGGCGGTTGACGCGGTGCGCGGTGATTTTCAGCACGGCGCGGGCGCCGTCGCTCGCGTGAAGGGCCAGAGTTGTGTTAATGCACCCCCCGACGAGGGGTTTGACCTCGTCCAGTTCGGCCGCCGGACCGCGCCACTCCCGCACGATGCGACGGAGGATCCGCCAGGAAATGTCGGTTTCCTGAAAAGCCATCGGCTTCGCTTTATATCATTGCACACGCAGCGGCCGCGGGCAAGTCGATTTCGAGGATTTGGCGTTGGCCTGCGGGCGGGGCCGGCCATACAATCAGACGCATGATCCGAATCCGTGAGATCGTCGATCCGGAGCTGCGGCAGCGCATAGTGGCCGCGCTGGCTGAACGGCGCGGCTGCAGCGTGGCCGCCATCCCCGACTGGTTTGAGCTGGACGATGCGGACTACGTCGATCTGCTCAACGAGCTGAAGGGAGATGCGGACCAGGAGGCGGACGACTGGCGGATGTGAGCCAGTGCTCGGCGGACACTGCGACGGTGAAGCTCTCCATATCGCAGTCCCAATCCATCATGAAGTTCCAGGGATAGCGCGCAGCCAGCCGGCGACGGCTCGGGGCTGTCTCATGTGCTCATGTGAACAGCAGTATGACCATCGCCTGCGCCGACAGCACGCGCAGGAGCATGACCAGCGGGTACACCGTGGCGTAGGCGATCGAGGGCGACTCCGAACCGGTCATGGCGCCCGCGAAGGCCAGGGCCGGCGGGTCGGTCATGCTCCCGGCCAGCAGGCCGCACAGCGAGAGGTAGTTCAGTTTGTAGAAGATGCGCGCGGCGAAGCCGACCACAAGGAGCGGAACGAGTGTTATCATCGCGCCGTAGCCCATCCACAGCAGCCCCGGCCCTGCCAGCGTCTGGAGAAACTGGTCCCCGCTTCGAAGCCCTACCGCCGCCAGGAACAGCACGATGCCCACCTCGCGCAGCAGGAAGTTGGCGCTGATCGGCATATACCACACGAGCGGGCCGATGTTCCCAAGCCGGCTCAAAATGATGGCCACGATCAGCGGCCCGCCGGCCAGACCCAGCTTGACGGGCGCGGGCAGCCCCGGCAGGCTCAGCGGCCAGGATCCGACCAGAACGCCCAGGGCGATGCCCAGGAACAGCGGGATGACCTGGGGATGGTTGAGTTGCTTGGGCGCATCGCCCACCTCCTGAGCGAAGCGCGCGATGGCCGCCTCCTCGCCCACGACCACGAGGGTATCGCCAAACTGCAGTTTGACTTCGGCGGTGGGGGGCAGTTCGATCTCGGCGCGGCTGATGCGCGTGACCATGAGGCCGAAACGCTTGAGGGGGTCGAGTTCCTGGATACTTCGCCCCAAAGCTCGCGTGCGCGTGACCAGGAGGCGGCGGGAGGTAATGGCGGCGGGCAGGCCCTTGAGGTCGATGGGACTCTCCACACCGACGATCAGCCTGAGCTGTTCCAGTCCGCGCCGCGGACCCACGGCGTGAATTACGTCGCCGCTGTGCAGAATCGTATCGCCGCGGGCCACCTGGATCTGCCCGTCGTGCAGCACGCGCGAGATGACCACGCCGCTGTCTCCCAGCGTGGGCAGATCGCGAATCCGCACGCCGTCGAGGTTGGGATTGCGCACCTCCAGATTCAGCGTCTGCAGCGGCTCGGGGCGGGGCTGCATGGCGGCCAGAAGCTCGGCCTCGTGCTGGGGATCGATGCGGAAGACGGCGCGCACCAGCAGCATGGTGAGGATGATGCCGATGATGCCGAAGGGGTAGGCCACCGCGTAGGCAATGCCCGGCTGCTTGAGGACCTGGGCGGCGCGCTCGCCGTCACCGGCCGCCTGACGCAACGCCTCGCCGGCCGCCGCCAGAGAGGGCGTGTTGGTGGTCGCCCCGGCGAAAAGTCCCACGGCGGCGGGCAGGTCCTGGCGATGCATCATCGCGAAATACACCAGCAGCGTCATCGCGACACCCAGCAGGACGATGGCGGCGGCCATGAGGTTCAGCGGCAGGCCGTTGCGCCGCAGCGAAGCGATGAACCCCGGTCCCACCTGTATGCCTATGGTGTACACGAACAGGATCAGCCCGAACTCGCGCGCGAACTCCGTCACCTGCTGGTTGATCGAGAAGCCCATCTGGCCGAACGCCAGCCCGGCAAAGAGCACGCCGGCCACGCCCAGGCTCACCTTGAACACGCGCACGGTGCCGATGGCCAGCCCGGCCGCGGCCACCAGTCCGAGAATCAGCACGGCGTGGGCGACCGAGTCCTGGCTGAACAGGTCTTTCAGCCACGAGGAGGAACCTGCCGCGAGGGCGGCGAGCGTGTGAGTCAGCGCTGGATGGTGCATCGGGTTTACGGAGAAAGGCGGCATGATAGGTGCCCGGCCGCGGATTTGGCAGGCTCTGTGCGGATGCCGCAAATGCCAAGCCCAGGAATCGCGGAAGATGCCGACGACGATCGATCAGGCCACACCCATGCCCGCGAAGCCCGCGAGCACCGCGCCGCGAACGGTCTCCTGCCCATCGGCCCATGCCGCAGAGGCCCGCCCCGCACGGCGCATCTTTCCTCAGCGCATGACCCACTGCCTGCCGAGGAACTCGATGGGTTCCGGTCCCGGCGGCGCTTCCTCACCCAGCATGCGGTACTGAAGCTCGAGTGTGCGGCGCAGGACCACCGGCGACTTTGTCCCGTCCGGACCGGCCATCTCCACCACCTTACCCTCGGCGTCCTTGAGCATCACCGCCTCGCCGCTCAGGCCGCCGACGTAGATCGTGAACGAACCCATCTGCCGCATCGGCTCGCGCCATACGGCCACGCCGTCGCGGGCCTGATCCTCGCCCAGGCGGATGGTGCCGGCGATCTGGTTTACCGTCTCCAGGTGGGGCTTTTTCTCCCGCACGCGGATGGCGTCAATGACGGCCGGGTGAATCTGGTTGTCGCTGCGGATGACCCGTCCGTCATCGGCCAGCAGCTCAAAGACGGGCAGGAATCGCTGCTCCTGGCCGGTCAGGTTGGTCACCGTGTAGGTGATGTACCAGAAGGCTTCCGGACCCGCCGCCGCCGGCGTCTGCACGACGATCCGGCGCGGATGGGAATACTCAAATTTCAATTCCCAGGAGATGGGATACGGGCTGGGCTTGGGATAGCCGCGCACGAGGCTGGCGATGCACAGCACGGCGGCGGACAGAACCAGCACAAGGGCTTGTGTTCTCATGCGTTGTGACTCCGCAGTGGATGGGCCTCAGACCGCTGCTCCCGGCCCGCGGCGCAGCCGGCGCTGCGGCCTCGCGGGAAGATTCGCGTTGCCCTTCGCGCCATCGGTGGTATTCTTACGAAGCGTACGCACGCTGTCAATCACGACTCGGCGCTGCGGACACGAGAATCGCTTGCCTCCGCCCATGTCCCCGCTGGCGGACATCCTCACGCGACCGGCGGCCGATCACGAGCTGCCCGAGGCCGTGCGTCAACTGGTCGTCCACTCGCCTCTGGAGTGCGATGCGAACCATTACGGCGAGCTGCTGCATCTGGCTTCAAGACATCGCGGCAACGCCGGTGGCATGCGCATCGCCCTGCATCAGGACCGTATGCTGGCTTCGGTGCTGCCGGTCACCAGTCCCGGCCGCACCATGCTCCTGTTCGTTCCGCCTCGGCATTCGGATCCGCTGCGGCGCCAGGCGCTGGCCCGGCTGATCGACGAGGTCTGCGCCCAGGCCGTTATCGACGGCATTGTGCTGGCGCAGGTGCTGCTTGACCACGCGGATGGAGTTACAGACAGCCTGCTGGGACTGTGCGGCTTTCGCCGGCTGGCGGAACTGCTTTACCTGCACTTGCCCGTGGCCCGCGGAGTGGCACCGCCGGCGATGCCATCCAATCTGATCTGGCGCACCTACGCCCCACATCTGCACGAAGCGTTCGGCCGCACACTTCTGGAGACCTACCGCCAGAGCCTCGACTGCCCCGCTCTCAACGGTCTGCGCGACATCTCCGACGTGCTGGCCGGACACATGGCCGCCGGAGCCTTCGACCCATCCTTGTGGTTTCTGCTGATGGCCGACGGGCAGGAGATCGGCGCGGCGCTGCTGACCCGGACGCCGGGGCATGATGGCATGGAGCTGGTATATCTGGGGCTTGCCCCCGAGCACCGCGGACGCGGCTACGCCGACCTGCTGATGCGTCAGGCCCTGGCCGCCGCCTCGGCGAGGGGCGCAACGCAACTGTCGCTGGCCGTCGATTCCGACAACCTGCCCGCGCTGCGGCTCTACTGGCGCCATGGTTTCCAGGCCTTCGCGCGGAAAACGGCGATGCTGCGCGACCTGCGCACGCTGCAGGTGAGTGTGCCCGCCGCCAGCCAGACGCCCGGATCGGTTCAAACCTTCGGCGCAGACAAGACTTGAGGCGCGCGGCCTGCGCCGCGGCGCGCCGCTACCCACCAGTTGTCCACAGCGGGCGGCGAAATGTGCATGCGCCGTTGAGGAAAAAAAAATCGCGACCCTGAACCTTGGCCACATCGGGAGTTGCGCTAATGTGAACGAAAAATCCGACGGCGCGGTCTTGTAACCGCCGCTGGCGTTGGCTATTTTCTGGCCCGTTGATTGGCCCATGGACGGGCAGGTTCAGTGGGCGAGGCTCCGGCAGTTCGTTGACAATTCCGGGATCGATCGTTTCGTCATAACGTGTGTTGAATCCGACCCGCCTCGTCTTGCTGGCTGTGTTCGTGCATTGCACCGCCGCGATCTCACGGAAGAGTTCGTGACAGGGAACTCGAAGGACTCGACCTCAAGGAGATCGAAGTGAGCTGCATCAGCGCACCCGATCCGCAGTTGACGCGACTGGCCGAGGCCATCGCCCAACGCGTGGGACCTCAGCGGTTTCATGTCTGGTTCAACAACTCCACGCGCCTGGACTTGAAACAGGACGGCCTGGAGATTGCGGTTCCCAACGACTTCATCAGCGAGTGGATCACCCGCAACTTCTCCAAGCCCATCGCTGACGCCGCCCGCGAAGTTCTCGGCGGAGGCCTCCCCATCCGCTTCACCGTCATGCCCCAGCTCTTCGAGGCGGGCAACGGCGAACAACCCGCCGCCAAACCGCACGCCCTAAGAAATGCTGAAGGCACGGATGTTGCCGGCCGGGGCGCTGCCTCGCCCGGCGCCTGCCGCACTGCGGAACCGCACCGCAGCATCTGTGCCCCTCCGGGCGCGACCGCTGCGGTACCGCTCCGCGCCGACAGCCAGCCGCCATCCGCGCACGAACTGCGCGCTGCGCCAACGCGGCTGCCGCTGGATCGCGGCAGGCCGCTGAGCTTCAGTTCCCCTGCGCGCCTGCGCCACGACATCGAGAGTTTCGTCGTGGGCCCCAGCAACCAGCTCGCCTACAACGCCGCCACGCACGTGGCCCAGTTCCCCGGCGTGCAGTACAACCCCCTGTTCATGCATGGCGCCTGCGGACTGGGCAAGACTCACCTGCTCCAGGGACTGTGCCGCAAGTTCCTCACGCACCACCCCGCCGGCCGCTGGGCCTACCTCACCGGCGAGGAGTTCACCAACGAGTTCCTGGCCGCGTTGCGGAACAACCGCCTGGATGGCTTCCGGCGGAAGCTGCGCGACCTGGATCTGCTGGTCATCGATGATGTGCATTTCATAGCCGGCAAGAAGGCCACGCAGGAAGAGTTCCTGCACACGTTCAACGCCATCGAGGCCATGGGCAGGCAGGTGGTGATGGCCAGCGACAACCATCCGCGGATGATCGAAGCGTTTGGCGAGTCGCTGGTGAACCGGTTCATCAGCGGCATGGTGGTGCGGATCGACCCGCCCAACCTCGCCACCCGCTGCGGCATCCTCCGCAACCTCGCCCAGCGGCACAAGTTGCAGCTCGATGAGGAGGTCGTCTCGTGGATCGCCCGCCGCGTCACACAGAACGTGCGCGAGCTGGAAGGGGCCATCACCCGTGTCAGCGCCCACGTCAAGCTGACCGGGCGTAACGCCGACATGGCTCTCGTTCAGGAGGCCCTGAGCGACCTGCAGCGGCAGCTCGTTCAGCCCGTCAAGCCCGAAAACATCCTCCAGGCCGTCTGCACCTACTTCGGCGTGGAGGAACGCGACCTCATGTCCGGCCGCCGCGAAAGGACCATCAGCCTGGCCCGCAGCCTGGCCATGCACCTGATCCGCAAGACCGGCAAGCTCAGCTTCCCGGAGATCGGCATGCGCATGGGCAAGCGCAACCACAGCACGGTCATCAGCGCCTGCCGCCGGATGGAACGCGCCGTGCAGCAAAATCTGCGCCTGAGCTGGACCACCAGCGTCGGCGAACGCGAGGAGGATGCCACCGAACTGATTCAGCGCCTCGAGGAAATGGGCCGCGCCATGATGTGAGCGGCCCCGAGCATCATTCGATGATGGTGGCGATGATCGTGCGGCGCCGCGGACTTGTGTCGAAGTCGATCAGCACCACCTGCTGATACTCGCCCGTCAGCAGCCGACCGTTGGCAAATGGAATCGTCAGATCCGGCCCCAGCAGCGAGGCGCGGATGTGGCTGTGGCCGTTGTCGTCATTCCACGTCGCCTCATGGTCGTACGGAATGTCGTCCGGAATGAGCCGTTGCATCGCCGCCTTCACGTCATGCCTGACCAGACCCTGTTCATACTCCAGCGTGGTGAGGGCGGCCGTGCTGCCCACGACAAACAGGTGCACCAGCCCCGAGCCGGGGACGTCGGCAATGCGCTTGGCAAGTTCGGCCGAGACGTTGATGATGTCGGTGTTGCCTTCCGTGTTGAACTCGAGCGTGAAACGTTGCATGAAACTCCTGATCCAGGCGCCTGTGGCAGTATAAAGGCATTCGCACTCGGAGGGAACTTCTCGGCGAGGATGACCGCTGGCGTCGCGCTGCTGCGCTGGGGTATGGAGGCATTGGCCCCGGCAGGCAACCGCTCGGCGACCACCGGCGGGTGCAGCGCACCTGGGCTACTGTTATTGCGTAATGTTAGCGCCCAATTTGACCGCTGCGTTAACCCATGCTATATTTGCTCGTGTAAACACTGGGTAAATTCCTTAAACCTTGAGAATCAACGGGTTACGGCCAGTGCCCGGTTTGCTTGCGTCTGTTGTCCGTCAGCCCGCCGCGGTGTGATCCAGTGTCGCGCGGCTTGGTGAGGTTCACGGAGGCCCTCATGTCCACGGACCACAGGGATCAGGTTCGCCAGGCGATTGATCTGGTGGAACTGGTCAGCCAGAGCGTCGCCCTCAAACGCCGCGGGCGCAAGTTTGTCGGCCTTTGTCCGTTTCACCAGGAGAAGACTCCGTCGTTCACCGTTGATCCCGCGAAACAGTACTTTCACTGTTTCGGCTGCAAGGCCAGTGGAACGGTTTTCGACTTCGTCATGCGCCGTGACCGGGTCGAATTCCGCGAGGCGCTGGAAATCCTCGCCAGACAGGCCGGAATCGAATTGCCCAGGTCCGGCGCAGCCGGCCAGAAAGCCGGCGACAGACAGGCGTTGCTGGAGGCGCACTCCGCCGCCTGTGCGTTCTTTCAAAATCTGCTGAGGGACCCGGTGCAGGGCGCCGTTGCACGCGAGTACCTCACTCGCCGCGGTTTCACGCCGCAGACCCTCCAGAGGTTTCAGGTTGGTCTGGCGGCCGATGCGTGGGATGCCCTGCTTAGAGGCCCGGTTGGGCGCAAGCACGGCCCACAACTGCTGGCTCTGGCCGGACTCGTCAAACCGCGGGAGCATGCGGAAGGCTACTACGACACCTTCCGAAACCGCATCATGTTCCCCATTCGCAACGAAGGCGGTCAGATCATCGCCTTCGGCGGACGAGTCATGCCGGGGTCGCAAGACCCGGCCAAGTACCTGAACAGTCCCGAGACGCCCCTGTTCAGCAAGAGCCGGGCCGTGTTCGGCCTGGATCTGGCCCGCCAGCGCATTGTTGAAACGCGGGTTGCGGCCGTTGTGGAAGGTTATACCGATGTGATGATGGCGCACCAGTTCGGTGCGGCCAACGTGGTGTCGGTGCTGGGCACGGCCCTGACTGAGCAGCACGTGAACGTGCTGCGGCGATTTGCCGATCGAATCGTCCTGGTGTTCGATGCGGATGCGGCTGGCGATGCCGCTGTCGCGCGGGTGCTGAACCTGTACCTGCGTCAGCCCGTCGAGATCGCCGTAGCCTGCATCCCCGATGGCCTGGACCCGGATGAGTTTCTGCTCCGGGATGGACTGTCGGGTTTTCAGCGGTTGCTGGCCGATGCACCTGACGCGCTGCTGTATGCCTGGCGACGGACGTCAAGGCGACACGACGCCCAAGGCGCTGATTTGACCACGCGACAGAAAGTCGCGGCGGAGTACCTGGAACTTCTGTCGCAGGCGAACGCGGAGGAACCGACGGATGCCTTGCGTTTAGGTGGCATACTGGCACGTGTGAGCAGGCTCACAGATGTGCCCTTGGAGGACCTGCATCGTCGGTTCCGCAGGATGCGGAAAGTGGCTCGCCCCGGGCGGACCATCGCTTCTGCCGCGGGTGGTCAGGCCCCGCGGAAGCCGGTCGCTGTGGATGGCCGGTTGCGGGCCGAGCGGCAGATTCTTGGCGTGTTGCTGGTTGAACCGCAGCGGTGGTCGAGCGTACAGTTATGTTTACAGGTGGAGGAGATCACGGACCCGGCCCTCCGCAGACTGGCCGAAGCGCTGTGGAATCATCAACGTCACGAGGGCGAGACGGTATTAGGCGAGTTCCTGTCCGCGCTGTCGGATCCGGCGCTGCAGGCGCTGGCCGTGGAGCTGGTTGAGGAAATCGAGGCCATGCCCGACCCCGGCGGCACGCTGGAGGGGGCCATGGCATTTCTGGCGGAGGAGAGGCGCAAGCGGGAGAAGCAGCAGACCTTTGCGAGGACACAGCGCCTGAAGGAAGAGCCGTGTTCTCCCGAAGCGGAGGCGGAGTTGTTACGGCAGTTGCAGGAGCTCTCGCGGCGGCCCGATCTGAGGCGCGTCCGCGCGTGATGGGCGTTTTCCAGAGGAAAACGCCGGCCGGCTACATAGTCCGGCACGGGATGACTGACGATGTCGCGTTGCAGGGATCGGACCTTCTCCGAAGTCCCTGGCCCGCTTCGCGTCGTCCCTTTAGCCTTCGGCACAGGTGCCGGAGGTGGTGGTGTATGGAAACAACAGTGGCATCAGCAGTTGAAACTCCGTTGATCGGGTCCGGCTCGCAGGAGGAAGTCGATTCGCGCGTGGCCGCGCTGATCGAGCTGGGCAAGTCGCGCGGCTATCTGACGTACGACGAGCTCAACGAGCGGCTGCCGGACGAGGTCGTCTCCCCCGACAAGCTCGACTCCCTTCTGATGATGATCGATGAGATGGGCATCCGACTCATCGACGAGATGGACGTGCCCGAGTACGAGCAGAAGACCCAGAAGGGCCGTGACGGCAGCGCGCCCGCCCCCGCTCCCCCTGCCCTGACCGGCGGCGCGGGCGAGCCTACCCCCCAGGAACTGGCCGAGGAGGAAGAAGAGGAAATCGACCTGAATCTCGAAGCCGAGCTGGCCGAGGCCTCGACCAAGCGCATCGACGACCCGGTGCGCATGTACCTCACCCAGATGGGCGAAATACCCCTGCTCACCCGCGAGCAGGAGATTGCTCTGGCCAAGAAGATCGAGATCACCCGCAAAATCTTCCGCTCCCGCGTGCTCGAGAGCGACTACTGTCTTCAGGCCGCCGTCGAAATCCTCCAGCAGGTCGACGATGGCGACCTGCCCTTCGACCGCACGATGAAGATCAGCACCGCCGAGGATCAGGCCGACAAGAGCACGATCGGCCAGCGCATCCCCATGAACCTGGAGACGGTGCGGCAGGCTCTGGCCCGCAACCGAGCCGACTGGGAGCGTCTGCGCAGCAGCAAGAACAGGAAGGAACAACAGGAACTGATGCTGGCGATTCGCCGCCGGCGCCGCCGGGCGGTGAAACTCCTGGAGGAGCTGTCGCTGCGCACCAGCCGTGTGACGCCGCTCATGAAGAAACTCTCGAGCATCTCCACCAAGATGCTCGAGCTGGAGCAGCGCATCGAGGAGCTCAAGAAGCTTAAGGACCCCGGCGAAGACCTGGAGGTCTGCCAGCAGGAGCTGGCGGGTCTGGAAGACCTGGTGCTGGAAAACGCCCAGGACCTGCACAAGCGCGTCGTCGCCATCCGCAAAATCTACAACAAGTACGAGGATGCCAAGCGCAAGCTCTCCGGCGGCAATCTGCGCCTGGTCGTCTCCATCGCCAAGAAGTACCGCAATCGCGGCCTGTCGTTCCTGGACATCATCCAGGAGGGCAACACGGGGCTGATGCGCGCGGTCGACAAGTACGAATACCGCCGCGGCTACAAGTTCAGCACCTACGCCACGTGGTGGATTCGCCAGGCGATCACCCGCGCCATCGCCGATCATGCCCGCACCATCCGCATCCCGGTGCACATGATCGAGACGATGAGCAAGCTGCGGAACATCTCCAAGCAGATCATGCAGGAAGTGGGGCGCGAGCCCACCATCGAGGAGATCGCCAAGCGCGCCAAGATGAGTGTGGCCGAGACGCGCCGCGTGCTGAAGATCAGCCGCCATCCCATCTCGCTGGACCGCCCCGTGGGCGAGAGCGAGGACAGCTATTTCGGCGACTTTATTGAGGACGAGCGGGCCGAGAATCCCGTCGAGAGCGCCACCCAGGAGATGCTCAAGGACAAGATCGAGCAGGTGCTCAAGACCCTGACCTACCGCGAGCGCGAGATCATCAAGCTGCGCTACGGCATCGGCGACGGCTACACTTATACGCTGGAGGAGGTCGGCCGCATCTTCAAAGTCACCCGCGAGCGCGTGCGCCAGGTGGAGGCCAAGGCCATCCGCAAGCTCCAGCACCCCGTGCGCGCCCGCAAGCTGGAAGGCTTCCTGCCGGGCGGCGTGATGCGGCGTTGAGCGGCTGCGGGGGCAACCCTTAGCTACGTGGTGCAAAAAGCACGCGAGATGACCCCCTGTGCCAGATGCACCTGCGCTGACCGGTTCGGTGTGGTGCCGTTCACCCAGCCAGTGATACCGCGCCCAATGGCCGCACCCAGGTCGTCCGGCACCGCCCAGAGCGTGCCCTGCTTGCTTGACTCCGCCGCGCACCCGATCAGCGATTTGCCTCGCTTGTTCGTCCCACCACGGGCGCATCTTGAGTTGGTCGCTTGGCGCAACGGGCCGGAAGTAGAACCGCCGCTTTTCCTCGGTCCAGCTTGCACCGAGTATACCAGGGGAAGCCAGTGCCTGCATGGCCACCGCTCGCTGAACCCCGCTCGCCTGGCCATAGGGGCGCCGCACAGCGCGCCAGAACGCCCGCGAAAGTCGCTGACAGGGAATCTGGCGCGGGCCGAATGCCCGGGACTGCGCCGGTTCGGCCGGGGTGGCCGGACGAAGCGGGGAGGGGAGGAGGAATGACGAAGCCGGAAGCTCGAAGTCCGAATACGAACAAACTATTTACGTCCCCGTATCTATCTTCTGCTTCGCGCTCGAGACGATCCGTTCCCAGCCAAGCCGCTCAGCGACTGCCAGGAGTCTCCTGCCCGGGTTGACGACCACCGGATGTCCGACCTGATTCAGCAGGGCGACATCCGAAAGTGAGTCCGCGTATGCGTGACTCTTCGAAAGATCGATGCGGTGATCTCGTGCATACTCCGCGACAACCTCGGCCTTCACGGGGCCTGCGACGTTTCGTCCTGCGATTTCGCCCCGGTAGACCCCGTTGTGCTGGAGAAGCCCCGGGGAGAGAACTGCCTCGGCGCCCAGAAACGCTGCCAGGGGCGCCAGGACGAAATCCAGCGTGCCGCTGACCAGCAGGATCCGCTCGCCCCGGGCACGGTGCTCCCTGGCCCGGTCCAGTACCGCGGGGATCAGGCTCGGCGCAAGCACCTCCCGGAAGCAGACCTCCGCCAGTTCCCGGGTCCGCTCCACGGGAAACCCGGCGTACTGACGATAGAAACTCCTGTTGAACGAGCCTCGGTCCCATCGATCGAGCAGCAGCCAGTAAGGCGCCCGCCACCATACGGCCAGAATACGGGGAACTCTTCGCACGGGCGAATAGAAATGCCTGAGGAAGAAGCGATAGTAATCAACCGCGTTGGTTCGGACCAGAGTCCCGTCCACATCGAAGATGGCCGCAACCGCGGTCACGAATCCGCCCCGCCGGAACCGATTCGCCCTTTCGGTGCCTCGCCCAACGCCGCGATCGCGGTCCTCAACTTCTGGATGAACTCCCTGGCCGTTTGAGATGAGTTCGACCGCCAATAAATCGGCGGACCGATCGTAACGACAATCCGGCCCCGGCTTCGGGGGAAAAAGGAGTGCTTGGGCCAGAACTCATGGCCGCCCTCGATGTGGATCGGGATGACGGGACACCTGGCATGATGGGCCAGGACCGCCACCCCCTTCTTGAAGGGCTGGAGCTGGCCATCGGGGCTGCGCGTTCCCTCGGGATGGATCATGAGCACGCCACCCTGCCTGAGCACTTGCCAGCAGACGCCCAGCACATCGGGCGAGATCTGCGCGCGATCCACGGGAATGCCGTGGCAGAGTCTGGCAAAGAACCGCGTCGCCGGATGGGTAAAATGCTCTTTCTTGCTGAGGACCACCATCCTGCGCTGGACGTCCCGGGGGAACTGGCAGGCGACGAACAGACTGTCCAGATGACACTCGTGATTGGCCGCAAGAATGCAGGGCCCTGTAGCGGGCAGGTGTTCCAGCCCCACGACGCGGAGACCCGACGATATCTTGAAAACCCACCGGCAAACGCTCAGAAACAAGGGTCGAATGCGCCGATACGAACGCAAAACCCGCTGGGCGATCTCCCGGTTCTCGTCGGCGTTGACTTCGAGCGCCGCGGACCAATGATCGCTCACTGTTGTGAAAGAGGCCGGATCGGCCGGCGGCACCCATGGCAGATGAGTGGAGTCTGCTGTGCGTGCCTCCGGCGGGGGGCCGGAGCGGCAATAGGCGGCGCCCAGGGAGGTGCCAGGTTCAGACTGCATCTGGGGCCTCGAAGCGACCTCGGTAACACGACCTTCGCCCCGCAGATTCACCCTGGGGATGCCGGTTTTCATGCTATGCGGGTGGGTCAAAGGCCCGTGGCGGACCGCTCTGGAAACGCGATCTCCGGCCATCAGGCCTGGCGCCGGGCTCGTCGCCGCAAGCGCCTGCGCTTTCATGCTCTTCGGGCCGATTTCGCGGTGGTTTCCTGGCCTGGGGACCGTCCCCGGGCAATCCGAAGACAGAGTATCGCCGCCCTCGGCGCCGTCAAGCGCCGAGGCGCGATCTTGAGATCGGTGCGGAGCGCCGGTGGAATGCCTGGGCGCCTGACACGCGGCTGGAAGGGCGCCGGAAATGTTCCGAACCCGGTCTCCGCCTCACCTCTCACGGCGCCGGGGCGAACTGCACCGACCACTGGATCTCGGCCGCGGGGGGCTTGAAGCTGACTACGGCCAGGTTGCCCTCGGCGCGGATATCGGCGGCGCGGCCGCCGAAGGTCGCTTTGGTTGCGCGCATGCCGTCGGGGACGTGGAAGGTGTACTGGAACTCGACATCGCTGACGAGGCGGGTGCTTCGGCCATCGAGGCTGCGGCGTTCGGCGTTGTAGGCTGACGCAGTGACGTCGACCATGCCGGCTGTCAGGTGGCGGTCGCTGGAGAGGAACCTCGGCCGGTCGGAAGGCGGATGGATCACCAGCAGGCGGCAGGACGTCGGCGCCACGGGCAGTTCCAGCACGCCGTCGACGGGTGCCTGGCTCACCAGCGAGTTGTTCCAATAGTCCAGGACCAGCGGCCGGGCGTCGCGCTCATAGCCAAGCGCCGTCAGGTCGAGCCGGCGTGACTGGGGCTGGTTGGTCCAGTTGAAGAGGGCCACGACGTGGTAGTTGCCGAAGGACTTGCTCACGGGCAGTGCCCACACGCTGCTGTGGCCCTCGGGGCTGACGTTGGTGAGCACGTCGAATAGGTCCAGTGGCCGGGCGGTGCGGCCGGTGGCGGGCATGCACTGGGTGAACAGCTTCATGCGCTCGGGAGCGAGGTCGGTGAGGCGGTCGCCGCTGAGGGTCACGCCGCCGTGGAGCGCGATCATCGCCGCCCAGGCCCGCGCCTGGTCGAGCGTGAGTCCGCGTTGGCGGCCGTCGGGGCCGACTCCGCCGGCGACGTGAAGCTGATCGGGGTCGTTCCACCAGAAGTTGCCATTCATGAAGTACAGCGGAGCGGCGCAGCGGATGGTGGGGCGGATGCCGGTCCAGTCGCCCGAGACGTCGTTGCCGATGCGCTGACTGTCGGCGATGCCAAGGCTCTTCCACTCATGGCTGATGCAGGTCATGAAGTAGGTGCCCGGGGCCATGCCGGCGCGCATAGCCTTGAGAGCGTCGCGGAAGACGTCGTGATGTGGTTTGGAGCGGTCGTGCTGCACGGCGTAGTTCCACGCGAGGAAGTCGGCCTTGATGTAGCGCGAGCCCCACTCCTCGGTGAACTGGCGCATCGTGTCTGTGAGAAACTGTTGGAAGGCCGGCAGGGAAAGGTCGTACTCGAGCATCTCGCGCCCGACGACGGTGGCCTTTTTGTCGGAATAGGTTGAGAACTCGGGATGATTCACCAGCACCGGAACGTGGTTGCGCATCCATCCGGGCGCGCCGGGCTTCAGCGAGCCATCCGGGCCGGCGGACTGGGGCGCATCCTCGTCGCTGAACGGGCCGATCCACAGGCCCAGGGTAACCCCGATGTCGTTAGCGGCGCGGGTCAGTGGGGGGATGCCTTCGGGGAAACGGCTGGGAATCGGCCGCCAGTCGCCGCTGCGGCGGAAGCCACACTGCCAGCCATCGTCGATCTGGAGGACGTTGAAGCCATATTCGGTCAGGCGCAGGTCCTTGATGACCTGAATCGTGTCGAGGATGTTCTTCGCGGAGACGCCGGCGCCGTAGGCATCCCAACTGCACCAGCCGGCGGGGATGGGGTTGTAGAGGCGGATGCCGTTGTAGCTGCGCACGGCCGCGCCGTAGGCTTCCATGCCCGCGAAGATGTCGCCGGGCAGGAGCACGGCGAATGGGCCGCTCCGCCCCGCCCCGCCCGCCGGAACGCGCAGCGCGCCGGCGCCGGGACCGCCGTAGCCCGTCGAGAGCCGCAAGGGGGTGCCGTCCGATTGTGCGCCGGTCCGTACGGTGGATTCGGCCTCGCCGGTCATGGCTCCCAGCACGGCGCCCAGCCGTGTGGAGCGGTTGTAGAGGATGGTGAAGAACTGGCTGTCGCGCCGCTGGGAGACCGTGCGGACGGTGGCCTCCCACATGCGGTCGTGCATGACGGCGCGGACCTCACCGGTGCCGAGGCTCACAGTGCCTTCCAGCGGCACGAAGGCGGTGACTTCGACTGCCCGCGTCGGCATGATCCGCGCCTCGACGGTGAACAGCTCGCGGCCCTCGTAGAGGATCAGATTGACGCGCACCGGCCCGGCGGCCGAGGCGTAGGTCAGCTCAGCCACAGCGCCGATGCCCAGGGAATCGCGCGTCGGCATGGTCCGGATGCTCGGCGCAAGGCCGGCCAGCAGATCCTGGTCCTGGCCGCGGATGAAGACGGCGGGGCGGCCGCCGAGGCGATGCGCCGGCTGGTCCCGGCGGTTGGCGACGATGGCGCCGTCGGCGGCGATGCGGACCTGGACGGCGCCGTTGTCGAGGACGGCTTCGTTGGCCTCGTTGGTGATGTTCACCTGGGCAACGGCTGCGTGGGCCAGAGCGAAGAGCGCCGGGACGAGCGGCAGCGCGAGCAGAGAGTATCGGATCATCATACGAGCCTTCCGGTTAAGCGCCCGTAATAGCGGTGGTGATGGCGGGGCGTTGAGGGTTGCGCAGGTGGGCAGGTCGGCCGCCGGATGCTGCTCAGGCCAGAAGTTCTCGGCGGCCGAAGCCCCACGGCGAGGCGGGCGCGGCGATGGGGGCCTTGGAACTGAAGACCGAGGCCCGTGGAGCGGCCGGTGCGGGCGTCCTCGCGGGCGAGCTTGTAGACGATGGCTTCTCCGCCATCGGTGGCCTGAGCGATGACGCGACGACTCCCGTCAGCGGGATCGCAAACATGCCCGCGTCCGGATCGTTTGTGTCGATGCGGATCAATGCGCGGGCGTGGCGTGCGGGGGCCTTGCGCGACATCTGAACTGTGAACGTGTCGGACTCACCTGGCATCAAGCTGCGATCCAGCGGCTCGAGCAGCGTAAACCCCTTGGGCAAGTTCCGCAGACGCAGTTCCAGCGGGGCATCGCCGTTGTTGCTCACGCGGAATGTGCGCTGGGGTCCGGGCTTCTGGGACGA
>Ga0129299_1001208_pt1 | contig 17203 bp, 14 predicted proteins | sample ConPoolayeCmetaG_FD_94477 | JGI IMG/M metagenome (GOLD analysis project Ga0129299, IMG submission 94477) | Hot spring microbial mat communities from California, USA to study Microbial Dark Matter (Phase II) - Cone Pool mat layer C metaG ... | reverse complement strand
GATCGCAGCGTTCAGCCACCTGCCAGTCAAGGTGGCAGGCGCAGGTGATGCGGGCGGTGTGTGCACGGTCGCTGCGGCGCATACACCAGCATAGCAAAAAGGCTACAAAAAGCCTAGTGTATCATGTTGACACACCTTGAGTTGCCTCACACCGGCTGCTCTCTGTCCCTCTAACGAGCTTGCCTAAAAATACCTTGCGTCTTATGTCGGAATTTCAGACGATCATAGATCCGGCGACTAGCCCGACTTCCGCACATTTTTTCTTAAGTTATTGATTACCAGATAGTTAGATAAATTTTGTAGTATAAGCAAAGCCCTTGACTTTTCATGAAAATCTGATACGTTTCAGTCGTTTTGTACAAAAAAGCCTTGCAGTTAGTAAAAAAACACGCACACTTCAGAGCCGCAGATACTTACGTTACAATTATGCGGAAATCAGGCTAGGGAGGGCCGCTGGACACGGCGGTTTGATGCGCGCGGGGCAAAAGGGCAGCGAGGCCGCTACCCTTCCATTTCGGAGGGTTGCCGGCCGCGACGGCCTGAAGCGCTCTGGGAAAAAGGGCAGCGAGACCGCTGCCGTTCCATTTTGGAGGGCCGCCGGCTGCGGCGGCTTGATGCGCGCTGGGCAAAAGGGCAGCGAGGCCGCTGCCCCTCCAGTCTTATGTCACTTGTCGCTGTATCAAGGACCATCCACGGTTTACGGTCTGGCGATCGGAGAACTGGCGAGTCGAGTGAATTCTGCAGAGCGACGCCTGAAGGAGCGGCTACAGGCACTGCAGTCGCGGCTTGCGCTGTGGCCGTGATCCGTGTGTGTCGAGCGCCTGTGGAGGGAACGGGGAGTGCGCGGCAGAAGCTGCGCTGCTGCCCAAACAAGCGGGCGGTGATCGCAGGCTAGAACGAATCGCCACGTAAGATTATTGGCCGCTGATTGCCTTCCCGGTGCTGTTTTTGCTATAATGCCGGTGGTAATTAGAACATGGCGCGGACGCAGTGCTGAACGAAATAGTCACACAAACGCGGTTTTTGGCGGAGCGGCTCTGGCTGCATCCGCAGCATGTGGTGGAGATCATCATCCTGGCGGTGCTGATCTACTACACGCTGCTGTTCATCCGCGGGACGCGCACGGTGGCGGTGCTGCGCGGGGCGCTGGTGTTGGGGCTGCTGTTTGGGGTAGCGAAGCTGTTTCAGTTTGACACGATCAATCTGCTCTACCAGACGTTGGCGCAGTTTGTGGTGTTTTCGTTCATTGTGATGTTTGCGCCGGAGATGCGGCGGGCGTTGATGACGATCGGGCGGCAGGGATTCATCCGGCGGGTGATGGGCTCGGCGTCGCTGGTGGAGGCGGTGCGGGAAGCGGTGCGGATATTGGCGAATACGCAGACAGGGGCGCTGATCGCGATCGAGCGGGGCGTAGGGTTGCGCACGTTTGTGACGACGGGCGTCGCGCTGGACGCGGAGATCAGCGCGCCGGCGCTGGTAAGCATTTTCTATCCGAAGAATCCGTTGCATGATGGCGGCGTGATCATCGAGAATGGCCGCATTGCGGCAGCGGCGTGCATCTTTCCGCTGTCGAGCAGCCCGCTCTCGCGCATGATGGGGACGCGCCACCGCGCGGCGCTGGGCATGAGCGAGGAATCCGACGCGCTGGTAATCTGCATCAGCGAAGAGACGGGCAGGATCAGCCTGTTTGAGAATGGCGTGTGGGACGAAGGCGTGAGCGTGGCCGAAGTGGCGAAGCGCCTGGCGCGCGCCGTCAGCTAAGCACGCTCATGGTACACGAACGGCAATACGTTTTCCTGCGCGTAAATCTGGTGCTGGACATGGCGCTGGCGGTGTGCGCGCTGGTTGCGGCGTACTACACACGGTCGGTGCTGGCGTGGGTGCTGGAAGGCTATTTATATTACACGCCAGCCTGGCTGCCTGAGATTGTACCGTACGAGCGCAGTCATCTGTTTGAGGAATACCTGTGGCTGTTTCCGACGTGCGCGGTGTTGTGGCCGCTGGCGTTGAACCGGTTTGGCGCGTATGACTGGTATGATTTGCGGCATACGGCGGCGCGGCGCTGGATAGTGATCAAAGCATGCGTACTTAGCGTGGCGCTGCTGATCCTGGCGATCTTTGTGTTCAAGCTGCAATTTATCGCGCGTCTTGTGATTGCCGGCACAGGGGTATGGGCGGCGGTGTTGTTGTTGATGAAAGAAGCGCTGATGCGCCGCGCGTTTATCCGCCTGCACCAGCGCCCTGAGTATCAGCACAATGTAGTGATAGTGGGCGATGGGGAGCAGGCACAGCGTGCGGCGAACATGATAGACGAGTACCGGGAGTGGGGGCTGCGTATTGCGCACACGCTGGCGAGCGCCACGACGACGCCGGAGGAGCTGGCGCGGGTGCTGACGTCCGGCGCGGTGGACGAGGTAGTGTTTGCGGTGCCGCCCGCGGAATATGTGCACGTACCGGCGCTAGCCGCGGTATGCGAGCAGCTTGGTCTGACTACGCGGATAGCCGTGAATGTGTATCAGCCGACGATCTGCAAATTGACGACAGAATACCTGCATGGCTTGCCGTTGATTACGCTGCACCCCACGACGCAGAATTTTGGGGCGCTGACGGTAAAATTGTTTTTCGACCGTGTGGCCGCGGCGCTACTGCTGATCATGTTGGCGCCGCTCTTCGCATTGATCGCCCTCGCGATCAAACTTACGTCGCGCGGGCCGGTGTTAATACATCAAGTGCGCTGCGGGCAGCACGGCAAAGTGTTTGTGATGCACAAATTCCGTTCGATGGTGGCGGGCGCTGAGGCGTTGCGGGATGAATTGGCCGCGCAGAACGAGCTGGATGGCTGGGCATTTAAAATCAAGGACGATCCGCGCATTACGCGCGTGGGGCGTGTTTTGCGCCGGTTTAGCCTGGATGAGCTGCCGCAATTGTGGAATGTGTTGATGGGTGAGATGAGCCTGGTGGGGCCGCGGCCGGCGTTGCCGGCGGAAGTAGAAAAATTTCAATTGTGGGAGCGGCGGCGCCTTTCGATGAAGCCGGGCATGACGGGCTTGTGGCAAGTTAGCGGCCGCACACGCCTGCCCAATGACACGTGGGCGCAGTACGACTTAGCGTACATAGACCGGTGGAGCCTGGCGCTGGACGCGAAGATATTGCTGAAGACGGTACTAGTGCTGGTGCGCGGCGAAGGGGAATAGGCGGGGCGAATGGCGGGGGGGATTTACAATTTACAATTTACAATTTACAACTTACAATTTGGGGCGGAAGGATTTGCGAAGACGCTAGGTCAGCGAATGGCGAATTGCGAATAGAAAATAGCGAATAGAGAATGGCGAAGAGCGAATGGCGGGGGGATTTACAATTTACAATTTACAATTTACAATTTACAATTCACAATTTGGGCGGAAGGATTTGCGAAGACGCGAGGTCAGCGAATTGCGAAGAGCGAATAGAGAATAGCGAATAGAGAATGGCGAAGATCGAAGAGCGGGGGGATTTACAATTTACAATTTACAATTTGGGGCGGAAGGAATTGCAAAGACGCGAGGTTACCGAATAGCGAATTGCGAAGAGCCAAAGGCGGGGGGGATTTACAATTTACAATTTACAATTTGGGGCGGAAGGAATTGCAAAGACGCGAGGTTACCGAATAGCGAATTGCGAAGAGCCAAAGGCGGGGGGAGTTACAATTTACAATTTACAATTTACAACTTGGGGCGGTAGAGTAGAGAAGGAAGGCACGGGATGAGAGCCGAATGGCAATCACAGCCGGCTTCCTTCCCCGCTCGTCACACCGGACGTGCGGATGTTCCGCACCTGTCTGTACCGAGCGCGGCAGACAGGTCCGGCTTTCGCAGGGTTTTCGTGCGCGAAGCTTTCACAGGGTGATCAGTCCTACACGACTGCTTCTCCTGTTTGGCGTTCACGCGCAGCTTTGCTCTCCGGCCGCAGGGTTTGTACAGAGGCTGCCTTTCTCTCATGGAAAACTAAGCCGCCGCTTGTCTTGTCGCGGGATGAGCGCTCATCGAATCAGCCCCGGTTCGTTCTGTGTCTGATTCGCTCGTGCCAAGGCCCTTTCGCTCTTTTCCGGCTTCATCGGAATCTCATCGCTACTACGTCTCTCTCCGACTCCCCTGCCCCCAGCATACGCCTCATGGATTCGGCGCACGCCTTGTCCCGCTCTGCGCGAAACCGGTGGCACGGGCTCCGGCGCCGCGATTGATCATGCCGCCGCCCGTTTCTCTACATGCTGGATATTCAGAGAGCACGATAAACACATTTCAGTTTATTGGTTGAATGGGCGCTTCTGGTGCACTGGATAGGGCAGACGGGACGGATATGACACATGGGACGGACAGGACAGATGTCATGAAACGGGTGGCGTGTGGGCGGCACGTTTGGCAGTGCCAACTGCATGCGCGAAGAGCAGAAGGGCGGCGCGGCGCCGCGCTCCCACGCCCCTGTCGCCCGGTGCCGGATTTAGGTGAACAGTGGCCTGGATCCGGCGACTTGGGAGGGCCGCCGGCCCCGGCGGCCTGATGCACGCGGGGTAAAAGGGCAACGAGTCCGTTGCCCCTCGATGTTTCGGTATCGGTATCGGTATCGCAATCGAAATCGTCACGGAGAGACGCCGGCCCCGGCGGCCTGATGCACGCGAGGGAAAAAGGGCAACGAGGCCGTTGCCCCTCCACGTCTATGTCTCTGTCGCTAGATCTAGGAGTGGCGTTCGGCTTGACATGCCGGGCGGGTTTGCCTATAATGTAGCAATGAGTAAGACGACATTTGGTAACCGGATGCGCGGGGACGTTATGCCGAGGATTTATGCTTGGCTGATGGCGGCGGGAGTCGTGCTGATGTGGTGTGCTGCTGGGGCGGCTGATGAGGTGGTGCGCGTTCCCACCATTACGGGACGGGCGGGCAATGTCATGCCGTTTGCCATACCTGACTTTGCGGGCGACAGCAGCGCGCAATTGGCGCAGATTGTGCGGCGTAATTTGGTGAAGTACGGGACATTTGTTGAAGCGCCGATCAGCGCGTCTGACATGCGCACGTTGGACGCGGCCGACCGGAGCAAGGGCACAGTGCATTTCAGGAATTGGGCCAATTTGGGCTCACAGTTGCTGGGCAAAGGGACGGTGCAGAGCGGCGGCGAGGTGAGCGTGGAGTTTGCGTTGTACCAGGCGCGCACGGGGCAGCGCTTGTTTGGGAAGCGGTACAGTGCGGCGGCGGGCGCTACGCGGCGCATTGCGCACATGATTGCCGACGATATAGTTGAAGCGGTATTGAAGGAAAAAGGCTTTTTTGCATCACGGCTGTTATATGTGCGTGCCAGCGGAGCGAGCCGCAATGTGATTATGAGTGATTCAGACGGTGCGAACAGCCGCGCGCTGACGCGCAGCAGCACGTTGTGTGTATTCCCGCGATGGTTTCCGAGCGGGGATGCGATTGTGTTTACGGGATATTTTGAGGGGCGGCCGATTGTGTACCGGATGGAGTTGCGCAGCGGTGCGATGACCAAGCTGGTGAATTTCCCGGGCATGAACACGAGTGCGGCGGTGTCGCCCGATGGCGGAAGGGTGGCGGTGATACTGGACAAGGACGGGATGCCGGAGTTGTATGTGGTGGATTTGCGGGGCGGGCCGCGGGTGCGCTTGACGCGGGGGCGCGCGGCGGAATCAACGCCGTCGTGGTCGCCGGATGGGCGGCAGATTGTATTTTCCAGCGAGGAAGGCAGCGGACGGCCGCAGATTTATGTGATCAACGCCAGCGGCGGGACGCCGCAGCGCATCAGCAACCCGGCGTTTTCACGGTATTGCACATCGCCCGCGTGGTCGCCGGACGGAAAGAAGATTGCGTATGTGGCGCAGATTGGCGGCAGTTTCAACATCTGTCTGTATGACTTGAGAGCGCGCCAGACATACCGCTTGACGAACGACCCAAGCAATGATGAAGAACCGAGCTGGGCGCGCAATTCGCGGCATATTGCGTTTACGCGCGGCTCGCTGGGCGGCGGCGGCCGCTTGATGCTGGTGGACAGCGAGACGGGCAAAGTCTCGGTGTTAATCAACGAACAGGGGTGCTCGCATCCGGCCTGGCAACCGTAGGGATTTACGATTTACGATTGACGATTGACGATGGACGATTTCGATCTGGGACATGGGCGGAGAGAGAACATGGACATACCAAACATAGTGGTAGTTGGCTCAGTGGCGTTGGATACGGTGACGACGCCGGCGGGGACGCGCGAAGAGATGCTGGGCGGGTCGGCGGTGCATTTTGCGGTGAGCGCCAGTTTTCAGACGCGGGTGGGGCTGGTGGGGATTGTGGGTGATGACTTTGCGCAGGAACATGTGGCATTTGTGAAAGCGCGTGGGATAGACGTAAGCGGGCTGGAGATTGTCAAAGGCGCACACACGTTCCGCTGGACTGGTTCGTACATGCGGGATTTGAACGTGGCGGAGACGTACTGCACGGCGCTGAACGTGTTTGCGGATTTCAAGCCAAAGTTGCCGCGCGCGTATACGCAGGCGCCGATGCTGTTCTTGGCCAATATCGCGCCAGGGCTTCAATTGCATGTGATTGAGCAAATGCCGGATACGTGTTACCGCATTTGCGACACGATGAATTTGTGGATCAACCGGACGCGAGACGAGCTGGCCGAGGTGTTCCGGCGTGTGCATATTGTGATTATGAACGATGGCGAAGCGCGGTTGTTTACGGGCGAAAAGAATCTGATTAAAGCGGGGCGGAAGATGCTGGGGTATGGGGTGGAGTATTGCGTGATCAAGAAGGGCGAGCATGGAGCGATGGTGTTTGGGCGGGATGGTTTTTTTGCGGCATTGCCGGCGTATCCGGTGGAAGAGGTGGTGGACCCGACGGGGGCGGGCGACACGTTTGCAGGCGGGTTTGCCGGCTATTTGAGCGCGAGCGGCAGGCATGATCAGGCTGCCATCCGCGCCGCGCTGCGCCGCGGGATCGTGATGGGCTCATTTAATGTCGCGGACTTCAGTTGTGACCGCTTGCGGACGCTGACGCCGAGCGACATCGAAGAACGTTTGGCAACATTCGAAACGTACATTTCCTGAGCGCGGCCACGGCACGCTGACTTCAGCGCGCAATGCGGCACAGCGCCGGATGTAGTAACTATGACAAGAGGAGGTGCACTGTGGCAGCACAGGTGCTCGTACCAATCGCAGATGGCAGCGAAGAGCTTGAGACGGTCACTATTGTTGATGTGTTGCGGCGGGCAGGGGCGGAGGTGACACTGGCATCGGTGGACGGTGTGCAGGTGACCTGTTCGCATGGGTTGCGCATCACGGCGGACTGCGGGATTGAAGCATGCACGGCGCGGGTGTGGGATGCGATCGTGCTGCCGGGCGGCATGCCGGGTGCGGAGCATTTGCGGGATTGCGCCACGCTAATTCGATTGTTGCGCGAGCATGTGGCGGCTGGGCGCCTGTATGCGGCGATTTGTGCATCGCCTGCGGTCGTGTTGCATCATCACGGTTTGTTGAAGGGGAAAGCAACATGTTATCCGGGTTTTGAACGCGGCATGACCGGCTATGAACCCGCGCGGGTTGTCGAAGACGGGCAGTGTATCACGGGCAGCGGGCCGGGCGCGGCGCTGGCATTTGCGCTGGCAGTTGCGGCGGGGCTAGTTGGACGCGAGCGCGCCGAGCACGTAGGGCGCGCCATGCTGGCGTGATGAGAAGCACGCAGCAGCATTAGGTGGACGCATGACACTGTTTCGCGTGCGTGGGATGCTGCAGCAGCAGATGGCGGCGTGGGTGATCGCCGCGGCGTGGTGCACGGCAGGGTGGGGCCAGGTGTTGTGCCCGGGCATGTATTTTGACACGTGCGGTGTGGCAGTGCCCGTGGGCTCAAATGAGGCTGTGGCGGCAGAATTTCTCGACATGTATCCCGACATCTTTGTGCATGCGCACGCCATACAAGCGCTGTACGAAGCGGCTCCGGGTGTGGGATGGCTGCGATGGTATGAAAACCGGTTGCGGACAGGGGCCAGTCCGGTGCGCGAATTCGACGTGAGTGTGTGTCAAATTGTCCATGGCGCGGCGACCAATGACGTCAAGTTAATCAATGAAGGGTTGAACCGCCTCAAAGCGCTGTGCGAGCGATCAGAGCATGCGGGGATGTGGCTGGCGTACGCGGTATATCTGGCGCACGTTGATGTAGTGCACTTTGGCCGTTCGCCGCACAGCATGTCACCGATGAAAGCGGCTGTGACACAAGCGGTCGCACGCGCAGTGGCGGTGCAGGACATCTATCCACAGCGCGGGTTTGCGTTGTCGCTTGGCGCCGCGCTGACGTATTTGAGCGGGTTCCCGGCGTATGCGCCGTGGTGTGCCACGATGCAAGCGTTGCCAGTGGCGTCTGCGGCCACCGTGCAGTACTGGAACGGCCTGTTGTGCGTGCGCGGAACGGGACCAGCGGCGGGCGCGGCGGCGTTGGCAGCAGCACTTGTGTCGAGTGTGTATGTGATAGACTGCAGCGGGTGGCGGACGTCACTGCAGGTGCAGTCGTCCGAGGAGTACAGTTTTGCGGTGGTAGGCAGTGTACTGGCGGTGCGGCGTGGTGGCGCGGGTTATCTGTACCGGGCGCGGGATGGTGAGTTGGTAGCGCGTGTGCCGCGCGTGGGGCAATGGGAATTTACGGCTGAGAACAGCATCGCTGCCGTGCGCAATGCGCTTGCGCCGCCGGGCAGCTATGATATTGAACTGATTGACCTGCGCAATGGCAGTTCACGAGCGGCATTGTATCGCGAGTGCGCCATGGATGTGCGTGTGCAGCGGGTGGCGGTGGCGCGCGATGGGCGGCATGCGGCGGTGCAGTATCGCTTGGATAATGGCGCATGCGATGTGGATGTGTGGGACTTGGAGAGCGGCACGCGGCGCGGCACGTTGGCGAACCGCGGCGGGCTGCCGGTGGGCTTTACGCCCGACAGTCTGCGCGTGGTGCGCAGTGAATCCGCTACTGAATATGTCTTGGAGTCGCTGGCAGGACTGGGAGCCGGCACAGCGCAGCAGGTGCCGCCCGCCGTGCGCATCAACACGCGCGCGATGCTGGAACGCTATGTGTTTTTGCGCGAGGGGGCTGCCATGCTGAGCTGGTCACAACGGCGCAGCGCGTGTGATGCGTGGGCGTTGTGCGAGGCGCGCGTGACGGGCACGCTGCTGGCGGCGCGGGCGCCCGAGGGCGGGTTCAACGGCATTGTGGCTCTGAAGAACGGCGCATGGTTTGCCACATGGCGTGAGGCCGCAATTGATGTGTGGTCGCTGGCGCATGGCGCACGGCCGCGGATGATGGCAACACTGACGTTGCAGGGCAGTGTGCGTTCCGTTGCGCTTTCACCGCATGCACCGCTCTTGGCCGCCGCTGATGCACGCGGTGTCCTGCATGTGTGGCATCTTGATGCGGCAGGTCTGCAGGCGTGGCCGCCGTGGGCAACTGGAGATGCCGGTATTGAGTGGCTGGCGTTTGATCTGGCATCGGCAGCTCTCTACGCACACAGCCGCACCAATCAGATGGTCTACATTGCGCCCTTGCAAGCCGGTGGGTTGTTGGACAGCCGCACGGTCACCGGCTGGAACCCGATGACGCGCCCGCTCATGCCGCGCTCCGCGGGGCCGCTGCTGCCTGCGCCGGAGCGTCCTGCGCCGGCTCTTGCCACGGCGCCCAGCGCGCCGCCGTTGCAGGACACGGCGTTCTTCACCGTGCGTGAATGTTTGACGATTGACTACGCGGATCTGGACGGCGATGGCATGGAAGAAGCGCTGGTGTCAGCCCGCGGCACGGTGCGCGCGCTGGCCCCAGCCGCGCTGTATTTTGCCGACGGCGTGCCGCTCATGCCGTCGGGCACCAATGCAGTTGTCTGCCCCAGCAATCAGTACTGGTATGGCATTCTGCGGCATGATGTGCATACGGCACAGTGGACGCCGTTGCTGATGGGCGTGAGCGCACACATGCCGGACGCGGGCACCCTGCCGCTAGTGTCTTGCCGCTTTGTTGCGTTCAGCAATGCGCCTGCGCTGTTTGTGGAGCATGCCGTGCAGCATGTGGATGGTACCTGCCGCCGCACCTTGTTTGCGGCCGGCAACGGCGCGTTGACCGCATTGTTTGAGTATGTGTACCACGCGGCAGATACGGAGGTTCAGTTCGATTCCGCCCGCGCGCAGATCATCGTGACTGAACCGCTGTATCCGGCGCTCAGCCGCACTGCCGCGCATGTGCCGCTGGTTCTGCGCACGGCACGCTTTGCTGTCGCTGACATGCGCGTGCAGCCGCTGGACATACGCGTGCGCATGCTGCCTGCCGCCGCGCGTGAGACGCGTGGCAGCGCCGCCGAAGCAGAGCTCGTGGAGCTTCAGGAGCAAGCCGCGCAGGGCAGTGCTGAATGGCGGTATGATGCCGTGGCGTATGCCCAACACGTGGCTCCCACTGTATCTTGGAGCCTGCACTATAATGATGGCACGACGGCCGTCGTGCGTGCCGCCACGGCCGTGCCAGACATGCCGGCTGAGATGGTCTTGTACCGGCCGTTCATTGAGCGCGCGGGCACGAGCATCTGGCATCATGTTGTGCCGCGCACAGCCTTGCCCACCGTGGAGCACGAACCGTAAGGGTGCGCACACATTAGCGCATGCGTGCGGCCAACACCGCTGTGCATGGTATGCGCATGCGAGGGCCGCCTGCGCGCAACACGCGCCGTTTTTTCAGCGTTCCTCTCGGCCCAGCACACTGAAGACATCTTTTTTGTACACAACGTTGGTGCGCAGGCTCATGGGCAGATGGCGCGCCGCGCTGGCCGCCAGCCAGTCAGTAGTGTGATGCGCGGCAAGTAACACAAATGGCGCGGCAGCAGCATCCACGAAATTTGTGTGGTACACTTGCATGCGTGGCACGTAATACAAAAACGGCTGATAGCCTGATTCGCGCAGCTCCGGGTTTGCGAAAATGTGCAGTGCGGCGTGTTCCGGCACCACGGCGGCAACGCCCTCCCCCGCCGGGCGCCGGATGGCATTGCAGGTCAAAAACGGCATGACAAATGCTGCAAACGCCAGCATCCCCGCCGTCATCAAGCCAGCCGTTGCACAGACACAATCCCCCACATTCTGCAGGCGGCTGGCATGGCGCCACAGCCACCATGCGCCTGCGAAAATCAGTGCTGCTGTACTTGCCGCATATAGCCATTGTACTGCGTTAGCAGGCGGTGGAACCTGCACCGGCACATGAAACGTGCGCAGCAACCACGCCATGACGCCGGTGGGGCCAAGCAGCAGGGCGCCACATGCTGCAATAATCCATACCACACTGGATAAACGAATGGCACGCACCCACCATATTTGCAGCACAGGCTGGGCAGCCTGCGCCGCCAGCAACCAGCCCAGCAGAATGCTTGCACCGCCAAAGAGTGGCATCGAGTAGCGCGGCCGCGTGCCCGGTAAAATATTCACCAGCACAAAACAGCTCAGCAGCGCCAGCCGCAACGCCCTGAAGACGCGCTGCTCATCCGCCGCAATGCCACGTGTCCATGACGGCCGCCATAGCAGCGGCACAAACACAAACCACGGCAGAAAATCTACCGGCACTTTCAGCACACTGCCCAGCCATTCAACAACACTGAAATCATCGGGCAGGAAGCGCGAGCCCATCTCTTCGCGCCATACCGTCTGCGCCGCGTCATGCGGATTTTCCACTTTGCAGGCGATAACCCACGCCAGCAACATGCCGGCCCACACCAGCACCGCCGCGCCGTGCTGCCAGGTGAACAATTCACGCACACGCCGTTCGAATGCCAGCACGCAGATGACGGGCACATACACAAATAGCAGCAGCAGCGGGCCCTTGAGCAGCAGGCCGATGCCAATAATCACAGCGGCAGGCAGCCACAGGCGCCAGCGTGCGCGCTCCCCGCAGCATGCCCGGCGAAATTCACCCCATGCACTCAGCCACCACCACAGCGCGCAGCCCGTCACACACACAAACGCCGCGTCTATTTCGCTTTGGCGCCCCTTCTCAATGAAACTCACTACAGTCATGAAGATGAGCGCTGCGCACACGCGCCCTTCAAGACTGAGCCACGACCGTCCGCGCAGCACGAGCAGCGAAACAAAGACAAGGATTGCCAGCACCGAGGGCAGGCGCGCCGCCCATTCGCCACGCGAGCCAGTCAGGGCAAATGAGCCCGCAATCATCCAGTATATCAGCGGCGGCTTGTTAAAATACTTGACACCCGCCAATTCGGGCGTGATCCAACTGCCACCATCGAGCATGTGCAGTGCAGGCAGAATACGCTTGGCTTCGTTGCCCTGCAATTCCAGCGAGCCGAGCGCAGGGAGATAGAGGGCGGCCCAGGTCAGCGCCACCATCAACCAGGCACGCCCGCGCGTCAGCCGCCATCCCCACACGGTTTCAGGCATGGCGCGCGCTCACCGGCAGCCGGCGTGCAGCAGAAATGCGCGCGGCCGTTCCACGATGTCATGATGCGCAAAGCCCGCCGCCCGCAGCATGTCTTCAATCTGCGCCCGCGTGTAGTAAAAAATCGGAATCCCGCGAATCCAGCGATAGCGCACGTGGCGCTGCAAGCCCCACAAAAACGTGTGTTTTGGGAACGACGCTACAAAATGCTGCGGCTGCAAAGCGGCCACTTTCTTGAACACCGGCTCGGCATGTTCCACATAATCGAAGAAGCCCAGTGCCACGACGATGTCGAACTGCCGGTCGAAGGGATAGGTGACGACATCATTACAGATGAACTCACAGCGGCCGGCAACGCCCATGCGCTGCGCCACACTGCGCGAGAAGTCAACCATGGCGGGCGCGAAATCAATGCCCACGACATGCCGCGCGCCGCGTTTGGCAAATTCAATGCTAAAGCGGCCCGTGCCGCAGCCGATATCCAAGACGGTGGCGCCTTCAACGGGCTGGCAGCGCTCGAAGGTAAAGGCGTAGCGTTCGTAGATGCCCTTCCGCAGCAGACGGTTGATGCGGTACATGAGCCAGTTCTCGTGCGAATAGAGCGCATCCCATTCATCAGGCACACGGTCGAAGTATTGTTGAGCGCCTTCATTTTCAAGCTTCATGGCTGAGCAACTCCTTGAATGAGGTGAAATGAAATGCGCGTATCAGACGCGCCAGTTTGCCACGCATGCTGTGGCGGAACATGTTGGTCTTGAATTCATCGCGGCGCGCGCCCCACCAGCCGAAGGGCGAGAACGGCAGCTGGTGCAACAGCACGCGCCGGTCGAATTCATACGGATGACAATACGTGACAAAAGGAACATGCGCGCGGTTAACGCGCCGCACGAGATGGCGGATCAGCCCGCCGGGCAGCAGGCGGAAGTAGCCGCCGCCCGAGACGGGCAGGTTGATGCCGCACACCCGCACGGTGGACAGCGGGATTTCCACCAGCGAGCAGCCGTTGTGCGCGTAGCGCACCGGCCCGCGCGGAAAATCAGCAATGCCATAGCGCGGCCCGCTGATGGGAAAGATGCTGCTGTCATAGCGCACACCGCACTCCGCCAAAATGTCAAGCGCCCAGTACGTTTCGCGTGAAATACTGAACACCGGCGCGCGAAAGCCGATGACGGGCTGGCCGGTAATCGCGTTGAGCAGCTGGGCCGTGCGCACCACTTCGTCGCGCAACTGCTCCGGCGTCAATTGGTACAGCGGCGTGTGGCTCCAGCCGTGGGAAGCCACTTCATGGCCGCGCGCGCTGATCTCACGCACAAGGTCTGGGTGCTGGTCCGCCACTTTGCCCAAAATGAAAAATGTCGCCTGCACGTGGTGTTCGTCGAACAAATCCAGCAAATCGAGCGTGCTGGGAACACACGACAGATGATACCAGTGCTCCACATCCACGCTGAGCACATTCACGCATCTGCGCAGCGCCAGCGGTGTGACGCGATAGGGGTTGCTAGGCGCGGTCGTGCTCACGATGGGTGCACCGCGCGCCGGGCTTTATGCGGGCGCAGGGCGCGCCGCGCGGCATCCAGCACGCCATTGATGAAATGCCCTGACTCGGACGTGCTGAACATCTTGGCAATGTCGATGGCTTCGTTGATACAGACGGCAGCCGGGGTGCATGGCTCATGCAGCAACTCGTACAACGCGATGCGCATGATCTGCCGGTCTACCAGCGCCATGCGGTCAAGCGCCCAGTTTTGGGCATGAGTGCGGATGATGCGGTCAAGTTCATCGCGATGTGCGAGCACACCGCGCGCTAATTCCAACGCGAATGCTTCCGTCGCCGCGTCGCAGCGATGCGCGCACATCGTGAAGACATTCCGCGCGTCACCCAGCCCCGCATCGCGCCCCACTTCCATGCTGTACAGCATCCACAGGGCCAGCACGCGTGATTTGCGCCGCTTGCGCATGCCTCAGAATTCGGCCAAGCCGTCCATGGCTTTGTAGAGATTGGCCATTTCGATCGCGGCCTGCGCGGCACTCCAGCCCTTGTTCCCCGCCTTGGTGCCCGCGCGTTCCACGGCCTGCTCGATCGTGTCGGTCGTCAACACACCAAAAATGACCGGCGTGCCGCTCTCCATGCCGGCGGCTGCAATACCTTTGGCGGCTTCGCTGGCGACATAATCGAAATGTGGCGTGCCGCCGCGGATCACCGCCCCCAGGCATACAATCGTGTCGCACAGGTTGAGCGCCGCCAGGCGCTTTGCGGCGGCCGGCAACTCCCATGCGCCGGGCACCCAGACGACCGTCACGGCGCCTTCATCGCCGCCGTGGCGCCGCCAGCAGTCCAGCGCCCCTGTCAGCAGTTTTTCGGTGATAAACTCATTAAAACGGCTGGCCACAATGCCCAGCCGCAGCCCGCTGGCGGTCAACATACCTTCTATTATTCGTGGTGGCGCCATGCCTGTCTTCCCCTGCCTGTCAGGTTACAAAAGATGTCCCAATTTTTTTGATTTTGCGGCCAGATAGCGGCGGTTGTGCGGATTGGCATCGATCTGCAACGGCACCCGCTCAACAATTTTAATGCCGTAGCCATCCAGGCCGATGATCTTGCGCGGGTTGTTTGTCAGCAGCCGCACCGCGCGTACGCCCAGGGCGGTAAGCATTTGCGCACCATACCCATAGTCGCGCAAGTCCGCCGGGAAGCCCAGCTGCTCATTGGCTTCCACTGTGTCCGCGCCTTTGTCCTGCAGATGATACGCGCGCAGCTTGGCCGGCAGGCCAATCCCCCGCCCTTCCTGGCGCATATACAACAACACGCCGCGCCCTTCCTGCGCGATGCGCTGCATGGCCGTGGCCAGTTGCATGCCGCAATCACACCGCAGTGAGTGCAGCGCATCTCCCGTCAAACATTCCGAATGCACCCGCACCAGCACGGGCTTCCTGCCGCATACATTGCCCATCACAAGCGCCAAATGGTGCTGGTCTTCCACGGTAGATTCAAACAGATGCAGTTTGAACATACCGTAGCGCGTCGGAAAATCCACGCTCACCGTGTTGTTGATCAAACACTCGGTTCTGCGCCGGTAGCGGATCAGTTCGGCAATCGTGTAAATTTTCAGGCCAAACTTGCGGGCGATCTTCTCCAATTCTGGCATGCGCGCCATACGGCCATCTTTATGCAAAATCTCGCACAGCACACCGACGGGCGCGCAGCCCGCCAAGCGCGCCAGATCCGACGAGGCCTCCGTGTGGCCGGCGCGGCGCAACACCCCGCCCGCCGTGGCGCGCAACGGAAAGACATGCCCGGGCACGCTAAAATCTGTCAAACGTGCATTCGGCTGCACAAACCGCTTGATGGTTGCGTAGCGGTCATGCGCTGAAATACCGGTGGTGGTGCCATCTTTCACGTCAATCGAGACGGTGAACGGCGTGCCCATCTTGGAAGTGTTGCGTTCCACCATCATCTGCAGGCCGATCTGTTCGATTTTCTCCGGCGGCGCCGAGACGCACACCAAACCGCGCCCGTGCGTAATCATGAAGTTGATCGCGGCCGGCGTAACATGCTCGGCCGCCATTACAAAATCACCTTCGTTTTCACGCTGCTCGTCATCGGTCAGAATCAGCATGCCGCCGGCGCGGATGATCGCCAGCGCTTCCTCGCTGCTGGCGTACACGCTGGCAGCGCGGGCCGTGCGGCGTGACGTGCTGCGGGGAGCTGCCATACACTTACTTGCCGCCCTGCAACGCATCGAGATCACCCTTCATCATGCGGCGCAGTTGTGCGGAATCAAGATTCATGCTCTTGATCTGATCCACAATACGGTTGTTGTCAATGCGCACTATGATGCGCCCGTTCTCAAACCAACAATCCGTAATGTTAAGATGATCGATCAAGACTTGTCCCATGATACGAAAATACATATATTGCCGCAGCACTGGCACACGGCGCGGCTCAAACCACAGTTTGCCGTCTTTTTCCATCACCCCACTGATACTTGGGCCAATCTCACTGCTGAAGTTGGCTTCCTTCAGCTTTTCTTCTCCCATGTTCAGCATCTGCCGCAACACGGCTGCCAAACACGTTACCACGCCCGCGTAAATGCCATGGAATTTTTGCCAGTCGTAGGACGGTTCGGGCTGAAAAACAAACGCTCGTTTATGCTGCGTCCATACCATTTCCACAAACTTCAAAAACTGCTTTTCCGGCGGCCGCCCGTCACTGTACTTTACGTGCACGGTCAGCCCCTCGCGGCTGATGTCAATGCTGGCCGACGTGACGCCAGGCAGTGTCAGCATGTGGCTGTCTATCAGCTTCTTGACGGCCTTTTCCGTCACCGGCATCTTCATGTCGCGCATGTGCTCGAGGACTTTGTCCATCGTAACATCCTGCGCTTTTTGTTTCAATGACCCAAAAAAGTCAAACAATCCCATCAGGAGTTCCTATACAGGTTAGCTCTCACTGTATGTTTCGCAAAAGAATTATACCAACGCGCCCCCCGGATGTCAAACCTGGAGTTCTCCCTAGATCCGGCGACTAATGACATACAATTAGAGGGGCAGCGGCCTCGCTGCCCTTTTCCCCCGCGCGCATCAGGCCGCCGAGGCCGGCGGCCCTCCATGACGATTGCGATTGCGATCCCGATACCGAAACCGAAACATGGAGGGGCAACGGCCTCGTTGCCCTCATGCCCGCGCGCATCAGGCTGCCGAGGCCGGCGGCCCTCCAAAAAAATGGTGGGGCAACGGCCGCGTTGCCCTCATGCCCGCGCGCATCAGGCCG
>Ga0129299_1001207_pt1 | contig 17207 bp, 8 predicted proteins | sample ConPoolayeCmetaG_FD_94477 | JGI IMG/M metagenome (GOLD analysis project Ga0129299, IMG submission 94477) | Hot spring microbial mat communities from California, USA to study Microbial Dark Matter (Phase II) - Cone Pool mat layer C metaG ... | reverse complement strand
ATCCTTTTTATCGGCGAGCGTAAAAAGATCGGCGACATCCGCGATAATCCCTTTCTCGACCAGCATCTCGATAGTGCGGTAACCGAGGCCGACTATATCCATCGCTCCTCTTGAGGCGAAATGGGCGATTCTTTCGACAAGCTGGGCCGGACAGGCAGAATTTACACAGCGGGTGGCTGCTTCGTCTTCGCCGCGGACGACAGGTTCCCCGCAGGCGGGACAGCGCGTAGGCATAACGAATGGTTTTTCCGCGCCCGTCCGTCGTTCCTTGATCACCATGACGATTTCCGGAATCACGTCTCCGGCGCGCTGCACCAGCACGGTATCGCCGATTCTGATGTCTTTGCGGGCGATTTCATCCTCGTTATGCAATGTGGCCCGGGAGACCAAAACCCCTCCGACGCTGACGGGTTGAAGTTTGGCCACCGGGGTCAAGGCGCCTGTCCGGCCGACCTGAACCGTAATATCTTCCACCCGCGATGTTTCCTGTTGGGCAGGGAATTTCCAAGCGACGGCCCAGCGCGGCGAACGCGAAATCTCGCCCAGCAGTTCCTGCAAGGCGAAATCGTTGACTTTTATCACCGTGCCGTCGATATCGTATTCGATCTCGTTTCGTTTGCCGAGTATCTCATTATGGTAACGCTGGATCGCTTCCGTATCGTCGAAAAGCCTCAGGTGGTCGCTGACCCTGAAACCGAGCTTGGCAATTCTGGCCATCATCTGATAATGGCCGGCCGGCCTTTCGCCGGAAATTCGGCCGATGCCGTAGGCGTAGAATTGCAACGGACGCCGGGCGGTGATTTTCGAGTCGAGCTGGCGCACCGACCCGGCCGCGGCGTTGCGCGGATTGGCGAAAGGCTCTTCGCCGTCGGCCAGCCTCATGGCGTTGAGTTTCTGAAAATCGGCTTTGGCCAGAATCACCTCGCCGCGTACCTCAAGCAAATCAGGGTAATCATCGCCTTGCAATTTAAGGGGAATCGTGCGGATTGTTTTGAGGTTGGCGGTGACGTTTTCACCTTTGATCCCATCTCCTCTGGTGGAACCCTGAATCAGAATCCCCTTTTCGTAGGTCAATTCGACCGCCAGTCCATCGAACTTCGGCTCGATCGTATATTCTATGTTTGTGCCTCTTTCGCCGAGCAGCCCGCGGATTCGCCGGTCGAATTCGAGAAATTCAGCCGCAGTCGTAACTTTCGCCAGCGACAGCATCGGCAAGGCGTGAATCGCTTCGGCAAAACCTTCCAGAGGAGCAGAGCCGACCCGCAAGGTAGGGGAATCCGGGGTTACGAGTTCGGGGTATTTTTGTTCGAGAGCCGCCAGCTCATCGAATAAACGGTCAAACTCGGCGTCGCTAATCTCGGGCTTATCGAGCGTATGATAGAGGTAGTTGTGCCGATTTATCTGCTCGCGTAAGCTTGCGGCGCGTTTAATCAGCTCTTCCGGCAACATCATGATTGAAGAATATCAAAATCCGCAGAACCTGTCAAAAGGAAGTTGGATCGCGGGTCGCACGGTGATTCCATCCGTCCGGACGATCCGGCGGGCTTCCGTAATGATTTAATCGAGCCAGCCAGACGGAGAGTTCATTTCAGGCGGCTTTCGGCAAATTAAAATATTCCTTGCCTTCCCCTAACACGAATTGTATCATCCGAAAGTACTAACGCTAACATTAACAACGCTTCTTTTTTGTTTGGTTGCTGGCGGGAAGCTTATGAGAAAATCGGTTGTTGGTGAATTGGTAGGCCGTCGGGGCATAGTCTATGCTCCCACCAACCGGGCCGGGGTGTTGTTGATTTTCGGGCGGTTGCTTGAGGAATTCGATTTTCTTATCGAGGAGACAGCGGCCGATTGCTCCTATGTCGTCATCCGTCGCCGGCATAATAACGGCCGTTCGGGCGAATCGCTCTGGGAAAGGGCGGTTCTGGCGATCGCCTATAGGAGCGCTGAGCTTAAAGACGCCGTAGCGAGCGAAAGACCGGATTCGAGTTTCGACTTTTTAATCTGTTGGCAAAACGACTGGCCGGAATGTCCCTACGAGACGTTCGAATTAGGTTCCCTTTTTGCCCGTCCCGAAAAGGAACAGGCCATCGCCGACGGCCGCACCATCGAGGAACTTATCTCGGGCGATGCGGACGCCGCCCTTAGAAATAGGGCGCAGTTGCAGCGCCGATTCGAAAAAGCGATCGGCGAGTTGAATATACGGATCGGCAAGCTCGGCGACAAGGGTAATTAATGCTTGCTTTTTCACATATATTGGTTAACTTTTATAGAAGCGGGCCGTCGCCTGGTTTTATGCATCTTCGCAAAATGGCGGTTTCGCTTAGCGTTCAAAAAACTTGAAGGGGAGATCAAGATGTCAAGGAGTGTATTACTGGGGCTGGTATTGCTGGTCCTGGTCGGAGGGGCGGCTTACGGGCTGGATCCCGGCTTGCCCGATTCGCTTATTTTCGGCAATTTGGACGGCAGCGTCATTCTGGCGTCGCTCAACTCCGATGTTGTAATCTCCGTCTGGGCAAAAACAGACGACAGCGTTGCTTTTGTCCATATTCCGCTCGGCACGGATAACGATTATATCGCCACCCGGCTCGGAGGGCAGGTTTTCGCCCCCTTGACCCAGTGGGATGATGTATCATTTCTTTCCCCCAATTACAACTATCCGACAACCGGCATAAGCAGTCAATCGCTTCTTGGTTGGTCGGACCTTTACGGCGGGCCCAATCCTTCGCTCCATACGAATTACGCTTGGGTCAGGGTGGCCGAGTTTCGCATGCGCACGACGAGTGACGTCAACATACTCGGCGATACGATGGCGACTTTCCCCGGGGCCAACCCACAGAATGGAACGTTGATCTTTTCCGACGCTTCAGGCACGTACAACTGGGTTCCCGCGACAATATATGCGAAACTGTATTTCCCCCCGAATAATCCGCCGGTGTTCACCAGCCCGAGCGGCGGAAACATCACCGTGGATGAGGGCTTCGAGGTATCCTACATTGTCGATTGCACGGACGAAGACGATGACCCTATGACGCTTGCCGTCGATTTTTCGGGTTCCGGCTATACTTTCCAGCAGTTGATCAATCAGCCGGGTCATATCCAGTATCGTTTCCGGTGGGTCGTCCCGCAGGGAGCCGATTCCGCCTATGGCCTGACTTTCACCGTCGATGACGGACAGGGCGGCATTGTCAATCTTAATATAGGGCTGACGATATCTCGTTCGGGACTGGTGGCGGCCTCGATGACCGCGGTTCCGGGGGCGAGTATCGTCATGCCGGTAGCGCTGAATAATACGGGTTCCACCTCTCGGGTGGGTGCGTTCGAGATTCTGCTGGGATGGAATTATCAGGTGCTGACCCTATCGAGCGTCACCCGGTCTTCCCGGCTTTCGTCGTGGGAATATTTCTATGCGAATATTAACGACGGGGGGCCGGGAACGGTAAGGGTCGTCGGATTGGCCAACAATTATGGAGGGCCGTTTGCGCCGCCGCTGGCACCCGGAACTGGAACGATCTTCAATCTTAATTTCGCCTTGGCGGCCGATGAGGGACTTATCGGAGCCACCCTGCCCGTGGTTTTTCTCACTCAGGATATCACCGACAATACGCTTGCCGATTCCAGCGGCTACCTGCTGGTTCATCCGGAACTTACCGATGGATCCGTCCGCGTGGTAGGCCCCGGCCAGGTGACCGTCGGCGACATAAATCTCAACGGCATTCCCTATGAAACCGCGGATGTCGTCCTGTTCATTAATCACCTGATCAATCCGACGATGTTTCCTTTCACTTCAGTTCAGATTCAAGCTTCCGATATAAACAGCGATGGCATTCCGAGAACGGTGGCCGACTTGGTCTTGTTGCTGAATATCGTCAATGGGAATATCCCGCCGCCGCCGAAACCGGATGTCGAGAACGCGATCGTGGAATTCAGTTTGCCTGAAACGGGCGATGGCGGATTCGAGTTGTCCATGAATTCCACCGTTCCAGTTGCGGCCGTTCTGGTCAGAATCGATCACCGGGGAGTGGAATTGGGCGCAATACAGAACCACAGCGAACTGCAGCTTGCCCACCATGATGACGGTCAGGTGCTTTCCGTGCTGCTTTTCGATCAGAGCGCAAGCAGAGCTGTTTCCGGCGACGGCAGGTTGCTTTCTTTCCGGGCGCTTGGTTTATATCGCTCCGGATCGATCACCCTTGCCGAAACGCAGGCATCGGATCAGTCGGGTCGATTGTTGTCAAGCCGCCCGGCCGTCCCTCGGGAATACGCCTTGTTTGAAAGCTACCCGAATCCGTTCAATTCCTCGACGAAAATAGGCTTTTCTCTGGCCGCCGGAGGTCGAGTTCTGATTGATGTGTTCGATATCAACGGCCGAGCGGTCCGCCATTTGCTGAACGCTGATTACGAGCCGGGTCGATACGAGGTGGTCTGGGACGGGCGAGACAATGCCGGCGCGGACGTGGTTTCGGGAATTTACTTCTATCGAATGAAAATAAATGGATTCGGCGAGGTCAAAAAAACCACTCTGATTAAATAAACGAGGTGAGATGATGAAAGGGCTGCTTCCTGTAATGATTCTGGCGGCGGCCCTGGTGATGGCTGAGGGGGCAATCGGCCAGGACCCGGGAATGTTGGACTCGCTGGTGTTCGGCAATCTTGACGGATCGCCGATACCGGTGGATTTGGATGTCGATTTTGCGGTGCCGATTTGGTTGAAGTGCGACGAGAATCTCGCATTCATCAATTTGTCTTTGGCCACGCAAAATTTCTATGTTACATCGCGCAATGACGGCATAGCCATGGGGCCGATGACCGGCTGGGATCTTCAATTCATGCCGCCCGCCGACGGCTGGCCCCAACCCGGTTTGACAACTCAGACTTTTCTCGGTATCGCCGATTTTACTTTGCCTCAGCCGAATTATATCAATACGGGCTTTCAGTGGGTCTTGATCGGCGCTTTCAGGGGCCATACGACCGCCGACACCTCGGCGCGCGGCGACTACAGCCAGTTATTCGGCGGCGAGGATCCCACTCAGGGATTCACCGTTTTGTTTGACGAGTTCTGGAACCCGATCGTGCCGCGGACAAGGTTTTCCAGTCTGCATTTTCAGGGGGGCCATCCGCCCACGATCGTCTCGCCTCCGGATACAACATTTATAGTGAATGGGCTTTTCCCCATAAAGTTGCCGTTCATCGCTACAGACTCCGATAACGATTCACTGTGGCTGAGCGTTGACGCCCCCATATCGGGCGACACCCTCGTTGGGATAGAACGTCGGGCGGGTTATGCCCGCTCCGAATATCGATGGACGCCGGCCCAGACTCTGAGAGCGGTTTACAATGCCAACTTTATAGCCACCGACGTTCACGGTTCCACCGATATTAACAGGGTGATATTCGATGTCAGGCCGATCGTTCTGCAGGTTGAAACCGACACGGTGCTGCCCGGATTTCCGTCCGAGATAACGATACGCTTGAAAGTCGAAGGCGGATTTTCGTCGGTCGCCGGTTTCAATATCGTGCTTACTTACGACCCATCCATATTGACGCTTCAGAATGTTGCCTATCTTGATACGGTGGCCCGCTGGGACTATACCTACACCACTCCCAATCCGCTGGGTCCCGGATCGGTGCGCCTGATCGGTGTGGCAAACCTTTATACGGCCGGTCATCCTCTGATGCGGGGCGCCGAATTTCAAATCGCCCGGCTGACTTTCAGCACCCTGAATGATCCCGGGCTTGGCGGTATGATGCTTGCATTCGGCATGCCGGCGCAGGATCTTTCGATGAATGTGGTTACCGATAGCAGCGGTTATCTGGTTTTTCATCCGGTCCTCATACCGGGCGGCGTGCGTTTCCTATCCACCGGTGATTACCTTGTGGGCGATATCAACCTGAACGGCAGCCCGTTCGAGGTGGGCGACGCCGTTACATTGGCGCAGTATTTTGTCGATCCCATCAACAATCCTCTAAATCCGGTTCAGATGGCGGCCGCAGACTGCAACCGCGATGGGATTCCGGCGACGATCGCCGATCTTATCTATCTGCTGGGAGTGATCAACGGTTCAATACCGCCGCCGCTCGGATATTCCGGTCCCGGTATCGCGGATATGTCACTGGAAATCACTAACGGCAGAGCGATCGTGAATCTTAGAGCGGAAAATCCGGCTGGCGGTGTCCTTCTCAGGATCAGACATAACGGGGCTGACATATCCAATATCGTCGCCCAACCCGGACTGAAAATTCTATGGGCCGACAGGGATGGACTGCTCAGTGCGATAATCTACAGCGAAACCGGCCGGACGCCGATTGATGACCGACCGCTGTATTTCGATTTCACCGGCGATGCGGCCGGTATTCATATCGAAACATTCGAGGTTTCCGATATATATGGAAAACTTTTCGACAAATAACAAACACACAAGTCACCCGGTGATCGTTGAGCGGATTATCGCCGGGTGATTGCTTTGCCGTAGGAGTATCCGCTGAAAGAAGCAAATTTGCTGTATTGTCATCGTTCCCGATTCAAAATTTCTCATCACAATTTTTGGTTACCTGCCGATATCTTAAAAAACATTCCTGAAGGAGGATTAATGAAAAGGTTTCTGACGGTATTCGCACTGCTCTTGCTCGTTGCGCTCATGGGCGGTTGTTCGAAAAAGAGCACCAAGACCGCCCCGGACAACGTGAGTCTGACTCTCGCTTTTCCCAACGATTCTCTGATTATGGACGTCGAATATCTTATCGCCAATGTCGTCGGCGAAGGCATTGCGACTCCGATAAGGGATTCAATGGGAGTGGCCAACCCTCTTCCCAACCAAAATTTCAACATGACCATGAGGGTTCCTGCGGGAAACGACCGGCATTTTGTAATCCAGTTTTACGATGACGATGCTGTCATCATCTTCTGGGCGCATCTTACCCTCGATATACCGGCAGGGAATTTGGCCTGCACCCTTGATGTGGTTCAAGCCGGTTTCGGTGCAGCCACCAGAATAAAGTTGTTCCGTGATAATTTGCCGTGGAATTGCTATGCCATGGACAGCATGCTGGCGCAGAACGGATTCGAACCCGGCACGGGCGACAATCAATACCAGATATACACCTCCGAAGATTTTGATACCGTGACTCTTGTGCCGGGCGTGGATCTGGTGATTATCTCGAACGACCAGAATCAGAACTTTTACGACAATTATCACCTCTCCGAAACGAGAATAAATGATTTCATTTACAATGGGGGAACCGTATTCTGGGAGGCCTGCGACTTGGGCTGGGCTTATGGATCGATTGATGACGCCGGAATCACTCTGCCGGGTGGGGTGAAGGATTCGGCGCTATATGATAGTTATAATTACATCGTATCCTCTCATTTACATCTCGTGGCCGGCCTTGACAGCATCCTACAAGGGAATTATGCCTCTCATGAGGCGTTCTATAATCTTGCTCCGGGCACGATATCGTACACGGTAGATGGGCGTGGCTTGCCGACGCTGATTTCGTATAGCCATGGTCTCGGCTGGGTTTTGATGACCGGTCAGCCGCTCGAACATGCCTGGACTTACGGTTGGAGTATAGCCGCATTGCTGCCGAGGGTTGTGCGCTTCATACTAGGGTTGGATCCCCAGGGAAGATTGGTTCCGACCGACGGCTTTGAATCCGGAACAATCTCGGGGCCGAGTTCGGGTAGCCCGGCCGCCTCGACGAACAAGCGATAGCTTTTTCACTGATTGGAATTAAGAAGGCACCCGATATAAAACCGGGTGCCTTTTTGCGTGGATTATTCGGATGCGGTTTTCTCTATAGGGAGCTTGCGCCCCAATTTCCCGGTCGCCAAGACCACCGAACCGATACCCATCATCATAACCGCCGCAATGACGATCCAGCGGACTATCGGCACCAAGGCCAGTCCGCCGACGATCACCACTCCAATGATATAGCACAAATAACCCGGTTCTTTGCGTTCCATTTTCAGCAGTTTGCAGAAGAGTCTGCCCGCATATAAACAGGTATAAACGGATCCTGCGAACAGGGCAATGCCGTAGCCGAACAGAATCAACAAGCATAAAGGAATACCGAAAACGGTTAACATAGCCAGGCCGGCGACCGGCGGGAACAGAAGCACCAGCACGAATCCGAGTCCGAGGGCCGTCAATGATTGCGTCTCCAGAGCGCCGACCGCTTTCGCCGCCGATTTTTTGGATACGGCTATCACCACTATTCCACTAACTATCATGGCAATCAGAATCAACGGTATGATAACGATGTTATTCAGAAGAATTGCCAGCAGGAAAGCGATCAGGGTGAATATCCAATTGAAAACTATATAGACTGCCACGGAAATAATGACCGGCAGAAATGCCTTATAAGATGGCTTTCGTTTTTCCGGGCTTGGTTCTTTCCAATGGATTTCGCCCTGAATTTTGGCTCCCTCGGGAATCTTTTCCAGGGCCGGGCCCTCGAAATAAACATCGCCTTCAATAACCGCATTGGGACCGAAAGTCAAATCGTTTGCCTTGACCCGTAAATCACCGTTGATCGTTCCCGAAATATTGGCGGATTCGCAAAATGCCCGCAGGTCGCCCCCGCATTTGCCGTCGAAATTCAACTCGTTGCAGAAAACCGTCACGTCTCGAGCGACATCGCAGGCCGGGCCGGAAATGATTTTCGCGGCGAAAACGACCATATTCCGCATCACCGGGGCGTTGATTTCGACATCCTGAGCGAAGGCGGCGAAAGTGCCGCCAACCGGTCCGTTGACGTTAATGGCGCGACAGCCCCAGATAAGATTGCCTTGGGTAGTCCCGGAAAAGACCATTTCCTGACTGGCCCCGACCAGGTCGCCGTTGACAGTCGATTCGAATTTACTTTTGTTGAGCCCGATATAGACGTCGTCGGTGAAAACCGAATCCTTGGGAAAAACTTTATTGTGTCCTTTTATAAATATGGTGGCATCGGCTGGGGAGATGAAAGCGATGAGCGCCGCAACAAATATTATCAATATCAATCCGATTTTGCTGTTTTTCATATTGCTCCTTCCGCAAAAGTTTCTCTGGTTTTGCGCCCCGTATTTCGTTACGGCTATGCCACTATATTGTTACATGTTTTATGGATTTGTAAACAGGAAACTTGCCTGTCCCTTTGGCGGATTATATATTACCCCAATGAATCACAATCCACCGTTTCTTGAGGCTTATCCGTGGCGGAAAATAGCGCCGCGCTGGATTTTAGGTTCCGCCGAGATGGGGCTGTCGGTATATATAGTCATGAGATTTTCGCAAAACCTGGGTTTATTTCTGGCCGCTTGGTGGGTCATATCGTTGTTCGTGCTTCTTCCGCTTCTGCGATGCACCAAATGCCATTATTTCGGCAAAAGGTGCAATACGGCATGGGGTTTGCTTGCCGATTTCGCTTTTAAAAAAGGAGATCCGAAATACTTCAGTTCCGGCTATGCTTTGACTGTTCCAATATGGCTGTCGCGAGCGTTGCCGCTGGGGCTGGGTTTATTGGACCTGCTGGACGGTCTGACGTTTGTTCCAGACGGCCTGTTTGGCATTTATGTGGCAACGATTGTCATCCACCGCCTATATTATAGGCGGTCGAATTGCCCGGTTTGTTTTCAGAAAGAAGTATGTCCTGTTTATGATCCCTTCGTCCTTGAGCGGCCGCAGCATTTCGATTCTCCGGCTGATAATCCAATCAACTGATTAGAACGACATTAAACGGCCTATCGCTTGATTTGGCGGTCGCCTTTGATAGGCTGTTGCTCAAAACAGCCGACGGAAGAGATCGAAATATTATTGCGCCTGCACTCATAAGCAATCGTTTGCGGCCGATAATATATTCAGTGACGGCCAAGTAATATTACCGATAAAGCCCTTTCAGGGAGTGGGCATGTTCGATTCCGAATCTACACATAAGCTCGAGACCGCCAACATCGCTGCGGCTCTGGCCGAATTCAAGAAGCAGGCCGTCGAAAATGCTCCCCCGCCGGAAACGTCCGGACAGAACCTCGAATATGAGGATCTTGCGGCTCTCTACGACGTCAGTCAAGCGGTCAATTCGACCCTGATTTTGGATGACATACTAGGCATCGTAATGACCAAGTCAGTCACTCTATTCAATGCCGAACGCGGCTTTCTGATGCTGCTTGACGATCACGGCAAGCTGCAATTCAAGACCGCCCATAATATCAATAAAGATCAATTGGACTCGGATGATTTTCGGATTTCGACCACTATCGCCGACATGGTGGTACGCACCGGGAAATCGATTTATACTTCCGATGCCCTGAACGATGAGCGTTTTCTCAAGAAGGCTTCGATCGTCGCCTTGAACATTCGTTCGGCGATGTGCGTGCCGCTGCGGATCAAAACCCGAATCATTGGTGTTGTTTACATAGACAATTCATCTCACGCCAATATCTTTCTCAAACAGGATCTGGTTTTATTCGAAATGTTCGCCGCCCAAGCGGCGTTGGCGATCCACAATGCCCGGCTTTATTCCGAGGTTTTGGAGCTTCAGAAACACCAGCAGAACATCATCGCCAACACGCCGATCGGTCTGGTGGTAGTGAACAAAAACCACCTTATTTCCGCGATCAATGAGGCCGCCCAGAAGATTTTCATGAAAATCGGCTGGATCAGTCATATATCCGAACATTCCATATTCGAGAATCTCAAAATAAGCGATATAGTACCCGAAAAATATCTGGCCGCTTTCCTCGATAATATGTCTTTGCAGGACGCCAAGCCGGTGGAGGTGTCAAGATTCAACGTCTGTTTTCACGATGAGGAGAGCATTCTCAGGCTCCGCTTCTGCCCGTTCGAAAACTATCGGGGAGAGATGACCGGGCACATAATCCTTATCGAGGATATCACCGATCAGGTTGTTCTCGAGCAATATTTGATCCTATCGGAAAAACTTATAGGCAAAGGCGAAATGGCCGCGGCTATAGGCCATGAACTCAACAACTATCTGACCGTGATTTCCACCAACGCCCAACTGGCCGCGCTTAATCTTTCTCACGGCAACTACGAAAATTTGAAAAACAAGATCGAAGTCATCGTCAAAAACGTCGATCGCATAAAGCGGTTCACCGACGGACTGATGGATTTTTCGGCCCTCGAATCCAAACCGATAGCCTATGATTTCGGCCGGTTGGTCGAAGAAGTCGTGTTTCTGGTCAAACCTCAACCGAAATTCAAACGGGTTTCATTTGACATAGACGTTCCTTCCAACTTGCCCCCTCTCTATATCGACGTCGGCCAGATTCATCAAGTACTGCTGAACCTTCTCAACAATTCGGCCGATGCTTTCGCTGAGCATTGTTCGGGTGAGGGCCGGATTTCAATAACTGCAACGGCCGACAACGCAAAAAGGATGTCGTTGATAACCGTGTCCGATAACGGTCCCGGTATTTCCGCCGAAATTCTGCCTCGCCTATTCGAGCCCCACCTGACAACGAAGAAGGCTGGGCATGGCCTTGGGCTTTCCACCTGCCTGAGAATAATCAATAACCATGGCGGTAAAATCAAGGCCTATAACCACCCTCAGGGTGGGGCGGTTTTCGAAATCGAATTGAAACTGGCCGCTGCCGCGCAATGAGCCTCGATTTCAAAAATAAATATGATGTTTTGGATGTTTGCGGAGAAGGCGGACTGGCCACCATCTATCGGGTCCGAAACCGGGTAACCGGGACTATTGAAGCTTTCAAAAAGCTCAACAATAGCGCCCCCGATGATATCGAAGCGCTCAAGCGAGAATATCGTTTTCTGACCCTGCATCGGCATCCGGCTTTGCCCGAGGCCGGCGGATTCTGGGAGACCTCCGACGGACCCGGCTTTATTATGGAGTATATCGATGGCTCCCCGCTGTCGGCCCATTGCGGCCGCCTCTGCGTGGATCGTCTGGAATCCGTTTTCCTGCAGATACTCGAAATCGCCCAGTTCATTTGCCATTGCGGATACATCTATGCCGATTACAAGCCGGCCAATTTCCTGCTCATGGATAACGGGCAGGTCCGGTTAATCGACTTCAACCTCATCACCCGGGAAAACGAAACCGCCCGAAGCCTGTCCGGCACGATTCAATATCTGGCTCCCGAACTGCTCAGGGGCCGGCCCATAAGCGCCGCTGTCGATATCTATTCGCTGGGCGTCTGTTTTCATGAAATCATTTCCGGGAAGCTGCCTTTCGAGGGCGATAATATCGATCTTTTATTGAAAACAATCACCGAATCCGCACCGCCACCGTTGGATACCCCCGACAAAAATTTCCGGGACGCAATCCTGACGATGATGTCCCGCGATCCCGCCAATCGGCCAAGTTCGCCGTTTGCCGCCGCCTCGCTGTTCGGGTGGCAGGAGAAATTGTCGAGCCTGATCGCCGTCCGTGCCGGTGCCTATCTCGATTCAGGTTATCCGGTTTGTGATGAGAATCCGTCAACCGGAAATTCCGCGGCCACAGGTGTGCTTGAAAAATACTTGAAAAAGTACTTTCTGCCCGACGATCTGCAAACCGTTTTGCTGCAGCTTGGAAAAGGAAACGAGGCGATCGCCCGCTCTTATCTCAAGCAGATGATCGACTATGGCCAGCTTGTCTATAACGATAAGGGTTGGACGTATATTGGGGGATTCGATGAGATGGTTATGCCGGCCGAAGCCGAAAAAGAGCACGAAAAGTCATTGGCCCGGCTTGGCCGTGAGGCAAGAAAACCCCTTGAATGGCTGGCCGTGGCCGACGGCCCGCTCAAAGCAGAAGCCCTTGCCGAGTTGATGGGGGCCGATTCCGCCGCGCTGGAAGAAAGCCTGCGGCTTCTAATGTCCGAAAATCTGGTCGAGACTGTCGAAGATGGCTTTCAGATAACGAATCGAAGCCTTTCGATTTTTATGCGGACGGGGATCACCGATGACGACCGCCGGGCGATGCATCTGAGATTGGCACAATATCTTGAGTGCCGCAGCCCCGAATCGCTGGACCGAATTGCCCGGCAATACTTCGAGGCGCACTCATGGGGAAAAGCGTTCGAGTTTTCGCAGAAAGCCGCCGCCGCATTTTTTGCATCTTTCGATTTGACGAAGGCGCAACTGCACTCGGCGAAATCGATTCAAATCATGGAATCCGGCCATATGCAGGATCTCAGCGAGGAATCCCGAGTCGCCGCCTTGATTTTGGCCGGGGATATCGCCAAAGCGGCCGCCGATCACGTTGCCGCCGAAAAACATTATCTTGAGGCTGCGGCGCTTTGTCAGAACAATCGCAAAGAAAGTTTGGCGCTGATCAACAAGAACCTCGGCGATCTTTATCGGATAATTCAGAAAACGGAAAAATCGCTGGCCCATTCCGACCGGGCGCTCGATTACTACAGGCAGTCGGCCAACCGGGCGATGCAGGCGGCCTGCCTCAACAATATCGGACTTGCCTGCTGGAATTTGGGCGATTACGGCAGGGCCGAGTCGCATTTTATTGAGGCGCTGGAAATAAATCGCCAACTCGGCAACCTGGTGGAACAATCCAAGCTTCACAGCAATATCGGTATCATTCGTGACATCACCGGCCGCAAGGCGGAGGTTCTCGAACAATTTCAACTCGCCCTCGATTGCGCCAGAAAAACCGACAATCTCGAACGTCAGGCGGTGGTTCTCAACAATATCGGTTTTTTCCATCTGAATTCCGGGAATCCCCGGGCGGCCTTGAACTATTTTCTTGAAAGCCGGCAAATAGCCCATGGCAGCGGCCTGACCCAGATGGAGCTTGATATCGTTTCCAATATCGGCTGGGCCTACCATGAGCTCGGCGATTTCATGAAATCGGTGGACTGCAATCAGGAAACCCTTGATCTGGCCGGCCGCCTGAATCAGGGTATGGCTGGAGCGAGGGCAGCCCTGTTGATGGCAAGGGATTGTCTTGCCCTCGGTGATTTTAAACTTGCCCTGCGTGCTTTGCAGAAAGCCGAACGGTTTTCCCATGGCCTTTCCAACAACGAGTTGGCGGCCGATATCGTTTTGGCCAAAATCGAGTTTTCTTGGAAAACGGAGCCGGAAAGATCACCCTCGGATCTATTGGAAAAAATCTCCCGATTCGACAAATTGACCGCTTATCAGAATCTTCAGCAGCGTTATTGGATTTTGAAATTCGATAGAGATTCGGAGGCGAGGACCTCGATCGATAAGTGCGAAGATCTCATGCTGGCGGCCGCCGCAGCGAAACATGACGATCTTTGCCTTCTGGCGGCTATCCGCATGGCCGAGCTTTACGTTTCAATCGGGGAGGCCGGCCGGGCACTGCGGGTTCTCGAAAATGTCCAAACGTCGGGTGCCGGCATCACCAGCAGAATCGCCGCCGAACTCACCTTTGCCACGGTGCATCTGCAATTGAACGAATATGATGTCGCTCTCGACCGGACCGCCCGGGCGCGCGCCCTCGCCGAACAATCGGGCTGCCTGCCTGACCTGTTCGTTTGCAATCTGGTCGATGCCGAGGTTTATCGTCGGTGCGGCAAGGCAAAAGCCTTTTCCAAAGCGATGACCTCGGCCGGTTCGCTCTTCCGATTGCTTTCGGCTGCCTATGTTACATTATCGGGTCGAGACTCACCGGTCGGTTTTGCCGGGGCTGCCCGGTTTGCCGAACTAAGTAATAATATGATATATGATTCGTGCCCCACGGGCCTTGCGGATTCAGGTTCAAAAGAAAACCGCCCCGGTAGGGCGGTTTTCATCTCGTAGTCAATCTCAGATTGATTAGGAACCGGATCCGATATAGCCCGCTGGGGCAATCCTTTCTTCCAATTCCTCAATCATGAATACTTCCACCAGTCCTCCTTTCGTTGGGGGGGGTTACCACCTGGCGCTTTGCGTATTCGGTATCGAATACGGCTTGATTATGTTCAAAAAATATACAGCCGAAATCGTTTGTCAAGGGGAAAATGGACTTTTTGCGGCCGGCATTTAAATATTATTGGAAGCCGAAGTCCATGTATTTACCCCGATTGCTCCCTCGAGCGCTCTTTTTGCCATGGCCTTTTCAGTTTTTTTGAAAATTTTTTCTTGACAACGATAGCGCTTGCCTTATATTTACTTGTGCCTGAAGTGACTCCGCATGGCTTCTGGCTGTGTTGCTTCTGGAGAGTCAGAAAAAGAAAAATACATTAGAGTGGTAGGCTGATAGTGATGCCCCGGGTGATGAGGAGAATTAGCGTTATCTTAACGGGGTGTTAATTAAGAGCAAATGATCATCGGGTAATTTCCTGCCGCAATGGTGGGCGGGTAACTAAGGAGAGAATGCAAATTGTCGTTTGCCCGTACAAAATTGCCGAGACGCTCGTGCCGGTTCCTCAGTGGACGTTTGTCAAAGGAGTTTCAATTATAATCCATCGCTAAGGGTGTTTTTGGAATAACGAGAAAACTTGACAACGCCAGGAAAGGAGCTGGGGGAGCTCATGAAAAGAAAAGCATTCTTGACGCTCTTTGGAATCTTAATAACCATGATTCTCTATGCCTCGGCGGGTATGGCGCAAAATTGCGCCGACACCTTATACCTTTTCGACACCACCATGGTCGATGTGCGCCAGATAAGGATTCCCGTTTATCTGGGCAACAGTTGCCAAATAGCCGGTTTCAGCTTCATATTTGCCACCAGCGCCCCGGGGGTGCTCGTGGGGATCACCGCCGATACCATCGGCTCACGTCTCAATTACGGGGTAATTGATACACAGCTTTATTTCCATAATTACGACACCACCATCGTTTGCGACACTTCGTATTTGGATACCACAGTAATCGACACCTTCTGGGTAACGCCGGATTCGTTTTATATCGACACGTTGGAAATTCACGATACGATAGTCGTCTGCGATTCGACCATCACTTGGGATACGCTTGAAGTGAGCGGTCCTCTTTCATGGCAGTATTTTGCCGCCAATCAGGGTGCGTTATATCCGGACAGCCTGTTTGTTACGGGCGTTGCCGATTGGCCGGACCCGCCATTGGTCGTGCCGCCCCTTGATTCCGGCTACGGTTTGCTCTTTAATGTTGTGTTCGCCTTTCCCGATTCTTTCAACCCGACCTCGACGATCGACACGACGGTGGAAATCCGGATCGATCGGGCGATGGTCTCCGACCGATATGGCCAAGTGCGAAATGTTTCCTATTATAATGGCCAAGTCACCATTCATTACACGGGCATCCGTCGAGGCGATGCTAACTGCAACGGTGCGCTCACCGGCTCGGATGTGACTTATTTGGTCGGCTATTTCAAGGGGACTCAGGTTGAACCCTGCGCCCTGCGGGCCGGAGATGCCAACGGGGATAATCGAATAAACGGCTCAGATGTGACTTATTTGGTTAGATATTTCAAAGGGCTTGGACCGCCGCCCCCACCGTAACAGGCGGGCCGCCCCGGGTTAATGGGGAATAAAAATAATGATGATCAGTTCTTTTTTGATTGAACTTTTGACCTGATTTCCTTGAAGGAGGTGATGTAGTAAGAAAAACCAAGGTACTACGAAAGAGGGGTTGAGGAAAGGGATTTCCTCGCGCTATTTTTCCTGGAGGTTATTTGATCCGACTTCCAATGCGATGTGTAAGGAGTAATTTATGAAAAGACTTTTTGGCTTGTCGCTTTTGGCGATGATTCTCTTGATCGGTTCGGCATCGGCTCGGGACACCGTGTTTGTCTGGTACGGCGGTTCGTTCGACGCGTTCAATAACTGGAACAATGTTATGGTCGTCACGGAGAACGCCAATGTCAACATACCGGTTTACATCAAGTGTACCGCCGGCGCCATTGTGGCCGACATTCACCTGCCGTTGGGTGTGAACGACATCTATATCGATGCCATTCCGCAGTCGCTCTGCACCTATGGCTATCCGTTCACCGCTTGGGACGATGCTTCGTTCCTGAATGCGTTCGAAACATCGCCGCCGAACCCGGCCGGATGGCACAGCCGTTCGTTCCTCGGTTTCCATGACACCGGCGGCGGCCCGAACCCGAGACTGTATTTCACCGTCCCGACCAACTGCTTGAACTTTGTGGTTCACACCCTGCCTCTGGTTTCGCCGGATACGCTGGGTGACACGATCTGCGGCGTGATGCAGAACGGCGTCAGCTCGACTCTGGGCGGACCGGCTGCGGGCGACACCCTCGGTGGTGCCGGCTTCCCGACCGTTACCTATTTCGCCTGCTTCTACTATTCGCCGAACAACCCGCCGACGATT
>Ga0129299_1001206_pt1 | contig 17214 bp, 10 predicted proteins | sample ConPoolayeCmetaG_FD_94477 | JGI IMG/M metagenome (GOLD analysis project Ga0129299, IMG submission 94477) | Hot spring microbial mat communities from California, USA to study Microbial Dark Matter (Phase II) - Cone Pool mat layer C metaG ... | reverse complement strand
CCCTATGTGGGCTTCGTTGATCCTCTATGTGCAAAGAGGGAGACCTCAAGGAAATATTTTCGGGAGGAAATTGCTCGCTTTAGGTCGTCGCTTGAAAAATTTCTGGGGAGGGAGATTTCAGAGGATTGTCTCGAGAAGTCAATTGAAATTTATAATGAGAATAGGAAACTTTTGAAGAAAATTTATGAGCTTAGAAAAAATTCGATTCCCCCCATTTCTGGAGTGGAAGCCTTAAGCGTAGTTAGATCGAGTATGTTGGCTCCCAAGGAGGAGCACAGTCGCCTACTTGAAAACTTCCTGATTAAAATCTTAGAGAGGGAAGATGTGCCTGAGCCGGGGTTGAGGATACTTGTTTCTGGTAGTGTGATTTATGACTCTGAAATACTTAAAATGATTGAGGATGCTGGGGGGCTCATAGTAACCGATGATCTTTGCACTGGGACCCGTTACTTCTGGGATATGGTTAACCCTAAAACTTCTCCTCTGGTCGCCATTGCGGATCGGTACTATGAGAGGATTCCCTGCCCTTGTAATTATCCTCCCGAAAAACGTTTAGAACATATCATGAATCTTGTAAAGGACTTTAAAGTTGAGGCGGTCATCTTCGTCTTACAGAAGTTTTGTGATCCTCACTTATTCGACTATCCCTTTATGGAGGATAGATTGAAGGAGGTTGAAATACCAACACTTCTCATTGAAACTGAACATGTGAACTCGCCCATAGGTCCCCTTAAAACAAGAATCGAAGCCTTTTTTGAAACAATTCAATAATTGGTGGATTAAAATTGACAGAAAGAGGAAAAAAGTCTCTGGAGACTTCAAAAGAAGTCTTTAAGTTAGCTTCCCAACACTACCTGGGTGCGCATGAAGCCAAAAGGATGGGTAAACCTGTAACTTGGATGACTGGATACGACCCTGTAGAACTACTCTACGCCATGGATATCGCGGTTGTGTATCCTGAAAATTATTCTGCGTTGTGCGCCGTCACCCAAGTGGCACCAAAATTTATTGAGAAATGTGAAAGTTTAGGGTATTCTCGTGATTTGTGTTCTTATGCTAGAAATACCATAGGCACGACATTTTCTCAGGATGCTCCCTTTGGCGGCCTTGCTCCTCCCGACTTTTTAGTTGTGGCAAGGAAATTTTGTAAGACCCATATAAAGTGGTGGCAAGTACTAAGCCGCAGATTTAACTGCCCCCTCTTCATAATAGACGCCCCATACATTACCGGTAAAGTGGAAGACTACCACATAGACCACTACTTAGCCCAGCTTGAAGAGTTAATAGCGTTTTTGGAGAAGCAGACTGGGAAAAAAATGGACTATGATAAACTCGCAGAAGTAGTTAAACTGTCTGATAGGGCGAGCGCTCTTTGGGACGAAATTATGGAAATGCGCAAAAATGTTCCCTGCCCTGTGGGAGCCGCTGATATTTTATCCTGCATGTTTGGCATAGTGACTCTTCCCGGAACCCGTACAGCTGTAGAGTTCTATGAGAGATTGAGGGATGAGGTTAAGGAGAGGGTCAAGAACAAGATTGGCACCGTGCCCGTGGAGAGATTCCGTCTAACCTGGGACAACATAGTCATGTGGTATAATGTGGGATTAACAAACTACTTCCAAAAGTATGGAGCAGTTTTTGTATTTGAAGGCTACACTATGGTTTGGAGTGGACGCCTAGACCCTCAAAAACCATTAGAATCGCTGGCCAAGAAGTACCTAACACCCTTCATAGAGCTGAACAATAGGGCCTGGTCCATGGTTGAGCTTTGTAAACAGTATAAGGTGGACGGAGCAGTAATGCACTCCAACAGAAGCTGCAAATTTTTATCACTACTACAATATGAACTAAAAGACATCTTGATGGAAGAACTTGGGATACCCTCACTAATACTAGAAGGAGACCACTGCGATGGAAGAGCCTACTCCGACGCCCAAATTAGGACCAGAATCGACGCCTTCATGGAACTATTAGAGAAGAGATAGATTGATTCCTCCACTTATGCGTTGAGCCATCCGCTTACATTAACAATTGGCGATGTTGGGAGAGCCGTTATGTATGTTGCCGGAATAGATATTGGGGCGCTTACCGCAAAATCGGTCATTTTGAAAGACGGCAAAGTTTTGGCTTTCACTGTTATTCCCTCGGGGTCAGATAGCAAGGAAACTGCACAGAAAGTTATGGATGCCACCCTAAGTAAAGCCGGACTCTGCTTGAAAAATGTTGATTTTACGGTTTCCACAGGTTATGGTCGCATAAGTGTTCCCTTTGCAGACCTGCAGGTTACTGAGATTTCCTGCCACGCTAAAGGTGCTTATTCACTTTTTCCCACCGCAAAAACAGTGATTGATATTGGGGGACAGGACAGTAAGGCCATCAAATTAGGCGAGAACGGTAAGGTGGTGGACTTTGCTATGAATGATAGATGCGCCGCTGGTACGGGTAGATTTCTGGAGGTTATGGCTAAGGCTCTGGAGGTGAAATTAGAGGATATGGGAGACCTCTCTCTTCAATCTAAAAATAGGGCAAAGATCAGTAGCATATGCACAGTTTTTGCGGAGTCCGAAGTAATTTCACAAATCTCTAGGGGAACCCCCAAAGTGGACATAATAGCGGGGATACATGATGCCATTGCTAGCAGGGTCTTTGGAATGGCCAGCAGGGTAAAAATTGAGAAGGATTTGGTTATGACTGGGGGAGTAGCCAAAAATAAGGGCGTTATAAAGGCCCTGGAAGAGAAGGTGGGATTCAAAATTCTAGTGCCCGAAGAACCACAAATAGTGGGAGCCTTGGGTGCAGCTATAATAGCCCAAGAAAAAGCAGCAAAATAGTTTGAAAAACTCATCAAAGAGTGGTAAAATTTCAGATACTTTTATACGTCCATAAAAACTAGAATTTAACAGACATCACAGTAAATAGTTAACGATTAAGATTCCTAAAAGTGGCGAAAACAGGTTTGTTTAAGATTGTTGGTGGTGTTGAGGAGTGGCTGACATAAAGCCGAAATATTTCACAGAACAAGAAATTATTGATTTATTGTCCGAAGTGACCGACGAGGAACTACAAAACTGTCATAAGCACGAGCTTGTCCCCTCAAAAGACGTCATTCTGTATCAAGGTATACCCGGTGAGGCCAGAGTTAAGGATTCCAAGGGTAAAGAGTACATTGATTTTACATCCCAAGCTTGGACTCTGGGAATAGGCTACATACAGCAAGACGTCATGTTTGCAGCCATGGAGCAGATGAAACGCTTATCTCACGCCCGCAACCAGTTCCAGACGATTCCTCGTATAAAGCTTGTCAACAAACTTTCACAAATTGCACCCGGCAACCTGAAAAACGTGGTGTTAAACACTCAAGGAGGCTCTGTGGCAGTTGAAGTGGCTCTAAAATTAGCAATGGTGAACAGACCAGCGGACCAAGATATTTTCATAACTATGTGGGGAGGATACCACGGCAACACTCTCGCCATGATGGCTCCCACACACTACATGCCCCTAGTAGTTCGATACCGCGGCTTCGGAAGAGAACACTTCGTTAAATCCCCCTTCCCCTACTGCTACCGATGCCCCTTCGGCGAAAAAGACATCTCCGAATGCGGAAATCTATGTCTAACCATGCTTCAAAAAACCATAGATTACGGTTGCCAAGGATTGCCCATAGGCGTGCTACTTGAACCCATTCAGGGACCAATGGGTGAAGTGCCGGCTCCCCCCGAGTTCATAAAGGGTGTCAGAGAGGTTTGCGATAAGAACAATCTCCTACTTATCTTCGACGAGTCCCAAACTGCATTCGGTAGAATAGGCACAATGTTTGCAGCTGAATACTATGAGACAGTCCCCGACATTATGGCTCTCACTAAGGCTCTGGGAGGTGGATTCCCCATGGGCGCAACACTAGCCAGCGAGAAACTGGGAATGTTCACCCCCGCAGAACAGCATAGCACCTTCAGCGCAAACCCCGTCTGCTACGCCGCCGCACTGGTAAACTTGATGCTCATAGAAAAGCTGGACTTGCCCAAGAGAGCAGAAGAAATGGGAAGATACCTAATGAAAAGATTTCTGGAGCTTCAGGAGAAATACCCTATAATGGGTGATGTGCGGGGCATTGGACTATTCCAGGGAGTGGAACTGGTAAAAGACCCCAAAACAAAAGTTCCCGCAAACACCGCAGCAGAAGAATTCGTAAATGAAGCCCTCAAAAGAGGATTAATACTCGACCTAAGCCAACCAGTAATAACCATACATGGAGACTTTTATAGAAACACCCTAACCATAAAACCACCACTAGTAATTACACGAGAACAAGTTGACCGCGCTCTAGAAATTTTTGAAGAATGTCTACAAACAGTTACACCCCTCATAAAAGCGTAAAAAACTAAACCCCTCACCTTCCTTTTTTCAATTCTCCAACCGAAAAAATGAGACTCCTGCCTCCCCCTAATTGTTCTAAACAGCTTGAAAATCTATTTATATTTCGAAGATACAATTAAGAAATTATTTAAGAAAGAAGTTGGTAAATACTTTAGCAAAAAATTGAAAAATTTAATCCCTAAGGATTCAGGAGGCTAAAGAGTTGGGAGAACAATGCATATTAACACATGATGTTGGCACATCAGGTAACAAAGCAGCACTAGTAAGTACATCAGGCAAAATATTAGGAGTAGCCGAGAAGAATTACGATGTGAACTATCCAAAGCCGGGATGGGCGGAACAAGACCCAAAACAGTACTGGAACGCAGTAGTAGAAACAACCAGAACCCTCCTCAAAAAAACAAAAACCAACCCCAAAGACATAATTGGAATAAGCCTAGACGCCCAAATGATGTCCGCAATACCCGTAGACAAAGACGGAAACGCCCTCAGACCCGCAATGATCTGGCTCGACTCAAGAAGCGAAAAACAATCCGACGAATTCGAAGCCAAATTCGACCCCATAAGCCAACTACTAAACTTCGGAAACCTACCAATGACAACAGCAAAAGACGTCATCCCCAAAATCTGGTGGATTCGCGACAACGAACCAAAAATATTCCAAAAAGCCTACAAATGGTGCGACGTTAAAGACTACGTAATACGCCAACTTGTAGGCGACTTCTACACCGACTGGAGCACCGCACTCCTCTTCGGACTCTTCCACATCCAAAACCACGTCTGGGTCGACGAACTAATACAGGGAGTAGGCCTATCAAGAGACAAACTATGCGAAGTTGTAAAAACCACAGACATCGTAGGAACACTAACAAAAGAAGCCGCACAACAGCTGGGACTCACCACAGAAACACCAGTAATATGCGGCGCGGGAGACGCCCCCGCCACCCACGTAGGCTCCGGCGCAATAAGAACAAACGAAGGACACCTATACCTCGGCACATCCGGATGGGTATCCGTAACAGTCGACAACTTCACCGCCGACCCCGACACAGGCATAGCCGCCATATACTCCGGAGTCCCAGGCAAGTTCATGCTCATAGGCGAAATGGAAAGCGTCGCAGCCCCCTTCAAATGGTTCAAAGACAACCTCGCAGGCCTAGAATGCCTAATGGCTATGGAGAAAGGATGCGACCCCTACGACGTCATAAACGAAGAAGCAGCGTCAGTAGGACCCGGCGCCAAAAAACTAATCTTCCTACCCTGGATGCTGGGGGAAAGAGCCCCCATACAAGACACCATGGTCAGAGGAGGCTTCATCAACCTAAGCTTCCACCACGGCAGACCAGAAATAGCCAGAGCAATACTAGAAGGAGTAGCCTACCACATAAGATGGATAACAAAAAACATACAAAAAATCCTAGACCGAGGAGTCCTAGACCCAGACCAGCCCAAACCTCAAATCTCATCCCTAAACGCCTGCGGAGGAGGAGCCATAAGCCCACTTTGGATGCAAATATTCGCCGACGTCCTAAACAAAAGAATACGCCCCCTCAAAGAACCCCGCCACGTCGCAGCACTAGGAGTCGCCATAATATCCATGGTAGGACTAGAAATATACCCAGACTTCGAAACCGCCGTAGACAAAATCATCAAAATCGAAAAAGACTACTACCCAAACGAAAACCTAAAACCCATATACGACGAAATGTACAACACATTCGAAGGAATCTACCCCAAACTAAAAGAAGTCTACCAAACACTCAACAAAGGCGAAACCACACAAAAACCATTAGAACCCTAAACCCCAACCTTTTTTTGAACAACCAACTCAAACACAACCAGCACCAACCTAAAACAGAAAAAAATCTATAACCCCAACAGTCTAATCCAAACCGTGACCAAAAACTTATCCAAATATAAACTTAAATAGTCATACACGTCACACCAAAATAAAATCAAAAAGCATCCATCTCCTAAAGTCCCCCAAACCCAAACCTATCCAGATTAAAACAAAACAATAAAACAAAAATTAAAACTAACAAGCATTAAAACCGAAACACCACCAAAAAACGGAAAAACGTCAAAAAAATCCAACAAAAACACTACAAAACCCTAACAGAAACGCATACACCAGCACCAAAAATTATAAAAATTGAAAGAATGAGAACAATAACTCCAGTCAACTCAAACTAGCTTACTCGTCTTCCAGGTACCCAGAGCACGACCAAGCTCCTTATGATCCTCAGCATACTTCTCCAGCGGAATACCCTTCATAGCAGCATCAATAGCCTGACGGAAGGAAATAGCGCCAGCACGGGGGCCATCAGGATGAGCATGCATCGCCCCACCCACTCCCACCACAAAGTCCCTGCCAATATCAGCCATAATCTGAGGAACAAGCTGAACAATAATACCACCAGCAGGCATAGGCATCGTCGGCCTCAAATGATAGAATGGAAACGTCAACTCACGCCAAATCTGCAGGTAAGTCTCCTTCATAAAAGGAGCCTTCCCATACGGAGCGGGATAAACCTCTATATCCGCTCCTGCCAGTCTGCAGAATTTTCCCAGTACGAGCCTGGCATCTATTCCATAGTGGGGTGATGGATACATGGTTGCAGCGAAATCGGTATGAGCGAGGATCGGAACTTTTATGCTTGGGTCTTCGGCTAGGTCTCTGAATGTTTCGTATCCTGTTGTGATGATGTTGACCATGAGGGCGTTGGCTCCTAGTTCTATTGCTCTTTCTGCGAGTTCTAGGGTTTTTTTGGGTCGGTCGGTTATGTTTACTGTGTAGAGTGTTTTTTCTCCTTTTTCTTCGTTTGCTTTGTCTATTGCTTCCATGAATTTTACTACTCTGTCTTCTACTCGGTTTAGTTCCATGTCTGCTAGTAGTTCGTCGTCTTTTATTAGGTCTACTCCGCCTGCTGCGACTTCATATGCTAGGTCTGCTCCTATTTCGCATGGTGAGTAGACGCAGGGTTTTATCATGTTGTTTAGTATGGGTCGGTCTTTTATTCCTAGTACTTGTCTTACTCCTTGTATTCCGAATTTTGGTCCTTTGAATCCTTGTACCCATTTTTTGGGGAAGTTGAGGTCTAATAGTTTTATTTTTCCTGCGGCTGCGAGGTTTCCGACTACTGTGCTGAATAGTAGGGGTAGGTTGGGTTCTCCGAGGTTTCTTATGGGGTATGCTATTTGTATTATCCAGTGTCTTTCTTCTGTTTTTGGTAGTTGCCATTGGTGTGGTGGGATTTCGTATACTCCTATTACTCGGGCTGCGTGTAGTTTTCTGACTTCAGGTGTTTCTTTGGGTACTGGTGTCCATGTTCCGGTGCTTTGTTCTAGTGCTGCGGCTTGGGCTAGTGTGTATCCGTCTAGCCATGAGGGTTGGATTGTGTAGTATGTTGCGATTATGTATTCTTCTGGGTCTATGCCTTCGGGTAGTGCTTCGGGTGTTGTTAGTAGTTCGTACTTTTTTTCCACCATTTTTTTCCTCCTTTCATTTTTTAGTGGTTTCCAGTGAATACATATTTTTTATGCTTTTATTTTTATGCTTTTATTTTTATTGGGGTGTTTTGGGTGATGGTGTGGGATGGTTCGGTTATGCTTTGAAGAAAGAGCTTGCCTATAGCTGATTGTTTAATGTTTGCCCTTACCCTTTTGTCTTGTTGGTGTAATCTACTTGTTTTCGCGTTTTTATTTACTTTTCCACGTTTTCTATTCTAAACTTTGCATGGTGAAGGTTGTTAATTCGTGTGGGTGGGAAGTGAGGTGTCTTCGGTCTTTTTTAATAATGTGTCTATTTGTTAGGGTTTTGTTTGGCGTTTGGTTTGTAGGGTTTTTTCGTGGTTTGGAGGTTTATGGAGGTAGATAAAGTGAGTCTGATTCTCTTTTGTTCTTTGTTTGAATGTTTGGTTGTCGGTTTTGTGTTTTTGTTTTTTGTTTTTCTTTTTTGGTTGGGGAGTTTGTTGGTGGCGATAGTTTTTTTAGTGGGGATGGTTCGTTATGTTATATTGTGGGTTTCTGTGTTTGTCTGTGTTGTTTGGAGGTTTGTTTTTGGTTGTTGAAGGTGTGACGGGTGATGTTGTTAGGGAGATTGTTGATGTGATGTGTGTTGTTTTTAATAGTCAGAGTCAGGATTTTAAGGATAGGATAAAGGGTATTACTGGTGGTTTGCGTAGGGTTTATCGGTTTGATGTTACTGACCTTGGTCTTTCTTTTGATGTTGAGCTTACTTCTGGGGGAGAGGTTGTTGTGCATTGGGATTTGCTTCCTGGGGAGCCGAATTTGGTGGTTTCTTCGGAGGCTTTGGTGTTTGATGGTGTGATGACTCAGAGGGTTAATCCTATGAAGGTTATGTTGTTGCGGAAGGTTAAGATTAAGGGTTCTCTTATGGAGGTTTCCAAGTTTAGGCCTATTCTTCCTTTGTTGAGTCCTTCTTATAAGAAGGCTAGGGTTTACATTGCGGAGAAGTATGGTTTGCAAGAGGCTTTGAAGAAGATGGATGAAGCGAAAATTTAGTGCAAACAGTTAATGTTCTCGGGCATGTGAGGTTGTGCGGGGTTCTTTTTGCCCAAGGGTTTTTGTATTGTGGGATTTTTGTTTATTGTTGGTCTGTGGGATTGTTTGTAGAGGTTGGTTTTTGGTTTTATACCTGATTTTTTGGATGCTTTTTTATGTTTTTGTGGGTTTTCTGGTGGTGTGTCTTGTTTTTGTGTGGCTTTTTGGTTTCAAAAGTTTAAAAAGGGTGAGGGGCTTACTGGTGAATTTGTCTGTGGTTTTGTTGATAGCTTTTTGATGGGTTATGGTTATGTGGTTATTTTTTGTGAGGTTTCTCAGGGGCTTGTATAGGGTTCCTTGCAGGTATCCTTTTGGTTACCTGATTGTTTTAGTGGAGGTTGTTTTTGTTTGCTTGTTTTTTTGGGGTTTATCTCCTTTTGAGGGGAGTGTGGTGGTTTCTCTTTTTCCTTTTGGGTATTTTTTCTTTTTTAGTTTGGTTGTTGATGTTGTTTTTTGTTTTTTTCTTTTTTCTAGGGACTCTTTTGTTTTTCCGGAGCTTGGTTTGAGATGTAGGGTTAATGTTTTTTCGGCTATTGTGGCTGTTACCTTGTTGCTGTTGCTGTTGTTGGTTTATCCTGTTTTGTGGGGTTTGGCGAATCATCTCTTGGTGATAAGGGCAACGGTCAATCAAATGTTTTTGTCTTATGTTCTCTCTCTGCCCGTTGCAGTTGATTCTTTTAGGCTTTACAATTTGTATCGGGGGGTCAATGGTTTGGTTTTGTACTCTATGGGTTTTATTGCTTCTAGCACAGATGTTGTGGATAGAATTTTCTGGATTGTCAGCATTCGGTACTTTTATCTTTTGCCCGCGACTGAGAGGTTGAGTCGGGTTCGGTTTTTGAGGTTTCCTGTGGCTGTTGCTCCTGCTGTTTATTTGGTGGAGGTTTTTCAGTTGGCGGGTTCTCCGCTTACTTATATGGTTTCGGCGATTGTTTATTGTGTGGTGATACCTACCCTTATTTTTGAGGCTGTAGCTTTGGGCACTTCGACAACTTTTCGCTCTGGTGAGGTTAGGGTTCGGGTGAGTCAGTTTGATGTTATCCGCAGGTTGATAACTTGGGATATCTTGAGGGATACTGGTCTGGAGGATACTTTGTGTTTTGCCGATTTTAGAGAAACCTTCAGGGTGTGGACTGGAGTGGTGGCGTTTAAAACGGGGGAGGGGGAGGCTTCCTTGATGGTGGTTCCTTCGCTGCACCCTGGGCCTTTACTTTCTTTTTGTGGTTCTCTGCTTTCCTATAAGATTTCTGAAGCTTTGAGGGAAAATTATGAGTTAGTAATGGTTCCCCACTCTCCAAGTACGCATGATTTTAATCCTTCGTCGGCTTCCGAAATATATAGGATTGTGGAAGCGGTTCGCGGCTTTCTGGGGGGTGGGGATATGGAGTTTTACGAGTTTGCTTCGCCCATTTTTTCTGAGGAGAGTGTTGGAAGGGTGGGAAGATTGCGGGTCTTTTGTCAGGCTTTTAGTAATGGTGTAGACCAAAAGGTGCTAGTTTTCTGCGACCTGTCCGACGAGAACAACGGCGACATATCATATGGTGTAGGAAATTATCTCATTGAAACCGCTAAAAATGTGGGAGCAAAAGACGCCATAATTATCGACAAACACTTTTATCCCCACAGGGAGGAGCGTCCCCTCTACATGGAGGATCCCCTTGCTGAGGAGCTAAGAGCACTGGTGGAGAAGGCTGTGGGTAGAGCTTTGCAGTCCAGAAAAGAAAGGTTTTCGTTTGTGGGGTCCAAAATCACTAGGCGCGAGATAGAATCAGAGTGTGGAGAACTCGCTAAGGCTATAGGAAGGGATGGAATATCCATATTTGTTATAGAGTTGGAAAAAAGTAGGGAAAAATCTGCCTACATTCTCATAGATGCAAACACGGTGGAGCCCAAGTTAGGGGAAAAAATATTGAAGCTTTTTCTCAAAAGTGGATTCAGGGAAGATAATACTATAATTATGACCAGTGACACCCACCAAGACTTACATTTTCTAAAGTCGTTCGGCTCAAAAGAGGAAACCCACGAACCAACCCTTAAAATAATTGAGAAACTTTTAGGCCAACTATCAAAACCCCGAAAAGCGTCGGTATCCCTGAATCAAGTGCTGAGCGAAGTGGATGTGTGGGGTCCGCTAAACGGAGAACGCTTTTTCACAGTCCTACTCAAAGCTTTCCCTAGAGCCTTATCCGCCCTACTACTCTACTGGTTGGTGGCCTTTATACTATCCCTACTTACACTCTAGAATATGTGCACACCCAAAATATTCAAAATTCTTAGTTCTAGGAGGTAAAAGGCTGGATTCAAGGAGGGGGACGTTTAACCATTGATGATATGCGCTATTGGTGTTTATTGGTTTAGAGAATTGTGCTGATTGTGTCTGCGAGGTTTTCTTTTTCGCTTTGAATTATGTTTTCAATGGTGTTTGCGGTTACTTCTTCTATTTTGTAGTATGCGCCTTGAGCGTTTTCGGCAATTATTTTCATGTAGCCCACGCTTGGTGCAAAAATGTTGGGAACTTTTTCGGTGTCTATTGATATGAGGTGTATTCCTTTGTCGTAGAAGAGTTTGGAAAGGGCTTTGAGCTCCTTTTCAATGTTGGCGCCGGGGCTGAGTGGCACGTTGGCGTGGCCGTCTGAGATGACCACAACTATTGGCACCGTAGAGCCGATTTTCAGTTTCTGGTTTTCAATAACTCTCAATGCTTTGTAGAGCCCGGCGGCCAGTGGTGTTTTTCCAGTTGAGGACAGGTCTCTTAGGTACTTTTTTCCAAGGATGAGGTGCTTTGTGGGTGGGACTAGAACTTCTGCCTGTGTGGACTTTAATATTATTATTCCCACGTAATCTCTTTTAGGATATGATGCTGTTAGGATGGAGTAGGCTGCGCCCTTGGCTGCCTCGATTCTCTCATGAATGTTCATGGAGCTACTGGAGTCCACAACCAGTACTATGAGGAAGGAGATTTTGGTTTTTCTCATTTTGAATCTTAGGTCTTGGTGGTCTACTTGAAAAGATTCTTGGCCCCCGTTGTTGTTTTGGGAGAGTCTTAGAGCCGCGGCTTTTAGTGTGGCGTCAAAGGCTACGTCATGAAACTGGTTTTGGAACAGGCGGGGTTTTATGTAACGTCCCTTCGATGTTTCTGATGTGACTGGAAACCTCTTTCCGTAGCCTCTGGCAGCCCTCCTAAGGTGTGTAGCTATGTTCAGCATTTTGGTTATGTTAATTGGCCTTCCAATTTCACCAATCTTATTTTTGGGAGCTTTGCCCGCAACTCCAACTAGGTCTTGGATGCTGCTTTGGGTGCTCCTCTTCTCTGTTTCTGTTTCTTTTTTTGTTTGTTTTTTCTGGGTGCTGGGTGGATTGGAATTTTCCTGCAGGTTTTGAAGGGCCTGTTCGAGTTCCTTTTCTTTAGATTCGATTTCTTCGAAGGGCAGTCTTCTAAGCCTGTGGGGAAGAGCCAGCTTCGCGGCTTTTGTTATGTCCTCCATAGTAACTTCTGTCCTTCCTTCAAAGGCTGCCAAGGCTTTAGCAGTGCCCACAATTACAATGTCTGCTCTATGGGTATGGACATTCAAATCCAAGCACAACTTGGAAACAATGTCCAGAAGGTGATCACTGATTTCCACTCTGTTTAAAAGTTCTCGGGCTCTGATAATTTTTTCCCGCAATTCTCTCTGCAGTGAACTGTATTTTTCCTGGAAGGCCTTGGGGTCTTTTTCAAACTCCTCTCTTCTTCTAACTATCTCCTTTCTCTGTTCTACATCCTTTAGGGCCTCTATTTGTACACATAATCCGAATCTGTCAGATATTTGAGGTCTTAGTTCTCCCTCTTCGGGATTCATGGTTCCTATAAGAATGAACTTTGAGGGGTGAGCAACAGAAACTCCTTCCCGTTCCACAATATTTAGACCCATAGCCGCAGAGTCCAAGAGCACATCTACCAGGTGATCCTCTAATAGGTTCACCTCGTCCACATATAGTATCCCCCGGTTTGCCTCCGCGAGGAGCCCCGGCTCTAGGCGGGCCCGCCCCTCTTTTAAGGCTGTCTCAACATTTAAGGAGCCAACCACCCTATCCTCGGTGGCGCTCAGCGGTAAGTCCACTACCTTCATTTTTCTTCTTTCCACTGGAAGTTCTTCTCCCCGCTCATACTTGTGCAAGCACTCGTCACACATTTCTGAAGTGTCTCTTGGATTACAGTTAAAGGGACATCCCTTTACAAACTCTATTTCCGGCAACAAATCGGCGAGTGCTCGGGCAGCTGTTGATTTCCCAGTGCCTCTCTCTCCACGGAGGAGAACGCCGCCGATGGACGGCTTTATGGCCACAGAAATAAGAGCTGCTTTAAGGTTTTCCTGACCCACTATGGCCGTAAAGGGGTAGAACCATTTTCTTAAATGTCTTGTCATTTTTTTATCCTTCCTTATTCTTCTAATTCTCCTTCTACTTCTAGGTATAATTGGCGGAGTTTATCTAGTTCGTCTTGGGTGGCTTGCCAGTATCCCCGTTGGTTTGCTTCTAGGAGTCTTCCCATCATTTCATGTAGTGCCCACTTATTATTCTCCTGCAATCTTTTTCTCATTTCCTCATTGAAAATGTAGTCTTCAGCCACTTTGTTCCAAATCCAGTTTTCCACTTTATTGGTTGTGGCTGCGAAGCCTAAAAGGTACTCTACGCGCTCTGCGATTTTTTTGCCTCCGTGATACTGATGTTTCAGCATGCCGTCTATCCACTTGGGGTTTAACAGTCGGGTTCTCACACCTCTCTGGATGGCTTTATCCACGGTTTCTGTTTTTATTTGTTCTCTTGTGGTGTCTGAAATTAGCATCTCTGGTTTTTCGCCTCTTATGTCTTCAACTGCCTTTGAGAGTCCTCCAAAAAACTCATAGTAGTGGTCTAGGTCTGTGACTTCGTACTCGTGTGTGTCTCGAACTTGGGAAACTAGCTTCACGTTTGACAGGCTTTTCCGATAAATTTTGTCCGTCTGTTCACCGTGAATGTTTTCTGCATAGACATTATTCATACTTGCGATGTATGCTTCAGCTACTTGGCTCTCAGACTCCCAGTTGGACGTTTCAATCAATCTGGTTAGTCGGGTTCCATACTCACCTGATCTGGGGCCAAAAATGCGTGCATTTGAGAGCCTTTTCACCAATTTTTCGTCCGAGAACTCTTTGATTAAGTCTCTGAAAAGCTCGCTGGAGTGTTTTTTAACATAGTTTTCACTCTCTTTTTCATTCACTGAGGCAACCATATTGAAAGCTTCGTCTAGTAGCTTCATAGTTTCTGGGAACAAGTCGCGAAAGAAGCCGCAAATGTTGACTACTACATCTACTCTTGGTCTTCCAAGCTCCTCAACAGGTATTAGTTTCAATTTCGGGAACCAGATACTCTTCTCTCTTACCACTTTGACGCCGAGATATCCCAGTATTTGTCCTACTGTTTCTCCTCTTGTCTTTACTGTTTCGAAACCCCAGAGTACAACCGCCACGCTTTCCGGATATTCTCCATATTTTTCATAGTAGTGTTTCAAGGTCTTCTCCGCTATTTCAACGCCCCTCTGATATGCGGCATCGCTGGGTATGAGGCGGGGGTCAAACTGGTAAGTATTTCTTCCTGCTGGAAGAACTTCAGGAGTGCGGATGGGGTCGCCTCCCAGACTAGGAAGGACATATTTGCCATTTAACGCTTCAATGAGGCTGTTGATTTCGTCGCTTTTCTCTAGGTTGGAGGCTACTTGGAGACCGAAGGTAAGCGTCTTGTTAAGTTCCTTAGCCAGATTTCTGTTTACTTCGGAGGACTTTACTGCTTCCTCTAAAGAATTCAGTGAGAGCTGGATAACTTTTTTTGCTTTTTCTTCTATTTCAAATAGAATTCGACCGTAGCTTCTTCCGTTACAATTTTCGTTGGGGTGACTAATAGCGTAATCATAATCTATTTCCATAGATTCACAGAGAATTCTATTTATTGATTTGATTTCTCCCCTATCATATCTCAAGATGAATGCAATAAACTCTACCAATTCATTATCTTGATATTTTTCTCCGAGTACGTGGAGTCCCTTTGGAATTATTGATCTTTTCATTGCAAAAAGCTCATCATAAATCTCATCCACGGATGTGGCGCTAATATTTGTCTCCTTTGCTTTTTCCAAGATTTGCGATTGAACCATTCTTGCCCGAATTGGGTCTTGGAGAACCGCTTCATAATACTCATTTATGAGTTCTTCAAGTTCAGTGAAGTTTTCATAGAGTCCAGACTGGGTATATGGAGGAGACATGTGGTTAACCAGTGTAGCGTAGCTGCGTCTCTTGGCTATCATAGCTTCTGAAGGATTAGTTATGTGGTAAACGTATAGATGAGGAATATTTCCAATCAGAAGGTCGGGGCAACACTCACTAGACATTCCCACTTCTTTTCCCTTCATAAATTCTAGGGTTCCATGTGTGCCTAAATGTATAATTGCATTTGCCTCGAATTCCTTCTCCAGCCACTTGTAGAATGCAATGTATTGATGATGTGGGGGCATATTTTTATCATGATATGCTTTTTCGGGATTCTCATGAACACCACGGCTTGGTTGAAGCCCCACAAAAACATTTCCCAGCTTAATTCCGGGTATTAGCAGATTACCTTTATAACTCATAACACTTCCTGGTGGTTCCCCCCACTCTTGGACAACTTCCTTTCTTATATCCTCGCTTAGCTCTTTGAACCATTCTTGATATTTTTCGCCGGTAACAATTATTGCGTTCTGAAAAGTGAGTTCCTTTGGACTCCACCTCCCAGAGTTAACTAACCCTTGGCTTAAGAACCCCTTAACTTCTACCTTTTCCAAGTTGTCCACGTTATACCCTTCCGCCTTCAATCTCTCAAGTACTTTTTCCAAGCTTTTGAAAACATCTAGATAAGCAGCGTTGCCTATGCTGTCTTCTCCAGGCGGATAATTATAAACAATGATGGCAATCTTCTTTTCAGAATTCTTCTTTCTCCTCAAATCCAGCCATTTAAGAACCCTACTTGCAATTCTATCTATACGGTCATCAATTGCAACAGTTGATTTAACATCGGCTCTAAGAGTATCACTATAATCCAAGTTTTTGAGTCCAAGGGAGGGTATGGGCTCTATGAGTCCATCAAGCTCTGGAAGTGTAACTGCTGCGATTACTTCCACCGGAGAGAAACCCTGAGTGGATTGTCTCCACTTTTCCACTTCTTGCATATACATAGGAGCAGCATCAAAAAAGGGAATATTCAATTTTTTCAACAAATCTAACGTTTGCTGCGGTGCTCCCCCCAACGGCCCTCCATTAATACGGAACCAGACAAAACTAACAGCAGCGTCAACAATTGGTTTTCCATTCATGAAAAAGTAATTCTGGAGAGCCTTCAAATTGTCTATTCCATCTGAAAACACTGGAATCACATTAACTATGGGTTCCAATCTTTTAATCAGCGCACTGGCGCCTGCAACCGAAGACTCAAAATGCATACCCCCATAGAATAAAACTCCCACCGTAGGCTTACTTGGATCGAATTTCTCCTTAAGATAGTCCTCCAAACTAGTATAGAAACGGTCTAGTCCCGGATGATAAATTCCAGTATCTGGAAACTCTGTTGGTGGCTCGGGCTCCACTTTTTGTCCGCCATACTCCTTGGCAACGAATAAAAGCAGGTTCTTCACATTCCTCTTTCCACTATACTTCCAGTAGTTCATCACTCGGATCCAATTTTTAGCATGCTTTAAACTACCAAAGGGCAGAACTGTTCCCATTTTTTCAATCATGTTCTGAATACTTTGGATTTTTTTCCAGTCCACGTATTCTTTGGAGGTGGATTTTTGTCTTGCAAACATTTTGGCTGGGGAGAAGGAACCCATTCGTGTAAGAGACATAACATCAGTGCTTCCACCCACGAGAGTAATCACAGTATTTTTCTCACCCGATAAAGCTTCTATAGCCAGATCAAATGCTCTACTTCTCCCTCTTAGGTCCAGAAGCACAATGTCTGATGTTCTTAGATCCTCCTTCAAAGCATTCTCATCGACCAATTCTTCACCGACTTCGTGAACATAGTAAAGTCGGGGTTCTATTATTTTGCCATATTCCTCCCTAATTTCTTTAAGAGCTTCCGCAAAAGATTTGGAAGCTGAAACATTGGCTAGAATTGTAATTTTGGTTGGCATAAATCCATCCATCTTAGTAATACTTTTTTAAAAAAAAGTAATATTAACATCTTTTTAAGCTTTATCCCTAAATGCTGTGTTGTATAATTTTACTT